>Ga0210409_10000253_pt1 | contig 107055 bp, 91 predicted proteins | sample IncBWH17MmetaG_FD_161649 | JGI IMG/M metagenome (GOLD analysis project Ga0210409, IMG submission 161649) | Forest soil microbial communities from Barre Woods Harvard Forest LTER site, Petersham, Massachusetts, United States - Inc-BW-H-17-M | ecosystem: Environmental > Terrestrial > Soil >... | reverse complement strand
CGAGAGCGTGGCGGCAAACAGGTCGGGCTTCTCTTCCGAGGCGTGCGCCTGGAATTCGCGCAAGCGTTCGACCTCGCGCGGAATGATGAGGTCTTCGTTCTTGCACAGCGGGATGCCATGCTCGGCCGCGAAGCGCTCCGCGCCTTGGGCGACGAAATATACGTGCGGGCTTTCGCTCAGGATCTTGCGGGCGGCGCGCACTGGGTTGCGCAAATGCTCGACGCAACCCACGCCTCCGGCGCGAAGGGTGGCCCCCTCCATGATGAGCGCGTCGAGTTGTACTTTGCCATCGCGATTGAGGAAGCTGCCGCGGCCGGCATCGAAGGTCTCGTCGTCTTCCATGACCACGACTGCCTCCTCGACGGCGTCGAGAGCCGAGCCTCCGCGGCTGAGCGCTTGCCAGCCAGCAGCGGCGGCGTTGCGGACACCGTTGAGATGAGCCTCGACCATGTCATCCGGAATGGCCCAGGCGCCTCCATGGACAACCAGAACGGGATCAGTTGGCAAGAGAAGTCCTCCTCTGAAGGATCAGTCTAGCATTGTGGGCGTTTTCGGCTAAGCATGGGCCACCCATAAAGTGGGGGCAGCCAGGGGCTGAAGCCGCATTTATATGGGTTGGGTTGCGATTTGGCTGAAGCCATATCCTGATACGAACCCAATGTGATTTGGGTGAAAGGCCCTGCGAAGACAGATGCATCGTTGCTGCTTCGGGGTTAAAACCTCTTATTCATTTGAAGGCAGTTATGGCAGCGCTGGAAGCACTGCGCCACCCAAACTTCTTCGGATCGACGTCGCGCAGACCGAGCAGAGAGTTTTCGTTGCAGGTGCGAGATCCTTCGCGGACTACGTCCGCTCAGGATGACTTCGGGATTTGGGTTTTCGCGCGGCGTGAAGGGGGTTCTGTTCTCGTCTTCACTGTTCCCACGGTCGGCGCCGTGGGCTGCAGTCTTACGCCGCTTCGCGGCTAATAAGGCGGGACTTCGGTCCACCGTCGAAATTCTGGTTCTCACGCACACGCTGGAAGCACTGCGCCACCCAAGCTCTTCGGATCGATGTCGCGGAGACCGAGCAGAGAGTTTTCGTTGCAGGCGCGAGATCCTTCGCGGACTACGTCCGCTCAGGATGACGTCGGGATTTGGGTTTCGTGCGGCGTGAGGGGGTTCTGTTCTCGTCTTCACTTGCGCTGAGCTGTTCAGCCATAGCTAGCCTCTTTAATGTCGGAATAGTCCAGCATCTGGACATTGCCGTCAGCAGTTGTTCGGGCGTTGGTGGCGCTACCGTAAAGATTTTGCACGGTGATCGGCTCGCAGTCAGTAGGAAGTGCATAAGCAGGCACTTTTCTATTGACTCTGACTTTTGCGTGTACTACTCTCGCGCGCACTCCGGCTGTCGCCACTCAGCCGAAATGTTTTTTCGCGTCCCTTCCGTTGGCTGTGCGCCGCGCTGCGCGCCAGCAAAATTGCGTTGGGTAACCTCCGCGTTTTGAAAGTCAAGACGGCTTTACTGGAGTGTGCTCCATGACTGGATGCAACCTCAGGCGCTATCCGTGTGTCTGAAGTTGCTCACCGAAAACCCTTCACCCGCCACGTTTTGCAGATCCGCGTTCTGGTCTGCGTGACGAAGATCCCCGGGGATTTTGTGGAACACAGACAATCTAAGGAGGAATCGTGATCAAAACAGCTAGACCCGCGTCAGTTTTGACCTTTGCGGTGCTGTTCCTCGGCGGAATGGCATTGGCTCAAACCGATCCTGGAGTGCAGAGCGGCAACCGCGGCACAGGCACGACCATCATTTCGAGCGATCCGAACGGATTCTTGCCGTTTTTTGTAGACGGTCAGGCTCGCTTCCAGGAAGTGGAGGCGGTTTCCGGCGGTGCCAACGTGGGACTGGGGCCGCGGTTCAACTCGAACAGCTGCAGCTCCTGCCATGCACAACCCGCGGTTGGCGGAACAGGTGCTGCTGTGAATCCGCAATTCGCATTTGCCGGCAGCTCGGTTGCCCCTAAAGACTCCACACCATATTTCATTACCGCCAACGGCCCCACCCGGGAGGCCCGGTTTCCGTTCTTCTTTAACCCGAACGGCACGGTGAACACCAGCAATCCCAATGGTGGGGTGGAAGACCTGTTCACGGTTTCGGGGCGCGGCGATGCCGGCAGCTGCAGCCTGCCCCAACCGAGTTTTAATGCGGCAGGGCAGGCGAACGACATCATCTTTCGCATTCCGACTCCAACCTTTGGCGCCGGGTTAATCGAGAATCTGGACGATTCCACTCTGTTGAAGAACCAGGCGGCCAATCTCAACAACAATTTTGGCATCGCTGGCACTTTCAATCACAACGGTAACGATGGCACGATCAGCCGCTTCGGCTGGAAGGCGCAGAACAAGTCGCTGCACATCTTTACGGGTGAAGCTTACAACGTCGAGATGGGCATCACCAATGAACTGTTCACTCAGGATCGTCCGCTGCCTGGGGAAGACGGCAATGGCGGCAGCGGCCTTGCGGGGCTTCCGTCGAACTGCCTGAACCTTTCGGGAAAGGGTTACCCGGAAGACACATCCAATCCCAGTTCGTCGCCGAATGCCGCGGTGCTTGATGACGTCTCGGCGTTTGCCAACTTCATGCGCTTCCTGGCTCCGCCGCCGACAGGTGTAGTTGTACTGAATGGACAGCAGGTTAATTCACAGACAATCGCTGCCGGGAGTGCCTTGTTCATCTCCGTCGGCTGCGCGAGTTGCCACAATCCGACGCCCGGGAATACTCAGGTGTCGAACTTTGTTCCGGCGTTGAGCAATGCCCCAGTGCCTGCGTTCTCGGATATTGAGATTCATCACATGGGCAGCGGCTTGGCGGACAACGTTTCGCAGGGCGGGGCTGGCGGAGACCAGTTCCGCACCGCTCCTTTATGGGGCCTGGGGCAGCGGATCTTCCTGCTGCACGATGGCCGCACCACGGACCTGAACGCCGCGATCGCGGCTCACGAAAGCAATGGCAGCGAGGCCAGCAACGTGGAGGAGAATTTCGACAACCTCAGCAAGACCCAACAGCAGGAGATCCTCGACTTCCTGCGCTCGCTGTAGCGGCTTGCTGTCATCCGAGCATGGCGAGGGATCCGGGTTTTTCGCGGTGCCGGGGAAACCTGGATTCCTCGTCGGCTTCGCCGCTCGGAATGACAGGACGGTGGGTTTGGGAGCCGCACGGGCGGGGACGCCCGCGCCTACATTTGGCATGTTGGGATCCGAAGGAGAGATATGCTCTCGCGATTCTTGTTTCGCTCGGTCATTGTCATTCTTTTTGTATCGTTGACTTGGAGTCAAAACAACCAAGCACAGAGTGCGCCGAAAAGCGGTGGTGACTTTTCGAACGACCTGCAGCCCGTCACCAAGGTTCCCCCGAACGTCATTCTGGTGAAAGGCGCATGGTCGAGTGCCAGCGATTCCGTGACTCCTGTGCCGGAAGGCGGGAAGGTTGAGAACAATGTTTTCCGCGATGCGTATTTCGGGATGACCTACCCGCTCCCGAAGGATTGGACGGAAAAATACAAAGGCCCGCCACCATCGGACACCGGCCGTTACGTGCTGGCCCAGATCAGGCCCGACGTCACATTCAAAGGGCCGGCCCGAGGCACGATCTTAATTACCGCCGAGGACATGTTCTTCACCGTCCTGCCTGCAACCGACGCAGTGCAGCTCATCAATTACGAAAAAGACAACCTGCAGGCCGATTACAAATTGGAGCTGCCGCCTACGCAAGCCAAGGTCGCGGGCCGATCCTTTACCTTCTTTGCCTACTGGTCTCCAATTGCGGAGCTGCACTGGTACGTTCTGGGCACACAAATCCGCTGCCACGCAGTGGAGGTCGTCCTGACCAGCCGTGACACGAAGCTGCTGGAGAGCCTGATGCTCGACCTGAACAGAATGGAATTGCCCGCAGAAGGCACTCCCCCGGCGGGCACGGGCGGGAACGAGGTTCCGGTGTGCATTAAAGAGTATGCGAGCGACGAGCACGTGATTACGCGGGTCGCTCCGGTCTTCACCGAGCGTCGGTTCAACTCCGTTCCCGTCCGAATCATTATCGACAAAGAGGGCAAGGTAAAACACATTCACTTTCTCAGCGCATTTCCCGATCAGGCGAAAGCTATTTCTGACGCCTTTAAGCAGTGGAAGTTCAAGCCCTACCTCCAAGGCGGGAAGCCGGTTGAAGTGGAGACCGGGATTATGTTTGGGCGCTCATCGCGGCCGACGACGGCTGCGACAGAAAATGCTTCGACCGATTGATTTGTGAGAGCCGGCGAACGAAAGGAGGTGTGGTGATCCGCATCTGCGGCGGCAAAATTCGGGCACAGAAGATAATCCTCGGACTCGCCCTGATCGCAGGTTGCCCGGTGGCGACGCTGGCAGCAGACACGGTCACAGGTGTAGCCAGAAACCGGACCCTCGGCCAGTTCGCGAGCGGGGACGAAGTGATTCTGCTTCGTCTGGATCAAGGCATGCAGGAGGAAGCGCGCACCAAGACGGACTCGCAAGGGTCTTTTGCCTTAAAGGTGCGGTTCACTGACAAACCTCACCTGCTGCGCGTGCTTCATCAGGGGGTCAACTACGATCGGCAGGTTTCAGCGGGAGATGCTGTCTCCGTCGATGTGTTCGAAGCGGCGGCGAAGGTGCAGGGCTTGGCCGGGAGCATTGAAATCATTCGCACAGGCACCAAGGGAGACCTGCTTCACGTCTCCGATATGATCGAGATCAGGAACGATTCCAGCCCGCCGCTTACGCAGGCAGGCGAACGCACGTTTGAAGTCTACCTGCCCACACATGCAAAGATCGATTCGGTGCTGGCCGCCAGCTCGGGAAAGATGGGAGTGAGAATTTCCGCGACGCCCGTGCCCGGCGAGCCCGGACACTTCACCGTGAATTTTCCCTTGCGGCCGGGAGCCACCAAGTTCGCATTCAACTACGATGTGCCGTACGATGGCCACGCCACTTTCCGTACGCGGAGGCTGTATCCGGTCCAGCAGTTGGCGGTCATGATTCCGCCGACGATGAAATTCAGCTCGCGGTCCCCGGCCTTTCAAGTGCTTCCCACGGGCAACAGCAATTATCAAGTTCAGGCAGCCAACCGGGTGAATGCGGGAGAAGGACCAGAGTTTGAAATCTCGGGAGCGGGGGCGCTTCCCGCGCTGCAGGCTCGGGCGCAACCTCCGCCGGAGGCCCCGAGTACTGTCGCTACTCCTGCGCCTCAACGCGTGAACGCTTCGGGCACGGTCGCTGGCTCCGGGCTGTCCGCGCCCGCTTCACACCGAAAGTGGTGGGTTCTGGGTGTCGGCGGTTTCCTTTTGCTTGGTGCTGGGGGATTCTTGCTGTGGCGTGGAGAACGGCTATCCGCTAGCGCGTCCTTGGTGGCGGAAGGAATTGGGCCAGGGTCGGCGTCTTCGTCGGAGGTTCTTAAGGAGGAGCTTTTTCGGCTGGAAATCGACCGCTTGCACGGTACCATCTCCGGAGAAGAGTACGATTCGGCGAGGCAAGCTCTCGAAGGAACGATCAAGCGGGCTTTGGCGCGGGCGGGCGCGAAAACGTAAGAAAGCTTGCGCGTCTTCAGGACACAGACGCGGCAATAGGTGGGGCATCCTTAGGCGCGGCTGCCAGTTCTTCTCGCAGGATATTGACAAGGGCGGCGATCACGGAAATAACCACTGGGCCGATAAAAATCCCGATAAATCCAAACACTTGCAGCCCGCCCAGCAGCGCGAATAACAGAAGCAGGGGATGGAGTTCGACCTTGCTGCCAACGACCAGCGGCCGAATGATGTTGTCAATGGTGCCGACAACGAGCGTGCCCCACAAGATCAGGATAATTCCTTTCCACAGATGTCCAGTGCCCATGAGGTACAGGGCAGCGGGCAGCCAGACCAGCATGGTTCCGACGATCGGGACGAGGGAACAAACTGCAGCCGCGACCCCGAGCAGCAAGGCCGACGGTACACGGAGAACGGCGCAGGCGATTCCGGTGAGCAGGCCCTGGACGAAGCCGACGGCGAGAATGCCGTAGAGGTTGGCGACGATGCTGTCGCGAATTCCGCTCAACAGGCGTACGGCCTGCTCCGGGGTGAGCGGGAGCATGGCGGTGAGGTTCTCGATTGCGGACGGGCCGTCACGAAATACGAAGAAGAGGATCAGGAATGTGAGGATTGCATCGCCGGCAAAGCCGGCCAGTCCTGCCGCTAAGCCGGTGCCGGCTGCCAAGAGGAACTTGCTTGCGAGGGTGGGAAGATTGGCGAGGGTATCCTGCAGACGGAGGGCTTCGACGTCTACATATTTTCCCAGCCAGCCTAGAACGGTTTGCTGCGCGTGGGTCAGGGCAACGGTGGCTCCGCCTTCGCGTGTGCTCTTGTCGCTTAGGTAGCGAGCGGCTTTGATCAGCTCTCCGCCAGCTGAGGACGCAACAAGCACGGCCGGAAGCACGATGATGAGAACTACGGCCAGGGTGGTCAGCAGGGCGGATTTGTTCGGACCGCGCATGATGCGGCGGATGGCGATGTGGAGAGGATGGAATCCGATGCCGAGGACGGTGGCAAAGGCGATGGGTTGAAGAAAAGGACGGAAAAGCCAGAAACCCACGAGCAGGGCGCCGGCCAGTAAAGCCAGAAGGAACAACACGCTAATGCTCGGGTTCGGCCTGTTCACGGGTGGACCGGAATGTTGTCGTTGAAACGCCGGTTGCTGGTCAGTCTACCGTATTGGTTGAGGACTGGGTAAGGTCAAGAGCAGCGGACAGGAGTGTCCGCTCTACGTGGGCTTAGGCTGCTTGGCCGGGATTTGTTGCGGCTCTGTCGACCAGTTCGGTCCGGGTCCAGGTGTAGCGGATTCGATGGATTACCGTGATCGTGGACAACACGGCGATAATCCAGAGGACTGGGGCCATGCGGTTGAACAGGGCTCCGATGATGACCAGAACCAGGCGCTCTGGGCGCTCCATGAATCCTACGCGGCATGAACCAATTAACGATTCGGCACGGGCACGGCTGTAACTGACCATGATCGCGCTGATCATTACGATCGCGGTGAGCACTACGTAGAAGAAGCGGTCGCCGCGGGCGTAAAAGACCAGCAAGCCGAGGAACTGAGAAGCGTCGCTGTAGCGGTCGACTACCGAATCGAAGAAGCCGCCGAAGCGGGTCACGCGATTGCTGGCTCGAGCCACGGCGCCGTCGACCAAATCGAAGAAGCCGGAGCCGATGATCACCAGTCCGGCGTAGCGGAACATGCGAGCCTGGTTGTCACCGTTGGCGTATCCGAACAGAAAGGCGGCGATGATGTTGACGACCAGACCCAGGAAGGTGAGGACGTTTGGGTTGACGCGGGCCAGCGCCAGCCGCCGCACGATCGCATCCAGCAGGACGCCGCAGGCTCGCCCGAAGGCACTGGTCCAGGTCCGAGGACCAGTCCGTGGCCCAGTTCGTGGCTCAATTCCGGCGGCGTCGGTCACCCGGCGGTCGCCTCATCGTGGATCGTGCTCAGACTCAGGATTTCCATTTCGCGCTTGCCGTTTGGTGTAACCACGATGGCGGTGTCGCCCACTTTCTTGTTCAGCAGCGCGCGCCCGATGGGAGAGCTGGTAGAGATCTTTCCTGAAGGAAAATCGGCCTCTTCGCTCGTGACCAACTTGTATTCAACTTCTTCGTTCTTGTCGTTGTCGTAAACCCGGACGGTCGATCCCAGACCCACCTTGTCTCTGGGAATGTTGTCCATGTTGATCAGCGCAAGGTCACCCATGCGTTTGCCGAGCTGGCGAAGACGCGCCTTGACGAATTCCTGGCGCTGCTTCGCCATGTGATACTCAGCATTTTCGCTGAGATCTCCCAGAGCGGCGGCTTTCTTAATCTCTTTGGGGAGCTCATGCACCAGCTCATGTTCGAGCTGGTTCATTTCCTCCTGCAGTTTTCTCTTAATTTGCTCAGTCATTGCCTCACCGGATTATAAACCTAGCGCGAGCGCTGGGCCTATGGGCTTTGACAAACTCACTTGTGTGCCTTCGTGTCCATTCGTATTGAAATACGAAATGCTGAAACCACAAAGGACGCGAAGGTTCACAAAGGAAGGGCTGCGTGCTCGATTGACGACAAAAGCTAGGCTTGAAATTCCGAGGCTTCGGGGAATCGCAGGTTTGACTTGGACAAGGCTTTCGTCAGCAACTCCTCGATATGCGGCTCTTCGCAGTTTTTCGCCATCGCCAACTCGCTGACCAGCAGGTAGCGGGCGCGCTCCAGCATCTTCTTTTCCCGAAAAGACAGGGACTTGGATTGGTTCAGGATCAACAGCGCTTTCAAGACATTGGCAACTTCTAACAACGAGCCAGTCCTCATGCGCTCAGAATTTTCCTTGAAGCGGTATTTCCAATCGGCGTTGTTGTCGCACGCTCCATCTTCAAGAAAATCCACGATCTTCTGGATTTCTCCGTTCTTCACCACCCGCCGCAAACCCACGGTGCCGACGTTGTGGAAAGGGACCATGACTTTGAGGCTGCTGGACTTGATCTTGAGCAGGTAGAAGTTTTCCACACTCTCGCCGATGGTGCGGCTACTGATCTGCTCAATAATTCCAACTCCATGATTGGGGTAGACGACCTTGTCGCCTATATGGAAATTGCCATCGCCATTTAACATGAAAAGCCACCTACAGGCGGAGGGAACGGGAGGAACAACACGCCCTCATTTTACCCGAATTGGAACCGAAAGGCAATTTTGGAGACACTTCCTCGGCACTGGCTGAACTTGTGGATTGAGATGCCGGCCTATAGCTCCTGCAACTCTCTGCAACGTAGGGAATTAAGTCCCAAGCCTAAATACGGATGTCCCATGGTTGCCGCTTAGCGTGGCCTATTCGCCGAGCCACGCCCCATAGGGCTTCAGAGACTCTACGTGAGCAAAGATGATCCGGATCGCAGCAGTGATCGGAATGGCGAGCAGCAGACCCATCGCTCCCCACAGTGCACCCCAGACTAACAGCGCCATGGTTACAGCTAAGGGATTGAGTTGCAGGCGCTTGCCGAGGAATCGCGGGTAGAGGAGATTCAGAGCGATCAGGTGAAGGACCAGCACGGAGACGACCACGACCACGACGTCCTGGGAGTCTGCATGCCCCAGCCCGACAAATATCGGGGGGATCAAGGCGAGCAGCAAACCCATATAAGGAATCAGGCTCAAGAAGCCGCTGGCGAATCCCGCGAAATAGAAGAATGGCAAGTGGATCATCCAGAAGATGACCGTACTCACGGCGCCCACGAACAGCCCAATCAGCAGATTTCCTACCATGAAGCTGCGCACCATGGCTGAAATCTGACCCAGGGTAACGTAGGCGGTGTGACGGTTATGCAATGGGAAGAGCATGACCGTGGCCGAGCGCACGTGCTGTTGCCAGGTCAGCATGAAAAACACAAGAAAGGGTACAAACGACACTGCCAGAACGGCCGCGCTTGCGGAACCAAAACCACGGGTCAGAATATCCGTCCAGTCGGTCGCAGGGCGGACGCTGACCACGCCCTTCTCATGCTCCGGAGGCAGAACCTCCAGGCGCTCGGCGCTCTTTCGGAACTGAAGCGTCTCATCGCGAAGCCTGGAAGTATATTTCGGCAGATCCTGTAACAGTGTGGCCGCCTGATTGTAGGAGGTGTAAACAATTCCAAACAGCGCCGCCAATAACAGCAGAATTGCGATCGCGGCTGCCAGACTGCGCGGCAGGAGAAGCCAGGTGAGCAGGTCAACGACCGGTGCCAGAATGAACGCCAGTAACACGGAGACCATCATCACCGCTAGCACCGATTCGCCGAAGTAGCAGAGCGCGAGAATTCCCGCGATGCCAATGATGTTCATCGACCAGTGAGGGCGCAGTTTGGGAGCGGGAGCGGCCGGAGCGGGAGCGGGCGCGGCCGGAGCCGGAACCGGTGTTGTCGTGGCTTGCACCTCTACTTCGCCCGTCGCCATTTCAGCATCGTAATCCATTTTCTGGTTTTTCCGTTGGGACTTATAATCCGCAGGTGTCCTCCGAGCCAACCCATTCCCAGAATTGGTCGCGCACACGGAGTCCGGGCCGGGTTCTAGGTTTGGACGTCGGTTCCAAGCGGATTGGCCTTGCCGTCTCGGACCTGCTCGGCATAACCGCCCAGGGAATCGAAACCATCCACCGGCAAAACAAGCGGCTCGATTTCGGCCAACTGGAAAAAGTGATCCACGACTACGAGGTGACCGAGATCGTGGTGGGCTATCCGCTGCGCATGAGCGGCGCGGAAGGCATCCAGGCGGAGAAAATGCAGCGCTTCGCGGAGGAACTGCGGCAGCGGTTCCCATTGCCTGTTCACCTCTGGGACGAACGCCTCAGCTCGGCCCAAGCCAACCGCCTGCTGCGCGAAACCGAAATGTCGATCAAACGCCGGGGACAGGTCGTCGATCAGATGGCAGCAGTTTTGATTTTGCAAAGCTGGATGGATGCGAGGAGCAGCACTTAGCACTTAGCAGTCAGCACTCAGCACTTAGCCCAGACCTCCGATGTGACTAACGGCTAACGACCAATGGCCAACGACCATGGACCGACTCTCATCTAAACTGATCGTAAGGTGCGTACTGTTCTCATAATTCTGCTGCTCGCTGTGCTCGCTTTCGGAGGATGGCTGGCTTGGGCGCTGACGCAGCCGGTGACGCCGGTGGGGCAGACGTTTGTCCTCTTACATCCCGGCTACTCCACTCGCCGGATTGCGACCGAACTGCAATCTGCCGGCGTGATACGGAGTGCGGACGCTTTCGTGCTTTGGCACTACCTGCGTCACAAGCGTTCTCTGAAGGCTGGGGAATATCTCTTCGAGAGAAGTGCGACCTCGCTTGATGTCCACCGCCGACTGACGCATGGCGATGTTTACTTCCACACGGTGGTCATTCCCGAGGGTTACAACATGTTCGACATCGCGCAAGCCATACAGAACGCCGGCTTGGGTTCGAGCGAGGACTTTCTCAAAGTCGCGACCTCAGACACTGCCCTCATCTCCGACCTCGCGCCAGACGCCAAGACTCTGGAAGGCTATCTCTTCCCGAACACCTATGAGTTCACCCGCATGCAAACCATGCAAGAGATGGCAGCTGCGATGGTGAAACAGTTCCGACAAGTCGCGCGCGAGGTCGGATTGACGGATGCGCACACCGCGGATCTTAAGAACACCGCTGCGCAGAGCACTGATGTGCAGAGCAACGATGTGCAGCAGACGGTCATTCTGGCATCGATCATCGAGAAGGAAACGGCTGCGCCGGAAGAGCGTCCGCTGGTTGCGAGTGTCTATTACAACCGCATGGCGCGGCACGGGGCTCTGCAGGCCGATCCCAGCGTGATCTACGCCGAACTTCTGCAGGGGAGCTACAGCGGCGCGCTCCACCACAGCGATATGCAGTTCAATTCTGACTACAACACCTACATGCATCCAGGACTTCCGCCCGGGCCGATCGGCAATCCGGGAAAGAGCTCGCTGGAAGCGGCGATGCATCCCGCCGTGACCGACTACTTATACTTCGTCAGCAATGGCAATGGACATCACCGCTTCGCCAAAAGCCTCGAAGAGCACAACAAGAATGTGGCGGCGTACCGGAAAGCGATGACCGGACGCTAAAGCCATAAATATAGCTTTGCAACCATAAATATGGTAGACTCCGTCTGGCCATGAGAACCACAGTGGACATTCCTGACCCGACCTATCGCCAGCTCAAGGCAAAAGCAGCCGTGCGGGGCTGCTCGGTGAAAGAGATGATTTTGCGCGGGGTTGAGGCCGAATTGAACGGAAAAACGCGTGGAGAAACAAAAGGGAGAGTCGCGCTGCCATTGATCAAGTCGAAGCGGCCGGGCTGGCTGAGGCTCAGCAACAAGACCATCCATGAAATCCTACTTCCCTGATGTTAACGTGTGGGTGGCGTTGGCATATCAGGGACATCAACATCACGAGTCCGCAACAGCTTGGTTTGCGAAGCTGAATGGGGAAACCGTCTACTTTTGCCGCTTCACCCAACTTGGTTTACTGAGACTGCTCACTCATCCTAGTGTCATGCGGGAAGACGTCAGGAATCAGACTGAGGCGTGGCAAGTCTACGATTTATTTCTTCGGGACGAACGTGTGTCATTTCGCACCGAGGCTGATCCCGAGCCGGTGGAGTCCGGCCTCCGGAGGCTGACCGCCAACAACCGATCCCTCTCGCAGCAATGGCCGGATGCATATCTCGCTGCTTTTGCGCGCGCAGCCGGACTGACACTAGTCACCTTCGACCGCGGATTGCGCCAGATGGCTGCAGGCAATACTGTGCTCCTCCGTTAGCCGCGAACGTCAGCAGGTCAAAGCCCACCCGGAACCTGAATCCCGAGCTTGGGTATACTCATCTGTCTAACACCTAATCAAAACCGGCTCATGGCTTTTTTCTTTCGATATCGCGTTGCGCTCGCCCTATTGGCAGTTGTGCCCTTGACGGGTTGTTTGTTTCGCTCCCACAAGGTCGAACCCCCCATCAACCCGGTTCAGTTGAAAACTGCGACGCAGCAGGAACTGATCGACTACATCAATGCTCAGGCCCTCGCGATTCAGTCCATGCAGGCTACGGTTGACATTGATACTACGGTGGGAGGGGTGAAGAAGGGCAAAGTCACCGATTACCAGGAAATCCGCGGGTATGTGCTGGCGCGCAAACCAGCGATGCTGCGAATGATCGGACTGATGCCGATTGTGCGCAACAAAGCTTTCGACATGGTGAGCGATGGCCAGACTTTCAAACTGTGGATTCCCTCGAAGAACCGCTTTGTCGTGGGCCGGAACGATATCGAGAGCCCTAATCCGAAGCAGCCACTGGAAAACCTGCGCCCGCAGTATATCTATGACGCGTTGCTGCTGCGACGGATCGATCCACAGAATGAAATCGCAGTGATGGAAAACGATACCGACCTGGTGAGCGACGTCAAGAGTCACAGGGCATCGCGGGCGGATTACGTGATTGCCGTGATTAGTAAAGGGGAACACGGCTGGACCCTCACGCGCAAAATCATTTTCAGCCGCACCGATCTACTCCCCCACCGCCAACTGCTCTACGACGGTAACGGAAACGTCACGACCAATGCTCTTTATGGCAACTACAAGGTTGAGACCGGCATAGAATTTCCGTGGCAGATTGAGATTGCGCGGCCGCAGGAAGAGTACGACATTACCCTGAATATTGTAAAACTCGATCTGAACCAACCGCTTCCGGACGACAAATTCATACTGGAACAGCCAGTCGGAGCCGAGGTAGTCCATTTGGACAAGCCGGCAGCGCAGCCGTCATCCGCGCCTCATGGGAATAACAGGTAGAATCAGCATTTGGCAATTAGCACACAGCATTTAGCCCCGATTGGGTTTCGGTAGCTTCTGTGCGACTGAGTGCTAAATGCCAGTTGCCAAGCGCTCATTATGATGAACAAAATGATCGTCGCCAACCTGGTACACCGGCCGCTCCGTTCCCTGATCAGCATCGTCGCGATCGCGTTGGAGGTGACGCTCATCCTGCTGATTGTGGGTTTGTCGCTGGGCATGCTGAACGATTCCCGTGCGCGGCAGCGAGGCATTGGAGCGGACGTGATTGTGATGCCTCCTGGTTCATCATTCATCGTGGGGCTCACGGGTGCGCCGATGTCGATCAAAGTCGGGGACATTCTGGCGAAACTGCCGCACGTGGTCGTGGTGGCACCGGTGGTGACCCACGTTGCCTCCAATGGGGCGTTGGAAGTGATTGCTGGGATCGACCTGAAAAGTTACGAGCGGCTGTCCGGGCCTTTTCATTACCTGGAGGGTGGCCCATTCCTTGGACCGAACGACATCCTGGTGGATGATCTATATGCCAGGTCCAAACACGTAAACGTCGGCGACACCATTGAAGTTCTCAACAATAATTTCCGCGTGGCCGGGGTTGTGGAACAAGGCAAAGGAGCGCGAAAGTTTTTGCAGATCGGGGTCCTGCAGGATTTGATTGGAGCCAAAGACAAAGCCTCGATCTTCTACATGAAGCTGGACGATCCTAATAATGCCGATGCCGTAGTGCAGGAGATCAGGAAAGTTCCGGGCATGGAGAAGTATGTCGCGACTTCGATGGCGTACTACCTGTCGATGATGACTCCGAGCAACTATCCGGGCTTGTCGACGTTCATTAATGTGGTGATCGGCATTTCCGTGATCATCGGGTTCATTGTCATCTTCCAGGCGATGTATACGGCGGTGATGGAGCGCACGCGTGAGATTGGAATCTTGAAGTCGATGGGCGCGTCGAAACTTTATATCGTGAACGTGATTTTGCGGGAGACGGTGCTGCTGGCTATCGGCGGCATCGTGGTCGGGATCGTTTTCAGTTTGGCAGCGAGGCTGGGAATCGTTCATCGCTTGCCGACGCTCCCGGTGGTGGTGACCGGCGGCTGGATGCTGCGGTCCGCAATTATCGCCATCGTTGGAGCGATTGCCGGGGCTCTGTATCCGGCTTACAAAGCGGCACAGAAGGATCCGATTGACGCGTTGGCGTACGAATGATGGAGCCTTCGGCTGGAGCAGATTCCTTGAAAGCTGACAGGCTTGCTGAATCCGCTTGAGCGGCGAGACAAACGTACAGCTCCTTCGTTGACAATAACCTCCGCAATACGTTATCTTTAAGACTTTGCAAGTCCTGCGGTTGCCCGCCTGATAGCCCTGCGCCTTCGGCGCTCACGGGGTGCTCAGCGGTCTTCTTTGCGTTTTTTTATTTCTGGGAGATTTTGCATGTCAACCTATTTCCCCAAAGCGGGGGAAATTGTGCGCAAATGGTACGTCGTGGATGCTTCCGGGCAGACGCTCGGACGGCTTGCGTCACAGGTCGCCCGCATTTTGATGGGTAAGGAAAATCCGCAATATACGACCTTTCTCGATACCGGCGATCATGTAATTGTGATCAACGCCGAGAAAGTAAGAACGACCGGCATGAAGTCGGAGCAGAAGGTGTATCAGCATTACACCGGCTATCCGGGCGGATTGCGTACTGAGGAGTTCCGCAAGCGGTTCGAGCGCAAACCCGAAGCGATCATCGAAGCTGCCGTGCTGCGCATGCTGCCCAAGTCGAAACTGGGGCGGCAGATGATCAGCAAGCTGAATGTGTATCGTGGCGAGAAGCATCCGCACGAAGCGCAGAAACCGCGGGCCAAGGCGCTCGAAGCCAGGGCGTAGAGTTTGGTTGTACGCGCGAGATCCCTCACCGGCTCGCGCCGGTTCAGGATCACGTCAAAGACTTCTTTGAAAGGTTTGCACGACAGCGGTTTGGCTAAGCGCCAAAAGCTAAGTGCTAAAGGCTAAGAATGGCAGAGCTAGTGCAATATTACGGTACTGGGCGCCGCAAGTCAGCGATCGCGCGCGTCTATCTGCGTCCGGGCAGCGGCGAATTCAAGATTAACGGGCGCGCTTTTGAGGAATATTTCGTGACCCCGGCGCAGCGCTCGGCTGCGAAGCAGCCGTTGCTTTCGACCGAGACTGCGAGCACCTTCAATGTGGTTGCTCGAGTTTCTGGCGGCGGCGTGAATGGCCAGGCGGATGCGGTAAAACTTGGCATCGCCCGCGCCCTCATGCTGTTCAACGTCGAGCTCCGCAAGAAGCTCAAAGCTGAAGGCATGGTCACTCGCGATTCACGTGGCAAGGAACGCAAGAAGTACGGACAGAAGGGCGCGAGAAAGCGGTTCCAGTACAGCAAGCGCTAAAGTCTGTCGTTGGCCGCTCGTCGTTGGTCGTTCGCAACGGCTATTGGCCGACGACTAACGACCAAGGACGAACGACGGTTTTGTAGGTGTTCAATTCTTCCCGGGCCTCGCGGCGCGGGGACGGGAATGGCAATTCGGGGCAGCCTCAGGGTGAGCGCCGGATGCAGACCAAATGAGGAGGTTGATTGGCTAATATCACCATGAAGGAGTTGCTCGAAGCGGGCGTCCACTTCGGGCACCAGACCAAGCGCTGGAATCCCAAGATGAAGGAATTCATCTTCGGAGAGCGCAACGGGATTTACATCATCGACTTGCAGAAGACCCTGAAGATGTTCAAAGAGGCGTCGAAGTTCGTGCAGGAACTGGCCAGCGAGGGCAAGATCATTCTCTTCGTCGGAACCAAGCGCCAGGCCCAGGATGCGATTGCCGAAGAGGCGACGCGCTGTGGCGGATTCTATGTGAACCAGCGCTGGCTGGGCGGCCTGCTCACTAATTGGGTGACGGTGCAGAAATCGGTAAAGCGGCTGAAGGAACTCGACGAGATGGCCACGGATGGCCGTTACGAGTTGCTGCCCAAGAAAGAAGTCATCAAGCTGGAGCGCGAGCGCAAGCATCTGCAGGCCAACCTGGCTGGGATCAAAAACATGAGCCGCCTGCCGGACACCATCTTCGTCATCGACTCGAACAAAGAGCAGATTGCGGTGCGCGAGGCGCGCAAGCTCGGCATTCCGGTAGTCGCGGTTGTGGATACGAATTGCGATCCGAGCGAAGTGGATTACGTTATTCCGGGCAACGACGACGCGCTGCGGGCGATCCGCTTGTTTGCGTCGAAGATTGCCGACTCCGTGGCCGAAGGCGCACAGCTTATGACCGACAAGCAAGTTGCCGACCTGGCAGCCGCCGCTGGCGCCGCCCAGCAAGCCGAGCTAGATGCCGCCGCACGCGCCGCCGAGGGCACGGTGGACATTAGCGCCTCCGACGATGGCGCGGAAGACATCAGCATGGAAGATGTTCTGGGGGCGGGCACACGCAAGCAGCCAGCTGCCGCGAAGGAAAGCGTCGCCGAGGATGTTCCGCAGGTCGAGACCCAGACTTATTAGTGCGGGCTTTGGTCGTTAGTCGTTGGCCAAGAGCGTCGGTCTTAAAGGTTTCGTGAGTCAGCGGGCTGAGACCGTCGCGAAGGGAATGTGGGAAGGGCACGGCTTTAGCCGTGCCACTGAGGGCCTAGAAGATTCCGGGCTTTAGCCCCTGAGGGATTCAGACCCGCGCGGGTCGTCCGGCGCGGGTCGAAGTTTGTTAGGGCATTTGTTGGCCGTTCGCCGTTGGTCCTGACATTCGTAGCCAATGGCGAACGACGAACGACCAAGGACGTTTTATTTACTATGAGCACAACTACGATGAATATTTCAGCAACGCAAGTGAAAGAGCTCCGGGAAAAGACTGGGGCGCCAATGATGGATTGCAAACAGGCCCTGACCGAAGCCAAGGGCGACATGGAGCAGGCAGTCGTTGTTCTCCGCAAGAAGGGTGTTTCCGTGGCCGCGAAAAAAGCGACCCGCGTCACCAGCGAAGGATCCGTCGCGAGCTACATCCACGCCGGAGGCAAGATCGGCGTGCTCGTGGAAATTAACTGCGAGAGCGATTTCGTGGCCCGCACCGAGGACTTCAAGGAATTGGTGCACGACATCGCCATGCACATCGCGGCCAGCGATCCTAAGTTCGTCCGCAAGGAAGACGTCACGCCCGAGGCGTACGAGCGGGAAAAGGACATCTATCGCGCCCAGGCGATTGCCAGCGGCAAGCCTGCGAATATCGCCGAGAAGATGGTTGAAGGCAAGATGGCGAAGTTTTATGAGGAGGTCTGCCTACTGGAGCAGCCCTTTATCAAGGATCAGACCGTCAGCATTGCGCAACTGATTGCCGCCAAGATCGGCAAGCTGGGCGAGAACATCGCGGTGCGCCGTTTTGCACGTTTCAAGGTCGGCGACGCAGGCGAAACTATAGCCATTACGAAGCCGGAACAAAAAGCCGAATGATCGAGGGGCGCTCAATAGCGCCCTTTTTCTTGTGCGTGGACGCTGGTGCTGCAAGATCAGATCTCACAAAATCATGACAACTCCCGTCTTCAAACGCATCTTGCTAAAAATTTCCGGCGAGGCTCTCGCCGCGACTCAGGGCTTTGGCGTCGATCCTTTTCGCATCCACGAAATCGCGGCTGAGTTGGCGGACGTTCAATCGCTTGACATTCAAATCGCGATCGTCGTGGGCGGAGGGAATTTTTTCCGGGGTGTGGCCGAGCAAGCCAAAGAGATGGACCGGGTTTCCGCGGATCATATGGGCATGCTGGCTACCGTCATCAATTCACTCGCACTGCAGGACGCGCTGGAAAAACAGGGCGTCTATACCCGTGTGCAGTCCGCGATTGAGATGAACCAGGTGGCCGAGCCTTTCATCCGGAGGCGCGCCATCCGCCACCTGGAAAAAGGCCGGGTCGTGATCTTTGCTGGGGGCACCGGCAATCCATATTTTTCGACTGACACCGCCGCTTCGCTGCGGGCCATGGAAATCAAGGCGGACGTCATCATGAAAGCTACGAAGGTCGATGGCATCTATGACGCCGACCCGGTGCTGGTGAAGGACGCCAAGAAATTCACCGAGATCAGCTACATGGACGTGCTGAAAAAAGGCTTAAAGGTGATGGACTCGACTGCCATTTCCCTTTGCAAGGACAACAACCTGCCTATCATCATCTTCAACCTCAATCAACGGGGAAACATCCGTAAGGTTGTAACCGGCGAGAAGATCGGATCGCTGGTAAGCGCGTAAAGGCTGCCACGGATCTGCACTGATTTTCACGGATTGCTCGTCCTGAACCTGCTGGCGGTTTCAAAGGTTTATAATTCACAGTTTTGGTAACTCATCTTCAGGGGAGCTGACTATGGCTCAAGCTGGTATGGCCGCAATTCCTGGGCTTAAAGACACCTACATTCAACTCAAGACCCGCATGGACAAGGCAGTGGAGGATTTCCGCAAGGCGATGGCTTCGACGCGCACCGGGCGGGCGTCGGTGCATATGCTGGATTCCGTCAGCGTCGACTACTACGGCTCTTATATGCCGCTGAATCAGTTGGCGCAAGTGCATGCGCCGGAGCCACAGCTCATCACGGTGCAGCCGTTCGATCCGACGTCGCTGCCGGCAATTGAAAAAGCGATCCGCGCCGCGGATATCGGCTTGAACCCGATGAACGATGGCAAAATCATCCGCGTGCCGGTGCCTCCGCTCACCGAAGAGCGCCGCAAAGATATGGTGAAGCATCTTCACAAGGTCCTCGAGGAGCATCGCACGGCCGTACGCAACATCCGGCGCGATGGCAACGACGCCATCAAGAAGGCGATGAAAGACAAAAAGATCACCGAGGACGATGAGAAGCGGGCGATGGATGAAATCCAGAAACTTACCGATGATGAAATCAAGAAGATGGAAGAGATGAGCAAGGGGAAAGAAAAAGAAGTGATGGAGATTAAGTGATCGGGCCCGGAGAGCCTTTTTCCGGCCCGGCGCGTTTTCGTGTACGTTTGTTCATCGGTTTGCTCGGGTTGATTTGTCTTGCAACCCTACCCACAGTGGAAGCCGCAATGGAACCAAGAGTAGTGGAACAGCCAGAATTCTCGGTCATCGGAATTCAGGTTCGAACCAGTAACGCAAAGGAAGTGACTGGCGCCGGCGGCATTCCCAAACAATGGGAAAGGTTCTTTAGGGAAGGAATCGCGGATAAGATTCCGAACAAGGTCGATTCCACGATTTACGCTGTTTACACGAATTACGCCAGCGATTACAACGGCCAATATGATTTCATCATTGGGATGAAAGTGAGCAGTGCACCCGGCGTTCCGCCGGGGATGGTCGCCAGGAAGGTGCCCAAAGGCAGATATGCGATAGTGACGAGCGCGAGGGGACCAGTTGCGCAAGTCGTCCCGCAGGCATGGCAGCGGGTCTACAGTCTGGACGACAACAAACAGCTCGGCGGTACGCGTGCCTACAAATCCGATTTCGAGCTTTATGATCAACGGGCTCGCAATCCTCAGGATTCACAGATCGATATCTACGTAGGATTGAAGTAGGTCGTGCCCCGCCCTCGAATTACTCGACTGGCTGTGTGTTTCTAACCGGAGTTAACCCTATAATCAGAGGGTCATGAAGAGCATGGTCCACGCCGCCTGTCCGCACGATTGCCCGGATGCCTGCGGAGTTTTGATTACCGTGGAGGACGGCCGCGCGACCAAAATCGTGGGTGATCCCGCGCATCCCGTGACACGTGGTTTCCTGTGTGCGAAGGTGGCCAAGTATCTGGATCGGGTGTATTCGCCGGAGCGGGTTTTGTATCCCATGCGGCGAGTAAGGCCGAAGGGGCCGACTGCCCCGGGCGAGGGCGCCCGCGCTACACAACAGTGGCAGCGTATCTCGTGGGACGAGGCTATCGAAGAGCTTACTTCGCGCTTCAAGAAGATCGCCGCCGAATTCGGCAGCGAGGCTATCTTACCTTTCTCTTTCGGCGGCACGTTGGGAATGTTGAATAGCGCCTCCATGGACCGCCGCTTCTTCCATCGGCTGGGCGCTTCTCAGTTAGCGCGTAACATCTGCTCCGCCGCCGGTGAAGCGGGATTGGAATCTGTGTATGGAATAAAACTGGGTACTGAGCCGGAACAGTTTCGCCATTCGCGCTACATCATCGCGTGGGCAGCGAACATCCACGGCAATAATGTGCATTTGTGGCCCTTCATCGCGGAGGCCCGTCGCCAGGGAGCGAAGCTGGTGGTGATCGATCCTTATCGCACCCGCACTGCCGCATGCGCGGACTGGTATCTGCCGATCAATCCTGGCACGGACGCCGCTTTGACGCTGGCGATGATGCGTGTGATCATCAACGAAAATCTCTACGATGCGGATTACGTCGAGCGCTACACGCTGGGATTTGATCAGCTTCGCGACAAGGTACAGGAATACACACCAGAACGGGTGGCGCAGTGGACGGGAATCGCGGCCCCTGACATTGTGAAGCTGGCCCGGGAGTACGCAACCACGCATCCAGCCGTCATCCGCCTGAATTACGGCGTACAGCGTTCAGAAGGCGGTGGAATGGCGACGCGCGCCGTCGCCATGCTCCCCTGCATCACCGGCTCGTGGAAAGAAATTGGCGGTGGTCTGCAACTCTCGACTAGCGGTTCGTTCAAGTTGAACAAAGAAGCTCTTAAGTGTGCCCACCTGATGCATAAGCCTCTCGGCCGCGACGCCCGGGAAGTGAATATGGTGGAGTTGGGTAAAATCTTGAACTCGCTGGACGATCCTCCTATCCAGGCGCTCTTCGTTTACGGCTGTAATCCTGCGGCGACGTGTCCCAATCACAATGAAGTCATTCGTGGGTTGAGGCGTCCCGATTTGTTTACCGTCGTCCACGAGCAGTTCCTTACCGACACGACCGACTACGCGGACATCGTTCTGCCTGCGACCACATTTTTCGAGCACAAGGACCTGCAGACCGCTTACGGGCACTACTTTTTGCAAGTATCCGATCAAGCCATCGAGCCTTTGGGTGAATGCCGATCGAATGTGGATGTCTTTCGTGCCCTCGCCGAGGGAATGGGATTCGAGGACGAATGCTTCCGCGAATCCGTCGACCAGATGATCGATGCGGCGTTGGACACGGACCATCCTTGGCTTCACGGGCTCGACCGGGAACGGCTGGAACGGGAGGGACAGGTTCGCCTGAACTTCAGGAAGGAAGAGCTTTGCGGTAGTGGACAGCCGGAGGGGGCTGTCCCCACGCATCCAACTTATCCAGCGTTTCTCCCTTTTGCTCGCGGCAACTTTTTCACTCCCAGCGGCAAGGCCGAACTGTATAGCGAATCTCTGAAGGCTCAAGGTTTAGACCCGGTAGTGCATTTTGAACCTCCGAACGAGTCGCGACACAGCGAGCAAGCGAAGGTCTTTCCTCTGGAGTTGCTGGCGCGTAAAGCCGACAACTATCTCAATTCAACGTTTTCAAATCTGCCCATCATCCAGGAGATGGAAGAAGCAGGCCTGCTCGAAATGAATGCCGCCGACGCCCGAACGCGTGGAATCGCGGATGGCGACCGCGTGCGCGTCTTCAACCCACGAGGCGATATACTCCTAAGAGCGAGAGTGGACGGCGTGGTGCAACCTGGCGTGGTGTGCGCGCAGCTCTCGTGGGCGAAGCTGAGTCCAGAGGGAAGGAATATTAACGTGCTTACTTCGGAAAAACTTACCGACTTGGGCAACTCCGCTACGTTTTATTCCGTCTTGGTTGAAGTAGAGCTTTTCCAAACGGCATCCTGAGGGCGACTTGAAGCGCATGTGCTTGGACGGTGTCCACTGCTCTACCGTATAATTGCGGTTTTCCACACTCCCATAAGCTGAGGTAGTGGCGATTCATCGCACTCATCAGGATAGCCCTGCGATTACCGAGGGCAGGCACGGCCGCGCACGGCGACCCCTGGTTGTCTCCTCAGGGTCATCTCCTTCATTTGTAAGGTTTTGCAGAGATGGGAGACGAGTGCTCCTCGGTTCCCTGCTGACTTTTTTCTTACTTTGTTCGTGGGCGGTGGGACAGCAAGACCTGATTGTGGGCGTGGAAGTTCACGGCAACCGCCGCATTCCTGCCGAAACCATTAAAGCCCGAATTTTTACCCACGCCGGAGATGTTTACGATCAGGCGGCGCTTGAGCGTGACTACAACTCATTGTGGAATACCGGATACTTCGAAGACATCACCTTCAAGCGTTCGCAGACCGCCAAGGGATGGATCCTTATTATCGAAGTGAAAGAACGGCCAACCATCCGGGAGATTAACTACGATGGCCTGAGCTCTGTCTCCAAAAGCGACGTGCTGGACCGCTTCAAGGAAGCTAAAGTCGGACTGTCGGTCGAGAGCCAATACGATCCAACCAAGGTAAAAAAGGCCGAGGTTACGATCAAGCAACTGCTTTCCGAGCATGGGAGACAGTTCTCCACCATTCGTACTGAGATCCACCCCATTCCACCAAACGCCGTGAGCATCACGTTTGTGATCAAGGAAGGACCGAAGGTCAAGGTCGGCAAAATTACGTTCGAAGGCAACAAGCACGTCCCAAGCCGGATTCTGCGTAGCGCGATGAAGAACCTGAAGCCTATCGGGATCCCGCATTCGATCTTCCTGGAGAATCTCTTCGCCAAGACGTACGATGCCACCAAGCTCGACGAAGATACCGAGCGGGTTCGTTCCGAGTACCAGAATCGCGGCTACTTCAAAGTCTTGGTGCAGGAGCCCAAGACCCAGATCCACGACACCGGACACCAGGGATTTCACATTCCGCTGATCCAGAAAGGTCCGGGGAAGGCCGTCGACATAACCATGCCCATCGAGGAAGGTGACAAATATAGCTTGGGCGGAATCACTTTCAAGAACAACAAGGCGGTAACCAACACCGCTGCCTTGCGCCGTCTGTTCGTGATAAAAGACGGCGATACCTTTGATCGCAGCAAGATCGCGAAAGGCTTGGAAAACCTGCAAAAAGCCTACGGTCAATTGGGATACATCAACTTCACGTCCATTCCGAATACCACCTTCGACGAGGAGAAAAAGCTCGTCTTCCTCGATATTGACGTAGACGAGGGCAAGCAGTTTAGCGTGCGACGCATCGAGTTCCAGGGCAACACCACGACCCGTGACAAGGTGATACGCCGTGAGATCGTTCTGGAAGAAGGCCAGGTTTACAACCAGCAACTATGGGAGCTCAGCATCCAGCGGCTGAACCAACTGGGATTCTTCGACAATTTGAAAGCTGATGATCCCAACGTCACCGAGCGTCACCTGAACGAAAAGGACGGGACGGTAGATCTCACCCTCAAGGTCAAGGAGAAAGGCAAGAACAGCATCGGGTTGAGCGGCGGCGTTAGTGGTCTGTCTGGCACATTCGTGGGCCTGAGCTACAGCACCAACAACTTCCTCGGGCTGGGCGAAACTCTCAGCGTGCAGGCAAACATCGGCAATCTTGAGCGCAACGTTTCGTTCAGCTTTACCCAGCCTTATTTATTCGATCGTCCCCTGCAACTCGGTTTCACTGTGTACTTCACCAAGTTCACCTACGATCAGGCGCGGCAGGCGGCAATTCTCAGCGGTCAGCAAATCAACCTGCCACAGGCTTTACAGGAGAATCTCCAGAACTACACCCAGTCCAGCAGGGGCTTTGCGGTGAACCTGTCTTATCCGCTGCACCGCTCGTTCAAGCGTGTGGGCATCAGTTACTCTTACGATGATTCTTCGATCGTAGCCCTGACCACGGCCTCGCAAACGCTGTTCGATTCCCTCGCATTCAGCGGCATCAGCGGTCCTAACGCGCTGAACGGAATCATCACCAGCAAGATTGCTCCCAGCTTCACGATCAACTCCTTGGACAGAGCGCTTTATCCTCACAAGGGCAACAGCTTCTACCTGGGAACTGAAATTGCTGGCTTAGGCGGAACCGTCAGGACGGTTCGCCCGATTGTGAAATTCACCCATTGGAAACCGATGAACAAAGGCCGCAATGCGCTTGGCTTCAACATTCAGGGATCCTTTCTCACGGGATACGGCGGCGTAGTGCCTCCCCCATTCCAGCGCTTTTACGACGGCGGCGAAAATGACTTGCGGGGCTTTGATATACGCTCCATCTCGCCCGTCTCGTTTCTGCCGAATACGACGTCGATCCAATTGCGCAACCCGGATGGCTCGATTGTGCCCAAGAATCCAGCCAACCCCCTGCAAGGGGCCTATACCATCCCGGTTCCGCTGGACCAGATTGTTTTCCCCGGCGGCGACCTCAGCGTGATCACCAACGTGGAATACCGGATCACCATCGCGGGGCCAGTGGCTATCGCACCGTTCATGGACTTCGGGGTTGAGCCGATCCTGAGAGATTCACAGCTGAAAATCAACGACGGACAGTTCGAGTTGATCAATAGCACGGTTTATGGCTGCCCCGCACTGGATGTTGGCTTAAACTGCGTGGGTGGAACGACCCAGAAATTCTCCCAGTATCTTAGTCCGGTGGCCGGCACGAACTGGACTCCCAGAATGTCCACGGGTCTCGAGTTGCAAGTGTTCTTGCCCGTGGTCAACGCGCCCTTCCGCATTTACTGGGCGTATAACCCTTTGCGCCTGGATACGACGGTAAACGCACCGGTTCCGATCACCCGCGCCATGTTCCCGCCCGGAGCCGCGGGAGATTATACGTATGTGCTGGCTCGGAATTCTTTTTCTCCTCCGTATCAATTGAGGGAGCCGCGCAAGACATTTCGCTTCACCGTAGCCACCACGTTTTAGGAAGGCCTTGGACGCCAGCCTTTCGGAGATGCAAAGGGCTCAGGCTGGCTCGACAGTTTGACGCTGAGGCGGCAGTGTTCCTATAATGAAAAGTACAGCACCCTGAAAATCGAATGGTACGGGGTGGTCGCACGCGGGCAGATTTGCGTGAGACGCTGAGTGCTAGAGTCTGCCTTCCCGTTTGAGCGCGAGGCCTGGTTGGCTTCGAGGCAAGACGCAGCACGATCCGTGACGAGGATCTGAAGCGAGATTCCCGTACAACTTCTAAGGAGTTCAAGCAATCCATGACAAGAAAGTTTCCGCGATTTCTTCTGGCCACCGTGTTTGTTGTTTCGGTTACCGCCCTGGCTCAAACTGCCAGCGCGGGCCCCGCGTTGCCCCCAGCTCCCAGTGCCGCAGGGACAACACCCGACCCCACTGTCGGTGGCACGGGAAGCAAGATAGGCACGATCAACATCGAACAGGCAATCTTTGCCAGCAATGAAGGCCAGCGCGACTTCGAGGCGCTCAGCAAGAAGCTTGAGCCGAAGCAGACTGAGCTGAAGAACATGAACGACGAAGTCGAGAGCCTGAAGAAGCAGCTGAACACTCAGAGCCCCACGCTCAACGACGATTCCCGCGGCGCCTTGGTCAAGCAGGTCGAGGATAAGCAGAAGAAGCTTGAGCGCTCGGTTCAGGATGCGAGGGACGATGCCCAGGCTCAACAAAACGAGATCGCGCAGCGCATCCTGCAGAAGATGGCTCCGATCATCGTGAAGTATGCGGGCGATAAGGGATTCGGCTTGATCATGGATACTTCGAATCCATGGCCGCAAGGGCCTGTGCTCTGGGCTGGACCTTCCGTCGACATCACCAAGGCGATCGTCGATGCCTACAACACACAATCGGGTGTTCCCGCTCCTACCAGACCCACGACGGCCAAGCCTGCGGCCACCGGCGCGACAAAACCTGCCGCACCAGCCGGCGGCACCAAACCGGCGACGACCACTCCACCTCCCAAGTAAACTCGAGAGACACCTTAGGCACAACGAAAGTTCCTGGAAGGCCGCACAAAAAGCGGCCTTTTATTTTTGCGGAAGCACGGTTGCTAGAACGCCTGCCGGTGTCCTTAGAGGAAGCACCAAACTCAGGAGGACAACCATGTTTGCCGATTCCCTACTTGATTCTCGTTGGGCTGACCGTTCTCGCCGCGGTTGGACCACTCTGGCTTCGTTTACGGCGCAGGCTGTCGCTGCAGGGGTTCTGTTCTTGCTGCCGCTGTTCTACACCCAGGTTCTGCCGCAATTCCAATTGGTATCCCGGCTCGTGGCGCCATCTCCGCCGCCTGCTCCTGAGGCTGCGCGAAATGCTCGCGCGAACAGAAGTAACTTGTCGCCAGACGGACGGATGATTGCGCCACGTTCTGTGCCGCCAGAAATAGCGCCGGTTGACGAATCGAACGCTCCGCCTCCAGTTGATGGCAGCGGACTTGGTGTGCTCGGAAGCACAGGGAATTCAACGGCTCGGAGTGGCATACTGGACTCAATTGGGAATGCCCTCAACTCGATCGCGCCACTGCCTCCACCCACTCCATCGGCGCATCCACCTCGCGTTTCCCGCGTGATGGAGGGAAATCTCATCTATCGCGTGCAACCGCAGTATCCACCCCTGGCGCGGCAGGCGCGGATTCAAGGAATCGTGGTGCTGCGAGCAATGATCTCGCGGGAGGGTAAGATTGAAAACCTGCAGGTTATCATCGGTCATCCGTTGCTGGTGAAGTCCGCGATGGATGCAGTTTTGCAATGGCGCTACCGTCCGTACTATTTGAACAACGAGCCGGTAGAAGTGGAGACCCAGGTAACAGTGAACTTCACGCTCTCGGGTGGATAGCGGAAACAACTTTGGAAATGTCGGGGCCTCCTGCACTCGGTCATCCAGCACAGGGAACAGGGAGTAGTACGGCAGTAACCTGAGGGCAACCGGGATGGCCGCTATAATCTAAAGCAAGTGGCTACCATCGAAATTGCCAAGCGAACTGCAACTCGACCGACTTGGGCCGAGGTCTCGCTGGGAACGTTGCGGCGGAACTTTCGCGCGGTGCAGCAGCACATAAGCGCTGGGGTGACAGTTTGCGCAATCGTAAAAGCCGATGCCTACGGGCACGGCGCGGTCGAGTGCGCGCAAGCACTGGAGCAGGAGGGCGCTCGATGGTTCGGCGTGACCTCATTAGACGAAGCAATTCCGCTTCGCGAAGCTGGTATTCGCGGGCGCATCCTGCTGATGACCGGCTTCTGGCGCGGTGAAGAAGAGGAAATCGTACGTTTGGGATTGACCCCAACGGTCTGGGAGACCGGGCAAATAGAATTGTTCGAGAAGGCCGCGGCCGCGCTCGGCGTTGCGAAGCATCCCATCCATTTGAAAGTGGATACCGGCATGGGACGGCTGGGAGCCGCGCCGGAGGATTTGCCACGGATTTGCGCGGTGTTGGAGTCGTCGCCACACTTACTGCTCGAGGGGTTGTCGACTCATCTTGCGTCGTCTGAAGTGCTGGACGAGCCGTCGGTTGCGGCCCAATTGAAGTCGTTCGATGAAGTGCGCGATTTTCTTCGCAACGAAGGATTCAATCCGCCGCTGATTCATGCGGCCAATACCGGGGCCGTGATATCGCGTCCGGAATCCTGGAACACGATGGTGCGTCCGGGGATTGCGCTGTACGGTTATTATTTGCCTTTTGAGCGTGCCGGTCGAGAAGTCAGTGGCAGCGGCTTGCGCCTCGCGGTGAAACCCGCTTTGACCTGGAAAACCCGCATTCTTTCTCTTCGCGATATGCGTGCCAATCAGGCCCTCGGTTACGGCGGAATCTACGTAACGAAAGCTCCCGCGCGCATTGCCGTGCTTCCGGTGGGATACGCAGATGGCTTAAACCGCAAAATCTCGTCTCAGGGCCGAGTGATTGTGGGCGAGAACTACGCCCCGATCGTGGGACGGATTTCCATGGATCTGACACTGGCCGATGTCACCGGGCTGCCCGGAGTTTCTGTTGGCGACGAGGTCATTCTGCTCGGCGCCGTGGACGGCTTAAGTGTTGACGCCCGGGAGCACGCTGCGCTTTCGGAGACAGTACCTTACGAGATTCTCTGCGGAATTTCCAAGCGGGTACCCCGAAGACACATCGACTGAGACTTTACAAGACTACGTTCCCGATCGAAGCTTCGCCAGTTCACTGTACGAGACGCGAATTCCGTCCGCGACTCTGTCGTACTCTTCGTACTCTGCCGGCGTCAGTCCCACCAATGCTTCGCGCCTAGTCAATTTGATCTGCTGTTGAAACAGGCTCGCCAACTCGGCACTGATTTGCCGAGCCCTCTCACAGCACGAAGAAACTGAACCTTGGCGTGTCATTTGCAAAATCGCGGGTGCATCCTGGCCAGCGATCTTCCGCGATAGAGACGTCGCGTGCTACTTCTCAGCCGGTCAGATTAATGCTCACCTTTCTGGAAGGAGTAGTTGTCAGGAAACTGTCAAGAGATTGCTACTTCTCTCGGGCTTTCCGCAATTAGGACATTTCAAATCACCCGATCGCGACCCAGAGTGTCTACCCGCTGAAGACTCAATACTCCACTCCGAATGCGCATTGCTGCAGTTCGCTGCCGTGGTCCTGACCAGCCCTTCCCCATTTGCTATGCTGGAGTATCCATGCCCTCACGCTACGCACAGTGGATGTACGACTGGGAGACCCGGCTTACGTCTGTCGACAACAATCGGGTCGTGCGTCCATTGGAATGGGGCGTGGAGTGGGCACGGGATTGGCCTTGTCGCAATGGCTATGCTCCGGGACATGTTCCGCAAGACGGCGAAAGCTATCTGCGCGAATACAACCGGCGGATCATCGGGTCAAGCGATGAATTCTTTTCCTACATCAAACCGGCGGACTTCCGCCTGGAGCGGCGAGCAGTCCAAGTTTTCAGCACACGCGCAGTGCCAGATTTGGCGCTCGAAGAAAGAGTCCGTGGCACCTACGCTGATTTCCTGCGCTTCACCTCGCCTGTGCGCACGCCGTTTCCAGAAAACAACCTGGTCAACGCTCGCTGGTTTCCAGCCCGAGGAAAGCGAGCGATTGTGCTCTTGCCACATTGGAATTCTGATGCACTCGCTTATAACAGCTTGTGCCGTGTGCTGAATCTTCTCGGGATTTCAGTTTTGCGCTTGACCATGCCGTACCATGACATCCGAACCCCTCGCGAGATCCTGCGCGCCGATTATGCTGTTTCTGCCAACATCGGACGCACGCTCGACGCCTGTCGCCAGGCCGTTATCGATGTTCGATGCTGCTTTGATTGGCTGGAATCCCAAGGCTATCGCCGGATGGGCATCCTGGGTACCAGCCTCGGTTCCTGTTACGCGTTTCTCGCCGCCGCCCACGACCCGCGCATTCAAGTGGCAGCTTTCAATCACGCTGCGACCTACGTTGCCGATGTCGTCTGGCACGGACAATCCACCCGTCATATCCGGGAGGGGTTGGAATCACAGATCGATCTGGAACGTCTGCGGGTTCTATGGAGCGCTGTGAGCCCGATGTCCTACTTCAAGCAATTCGCGCGCTGGCGCAAGAAGTCGCTCATTATTTACGCTAAGTACGATCTGACATTCCTGCCGGAGTTCTCCCGCAGCGCCGTGCATGAGTTTGAGCGACATAATCTGGATCACAAGGTAGTGGTGCTGCCGTGCGGACACTACACAACCGGAGAGACGCCCTACAAATACATCGATGGCTGGAATTTGGCGTCGTTCATGCGAACTGCGTTTGAAAGCTAGCACTTGGCAATCAGCATTTAGCCCATGAGGTTCGGAGCAATGCCGACGAATCGAGAAAATGGGAAGGGCTAGACTTCGGAGGTTAACCGCCAAATGCCATATGCTTGTCTGGAATATCGCAAAGGCGAGTTCACCGTCAGTACCGATCGTGACCTGATTGACCTGGATATCGTTCATGGTTACTTGACTGAGTGCTACTGGGCCAAGGGCATCCCGCGCGACGTTGTCGCCCGTTCGATTGAGAACTCGTTGTGCTTCGGTGTCTATGCAGAGCGCAAGCAAGTAGGATTTGCGCGCGTCATCTCCGACTACGCGACCTACGCTTACATCGGAGACGTGTTTGTGCTTGAATCATTCCGCGGTCGCGGCCTGGGCAAATGGCTTATGGAATGTGTCCTGCAACACCCCCGTCTGCAGGGATTGCGCCGCTGGAGCTTGGTCACCCGGGACGCTCACGGGCTATACTCAAAGCTTGGGTTCGAGCCTCTGAAGAAGCCTCAGAACTACATGGAGCTTCATCGGCCGGACGTTTATGAGCACAGCGCCGATGGAAGGCTAGATTTTCCCGGAGATTGAGATGAGAGACAACAACATGTCGCGCCCGTTGTACGAAGCCGATCCCGAAGTGGCCGCTGCCATTGATAATGAGGTCCGCCGCCAACATGAGGGACTGGAACTCATCGCCTCAGAAAACTTTGTCAGCGAGGCCGTGCTTGAAGCAATGGGTTCGGTGTTTACGAATAAGTACGCCGAGGGCTATCCGGGGAAACGCTATTACGGCGGCTGCGAGTTCGCAGACATCGTCGAGAACCTGGCCCGAGAGCGCGCGAAACAACTTTTCGGAGCAGACCACGCCAACGTCCAGCCTCACGCCGGATCGCAAGCCAATATGGAGGCGTACTCCGCCGTCCTGCAACCTGGCGATACCATTCTCGGCCTGAACCTGGCGCACGGAGGCCACCTTACACACGGTCACCATCTCAACTTTTCCGGAAAGACTTATCGCATTGTGCCCTACGGCGTAACCAAGGAAACCGAGACCATCGATTACGACGACTTGGAAAAGCTTGCCGAGAAAGAGCATCCCAAGATGATCATCGGCGGCGGCAGCGCTTATCCGCGCATCATTGATTTCGCGCGGATGCGGCAAATCGCCGACAAAATTGGCGCGCTCTATCTGGTGGACATGGCGCACTTTGCTGGCCTGGTCGCAGGCGGCGTGCATCCCTCACCAGTTCCGCATGCGCACATTGTGACTTCAACCACACACAAAACGCTAAGGGGACCGCGCGCGGGAATGATCCTGTGCAAGCAGGACTTCGCCGCCGCGATTGATAAAGTTGTCTTCCCGGGCATGCAGGGTGGCCCACTCGTACAAATAATTGCCGCCAAGGCGGTGTGCTTCCGCGAAGCCATGCAGCCAGACTTCCGCGATTACGCCCGGCAGGTTGTGGCCAACGCGAAGGTATTAGCGGACACGCTGGCGGCGGAAGGCTTCCGCATTATTTCTGGCGGTACCGACACACATCTCATGCTGGTGGATGTGTTTTCGAAAGGCATGCTCGGCAGCGAGGCCGAGAAAGCGCTCGATCAGGCTGGCATTACTGTGAACAAGAACGCTATTCCTTTCGACGTGAATCCGCCGATGAAGCCAAGCGGCATCCGCATTGGCACGCCCGCCTTGACGACGCGCGGCATGAAGGAAGCCGAAATGCGGCAGGTTGGCCGGTGGATTTCCGAGGCTCTGCATCAGCGAGCAGATGCGGCTACGCTAGGGAAAATCCGCAAGCAGGTGCTGGAACTGGCCGACACCTTCCCGCTATATCCGGAGCGTAGAGCCAGGGCGCAGGCAGAAGCCAGAGCTTGAGCCCTCCCGCCAAGAAGCGGAATTCCTTCGTGTGCCTGCGCGCCCTTTGTGGTTAAATCTGTTCCGTGAGAGTTGCCATTGATATTCGGCGCATGACCGAGTTCGGCGTTGGCACTTACACGCGGAATGTCGTGCGGGCGCTGGGCCGACTGGATCACTCCAACGAATATTTTCTTATCGGTTCACCGCAGAAGGTATCGGAAATCGGTCCGCTCCCTCCAACCTTTCAGACGGTCCCTTTGCTGGATGATGGGACTACAGCCAAAGGCTATCTCGAATGTCGCGCCATTCTCAAGCGCTTGAATTGTGACCTGGTGCACATTCCGCATCTGTTCTGGATGCCGCGCACTTTGCCTTGTCCATATGTAATGACCGTCCACGATGTTCTTGAGCACATGTATCGTGCGCATGGCCGCTCCAGCCTGAGACGCTCGCTGCATTTTCACCTTACTCGACGAGTGCTCAAAGGAGCGGCAAGAATCTTGGCGGTCTCCAGGTACACCAAGAGCGACATCGAGAAATTATTTGGCATCGCTGGGTCTCGCATTGAAGTTGTGTACAACGCCATTGACGAGCGCTTCCTTCGCGGTCACGCCTCGGACACGGAACAGCAAGTCCTCGCCGAACGCTACCTTGTGACTTATCCATTCCTCCTTTATGCGGGCCGCATCAGTCCGCACAAAAATCTGGTGCGGATTATCGAAGCCTTTTCTGCTCTGAAGGCTGAACTGGAGAAGGAGGGAAAGTTCCCGGACCTGAAGCTGATCATCATCGGTGACGAACTTTCGAAGCATCCTGACTTGCGTCGCACCGTCATTCGCGGCGGCGTGCAGAACGACGTGCGGTTCATGGGATTCGTTCCCATCGAAATGTTGCGGGTTTTCTACGATGCGGCAAAGATCTTCGTCTTCCCCTCTCTCTACGAAGGTTTCGGACTGCCGCCGCTGGAAGCCATGGCGCACGGAACGCCGGTCGTTACCTCCAACACTTCGTCCCTGCCAGAGGTGGTGGGCAATGCAGCGGTGCTGGTGAATCCAGAGAATGTCTTCGAGATCATGCGTGCACTGCACCGAGTACTGCTGGACCAAGCGGTTCGCGAAAAGTTTAAGCAGCGCGGGTACGAGCAGGTCAAGAGATTCTCCTGGGAAACGTCCGCCCGGCAAATTATCGCGGTTTACGAAGCAGTGGCGGGAAAACAGAAGAAAGACCGTCACTATGCAAAAGCGATGTGAAACGCGGCGTCCACGCCTGTGGCGAGCAACCGTGCACCAAGCGGCTCTGAATAAGAGCAAGCAAACCGACGACCGTAGGCAGCCTTACTCGCTCTTGAGCAATGGCGTTCCGGGCGAGACCAGCCCCTGACGGTGCAATTTCGCGCGGAAGCGGGCACGATCGGTTTCTGATGAAGCTGCGGCGAGACTCTTGCGCAGCTTGAGGATTTTCTCTTTGCGCGTGCGGCGACGGCGGATTTCGGGACGACGGCTGGGTGCGGACATTCGTTGCGCTCCTGATCTGTTGATTTAAGAATTGTAGCAGGCGGGTATGTAACCTGCACTCGGATTGGCATGCTCACAGATCAATTCTGTTTCCGGATGGGAGTGATCTTTGCATTCCCATCTGCATCCCCCTGCAGCGTTGCCGTGCCTATCCGACGATAGGATGTACCGTTGAACCGGAAATAGCTCAGACCCGTTTCTCTTGAGCTCACATGCCAGCCAAGAACCAGATCCCGAAGTCCGTGACTGGTTGTAGGCTGAATTGAGTAGAGCCATCCGTTGAAGCTCTGCCGTGGAGTAGCGAGCAGGACTGGCTTGGCACCTTCGAGACGAACAACCCACATCGCCCCGTTTGCACCTTGACCACCACGGGCGCAGCCCGGCCCCGCTTCGACAAGCATGACGTTCTCTGTTGTGGAGACTGGCAGTTCTTCAAAAATCAGTGGTTGAGTCCAGTCGGCTTCGGCTCCATCCGCAACATCGCACGACTGCCAGCCCGAACCGCCACCGGCTGTAAGAGCGTTTCTAATCGCGTCGAACTGTGCCTTAGACACGGTAACGCGCTGCAGCTGTGTTGCACTGGGGGACGTGCTTACATGCTGCCAGACATCGGCCTGCGCAGGGATGATTGCAAGCAGGAAAGAGAAAACAAGAAGCAAGGTTGAGCGCATCCTAAGCCTGACTTTCCCTTTCAGAAATTCAACGAACTCCCCGAAGAAACTCTTTTCGCCTCGTTCAAAAGCAAGGTGGTAAAGTTTGGTAACGGGACCTGCAGGGAATTAGTTTGGTCCAGTTTTGCAGCCACTGATCATTGAACCGGAGACGGCGCGACCTGTCAATGCGGACTACCGCAAGTCAACCTGTCACGTACTGTGGCTCATATCATCGACTATAGATTAAGTGCGATTTATACGAGTCTTGCGCATCCAATTCGTGGAGGGACAAAGCTCACTATGAAAATTGCACATGACGTCACAGAGCTCATTGGGAACACACCGCTGGTCCGCCTTAACAAAGTGACGGAAGGTTGCGCAGCCGAGGTGGTGGCGAAACTGGAAAGCTCGAATCCCTGTGCCAGCGTAAAGGATCGCATTGGCGTCAGCATGATTACCGAGGCCGAACGCGCGGGGAAAATTCAGCCCGGTAAAACGGTGCTGATCGAGCCTACCAGTGGGAATACGGGTATCGGCCTGGCATTCGTGGCGGCTGTGCGAGGGTACAAACTGATCCTGACCATGCCGGACACTATGAGCCTGGAGCGGCGCGTTCTACTGCTCGCCTTTGGCGCCGAAATCGTTCTCACGCCGGGTCCGAACGGGATGAAGGGCGCGATCGCCAAAGCTCTGGAGATTCTCGCCAAAACTCCAAACGGTTTCATGCCGCAGCAGTTCGACAACCCCGCAAATCCCAAGATTCACCTGGAGACCACTGGGCCTGAGATTTGGAACGACACGGATGGGCGCGTGGATATCCTGATTTCCGGCGTTGGCACCGGCGGAACCATTACTGGAGTTTGCGAATATATCAAGCCGAAGAAGCCTTCTTTCAAAGCCGTCGTTGTTGAACCGGCCGACAGCCCGGTACTTTCGGGAGGTAAGCCCTCGCCCCACAAGATACAGGGCATCGGCGCCGGATTCGTGCCCAGTATTTTGCGGCGGGACTACATTGATGAAGTGGTGACCGTGACCAATGACGACGCGATCAACATGGCGCGCCGCCTCGCCAAAGAAGAAGGCCTGCTAGTGGGCATTTCGTCCGGGGCAGCCGTGGTCGCCGCTCTCAAAGTCGCAAGGCGGAAAGAAAACGCCGGCAAGCTGGTCGTGGTCGTGCTGCCGGATTTCGGCGAACGCTACCTGACGAGTATTCTGTTTGACGCGCTCCGGAACCAGGCGCTGCAGATTCCCACATCACCGCTTGCGGCTTGATGCATGTCCCATATCGTCGCCTCAATTCGTGAGGACGTCGCCACGGTGCGAGAGCGCGACCCTGCAGCCAAGTCACGCCTGGAAGTTTTCTTGTGCTACTCAGGGTTGCATGCGGTGTGGTTCTACCGCATCAATCACTGGCTGTGGAACCATGGCTTCTGGCTGCTTGCGCGATGGCTCTCGCAAGTGGCGCGCTTTCTCACTGGAATCGAAATTCATCCCGGTGCGAAGATCGGACGCCGGCTGTTCATCGATCATGGGCTTGGGGTGGTCATCGGCGAAACCGCGATCATCGGTGACGACGTGACCTTGTATCAGGGCGTAACTCTGGGCGGCACGGGCAAAGAGCACGGCAAGCGGCACCCCACCATCGAAGACGCAGTGGTGATCGGCGGCGGAGCGAAGGTTCTCGGCAATATCACTGTGGGAAAGAACTGCCGCATCGGCGCCGGATCGGTGGTCCTGCGAAATGTTCCGGAGAACTCCACCGTGGTCGGCGTGCCGGGCCATATCATCTTTCGCAACGGCGAACGAGTCGTGATTACCGATCCCAAACAAATCAACGACCCGCTCTCGGAGGCGCTGGCAGCAGTGGCGACCGAAGTCAACAAGTTGCGCGAGCGAGTGCAAAAACTCGAAGGCTCGGAGGCTGCGAGTGAACCGCTCTCCGTGTCTATCCAGAGGATTATGGAGGACATCGATTACCAGATTTAGTTGCCGACGCCAGCACTTGGCCACAGTCCACCCCTGTGGGGTGAATTGAATTCCGGATGGGCGTTGTGGAATTTTCCGCGGACCCTTTGGCGCACTCGACACGGATCGTCCGGGGACTAAGTTCGAGAACTGGCAGGGGCACCAACTCGATCGATCGCTACTCACACTTTTGCAGAAGAAGATGAACGCATAAATCAATTTCCCGAGACCGCGCACGGTCAAGCGCATGCATCGCGGAGGAGTTTACCTGATGAAGACATTCGGCAGTTATTTTCTCCCATTGCTGCTCTCCGCCGCTGCTGCCTTTGCACAGGACGTGACCCATGCCGGCTTCCGCACCTTACATGTTGATGCCAGCAGGGTAACTGGCGAGATCCGCTCTTTTCAGGGAGTGAACGGTCCACCCAGTCCGCTCATGGCCGGGCTTCCAAACCTCATCCAGCAATATAAAGAACTACGCATCAACCAGGTTCGCACCCACGATTTTATGGGACCTACCGAGATAGACTCAAAATTCGACCTGGCTAACGGACTCTTGACCTGGCTTATTCCTGATTCTGCCCAACGTGCCGGCGTGGTGAAAGCAGGCAACGCGAGCATCATTTTTCCTGACTGGAGTGCCGATCCAGAAAAACCCGAAAGCTACAATTTTGTGCCGACTGACGGCGTGCTTGCCGCCATTCACGCCAGCGGAGCGGAAGTCTACTATCGCATCGGTCGCAGCTGGGGCGCCAATATCGAACCGCCGCCGGATTTCGACAAGTATGCTGCCGTGGTGAAGCACATCGCCATGCACTACAACCAGGGATGGGCGAACGGCTTCCACTATGGCATTCGCTATTGGGAATTCTGGAACGAGCCCGAGGCTCTCTTCTGGTCCGGTACGCCTGAGCAGTTTTACTCCCTGTACGAGAAAACGGTTCGTGCCTTGAAGTCAGTTGATCCCACACTCAAGGTGGGAGGAGATGCAAAGGCTTTCTCGTCCGATGACGGACCGTACCGCGAAGGATTTATCGACTATTGTGCCGTTCATCACCTGCCGCTCGATTTTTACTCCTGGCACACCTATGCCGATCGCTCCGCCGATCCTTACGATGCCGTTCGTCTCGGTAAGCAAATTCGTGAACTCCTCAATACTCACGGCTTCCCCAACACCGAGAGCATTCTCTCCGAGTGGAATCTCACTCCGGACTTTACCGACCGCGAGAAGGCCAGGCTGCAGGGCGTGGACAATGCTGCTTACATCGGCGCGGTGCTTAGCTATTTTCAGGACGCCCCTATTGATCACGCGCACTTCTATCGCGGCGACGCTGCATGGATGGGACTCTTCGATCTGCAAGGCAAGTATTTCAAGACCGCATACGCGTTCCAAGCCATGGGGAAAATGCTGGACACGCCGCAGCGCTTTGCAGTTGAGGGCACGGACAGCTTCGGTTTCGCGGCACTGGCAGGGCGTTCGGCAGATGGCAAAACCGTTCAGATACTGATCAGCAACTATGCGATTCCGGCGGGCTTCAAGCCAAACATCATGCAAATACCGCCGGAAGCGCTGAAAGCATTGCCCCCTTTGCCGGACTCTTCCAAACTCAAGTTTCTGCCGCCTCGTACGGACATTGTTTACCGTGACAATGCTGGCTACAATCTCACGATCACGAATTTGCCGTGGGATGAAAAACCATTCAGCATAAAGCGTTACCGAATTAGCGAGACGCAGAATCTCGACTTGGTCGAAGAAAAGCGCGGCGCGGGAGGCACACTGAATTTGTCCAGTCCTCTCGCCCCGGATGCCGTAGAACTCATCGTGCTTCAGCGGCAGTGATGGGACGACACTGACGATACGAGGAAGTTTGTGGCAGCCGGACCTGTAAGCCGAATTCTGTCTGCGGGATTGCTCCCGCAGGACGGTCATTCCTCTGGGCCGCGCATTACTGCGGGGCTCAAGCGACCTACCCGGAGGTTGTTACGCGCCGAGCCGGCACGTTCTCTCTGGCGAGGTTTTCACCTCGCCCGAGTCCCTCCCTATTTGGTCTTGCTCCGTGTGGGGTTTGCCCTGCCCGCTGCATTACTGCGGCGGCGGTGCGCTCTTACCGCACCTTTTCACCCTTACCCCGGCGTTGCCGCTGAGGCGGTATGTTCTCTGTGGCACTAGCCGTCAGCCGGGCTTGAACCCGGCTTCCCGGACGTTATCCGGCACACTGCTCTGCGGAGTTCGGACTTTCCTCCCCCGCCGCCGAAGCGCCGAGAGCGACCGTCCGGTCCAGCTGCCTACAGAGTCATTATATGCGATAGCACCAAAAGCGCCCTTGGTCGTTGGTCGTCGGCCCAAGCGCGAAGAGTACATTTTCCTAGACTTGGATGCGAGGCGCTTTGACCAAGCCTTTTACTAGCGACCAACAACTAACGACCAATGACTGAGTGCTGACCATCCCCGAAGCCATTCGCCTTGCGTTGCAATTGCAAAAGATCCCGCAAATTCTTTCATCTTGACAAATGTTTCGCAGGGACGAGAATTGCAAACACACGTCCAGCGGCGGGGAAAACGGAGAAGAATATGATTTCTAAGTTAGTCCGCATAGCTGCTTTAAACCTGTTCCCGATCGTTTTGCTGGGCACAATTCTCTGGGCGCAGCCCGTGCGTCCCGTTGCTTGCTCGAATGGCAGCTTGACTGGGAGGTACGGATTCGCAATCAATGGCACGGCCAACGGCAATCCAATCACCGCTGTGGGTCAGATCGCGACCAACGGGAACGGAGGCCTCGCCGGAAACGAGACCATCAGCGAGAACGGCACGGTAGGCAATCTTCTCGGGGTGTTGGGCACATACGCCATAAAGTCCGATTGCACGGGCACCATGACTATTCAGGCAGCGGGCCACTCGAAACAAAATTTCAGCGTGACCGTCATCTCTGGTGGCCAGCAGATCGACATGGTTCAGACGGACAGCGGCACCACCGAGTTGGGAACCGCCCAGGCACAAGGTTCGGCGTCCTGCTCTTCCGCCGGTGCCAAGGGTATTTACGGTTTGCAGGGCGCAGGTACGGAAATTGGCGTCGGGCCTCTGGTTCTTGGCGGGCAGGTTACGTTGCGCGGAGATGGAACCCTGAGCGGAACTGAGACCGTGAGCATTAACGGTACCGTCGCCTCGAAACAAAAAATCTCGGGCGCCTTCAAGGTGATCCGCATATGCCAGGGCGGCGCGGTGATTCAGGTCGGCAACCAGGGACTAATCCATCTGAACCTGGTGGTGGTGAACGGGGGGCACGGAATCCTTTTTATTCAGGCAGACTCGAACACCCTGGTATCAGGCTCCTTGCAGAAGTAACTTGGCCGGTCCCGCCCTTTGATAAACTGAGATTCGACACGGCCGGTGCAGCTATCCGAAGGTGGCAGCCCGAAGCCCGATCCCTGACGATTTTCGAGGCACGTGGCTTCAAGCCATTCATGGTTCACCAGGTCTTCAAGATCATTGAAACTTTGGCTGTGGCTGGCGCCGTCTCCGGCATCGTTTATTACGCTCTGTGCTTGTGGAGTGCGGCGCGGTTCCTGCAAGCGCGAAAGGCGGCGGACAACAGTGTCCGCCCGACACAAGCTGTCTCTATTCTCAAGCCGCTGCGTGGCACCGATCCCGAGATGTACGAAAGCTTCCGCAGCCACTGCCTGCAGGACTATCCGGAATACGAGATCATCTTCGGGGTCAGCGATGCGAACGATCCGGCGATTCAACTAGTCGAACAATTGAAAGTGGAGTTTCCGCAACACCCGATCCGCTTAATGGTTTGCCCAGAGAGGCTGGGCAGCAATACCAAGGTGAGCAATCTCGCCCAAATGGCGCGCCAGGCGCGTCACGAATACATCATCGTCAACGACAGCGACATTCGGGTCGAGCCTGATTATCTCCGCCGAGTGCTGGCGCCGTTAAGCGATCCCGCGATCGGCTTAGTCACTTGCCTTTACCGCGGCATTGCCAATTCGACTCTGGGCTCGCGCCTGGAATCACTCGGCATCAGCACCGACTTCTGTGCCGGCGTTTTGGTCGCGCAAACCGTCGAGAACGGAATCCGCTTTGGATTGGGCTCCACGCTCGCTTTCCGCTGCCGCGATCTTGAGGCCATCGGCGGATTTGAAGCTCTCGTTGACTATCTGGCCGACGACTATCAGATTGGCGGCCGGATCGCGGCGCTGGGGCTGGAGGTAAAGTTATCCGACGTCGTGGTCGACACATTTCTGCCTCGCTATACGCTTCGCGGCTTCTTCGATCACCAATTGCGCTGGGCGCGCACCGTCCGCGATTCCCGCTTCTGGGGATACGTTGGACTGGGGTTGACGTTCGGTTTGCCCTGGGCGTTGCTGGCCTTGATTTTCAGCGGTGGCGCAGCCTGGGCGTGGGCGTTGCTGGCCTGTACTACGCTAATGCGTTTCGCCGTAGCCATCGTGTTTGGCAACTACGTGCTCAAGGATCGTCAGGCCATGCGCGCGCTCGCATTGATTCCCGTCCGCGACTTGGTTGCGATGTTGGTCTGGATCATGAGCTTTGCCGGACACGGAATCGTGTGGCGCGGAGATCGCTTTAATTTGGAAAATGGCAAGCTGAAAAGGATCTCCAGTCCGCCAACGTAGGCGCGGGCGTCCTCGCTCGTACGGCACAACTTGAATCCCTCAACCAGACCCTCTCGAACCGCGAGAGGATGTTGCCAAGGCGGATGCCTCACTCGCTTCCAGAACCTCGCGGACTTTTCTTGCCAACGTCTTTAGCGAAAAAGGCTTCTGCAGAAACCGTGTGCGGACGTCGATTTTTCCGTGTTGCAGAATAGTGTTTTCCGCATAGCCGGAGACGAACAAAACCTTCATGTCCGGCCGCTCATCTGCCAATCGCTCTGCCAACTGGGGTCCGCCCAGTCTGGGCATCACCACATCCGTGATGATAAGCTGAATCGGCCCACCATACTCCCGCGATGCGCGCAACGCGTCTTCTCCATCGATCGCTTCGAGCACATTGTAACCGCTGCGAGTAAGAAACTGCCGGGCAGCTTGACGTACGGATGCTTCGTCTTCGACCAGTAGCAGAGTTTCGCAGCCGCGAGGAGAGCTTTCGACCGGCTTGGTGATCGAGACCTCACTACTCTGTGACTGCACTTGGGGCAAGTAAACTTTGAAGGTAGTTCCAAGTCCAGGCTCGCTGTACACCCAAACAAAGCCGCCATTCTGCTTCACAATGCCATACACGGTCGCCAGCCCGAGCCCGGTCCCTTTGCCTGCCTCTTTCGTCGTATAGAAGGGCTCGAAGATGTGGGCCAGGTCTTCCGCCGCGATGCCCTGGCCCGAGTCGGTAACCGTGAGCAAGACATAGTCGCCCACAGGGACGATCGAATGCCGCTGCACGTAGGATTCATCCACTCGGACCGTCGCGGTTTCAATGGTGAGCGCGCCTCCTCCGGGCATGGCGTCGCGCGCGTTCGCTGCCAGGTTCATGACCACTTGTTCGATTTGTATGGGGTCCGCTTTGACTTTGCCCAAATCGTGCCCGGGAGCGAACACCAACTCAATATCCTCGCCAATCAGGCGCGGCAGCATGGTGGTGATCTCCCCAATGACCTTATTCAGATCGAGCACCTGCAACAATTGCATCTGTTTGCGGCCAAACGCCAGCAACTGCCGAGTCAGATCGGCCGCCCGGCGGGACGCAGTCATAATTTCGGCGACGTTTCGCCGCAGCGGGTCCTCGGCGGCCAGGGAGTCAAGCATGAGCTCGGCGTAAGCACTGATCACCAAAAGCAAGTTGTTGAAATCGTGGGCCACCCCGCCGGCCAGCCTTCCGATGGCATCCATTTTCTGGGATTGCTGCAGTTCCGATTCCAGCCGACGGCGCTCGGTGATGTCGCGAAACGTGGAGATAAAATGCGTCATTTCCCCACTGCCGTCTCGTAGCGGGGTGAGGACCTTCTCAATAATTAAGGTTTCCCCATTCTTCTTCCGGTTCATGATGATTCCCCGGAACACGTTTCCGGAGCGAACTGTGTTCCACATCTCCTCGTAAAGGTCGCCTGCCTGCTCGTCAGATTTCAGGATTCCCAGTGTTTGGCCGATCGCGTCCTGCCGCGAATATCCGGTCAGAGCCTCAAATGCTGGATTCACGTATTCCATCACGCCGGATCCATCCATAATGGCTAACGCCTCCGCCATTTGTTCGACCGAACGCCAAAGTTTCCGCAGGATTTCATCGGACTCCAGATGCTGGCGTTCTGCGGAGCGCCCGTCAAAGGCGCTGGCATGGGTTGCGTATGTGTCCCGAAATTGGCTCGGGGCTGCGTGTTGACCAGCGATGGTCTGAATGGCAACCTCGATCACGTCCGTGTTGACGGGATCACTTAGAAAAATGAGCGGAACGCCAGAAACATGTTGGCGCACCTGGCGTAACACCTGAAATGCAACGTTATCAGTCGATTGGTAACTGCAGAGTAGAAGGTCATAGCTTCCTTTCCCAAACTGATTGAGCACTTCCTCAAGCGACGCAGCGTATTCGAGGCATAGCGCGCCATTGCCCGTCCCTGCAAGCAACTCGCCCAGGCTGACGAAGTCTTCCTCGCTTCCTCCCACCACTAGCAATCGGAGTTGCCGTTTGCCAGCTTCGGAAGTTCTCGGCCGCCTCATTCTCTGGTACGCCCCCATAGTTGCTTCATCGGAGGTTGAGCCGTGGAACATCTCTGCCAGAGGGCGGGTTCGGAAAAGATTAAGTGACTAAAGTTCCAATTCAGGAAGAACATCATGGAGACGCAGGCATCCCTCCCTCCGCGGCCTGACTGATAGTTGCGGCCTCGCGAGCACTTTCCATAACCGCCCAAGTTGGAGGACAATAGAAGGAATCGTTTCGGGTGAGGTGACGTATGCGGAACTTCTTTGGATTTCTTTGCGTTGTACTCCTGCTTCTCTCCACGGCCCTCGGGCAGCAGATTCGCGGCGATTACATCGAGACCCGCAGCGCAGACGTATACACCGGACAGTGTTTCGCTAACGGCGAAGTCAACCTCGTGGGCGACGAGGCTATCCTGGCGTGGCACGTGCAAAGCGGAAGCTGGGACGGGATTTCGCTGGACGGTTTGACGGTCGCCGCTGCGGTGCACGCTCACGCCACTCTGGGTGACCCATACGCGAATCCCTATCCGGCGCAGGCCGTTCTTTTCGTGGACGACCAGGCAACTCCGCAGCAGAGTTCCGCGTTGGTCGCTTTCGCGCACCAAATGGGAGGTGAACTTCTGCGTCACGCACAGCGAGTAATTCCCGCGCCCATGGAACTCGTGGTCAATCCTGAGCATCACGGAGTGGCACTGCTGCGCGCCGGGCAGTTCGCAACCGTGCAAACCCGCCCCGTCAATGAGAAAGACCATCTCTGCGGGAACGAAAAAACCTTTTATCCGCCGCTGACCCAACTGACACACTCAATGCCGGCCGTAGCGCTGACCGATTCCTATCGCGGTCCGGGACTGGACGTAGATTGGGAGTCGCACGGAAGGCGCAGCGCGTTCGTAGGCACTTTCGTGCGCTAGTCTGATCGGGTTTGCGAGACACATATCGGTTTCTGCCCGCAGATGTGGGTCATCCCGTCCGCAATTCACGCTGTCGAACTCTCTTCATACCAAAGTAATAGCTCGAATTACGAAAGCGCATGCACGTGGGACATCTGTTAGTCCGTGGTCGTGGGGTGAGATGTTGAGGTTGTATTTTCTCGATCGAGGAAGCCGGCGACCCATGGAAAAAGGTGATTTTCTGGACGAAGTTCATGTTCGAATTCTGCGGGTGACCGAAGACCTGCGGGCAATTCAGCAAACGTTGAACTGTGCAGCCATGCAAGCGCCCGGCGACCCCGAGCTGATGGAAGCTCTCTGTCAATTGCCGGAGATTGAATCCCTTCACGTGTTGAAATCCGCGCTCGACCAGATGCGCCACTTCCTCTGGTTTTACATGCAGGTGATGACGAACGAATCCGAGGACGGCGAGCGGCTACGGCAGAGCTTTGGCCCCAAGCCAGCGCAAGAGGGCATTGTTAGCCCCAGGGTAGCGGCCGCAGAGAAGTTCAAGCGCGCGGCCGATACCGCGCTGCTTCAGTACCTCTCCGACGGCAAAGTTCGCAAACCGAACTAGTCCGCGTTCTACAGGCCCTCCCGAGATGCTTCAAGGAGGGGTGCGGCAGTCCGGAGTCATTTCCCTTTAGATATGTCCCGCACGCGATACAAATCTTTACAATCTGAAAACTCTGCATCTCCCGGCAAAGAAACTAAATCCAATAGAATATTAATGATCCGGCGCCGGATGCGCTGGGAACGATCATAGAACGTCCGCGAGGACCACCGCTTCGCACCACTTAAATGCTTATATCTGACTGTTAGCGTTTTCGTTGTTGAATTCGAAGGCAAGAATCAGAGTGTGGCGGATTGACGACGATTGCTAGGTTGCTCGTGGGGCAATAGCTTCTGTAAAAGCCTGAGGAAATTATGTGGATTGTCCGACTTGCACTGCGGCGGCCTTACACGTTTGTAGTCGTCGCTTTGTTGTTGTTAATTCTGGGTCCGATCGTCATTCTACGCACGCCTACAGATATTTTCCCGAATATCAATATTCCCGTGGTCAGCATCCTCTGGAACTACCAGGGCCTCAATCCCGACGATATGTCGAATCGCATCGTGTTCCAGACGGAACGGGCGCTGACGACGCTGGTGGACGACATCTCGCACATCGAGTCGCAGTCGCTGAATGGGATCGCGGTAGTGAAAGTGTTTTTCCAGCCGCATGCGGACATTACCAAGGCGATTGCGCAAGTGACAGCGATCTCGCAGACCCAACTCAGGCAATTGCCGCCAGGGACCACGCCGCCGTTGGTAATTACCTACAGCGCGTCCAGCGTGCCCATTATTCAACTGGCACTTTCGGGGCAGAAGCTTTCGGAACAACAACTGTTTGACTACGGCGTAAATTTCATTCGGACGCGTTTGATCACGGTTCCGGGGTGCGCCATTCCGTATCCCTACGGCGGGAAGCAGCGCCAGGTGCAGATTGACCTGGACACCAACGCGCTGCAATCGAAGGGGCTTTCACCGGTGGACGTGGTGAATGCGATCAGTGCGCAAAATATCATTCTGCCATCCGGCACCTCCAAGATTGGGACATTTGAATATGCCGTCGATACCAACAGCAGTCCGACGACGGTTGCGGAATTGAACCAATTGCCCATCAAGACGGTCGGTAGCACGACCATCTACATACACGATGTGGCCTATGTACGCGACGGATTTCCGCCGCAGACAAATATCGTGCGGGTGAACGGACAGCGCTCGGTTCTGCTCACTGTTCTGAAAAGCGGGCAAACTTCGACGCTCGATATCATCGCCGGTGTCAAATCGCTGCTGCCGCAGATTGCAGCCAGTTTGCCGCCCGAGTTACACATACACCCGCTGGCCGACCAGTCGCTATTCGTTCGCGCGTCGATTGACGGGGTGATAAAAGAAGCGACGATTGCGGCCTGCCTCACCGGTCTGATGATTCTGATCTTTCTGGGCAACTGGCGCAGCACAGTGATCATCGCGGTTTCCATCCCGCTTTCGATTCTGACCTCGATCATCGTGATGAGCGCGCTGGGCGAGACCATCAACATCATGACGCTGGGTGGATTGGCGCTGGCGGTGGGCATTCTGGTGGACGACGCCACGGTCGAGATCGAGAATATCAACCGGAATTTGGCGCAAGGGAAAGAGGTCGAGCACGCAATTCTGGACGGCGCCCAGCAGATTGCGGTTCCTGCATTCGTTTCGACGCTCGCCATCTGCATCGTCTTCGTGCCCATGTTTTTCCTCACCGGAGTGGCGCGTTTTCTGTTCGTGCCGCTGGCAGAGGCGGTGGTGTTTGCCATGCTGGCTTCCTACCTGTTGTCGCGGACGCTGGTGCCCACCATGGCCAAATATTTGTTGCGCGGCCATGAGGCGGAGACGCTGGCAGCCAATCAAAGCCGAAATCCCTTGGTCGCCATGCAGATCAAGTTTGAAACGGCCTTTGAGCGTTTTCGAGAGGGCTATCACGGATTGTTAGAGCGTTGCCTCCATCACAAACGGGCTTTTCTATTTATTTTCTTGGGCGCGTGCGTAACCTCGGTAGTGCTTTTAGTCCCGTGGTTGGGGCAGGATTTCTTTCCAGCGGTGGACGCGGGCCAGTTCAAATTACACATGCGCGCGCCTACGGGAACGCGCATCGAGGAAACAGCGCGGCTCTCCGATCTGGTGGAGCAGTCGATTCGCGAGCAGATTCCGCCGAAGGAAATCGACAGCATCATCGACACCATCGGTCTGCCATACAGCAGCATCAATCTCTCGTACAGCAACTCGGCGCCGATCGGGCCGGGAGATGTCGATATTCTCGTCAGCTTATCGAACGGGCACCGTCCAACTGCGGATTACGTCCACGATCTGCGGTTGAGACTTCCGGAGGAGTTTCCCGGCGTAACCTTTTCGTTTCTGCCGGCCGATATTGTCAGCCAGATTTTGAACTTCGGTCTGCCTGCTCCGATTGACATTCAGATTGTGGGTTATGGCGTGGAAGCAAACCGGGCCTTCGCCGACAAACTGCTGGAGCGGGTCCGGAGAGTTCCTGGAACCGTCGATCTACGCATTCAGCAGCCATTTGACCAGCCATATTTACACGTTAATGTCGACCGGACGAAGGCTCAACAGGTAGGCTACAGCCAACGAGACGTGGCCAATAACCTCCTGGTTTCGCTGAGCGGCAGTTTCCAGACAACTCCTGAGTTTTGGGTTGATCCTAAAACCGGGGTGAGCTATTCCATCGCAACCCAGACTCCGCAGTACCGCATCGATTCTCTGCAGGACCTGGAGAACATTCCGGTGACCGGCCCGAGTGGTGCCCAGCCTCAGATCCTGGCCAGCCTGGCTTCGATCCGCCGGGGCGCTGGACTGGCGGTGGTTTCGCACTACGATATTCAGCCGTTGATTGATATTTACGGTTCGGTGCAAGGCCGGGACTTGGGCGGAGTGGCGCGTGACATCAATAAAATCGTGGAAAACAGCAAGAAGGAACTGCCGCGCGGCTCTCAACTGATCGTACGTGGGCAGATTCAGACCATGCGTTCTTCCTATACCGGCTTGCTAAGCGGGTTGGTGTTTTCGATCGTGCTGGTGTACCTGCTGATTGTGGTGAATTTCCAGTCGTGGCTTGATCCATTCATTATTATTTCTGCCTTGCCTGCGGCTCTCGCGGGTATCGTTTGGTTTCTTTTTATTACCCACACGACCCTTAGCGTTCCGGCGCTCACCGGTTCAATCATGTGCGTGGGGGTTGCAACGGCCAACAGCATTCTGGTGGTGAGCTTCGCGAAGGAGCAATTGGCCGAAGGAAAAGACGCGATTGCAGCCGCGCTGAATTCCGGGTTCACGCGTTTCCGGCCGGTGCTAATGACGGCTCTGGCCATGATCATCGGTATGGTTCCGATGGCGATAGGATTAGGCGAAGGTGGTGAACAGAATGCTCCCCTTGGCCGGGCGGTCATCGGCGGTCTATTACTCGCGACCGTAGCAACCCTGTTTTTTGTGCCGGTTTTCTTCAGCGTCCTGCACGGGCGCAGAGAGCGGTTAGCTCGTGGTGAAGCAAAACATTGATCTGATTTTATATTGATTTAGTTATAGAGTTTACGGAGCGTCTTCATGAAGGTTGAACCGCAAAACGAAGTTGAGAGGCCAGTGCAAGTGGAGAGGCCGGCGATGGTGCAGGAACAAAAACTAGTGGACCAACGTCAGAGTAAGCCCTCCCGCCGCTGGTGGATTGCCGTGCTTGCGTTTGTGATCGTAGTGGCGGTTGTCATTTCTGGAATCTTACCCCGAATCAATGCCCGGGCGGCTCTGGACAAAGAAACCGCCGAGATGGCCATTCCAACCGTTTCCGTGATCCACCCGAAGCGTGGCGCGCCGTCGCAGGAAGTGGTTCTGCCCGCGAACGTGCAGGCTTACATCGATGCTCCGATATATGCGCGGACAAATGGATATCTGAAACGCTGGTACGCGGACATCGGCACGCGCGTAAAGGCCGGGCAATTGTTAGCGGACATTGAGACTCCGGAAGTCGACCAGCAGCTGCGGCAGGCGCGCGCTGACTTAGCTACCGCTCAAGCCAACCTGGCTCTTTCGCAGATTACAAATACCCGCTATGCGGATTTGCTGAAAACCGATTCCGTTTCCAAACAGGAAGCGGATAATGCCGCGGGAGACTTTGCAGCCAAGCAGGCCACCGTCCAGTCCTCACAAGCCAACGTAAGACGCCTGGAAGAACTGCAAGCTTTCGAGAAGATCTACGCTCCCTTCGATGGCGTGATTACGGCGCGAAATACTGATATTGGCGCATTGATCGATTCAGGGAGCAGCGGCGGAGCGAGGACTGAGCTTTTTCATATTGCCCAGCCGGACAAATTGCGAGTGTACGTCAATGTGCCGCAGGTCTACTCGCAGGCGGCGAAGCCAGGGCTGAGTGCTGATCTGGTGCTCTCGGAATTTCCGGGCAGGGTCTTCCACGGAACGCTGGTCCGAACGGCTGAAGCGATCGACCAGTCCACGCGAACCCTACTGGTGGAAATTCGCGTGGACAATCCCACCGGCACGCTGTTCAGCGGGGCTTATGCCGAAGTGCATCTGAAGCTGCCCACCGCGACCTCAGCCTTCATTCTTCCGGTGAACGCGTTGCTGTTCCGATCCGAAGGACTTCGCGTGGCTGCTGTAACCGACGGCAAGCGCGCCGAACTTAGGCCGATAACGTTGGGCCATGACTTTGGCTCTGAGGTCGAAGTGGTCGCTGGGCTTACCGGGGATGAATCGATTGTCGTCAATCCGCCGGATTCGCTTGTGTCGGGAGAAGAAGTCCGTATTGTACAGCCGGCGGCGGGAGGCTCTCAACAGTGACCGGTTTGCGGCAAACGCGCGCTGGCTCTAGAACGTTGATGCCTAAATTTCTCGGTGGGGCGCTCTTTGCCGGTCTGATGCTTATTTGCGGTTGTGCCGTGGGCCCTCGCTATTCACGGCCTTCCGCGCCGGTCCCGACGGATTACAAAGAGACGCCGCAGAACTGGAAGCCCGCGCAACCTGCGGATCAGACGCTGCGAGGAAAATGGTGGGAGATCTATCAGGATCCCCAGCTCAATGCGCTCGAAGAGAAAATCAATATCTCCAATCAGAGCCTGAAGGCGGCGCAGGCACAATTTGAACAAGCGCGTGCCACCGTTCGCTACAATCGGGCGGATTACTATCCAACGATTACGGCAGGAGTCTCAGCGACGCGGGAACGCCTTTCCCAGAATCGTCCATTCGCAACCCTTTCAACGGTCACAACCACGAACGACCTCGTCATTCCAGTGGACATGTCTTATGAGCCGGACGTGTGGGGCAGAGTCCGGAAGACAGTTGAAGTGGCTCGCGCGAATGCTCAAGCTTCCCTGGCGGACCTCGAGTCGGTAAGCCTGAGTGTGCATGCTGAATTAGCGGTGGATTACTTTTCAGCGCGGGAGTTGGACGCCGAGGCGAAGTTGCTCGATGACACCGTCGCCAGCTATGTGAAGCAGTTGGACCTGACAGAGAGCCGCTATAAGGGAGGGGTTGCGTCTCAGGTGGACGTGGCGCAGGCCCAAACCCAACTGGAAACGGCGCGCGCCCAGGCCATTGATGTGAGAGAGCAGCGGACTCAGTTTGAACATGCAATTGCGGTTCTGATCGGCGAGCCGGCTTCGACTTTCAGCTTGCCAGTTGTTCCGCTAGACGCAACCCCGCCTGTGATCCCGCCGGGGTTGCCGTCTGAGCTGCTGGAGCGCCGGCCCGACATCGCCGCCAACGAACGCCTGATGGCATCGGCGAACGCGCAAATTGGAGTGGCGAAAGCTGCGTATTTTCCCATGTTCAACCTGTTTCCCAGCGCCGGGTTTGAGAGCACCACGATCGTGAATTGGCTTTCCAGTCCCAGCGCATTCGCCCTGGTGGGAGCTTCGGCGGTAGTGACTGCCTTCGACGCTGGAAGGCGTCGGGCGGCCAGCGACCAGGCTCGTGCCGGTTACGATCAGGCCGTGGCCAATTATCGTCAAGACGTGCTTACGGCTTACGAGGAAGTGGAAGACAACCTTGCGGCGTTGCGATTGCTCGAAGATGAATCCAACACTCAAGCAGCGGCCGTGGCGGCGGCGGAGCACTCTCTGGCTCTGTCGAACAATCGTTACCGAGGTGGTGTGACCAGCTATCTCGAGGTCATCACGGCCCAATTCACAGCGCTTGGCGACGAACGGACAGCGGTGCAGCTTTCGGGTCGTCGCATGGTGGACAGCGTGTTGCTGATCAAAGCTCTGGGCGGCGGCTGGGATGCGGCAAGTTTGTCGACGGTGAAGATGGAGTCACGCATGCCGATTCCACCCGGCCAATGATAATGATAATGATCCGCTGAGTTTGAAGAGCTTCACGCTCTGGGTTTCTTCGACTGAGCTGTCTTTTTCTTCCTCATGCTCCGGCGTCGGAGAGCCTTCGCACGCCTCACCAACTCTTCCGCCGAGTACATACTGCCACGACAATTGTGCGCGCCGCAGGAGCACGGCGACGGGTCATCCAGGTCGCCGTCGTACAAGTTGTAGTCGTAAGTCAGTTCCTCGCCAGCCGCGATATCCCGGGCGGCAATAATCCACACGCGCCCTTTGATTTCATCAGCCTCGCAATTAGGATCGCACGAGTGATTGACGAATGCCGCCACGCCTTCACCATCAATCACGTGTTTCCCATCCGTGAGCCCAAACAAATAAGTCCGGGGATGGTCGTCGTAGAGGGCGTCGGCCTCTTTGATCGTAATGCGCGGCCCGGTGTACTCGACGACATAGGTGCCCTTCTTAATCGGAGCCGTGGTGTGGCAGCCCTCGGAATCAATCTTGGACTGTCCGATCACCAAGTGCTCCGGGCCAGTGTGTTTTCGTCGGGCGTCACGGTCGAACTTGCGCGGCGTCGCTTGAGGCATGTTGTCGTGGTGTAAAGCGGCCTAGAAAACAGAATAGCGTCTAAAGCAAAATCGTGGCAAGCGTTGAGGAGAAAGGCACGGAGACGAGAATTCACACGTTATTCATATTGCGGTCACTTTAGCGTAACAAAGTACGGCCTACACTACGTCACCGAATAGGAGAGGCCGAAAGTATCCGTGGCAGGGTCTGCCTTTCGCGTCGCACGAAATCAAGTTATAGAGCGGGTTGCGGCGGAGTTGCGGTTTGTTCTTGCGACTTTCATTGCGGCAGCTTATCGCGGTTCCTCGTCGTGTATCTCTGGAAATACGCGGGCCCATAACCGCGTGCCTGGGGGTTTAGTGGGGACGTATTCATGAAGCAGCTGATTTTCGTGGTGGAAGATGAGAACGAAGTTTGTGAGCTGGCGCAGCAGTGCCTTGAGGAGGCCGGCTATGTCGTGCGCACATTTTCGACCGCCAACGTGATACGCGAAGTAGAGGAGAAGCGTCCTTCCCTACTGTTGCTCACCATGATGATGCCGGACGGCAACGGCCTCGACCTGTGCCGCTATATCCGCGAGAATCACACTTTGGCAAGAACTCCAATCGTTTTTCTCATTCCGGAAGCTGCCGAGGAACACCGCGCTTTTGCGTTGGAATCCGGCGGCGATGACTGCATCGTGAAGCCCTTTAGCCCGCGCGAATTAGTGGCCCGCGTCCAGGCAGTTCTTCGTCGTTTCGCGCCCGGGACCGGAAGATCCAGAACGCAATCGGCCGACCTGGTTATCGATAGCTTAGCCATGAAACTTTCGGTCCGCGGAAGTGAAGTGCCAACCACAAGTTTGGAGTTTCGCCTGATCGAATACCTGGCACGCCATCGGGGTCAGGTGTTCACCCGCGATCTGCTTCTCGATGCGGTGTGGGGGGACATGCAGTTCGTGACGCCACGGAGCGTGGATGCCTGCATACGGCGAATCCGGGAGAAGATCGAGCCGGACCGGACCAGTCCGACTTACCTGAAGACCATTCGCGGAGTTGGTTATCGCCTCGATGCCGTCGCCGCCTGGGAGCTCACGCCCAACGACGGGTGTACCTGTCTTGCGTGTACGACGTCGCTCGGGCCTTCGAGACTCATCCATCAGACCGAACGCCGGAGAAAAACCGCTTCGTAGGATTGAATTCCGCTGTTCTGATCAACCGGAATCGATCGAGGGCTTCTCAGTGAGACGGGGGCGGTTCCGCAGGCCATGGCGTTCCATAGCTGCATGAGATCATAAATGAAGGGTTCGACCGCTTGAAAGTGGGAGGCTAACTACAGTTCCGACCGGTTCGTCATGCAGCTTTCGCTTGCCCGGCCCGACCGACCCAATTGCGCATTCAGACAGCACTCATGCCAGTACAAACAGTTTCGGCAGCTCGGTTTCGTGGCGCGACGTACAATGGCCACGACGAGGAAAGTATAGAACCCACCTAAGAAGCTCACAGCTAGAAGGGGGAATGTCATGCTGGCTCCTCCACCACCCCTGCATGATTGTCCCCGCTGCCTTTGCCGTCTGTGATTTCCATCACTGCCCACCGTGTCGTCTGTCACGCGAAGGGTCGTCAGCCGGCCAGCGATTCGATCGCCTGCACCTCATCCACCGGGAGGGTTAACTCGGCACTGGCCAGATCCTGCTTCATGTGCTCCGCGTTGGAGGTGCCGGTCAGCGGGAGCATTCCGACAGCACGCGCGAAGCTGAAGACAACCTGGGCCAGAGTTGCGTTAGCCCGTTTGGCGATGGCGCTGATCAAAGGATGATGCAACACCTCCGCGTTCGCGGTGAGCAGCGAAAATCCCTGATAAATGATCTTTCGTTCCCTGCAGAACATTCGGACATCGCGATCCCAACCGAAGCGCGCGTAACAGCGGTTTTGTACAAATACTGGGGCTTCGAGGTGCGCAGCCGCCATTTGCTCCAAATGCCGCAGGGAAACATTGCTCACGCCGAGAAGACGGGTCCGGTCGGCATCGCGCTCCTTCCGCATCGCATCCCAGACCTCGCTGTCATCATCGGTCCAACCATAGCCGGAAGCGGGCCCGTGGAGTACATAGCTGTCGACGTGGTCGGTCCCGAGATGCTCGAGCGAACTGGCCATCGACTGCGCCACCTGAACCGAAAGGCTCGATGTGGGATCGTAAGGCAGGCGATGGTCCTGACCCGGTTGATAAGTGAATTTAGTTTGCAGAAAAAGATCTGCGCGCGTCACCACCCCCGCTTGATAAGCGGATGCCAACCCCTGACCTACGCCAGCTTCGAAGTAATGCCGCCTCTGGTTGGCCGTGTCGATTCCTCGAAAGCCCATGCGCATTGCGAGCTCGGTGAGCGCCGGAGTGCGATCTTCCTTCCACGCTGTGCCATAGAGAAAATACGGAAGAGTTGACGGTTGATTGGCTGGCATCGAATTCTATTTCAGGCTGACCGCCTCCTTGAGCGGCAGACTCTGCGAGGAATCACCCACCAAGAATTCGTACTCGCCCGAAGTCAACTGCCATGTGTTCTTATCAACGTTGAAGATGGAAAGATACTGCTGATCGACCTCCACGGTTATTTCTTTGCTCTCTCCAGGATTCAATTTGACTTTGCTCCACCCCACCAGGCGCTTGGGCGGTTCTCCTGCTGCGGCTGGCAGGGCTGCGTAAACCTGCGCGATTTCCGCCCCAGCCCGATTGCCACTGTTGGTCACTGTAAAGTTCACGCGAACGCTATTACCTGGGGTCACCTTCAAATTGGAATAGGCGTAAGTTGTGTAGGAGAGGCCGAAGCCGAACGGAAACAGCACTTGCTTGCGCTCGGCGTCATACCACTTGTATCCAACTTTCAACCCCTCGTCATAAGTGATTTGGAATGCGGGCAAACCCGCGGCAATTTTCTTCCACGCATCGGAATCGCCGTCCTTGGTGGTCGATGCCTCGGGAGGCTTCACGATGCTGATGTGCGGCAGGTCCGCATCGCTTTTCGGAAATGTGATCGGTAGTTTCGCGCTCGGGTTCACATCGCCAAAGAGCACATTGGCTACGGCCCCAGCGCCTGAGCTGCCAGCGTACCAGGTTTCGAGAATCCCGCTGACCTGATCGACCCACGGCATGGTTGCGGGACCGCCGGTTTCGAGCACGACGATGGTGTGCGGATTCGCCGCGGCGACCTTTTCGATCAAGTCGTTTTGATTACCGGAAAGTGAAAGGCTGTCGAGGTCCATCCCTTCGCTCTCCCATTGATAAGCGAACACGATGGCAACATCAGCAGTTCTTGCCAAAGCAGCGGCTGAGGAAATATCCGTGCCCGGATCGTATTGAACATTAGCTCGTGGGGCCTTGGCTCGGATTGCCGTCAACGGCGAAGTGGGAAACCAGATCTGCGCCTGCCATGTTGTCGCGCCTTTACCCGGCGGCATAATCGCGTTTCCACCCGGAGGGTCGACCTGGGCCGAGCCCCCACCCGAGATCATTCCGACGTCGGAGTGAGCCCCGATCACAGCAATGGTGTGAAGCTTGGCAGCATCCAGAGGAAGCAGCGCTGACTCGTTCTTTAGCAGCACGATACTCTGTTCCTCAATTTTCCGTGCAATTTCAAACCCGCCGGCTACATCCACGACGCCTTTTTTCGGAGGATCATCCACGACACCGCAGGCAAACATCGCCCTGAGAATGCGGCGCACGTGATCATCCAGTTCCGCCATGGGGACCTGGCCCGCTTCTACGGCTTTCTTCATCGCGTCGCCATAGAAGTACTCACCAGGCTCCTCATGGTCGAGTCCCACAGCGGACGCTTTGACCGTACTATGCGTTCCTTGCCAATCCGACAAGACAAACCCTTTGAAGTTCCAGTCTCTTTTCAAAACATCCGTTAAGAGGTATTTGTTTTCGCAGGAGTACTGGCCATTCACACGGTTGTAGGCGCACATCACAGCAGCCGCGTTTGATTCCCGCAATCCAATCTCGAAGGCGAGCAGATCTGTTTCCATCATCGAGCGCTTGTCAATGTTTACGTTGACCGCGTTCCGGCCGCTTTCCTGATCGTTCACCGCGTAATGCTTGATGTCGCCAATGACGTGTTGCGCCTGCAGGCCTTTCATTACATGCCCAACCATTTCGCCAGCGAGGATTGGATCCTCACCCAGGTATTCGAAGGTGCGGCCATTGCGCGGCTCGCGGGTCAGATTCACGCCTCCGCCCAGCGTCATGTTAAAGCCTTGCGCCCTCAGCTCACGGCCGATCAAAGCTCCATATTCGTAGGCCGCATCCAGATCCCAACTCGCAGCGCTCGCGAGATTGCTGGGCAAAGCGGTCGAGTAACGCCCGTTCTCTCCGCTGTTCCGTATGCCGTACGCTGCGTCAGACATTTGGATATCGGGGATGCCCAAGCGTGGAACGCCCACCACGTAGCCGGCGCCGCCATTCGACCGTACGGCGAGCGGACTCATGGGACTCAGGCCAACCATGCCGGTCCCATGAAGGAGGGATATCTTTTCATCCAGCATCATCTGCTTCAACACCAGGGCAGCCCGGTCATCCGGTGAAAGGCTCGCATTCATCCAAGGTTGTGAACTGTCTCCGGAAGTGGACTGCGCGGATACCCGCGGTAGCAAGGCGAACACGATTAAAACGATTCCGAGCGCTAGAGGACGTAAACAGCGCGTGCGAACGCGCAAATCCATACTTTGCCTTTCCTGAGATCGATGTGGGATGAGGACAGACATTCGAACTGTGTCTAACTTTTATACCTTGATCGAAAGGAAAAACAAAAGCCATTTGGGTCTACCAGTGGAGAAGTTGACTGGATAAAGCCTTAACGGTGGCGAGATGGTCGTCAGGAACGGCTGCTGATTTGCCGCATCCGAGTCACATCGGTATGCTGCTGGCGCTTGCCGTGACTGCCAAGCCGGGTCTCAGATCGTATCCACGTTCTGGAAGGGAGACATAATCGACGAGTACGAAAGCCAACCCCCAGAAAACGACGCACAAGTAATACCCCATTGCAAAAAGCCAATCCTCGAATCCGGCGTTGACTAAGCCAGCGATGACCACACCGACGATCGGTATTAACGGCGAGAAAGTAGTGCCAGACTTTCGTATCTGTTTCAGCGATTTGCCTACATTCGCGATAACCATCAAGATCAGGGCTGCGAAGGGACAGACCCCGAGAAGGCCAACCCACTCCAAAATAGCCAAATAACTGTTCCCGTGTTCGCGAGTATCTCGGCTGGCGGACTCAAAGTAACCACCGCTCTGACTCACGCCACTTCCGGTTGCGCTCGTGCCAAAGCCGGTACCAAACCAGGGATGCTCGTGCACCGAGGACACGGTTTCTTCCCAAGCTGATCTTCTGGAGCCGAGTAACCCACCCTCGGGATGCCCCTTGTAGATGAATGCTGATGTGAGCGATTGCGATTGGTCGGCGGTGGTAGCAGGAGAAGCAACAAACACCACAACCACCGCAGCCAGCAACCCCGTGCAGGCCAGCAATCCCAGGGCTTGATAACGACGCAGGGCTATACAGACCACTGCACACGAGATTGTTGCACCCAGTATTCCTGCGCGTGCGTGACTGGTGGCAAGCAGCATAACAGATAACACAAGCGCGACGACCAGCCGTTTTTGTGCGGATGTTCCCTCCGTCGCGAAGACTCCCCATAAGATCATAGGAACCACAAGTACGCCCATTATCGCACCCAGGGAGTTCGGATTTCCGAAGAGGCCGTAGTGCAATGCGAAATAGCAGACCGCCGCAAGGTAAGTGAGAATCTCGCAAAACAATAGCAATCCTGAAAAGAATTGCCGCTCCCTCCGCAGCACCGCAGCGCGCATGCCGGAGGCTGCATAGAAAAACAAGAGCGAGAAACTGAATACCTTGAACAATGCGTCTCGCTCGTATAAGGATGCTGAGCAGGAAGCCACCGCCGCGATGAGGCAGAAGAATGCAACTAAGTGAAATCCCCCGAGACGGTAGCGGTGATCTCGGAGAAAATGCGCAACGCCCGCTAGTGTGCCCGCCCCAAGGACGAACCATCGTCCAGCAGACCAGAATCCCGGCGGGGGCGCGCCAGCGCCCGCAAAAAAGAAAACCAGAATCAGTAACAGAAAGAATCTCTCTTCATAGTTCCAAATGGCAGCTAAGACAATCTCGAGGAAGATGAGCATTCCCAGGATACTGGCATCCGAAGCGTAACCGGGGTAAAACAAAGCCACGGAGATCGCAAAAAGGCAGCAGAGGGCGAATGCTATTGCGAGGAGAATGTTGGCCGCAGGTTTGCTCATGCTGAACATTCCGCGCTCATTGATGGGTACGCTTATCATTCATTTCCATGAGCATAAGCCCCGCGTCTTATCTTTAACTCCGACTGATTTCGCAATTGGGTTTACTTCGCTGGTGCGCGAATTTCTTCGTGATCGCCCGCCCCGACCCGGCGCGCGGTTGGTGCATCCACTGTAAGAACTACTAGTGTCCCCACCTACCATTTTGGTGCGATCCTGATACTTCTTTCTGATTCCCCGTCGTTCATGAGTCCGCTAAGAAAAGCGTAGCTTTGATGACACCAGGGAGCCAGTCGACCGAACACACGCTGGCTGAAGGTAAAATCCCAAGATCATGGGCAAGAAACGTCGCGCAAGCTCCAATCCGAAATCAATTACACCGAAGACGAAGTTTTCGATGCTTGCGGCTCTCGTGGTGTTGGGTGGCTGTACTCTGTACCTGATTCATCGGGAGTCCATCGCGCACGCTGGGCATCCGCTTGCAATCTCCAATACCGGATTTCTGCCCACAGTGCCAAATCCCACGCCAGCGCCGGGAACCGCACCTGAAGGCATGGTCTGGCTGCCGGGTGGAGAATTCTCCATGGGCGCTGCGGACGCTTCTGACATGAACGATGTCGGCATGAAGGCCACAGAGGATTCGCGGCCTATCCACCGCGTGTACGTCGATGGTTTTTGGATAGATAAGACCCACGTCACCAACCAGCAATTCGAAGCGTTCGTGAAGGCGACGGGCTACGTCACGGTCGCGGAACGCAAGCCGCGGGCTGAAGACTATCCTGACGCACCGCCGGAAAACCTGGTAGCGGGATCGATCGTTTTCTCTCCTCCGGACCATCCCGTCCCGCTGAACGATCACTTTCAATGGTGGAACTACGCCCATGGAGCAAACTGGCGGCATCCGCTTGGTCCGGACAGCGACATCAAGGGCAAAGAAAACTACCCGGTCGTCCAAATCGCGTACGAGGACGCGATGGCTTATGCGAAGTGGGCCGGAAAGAGGCTGCCTACGGAAGCGGAGTGGGAGTTTGCCGCTCGCGGCGGATTAAGCGGAAAGCCCTATGTCTGGGGCGAAGAATTCCGCCCCAACGGCAAATGGATGGCCAACACTCATCAAGGAACGTTCCCGGTGAAAGATACCGGTGAGGACGGCCACATCGGAATTGCCGCAGTCGCACAATATCCGCCGAATGGATATGGCCTGTTCGACATGGCCGGCAACGTTTGGCAGTGGACCAGCGATTGGTATCGCCCCGACTATTACCAGCAACTGGCGGCCGCAGGAGGCGTGGCCCGCAATCCGCAAGGACCGGATTCGCCCTTCGATCCTGCGGAGCCGGCCGAGAAGAAGAAGGTCCATCGTGGCGGTTCATTTCTCTGCACCGATCAGTACTGCTCGCGCTACATGGTCGGCACGCGTGGCAAGGGGGAGATCAGCACTGGAACCAACCATCTCGGTTTCCGCTGTGTGACGACGCGAGACCAGCAGCACGCGATGGGCGCAACAACCGATCCTGGCTCCTTGCAGGCGGCTGACACTTCCGGTAAGTCGAGTCCGGCGCGCTGAAGAAGTCGGATATTTCTTTAAGATTCTCGCACGCCCCCACATTACCAACCGAGTGCTCATGGCTGGCTCGTTGTCGCCGTAGGAGCCATGCCAGCGGCTTGGTCCAGTGCCGCTCCGCAATAGGGACAGAACTTGTTGTTTGGGTCTACGCTGCGTTGGCAGTGAGGGCACGTGGGCTGCAGACGGTTCTGGCAACGGGGGCAGAAGCTGAAGCCGGGCTCGACCTCGGCATCGCATTGCGGGCAGTGAACGGTGCGCGGTTTGCGCAAGACGAAATAGAGGACGATTCCCAGCCCGTTGGGGACAAAGATTGCCATCAGCGTCCATAGCACACGGCCCATCCCACGCCGCCCCGAATCCTGGTTGATGTAACCGATCAGCACGGCGTAGCAGCCGCCCACTGTTCCCACGAGGACACCCAGCAGACACCGAATCACAAGCCGAGGTGCGTTGTGGTCCCTGCCCTCGATGGTTACAAAGAGCACAGCCACTGTCAGGAAGACCGCTGTGAATAAGTAGTAGGCCCAGGGCGCAAAGACGCGTATCTCGTCTTTGGATCGCGTGGAAGTTTGATTTATGAATGTCATCTCAAATCTCCTGACTCCGTACCTCGCTCCAGCAAGAATTTCTTTTTCGGTTCGATCAGCCGGTGTAAGAACCAGTGTGGTCTGCCAGGTGCTTATCCTTGGCCAGCAGCAGTATTCCCACCAGCAGAGCTGGCATCACGCAGAAGACCAGAAAACCCACTTGCCAGATCGATGACGCTAACTGTGCGCGCGCGCCTAACCATTCGAAGCCGCGCCACAAAGCGACTGTGCTGAGTAGCGCGCACAGGGCCACGGCTGTACAACTGACCGAGACCAGCCACCGGCGTTCTCTCTGGCGCTGTAATTCCAGAGCGCGGCGGCGCACTCTCATCTGCGTCGTCGAGACCAGGCTCCGCTCGGCCGCGATCGGGATTGCGCGCAACCCCCGAATCGTTTCACCGACGTTCTCGGCGAATGCGCGGCACGAGGCACAAGTTTTTAGGTGCGCCGCTAACCATGCGTTCGAAGATTGATCATCGGAGAGATCCTCGGGACCGTCTAGTGCAATCAGTTTCCGTGCTCGTTCATGTGCATCTGCATTCACAGCGCCGCTCCTTTTACCCACGGTTCGAGCGCGCTCAGACCGCGGTAGATCCTGGATTTCACAGTTCCCAACGGCACGCGGGCCACGCTCGCGATCTCTTCGAGAGACATGCCCTCCTGAAATCGAAGGACGAGCGCTTCACGGTACTCCGCGGGGAGATGTTGCATGCCGGCCGCGATGTGCTCGTTTTGCTCGCGCTGCAAAGTGGTATCGAAAGCCGACGCCTGTCCGGTTGCAGGCACATCGAAAGCCGCTTCGCCGTCATTCAGCAGACCGTCCAGGCTGGCGGGTTGTTTGCGGCGCATATGATCGATCACCAGGTTGCGCGCCACGGCGAAAAGCCATGTGCCGAATGCGTACTTGTCGTTGAACTGGTGCCCGCGTTCGAGCACGCGGATCCACGTTTCCTGGAAGAGGTCTTCGGCTAGTTCGCGGCGTCCGGTCAAGCACATGAGGTAGCGGAAAAGGCGATGCTGGTAGCGCTCGATCAGCCGGTCGAGCAAATCCGGATCTCGACGTCGAAGTCCACGGGCAATCTCGGTGCTCTCTTGCGCCATCGAACTCTCGAAATAGAAGTCGGTCGCGTTCATACTACTGATACATACGGGGATAAGGCGAGAAAAGACGCAAACGCCCGAGAGAAAGGCTGCGACGGTTCTAGGTGATTGAAAGAAATTGGCTCTGAACAGTCGATGCGTCAGGTAGATGCGGCCGACTCCGACGCTGGCCGATCGTCTACGGCTTGCCTGCGATAGGCGAGCGAGTGGATTCAATAAGGTAAATGGTAGGCACGAGGAGACTCGAACTCCTGACCTCTACCGTGTCAAGGTAGCGCTCTAACCAACTGAGCTACGCGCCTACGATCTGGGTCAATTGTACCGGGCCTATCCGCTCCCGGCAATCCCGGCAATGTGCTGGCGCCGGAGCCGAGTTGCAAAGTGTCCATGTCCCGGCGACAATCGCTTTGGTGGAGAATGTCAATCAGAACGACGTGGCTGGGCTTGCGGGCCGTAATCCATTTCGTCCTGGCATCATGGTGCTGGTTACTCTGGGCAATCCCCGGGAGAAGTTTTGGGGGGCCATCCTTTCTCTTAGTACAGAGGGGTTGAGCCTCTGCGGGGTCGAATTGGCTTCGTTCGACGATCTGGTATCTCTGGTCAAGGACGGCGAGCCGTTTTCGCCCGGCGTGGTCTTTGTCCCAATGCACCGGGTAGAACGCATGGAACTCGATCTGCCCGACGGCAGCATCCCATCGCTGTCACAACGCTTCGCCAGCAAAACCGGTCTTGATCCTGCCGCGGTGCTCATCCGTCACATTGCGGTGAATGCACAAACGTCTGAGGAGCGGAAGTGAAGCTCTCGCAACTTCTGACTGCTCCGAACCAGCTCACCCTTTTGCGGATGATGTTCCTGCCCTTTATCGTGATCAAGCTGGTCGAAGGGCATTATTCGGTGGCCCTGATCTTATTTGTCCTGGCCGGAATGAGTGACGGTCTCGACGGCCTGCTGGCCCGCACTCTCAAGCAGCAAACGATTTTGGGGCAGTATCTGGATCCCATCGCCGACAAGCTGCTGCTCAGCACCATGTTTATGGTGCTATCTATCTTGCACAAGATTCCGTGGAAATTTACAGTTGTGGTCTTCAGCCGGGACATTTCGATTCTGATGGCGAGCGCCGTGCTCTATGCTATCGCCGGGCTGCGCGACTTTCGTCCCAGCATCTTTGGCAAGGCGAACACATTCGCCCAGGTAGCGGCCGTCTTCTTTGTGCTGCTGTTCGAATTAAACAGATCGCGATGGGTAGCCATCGCCCGCCTTTCGTTTTTGCGCGCGACCTTCACCTTCACCATCCTCTCGGCAATTCACTACGCTTTTCTGGTGGGGCAGCGCTTGCGGGCCGCTCACCAGGTTTCAACCGCGTCCTCCGCCAGCGGCGGCATTTGACAATGATTGGATAGATCCCCTCTGTCAGAGCCTGTAGCGGTCAATATTATTCGCTGACTGCCTGAAATTATTCGCTGACTCCCCGAACATCGAACTCGTTGTAGACTTGCGGGGCGTCTACTTGGGCGTTTGTGCCTGCATGGGCTCATCAGTGGAACGCGATTGGAGGACTGGTTTGAAACGGATATTGCTCATTGCGGTCCTGTTCTTTGCGGCGGCGAGTGGCGAGGCCTCGACCAAGCTGAAGGAAAGCTGGAAGAATCCGAACTACTCCGGCCGGCCCATCAAGACAATCCTTGCGCTGGGGATGACGAACAATCTCGAGACCCGCGCCGACTTTGAAGTTGCGCTGGCCAACAAGATGGCCCGGCCCGGAATCACGACGATTGCGGGAACTGACATCCTGTTGCGCCCGACCGCCGGCCCCATCGACATGGTGTATCTGAGGGAGCAGATCGCGGCCAACAAGATCGATGCCGTCGTGGTTTGCCGGTTGATCAAGGTGAAAAACCGCACTGTCGATGTACCCGGTCAACCCTACCTGCTTCCTTATTACAGTTCTTTTTACGGTTACTATGGGGCGGTGTATCCGATCGTTTACTCGCCGGACTATTTGATTCAGGAGAAGACGGTTCAGGTTGAAACCAATGTGTACTCCGTTAGGTCGCCCGACGGTGAGCTCATCTGGACCGGAACCAGCGACACGTTTGATCCCAGCTCGGCGCATCAGGTGATCAACGGATTAGTGGAGTTAGTCGTGAAGGAATTGGAGAAGCTGGAGATTCTTCCCAAGGCGGGCAAGTAATTTAAGAATCGTGTCCGGGGCCGCCAGGCGAGCCGCACTCTTTCCATAGCTTTTCCCAGTTCCAGATTCCGGACATCACCCCGATCGGCAACGGGAATCCAAGCTGATGCGCCAGCATACACACCTGCCCGCGATGGTGGGCCTCGTGAGCCAGCATGTAGCAGAGCATTTCCGGGCCAACCGGCCAAGGCCGACCCCAGCCGTCTCTGAGAAACTTCTCGACGCGACCTCCGCCATCGCCGAGCGCTTCAGCGAGCATTTCCGCGCAGCGAGCGGCGCTCTCGGCCAATCCCGCGCGAGCCTGCTGCCGCGTACAGCGCGTGCGGTCGAGCTGTCGTGGAACTTTCAGGTGCGGAGCGGTAAGCCTGACCCACTTGGCACGCATATTGTGCATGTGCGTGAAGATGGCCGCAATACTGCGGACCTTGCCGGGCGGTTTGGCTCTCCAGGCGGCAGGGTCAAGATGTTCGATAAGAATCTGGTTGATGCGCTCATTGGCGGCAAAAATCTGGAGCGCGGCTCGGCCGAGTTGAGTGTGGACCTTGGGTTGACGAACCTGGTCTTGACGAACCTTGTCTTGACGCGTGGTCACGGCTCCCTATTCCCTGATCCTTTCTTCACCGGCCACATATGTTACACCCGAATTTCTGGGGTGGAAACACGCGTTCCCAGTTGTTTCCTGGCTGGCGTTATGTCCTCTGTGAAACTACACTGAAAAGTTGCTGGGCGTTGAGTTGGAAAGCGCAGTGCGTTGTGAATACGCGGCGGAGAGCTGACGACGAACTTGATCACCGATTGCCACATCCACATCGCGCCGATGGAGATGTTCCATCCTGACGCTTTGGAGTTGATTCGCCGCAAGCGGCCCAATTACGACCAGATCGCTGAGTACTGCCGTTCGCCCAAGGCATTTCTCAAACACATGGATTCCGCCGGCATTGATCGTGCCGTGCTCATCAATTACGTGGCACCCGAAGTTATCGGCTTCACCGCCGCCGTCAATACGTGGATCGCCGATTATGTAAAGGAAGACCCCAGGCGTTTGATTTCCTGCGGCGGCCTGCACCCGCGCCACAGCCAGAACATACTGGCCGACGTCGAGCACCTTCTGCGGCTTAAGATCCGCATGATCAAAATTCATCCTCCCCACCAGCTTCTGTTTCCCAATGACTACCAGAATGGTGTAACTGAATTGGAAGTGATCTATCGAGCAGCCGAAGCGAACGGAATTCCGGTCATGTTCCACACCGGGACGTCGATTTTTCACGGAGCCCGCAACCGCTACGGCGACCCCATTTATGTTGACGATGTAGCCGTCGATTTCCCAAAGATGAAAATTCTGCTCGCCCACGGCGGACGCCCGCTGTGGATGCACACCGCCTTCTTCCTGCTCCGCCGCCATCCCAATGTATACCTGGACATCAGCGGCATTCCGCCCAAAGCTCTCCTTAAATATTTCCCGCGCCTGGAGGAAATCGCCCACAAGACACTGTTCGGTACGGACTGGCCCGGGCCCGGACTTCCCGACATCAAACAGAATCTCGATGATTTTCGCGCGCTGCCCTTGAAAGAGGAAATCCAGCAGCAGATTCTCAGCAAGACTGCGTTGAGCATTTGGCCCGCTTAGTTGCTGCCTGCTATCTCATGAATAGTCATTCGGTGCAGTTGTCGCCACACCGGCTTTGGTCATTGCCATTTGCTGCAGGCCGTTCAAGTATCGTTCTTCGGAATGCACCCGGCGGCTCGTTGGGGGAGTGGACAGTGGCGCGAGATCCGGTATCGGTTTCGGTTAAACCAACGATATCCGCGCCAAAGTATCCAATTGAAAACAGGCAAACTGAAGATTGCATAGAAAGGCCGGGCCCACCAGATTTGCCGTGCCACATAGAGGTATGCGTTGGCACCTGATTCTAATTTTCCGGCGCGGGTCAATACTAGTATGTCGTCCAGCAGATTCTCCGGAGAGACTTGCAAGCTGCCGTCGGCAGAAGCGGACTGCAAGTCCTTAAGCGCGAAGCCCCGCCGCGCAACTACCTCCTTCCAGAAATGAACCCAACGAAAACAGAACCCGCATCCGCCATCGTAAAGTATCCAGTCCGCGCGAGGCAGAACAGATTCCGATTCATGGTCTGAGTTTTCATCGTACTCTATTGCCCCTGAAGACTATGACGGGCGAGCCATCGGCCACGAACGCGCAATCAGGGCGTCGCTGCAGAATGTTGGCGAGCTCAACCCCATAAAGAGGGCTGGCGTCTCCTTCAAATCCAGCGTCGGCGGTCGGCCATACTTGCCATGGGGCATGCGAAACGTGATATTCGAAGCACCCGCCGCTTCGTCGAGTCGCGTAACCCCAGTAGTGTTCGGTGATGAACTGCTCCAAACTCCTCTCTTGAGGATACGCCGGCAGACCCACAGTCTCAGCAGAGAGCCCGCACCACTGCTCGCCAAGCTGCCATTGATACTGGGCTGTGCTACTCCCACCTTCTGTTTCAATGCGGTGCCTCATCGGAAAACACGAATAGTTCTCCCCGTATACAATGCGAGCGGTTGCTGCAATTGCGCGCATAGGAACTATCTCGGCAATAAAAACAACTCCTCTTCGATCATCACAACCTTCTTTGCGGCGAACGTAGAATCGTAGGTTCACCTCATCAAAATTGGAGTGAAACGGAACCGGGAAACAACCAAGCAGCTTCGTATGGCAGAAGCGAAAGCCGACAAGGCTGAGGTATGTTCGTCCCTGGAATGAATCCAGTACCGTACCGTGCGGAACGTATCGACTCAAGAGGCTTGGTTCAACCTCGTAGTTCAACATTACGAGGTCTCGCCATTCAGCAGAAAGAAAAACTCGGTTTGAGTCGGGCATTATTTAAAGACAGCGTTTCCGGACGTCGTCTACCATGATGCTCTTCAGTTCTACTGTGAGAATGCTTCGGGTTGGCCCATCAGATTCTCAATTCACATGGATCACAACGCCGAAGCCGCTCGGGTGTGCGATCTCGAAACTGGCACTTCGATAAACAATTGTTCCACCAGGTGCGAATCGATTGTACTTGTCTTCCCCAGTCCGTGTTGCGTCTGAAAGTCGGTGAGCGCTGACAGGGTGAGCGTTCCGGCGGCGCCATCAATCGGGCCCGGGTGAAAACCAAGATACGTGAGATAGAGTTGGGCGGCGCGTACGGTCAGATCGGGGACGCCGCCGGCTGAATACTTTTGGAATTCGGCATTCAAGCGAATGTCGTAGCGATTGATGGCGTAATTGGAACCATTGTAGCCGCGGGCGAACGAGGCCCAATCGTGCGCCTGGAGCGGAACGTTTAGACGCGAACTCACCAGGAAGTTGCTCATGGCGGCCAGTTGTTGATCTTCGGACGCCGACATGGCCGCGACCATTTGTTCTGTGTCCGCAAATCCTTGCATGGAATAGTTCTCTCCCAGGATCTGGGCGATCCCCCAAGAACAGCTCTGCAATGCGGCCGTCCGGTCGTTCGCAATGGCGAGCGCCAGCCGATCATATTGGTGCGATCCCGATGGGCCGTATCCCCCCGGGGTTGGGTCGCTGATATCGCCGTCGTCGTATTTGCCGTGGGTCAGCCGGTGGAAGATATGGCGCTCGTAGAGAATTCGCGGCCGAAGGTCGGGCAGGAATCCGCAGCCCGAGGTTTCGACCGCGAGCACGGTCCAAATTTCGGGGGCGTGCACACCCAACTTCTGGCTAACGGTGGCGAGCCCGGCGGCAGAAAGTGCTCGGGCAGTTCCTTGAAATGGAAGTTGTGGCATAGCGATCCTCCTGGTTTATTAAGGTTATGTGGACTTCAAGTCGGCCCGCTCACGCGATCCTGCGAAGCAGCGGACAGGGGTATATACCCTGGAAAATGCGTTTTCCGCGTAAATCTATGAATTGATTGGGTTAATAAAAGAGATACCCGCGCAAATTATCATTTTTAAAGGACTTACCGCGAGGCCATACCAGCGGCAAAAAGCCTGGCTTGCTCCGTAAGTCTATGAAAACAGGTAGCGCCGACGAGAGATACCCCTCTGAAATCTTTCATCCAGGTGGGGATACCCGCTAAAATATCTTTTCTAAAGGAGTTATCTTCTAAAGCTTACTCTGGGAGACACAGATCAATGATCGGGACCAAACAGCGGAATTTTCTTGACGTTCTTCTATCATAGCTGATCGCATAGGGTAAACCCGCCAAATTTGCAAGAATATATTTACTTTGGAAACAACAGGTTGGGAGGATTCGGCTGCTTTAGGGGGCTTGACAAGAATTTTGAAAAACGGGCGGCGATGCCCGATTCAGGAGGCGGGCAGTTCCTGTTTCCGGGCAGGGGCTGGACTTAGCGGTCGCCGCTGAGGCGCAATTTCTGGAGCGCGCTAGCCGACTTGTTCCGACGTTGCTTGTGCCTCGGCCGCCGGATATGCCGCAGGAACCGTGGCTCGGTCGGTCAGTTCCACATACGAGTGTCCAATCTCGGCTGCGATTTGGGGCCATAGATAGCGCTCGCGCACACGAGCTTGTGCATTGCGTCCCGCCACGGCTCGGCTCTCGGGATCAGACAGAAGCATCTGTAACATACGGGCCAGGTCGGTTGCGTCTCCCGGTTGGAAGGTGAAGCCAGTACCTGCGATCACTTCGCGGTTTTCGGGGATATTGCTGGTAAGCACACAGACGGCAGCTCCCATGGCATCCAGGAGCGCTAATGAAAGACCTTCGAGATCGGACGGCAGGACGAAGAGCGCGGCGTTGGTCAGCAATTCATCGAGCGCAGGGCCATGGACCCAGTCGAGGAAAAGAATTTGCTCGCTTTGATGCTTACGCAATTCATCGACATAGGCATTCGTGTGACTCGATCCGCCTGCAAGCACGAGTTTTGCGTAGGTGTGGAGTTTTTCGTAGGCCTCGATCAACAAATGGCAATTTTTCTCGGGAGAAAACCTCCCTAGAAACAAAATGTAGTTGTCCCGTTCAAGTCCCCACTCTGGAATTCGCGACGGAGGCGATCGTCTGCGGATCACGGACCCGTTGGGCACGTATGTAGTCTGAATGCCATAGGTGGTCTGGTAGTGCCGCTGCAGAGTTTGGGAAACGACCATGGTGCGATTCGGCAGCCGTGCGGAGGCGAGTTCTCCGAGGCGGAGAGTGAGCGAGGCAAAGCGTCCCCACTTTTTTCGCTGCCAATCTTGTCCCTGAACCGTCACGATAGTCTTCTTTCCGACGATTCGCGGGAAAAACGAAAACAAGGCCGGACCTTGAGCATGGTAGTGCACGATGTCGCAGCCACTGAACATTACGTGGACTGTACTCAGCCAGGTGTGCACGAATGTCTCGAAGTGCTTGGAGCGGAATGTGGGCAGCCGAACCAGCCGCATTCCCTCGTACTTCGGCTGCGCCGGAGTAAAGTAGCTCCGGCAATAGACAGTGACGTCGTGACCCATCTCCACCAGCCGTTTGCCAACTTCCTCGTAGTAGGTTTCGATCCCGCTGTATTTTGAGACGATGCCGCGTCCGCCGATGAATGCTACGCGCAGGGGAGGGATGGTGACGGGGAGGGCTGTGATTTTCCGGGCTTTTCGTGGCCATGGCCTCATCTGGGTATAGAGGCGCATCAAGGCGCGATAGTGAGCGTCGGGCGCGTGTTGAGCTTCGACGAATCGCCTCCCTGCCGCGCCCATTTGGATCGCCAACTCTGGTCGTTCGGCAAGAAAGGAAATGGCTTTGCCCAGCTGTTCCACGTTGCCTGGCGGATACAGGAGGCCGGTCTCGCCCTGGTCGATAAGCTCGCGTCGGGAACCGAGGTCCGAGGCGATTACTGGACGTCCCAATGCGTAGGATTCGAGGATTGTTTTGCCCAGAGTTTCGTAGGCTCGGGAGGGCAAGACCGTGAAGCGGGACGAACCAATCATGTAGTCCAAGACTTTGCCGCCCACGTGGCCAGCAAATTTCACGTTGGCCAGACCCAGTTCCCGCGCCAGAGCCTCCAGTTCGGATTTCTGCGGCCCATCGCCGGCAATCTGGAGTTGCACCTGAGGAAGGTGCTTCATCGCCCACAGGAGGTCGGCGACTCCTTTTTCCGGCGAAAGGCGGCCGAAGTAGAGGATAGGTGCGTTTGGCGCGGCATTTGGCGGAGTGTGCGCCGGTAATTTCTGGAAATGGGGAAGTACAGTTATTTTTTGCGGGTTGAAGCCGTTTTGCACGAGTTTGTCTTTGGCAAAACGGCTGGGGGTCAGGAAGTGATCGACGCACCTGCGGTAAGTTCCCAACCAGCGATGGAAATAGGCTTCGGCCATCAGGAACAACGCGGAACCCGGCGGCCCGGCGTAACAGCCCTCGGTGAGAACGTGCCTGAACCGTCCGCCACTACAGCGCTCGCACGCATGTCCTTTGGCTACCATGTTGTAGGTGGGGCAAAGCAGCTTGAAATCGTTCAGATGATAGAGCACCGGCACGCTCTGCGCCTTGAGTTCCCAGAGAATCGACGGGGACAAGTGGTGATAGATGTTGCGCACGTGCGCAACGTCGGGATGAAAATCAGCGATCACCTGACGCAATCGCCAGCGAGCGTCAGTGGAATAGATGGCATGCGCCGCGTATTTCACACGCGTCAACAGTCCATGGGCATGGCTTTTGAAATCAATGTTTGGCAAGAAGTAATGGTCGTAGGGTGTGGGCTGGCCGCGAGGATCCGCCATCGAGAAAAGTGCGACTTCATGCCCTTGAGTTCGCAGCAGATCCATGAGCTCGAACATGTAAACTTCGGTGCCACTAAAAGGAAAATTGTATTTATTGCAGAACAGGATTCTCATAAAAATTGTGCTCCACGGGTTGGGAGATGGGGATAGAGGAGATGTTTGCAAGAAGGAGATCACAGAAAGCTGCGAGGTTCTTTTCGCGGTTGAAGTGCTGCAGCACGTGCTGGCGGGCTGCTCGCGCGAGAGGGCCCAGCGCGGATTTGCGGTGTTGGACCAGTTCTACTCGCGCCGCAAAATCTTCCAACGAACCGGGGTGATAGAGGAAACCATTCTGGCCGTCCAAGACCAGTTCCGGGATTCCAGTGATCGCGGGGGCAAGCACGGGCTTGCCGCGAGCCATCGCTTCCATGAGCACCAGCGGAATGCCCTCGCTGCGGCTGGTAAGGACAACGAGATCGGCTGCGACGTAGCGGGCGTCAAGCTGCCGGCGCGACAGGTGGCCGAGGACGTGGACTTCACCTTGAAGATCCAACTCATCGATCAACGTTTCCAGAGACGACCGCTCCGGACCGTCGCCTGCAATCGCGCATTCAAAATGAATCTCGTGGTTTTTCAGAAGGCGGCAAGCTCGCACCAGGAAGGCATGGTCTTTGACTGAATGCAATCGTCCGACGGCGAGCATGACCAATCGGCCTCCCTGAGGAACCGGGGCAGGGTGAGTATCGGTGTAGCCGGGATCGACTCCCATGCGTCTAACTATGATTTTGCCCGGTGGGACCTCGGGATAGCGCTCGAGAAGATGGCTCCGGTTGAATTCAGAAATGGTTACGCAAAACTTGCAGTATTTCAGTTTTGTATCGAGATATGCGGGGTGGAGCAGCAGATCCGATCCATGGAGGGTCATGCTGAATTCAATTCCCAGAACGCGGGCCGCCACCATTGCGATCCATGATGCGAAATATCCATGGTGTACGTGGATGTGCTCCGCGCGAGATCGCTTGATCAGGAGTGCGTAGTAGACTCCGAGCCAGGTATGCAGAAGAGCGCGCAATCGCCGCTCAGCGGGTTCGTTTCCCTGCAGCAGCGCACGATGAAAGAAATCTTTGAGTATAGGGAATTTCAGGATGCACGCGAGAGCGGCGCAGATCGCCAGCTTGGGCCGAAGCGGTTGCAGGTACAAGGTTTCATCCGCAAAGGCTTTCAGGTTGGGATCGATTTCCGTTCCGGCTTGACGGGCACTGCATGGAATCACCGCGAGGTCACGTCTGCGGAGTTCCTGGATTTCGTCGGCCACGTAGGGCTCAACTGAGCAGGGAAATTGGTTTGCGAGGTAGGCAACCGTAGGCATCAACTCGCCAAAGCAATGGGATCGGCTTCCGAGTTGCGGCGGTTTTGTGCCACCAGCAGGCCCGCCATTGTGAAGAGGAACCCATTCACAAATTGGTAATTCATGACCACAAACGAAGCATTTAGCAGGTACACGCCGAGTAGCAATGGCCATAGCGCTCGGAACTCTCGATCGAGAAAACTGGTGTGAATGGTCCGGGTGGATCTGTGCTGGCGGCGACCTAGCTTGAATAGATCGACAACAATCCAGAGGTACAGAAGCAAGCCAACGAGGCCGTATTGCACGACGATCTCAAGAAACGTGTTGTGAAAAAAGAACTGTTCCTGGTGAAAATCACTGATTCTTTTGGAGAGCTCCGTTTGCATATCGGTCGCACCCCACCCGGCCAGCGGCTTCTCCAGGAACATCTCCCAGCCAGCCTGATAGATCTGCATGCGGAAGATTACGGGCCCACGTTCTTCCAGCCGATCGCCCAGCGAAGTATTGCGACCCGAAAGAATGACGGCCGCGACGAGTCCCAGGATGCCAGCGAGTGCGAAGCACAGACAGGCGCGCCGCAGCCGGCGGCTGGGAGAAAAGAACAGCAACCCTAGAATCGACAAGGCAAAAGAGAGCCACACAGCGCGTGTCTTGGTGGCGACGATGGCCAAGGGCAATGCCACCAGGAAGAGGAGAGCCAGCACTCCCCGCAGCCGTTTGCGCCGGAATGAATTGAGGGCAATCAACCCGAGCAAGTTCAGAGTGACGCCGTTGGCCACGGCCTGGAGAAATGGTCCGCGCGCGCGATCGGCGTGATAGCCCAAACTTTCGTCCAGAATGTAGCGGGGAAATATGAATTGTTTGGCATCAATCATGAAGAATATGGCTGTGAGGCTGAGATATCCGAACACGATCAGCGAGAACGTTTCGAACCTGTGCAATGAGTGATCGTCATCGAAGAGGTACGCCGCCAACTGATAGAGCGTGAATGGCACCAACCATTTGGCCGCGAAAAGGCTCCAGGTCTCCGCTTCGTTGGGTTGGGAAACGGCTCCGTAGAACGCCAGGAGTAGCATGGCCAGCATAGGCCACGTAGCCGGGGCGCGGAATTGCGGCGGTTGCCTTAGCACGCATGCGCGCAATAACGCTACGAGAATCAACAAGCCAAACGCGCACCGATCGATGGAATGGAAATTGAAGTCCGGCGGATGGAAAAGCATCAGGGCCAACGTAGCCAGGAAGAGCAGCGAGGGAGCCACGATCAATGCGTGCAGCGGCCGGAAAGAATTACCTATTGTCCACGCGAGCAGACTACCGCCAGGAATTCGAGTTTCCGGATATGCAGTTGAGGCCATGGTTATACGCCGCTTCCATGCAAAACAACGGAAATCGTCCTGCAAAGGATTTGAAAGTCCCTCCAAAGGGTCCAGCTTCTTATGTATTCGAGATCGAGCGCCAGTCCGCGCTCAAACGACGGATCACGGCGCGCGGTAATTTGCCAGAGCCCGGTAAGCCCCGGCGGCACATCCAAACGCTGCAGATCGCCCAGGTCGTAGCGCTCGAAGTCGTCGAGCGGATGAGGGCGCGGTCCTACCAGACTCATTTCACCGCGCACTACGTTCCAAAGTTGGGGCAATTCATCCAAGCTGTAGCGTCGGAGAAATCGTCCCGCACGAGTGATCCTGGGGTCGTCGACCATTTTGAAGAATGGTCCTTGGCGCTCGTTGAGCACTCGCAGGTGCTCTTTCAGTTTGTCGGAGTCTGCACCCATGGTGCGGAATTTGTAGCATCGGAACCGCCTTCCCTTTAGGCCGACCCGCTGGGCCTGATAGAGGACCGGTCCTGCTGAGTCCAACTTAATCACCAGCGCGATGATTGCCAGTAAGGGAGCGCTGAGTGCCAGGGCTACTGCCGCGCACACTGCATCGACTGTGCGCTTGAGGAAGAAACCGAAGGTGGGCATTCGTTCCTGGCGCAGGGTGAGAACAGGTATGTTGCCGAATCTTTCGAAAATCAGAGGATCGTCCGGTTCGAATCCGAAGAGGTCCGGCACCACCTTAACGTCGATCTGGTTGCGCCGCGCTTCTCGAATCACGCGCCGCGCAATGTCAGCCTGCTGCGGAGCGGTAAGGATAATTTCGTCTACGAAATTAGCTCGCGCAATCCGGGAGAGGTCTTCCACTCGACCCTGCACATCGTTGCCAATGGGTTCGTGATCGTCAAGAAAGCCCATCACCTCACGCCTGCACGAAAGGTCCTCTCCCATGTGCAACGCGAGTTCACGGCCGATCTTTCCCGCGCCGATAATCAGCACGTTCCGTACATCGCGCCCGTTCTGCGCCGGTCGCGTGGGCGAGCGTCGCCAATGATTCCTCCAGCCAAGCATGATGAGGAAATTCAGGGGGGCACTGGCGGCCAAGGTCGTGAGCGAAATCAGGTGAGGACCTGACCATCCCACTGCCAAGACAACCAGCGACGCCGACCAAAATACGACTTTGCCCAGGATTAATTGTTCCCGACGTGGCGTCTGAACGGTTTCGGGGTGATAGAGCCGCTCGGAAAAACCCAGCAGGGTAAACAAAGCTCCGTAGAGCAACAGCAATCCCGGCCCTGCGGTGGGAAACGGTTCGGGGCGGAGTAACGCCGCGGGATCGTGGTGGATCGCGAACTCCAAAAGCACGATCAAATGGCCAACTGCAGCAAAGCCGAAGATGATCAGGAGAAAATCCGCGCTGACTTGCCGGGCAAGATTCCAGCGCTGGCCGTGGACTGAAAGCCTCGGAACGAGAGCCTCCGCGAGGACCTCCGAAAGATGACGCTTTCTCGGTTCACCCAGACCCTCGTGATCCTGCGCTTCCCAGAATCGCCCATCCACGATGGCCGAGGAGGACTTTTTCCTGCGAGCTCCGTCGACCGATGCTTGCACTCCGGGAATCAAACGGGAGGGAGGTGCAAACTTGCGGATCGGTGTGACAGGCTTGATTGTCAGGGGGGAACGCACTTCAGATCATTTCCAGTTCGTATCCTTCTATAGTGATGGCGACGGCGCGCTGGATGGATTCGATCGAGATCACCAGGTTCTTCTCCCCACGCTGTTCCAGAATTCCTTCCAGGCCGTCAAGGCAACCACCTCGAATCCTTACTTTTTGTCCAACGGTCAGGAACGCGTGGAGGGTGCATGGGACTTTCTGCGATAGCAGGTTTTTCAAATCCTCGATTTGCTTGACCGGAATCGCAGTTGCTACTCCTCTGACACTGATCAAGCCGATCACACCTTCGGTGTGCAGAAGTTCCATCCGCACTCCGGCGGACAAATCAAAAAGTGCGAATGTATAGCCCGAGAAAAGTGGGATATAGACGGGTTGACGTCGATCGCTCCAACGGTGAGATTCTTCAAGCAACGGAAGGAATGTCTGAAGGCCTTTGCGTTGAAGTTGAGAGGTTACTTTTCTTTCAAAGCGGTAGCGGGTTTGAATCGAGTACCACTGTGGCCCTTGCAGGCTGAGTCGTAAGGAAAGGTTGGGTGCAGCGGTCATCAAAACGATTCTTGGAACGCGGCTCCGCTAATTGAGTCCCGAATGATTTTTACTCTGTTTTCCACGACGTTTCTAAGTTCCTTCTGTTCGGAATTCTTGTTTCACACTGCTTCGCTTGGGCGAGCATTGAGGCTTCGCCATAGCTTCACACCGAGGTTCCTACAAACTTTTATAAATCGTTTCCGGGATAGGGAATGTTCGCTCACTGAGCACCACACCCAACAGACGAGCATTGGTCGCGTGTAACTTTTCCTTTACCTTTTGCGCTGCCAATCGCCGCGTGGAATTTGCTTTCACAACCAGGACCATACCGTCACAAAGACTAGCCAGCAATGCAGCCTCGCTACCGGCGCCCGCAGGCGGTCCGTAGAGCACTGTGTAGTCGAATTGCTGGCGTAGCTCGGATAGTCGCTCGCGCAGCCATGTGCCCGACAAGCCGTTTTCGTTTTCGCCAAGAAAGACACTCCTGGGCACGAGCCACAGCTGATTGGAGAGCTGGCAGGATGGGTCCCGAAATGGTGATCTTTGGTTAGCAATCAGATCGTGGCCATTTTCCTCGACAACCTGTTCCAATCCGGGGCTGTTCAGATTTGCCTCGACCAGGCACGTAGTTCCCCGGACTTGTGCGGATAGGGCCAGGCCCACCTGCATGCAGATCGCACTGATATCGGTTTCCGGGTCCACGGGGCTTAGAACAACTTGACGCGCCGGCTTTGGCCATCCCGGAAGAAATACCTGCCGTACCAAGCTGCGGATCTGCTCCTCGGCGAAGCACTCAGGATCCCAAACTGCCGGTCCGGTCTGGCGGTATTCTTCGGGTTCGACTGCGATAATTTCTGGTTCACAGACGTCGTCCAACGACTGCGGTAATAGATCGACAAACGTGCTCATTGGTCCCTTTCTCAAACCGAGTACTCTTGCGATTTCTGTCTCACAGCGCAACGAATACGGAACTCCGTGCCATGCGGTTTCTAATCTTGAAAGATGCTCATGTTCTTATCCGTTTCTACGGGGCAATGAAGCCAGCACCGGACTCCCCAAATAGGCAATGATCTCGTCCGGAGTTCGAAATGCCGGATTCAGGTAATCCGTAACAAAAGCCAGCGTGATACTTACCGTACTCGCGCACGCCAGGCCGATGAATCCGAAGCTCAGTCCGGAAAGTTCGGGCAGCGCCGGGACCGTGGCTTGCTCGGCGACGGTTACATTGAGAATGCCACCCTGGTCGAGCGCATCTCCAATTCTTGCCTCCTCGCGCTTGTTGAGGTAGAGCAAGTATTTCTCCTCGGTCGCCTTCAAGTCGTGCAGCAATTGCTCTTGCTCAATGGCGTGATCCCCGAGTTGACTCGCCGCTTCCCGGTAATGGTCCAAGAGCGCGTTCTCGGCCGAGGCGTGGGCGCTCATTGCGTTCAGTTCGACTTGAGTCTTTAACAACTCCGCCTTCGCCCATTCGTGATCCTGATCCTGGTCGCTGGTGCGTTCCCGGATCGGCGCTTTGTCCTCAGCCGCGATGGAGGCCTTGGTTTCTGCGATCTCCCGGTCGAGTTCCTGAACCAGGCGATAGGAAGGCTCGTATTTGGTAAGCAGTTGGGTCCGGTTCAGCTGTAACTCGAGCAGCCGCGCTTTCATCTCTTCCATCAGTTGTGGATTGTCCGAGTCACGAATCTGGGTCGTGACCCGCTCGGGCAAAGATATCAACTTCCTCGAGAGAACACGGGCACGCTCCGAGGCTGCGGCGATCGATACCTGGGTTTGACGGGAATCCGCATCCGCTTCGCTCAACTTTTGAAGGGCCATGTCGCGTTCGAGAGCGGCAGAGGTCACTCCCTGGTCGGCCCCGAACCTCATCAATTGCAACTCTGCTTCCTCCAAACCGCTGCGCGACTGAACGACTTGCTGGTCAAAAAACTTGAACTCGCCCGAGGGACGGTGCAGTTGTTCGTGGCGTTCGAGATACGCGGCGGCCAAGGAATGGAGCACATTGGCCGCCTGCGCCGGATCAGAGCATTTGTAACTGACGGTGATCAACGTCGCTTTTTTTACTGCTTCGACCGTTAGCCGCTTATCGATTCGACGCACCGCTCTAGCCAATTGTCGTTCCTCGTTGTCACCGAAAAGGCTCCAGAACCACGAGTGCCCTTCAGAAATAAGGCCGGCACGCCGCACCACGGTCCGCAGGATTTCGTCGTCGTGCAGCAGCTCCACCTCCGAGTTCATCTCTTCCTCGGTGACACCCTCGCGCTCGAATTCCGCCTGACTGGGAGTCGAGGTGACTACAGGATCGACGCGAGCCCGCCGTATCAGCACTTTCATTTCTGATCGGTAAGGAGGTGCGATTAACCCATAAAGAACAATTGCGAGGAAGACTGCCACAAACGAGAAGAGTCCGAGCCGACGCTGCCGAAACACAACTGCCAGCAGGTCGCGCAAGGTGGGAGAAGGGACGCGTGTCGATCTCGGGATGAGCCTAAGTTCCTCCGGCATGGAAAGTCCAATTGGTCATTTCTTATTCTGTTGGTTGGTTATCTTCGTCCGGGACTCGTCCCAATTGTTGCGCACGGTTTCTCCTAGAACTGTGTTGGACTCGCGTACATACTCAAGCTGGAAGTGGGCAAATACTGCTTGATCTTGGAAATCAGATTTTGTGGCACGAATAAGAAGTCGCCCGGCCTGAGGTAAATGTCTTCGGCCAACGTTCGCGATTTCATCATTGTCTTCACGTCCAGCAGGTGAGACTCGACGAGGTCATCCGAAACCCGCCGAAACAGGACGATCTGAGAATGTTTGGCTCGCGGCGTGAGACCTCCGGCAATGGCGACCGCCTCGGTCACTCGGATGTCTGAGCGTAATTCGTATTTCGCGGGATGATTCACTTCGCCGCCGACGATGAAATATGGCTTGTCGAAGTCTTGAAGCACAATGGTCACTTCCGGATCATGTAACACGCCCAAGTAGGCGCGGCCTATTGCCGCTTGCAACTCGGGAACGGTTACACCTTCGGCGGGCAGCTGCTTCACGCCCTTTAAGGCAATGTATCCATCCGGCTGCACACTCACGGTTTGGTCAAACTCCGGAGAGAAGGTGAAAGAAATCGCCACCACATCACTCTTACAAAGCCGGTAAAGCGGACGGCGCGCCCCCGTCAGGGCTGGACTCTGAGCGCCGTCCGACACACCGGATTTCGTGGTTACCGCTGGCCCAGTCTGTTCAACAGCCGCGTTTGGCTGTTGCTCTTGAGCCACGGCTACCATCAACCCTTGCTGCAAAGAACAGCAAGTGAGAGCGAGAACGCAATAGGCCGATTTACGGTTGTTCTTCATTTTCCGTTCAGGCCTCGACTCGCTATCGAGGAACTTGCAACCTTTCTATAGTTTCGAACTTCTTGAACTTATCGTGGTGGACGAGAAGTCACAAGACATGGGAAGCACCGTCCACAAAGGTATACATTTAAGACCGAGCCCGAAACGCACGAGCGATCGGCTTTGGCATCACGGCGGGCTCTCACGTTTGGGACTTTACTGAGCACGCAAGGTTCATTCCCCTCGTTTGGGTGTAGTTCCGCAGCCACTGCTTTGGTTGCATCCACTAAAGTGGACTTGACGAAGCCTCAGTGCGCAGGTCGCGAGCCAGCTTCAATCACTTCGCAAAGGGCTAAGTCCCAACAACTGCTATTCACCAGGCTGCAGTGCAATATCGGGAAACTTCCCATTCCCGGCACATTCTCCTGAGGTTTTGCACACGAATAAGGTGCGTCAAGGCGTGGCGATGTCACAGCGTTCTAATCGCCTCGGGTCCTATGATTAACGCAAGAGTTATAACGTTAATGTGAATTTTATGGAATCCTTAAACATTGCCACTTCGAATACGATCGGCGTGCTGGTCGCCGATTCCAATCAGATGCAGTGCCAGTTGCTGGTGGGCGCGCTCCGCCGGCGCACGGAATTCCGGGTGCAGTCGTGCGGCGTGGATATGAACGTCATGCTGAATGCGATCGCGGGCTTCCCGGTCGACGTAATTCTCATGAACGCCGACCACCCCAAGCTGGTCGGCCAGGATATGGCCAATGTTCGCCGCTTGCATCTGGCTCACCCCCACATCGCCAAGGTTCTGGTCCTTGGCGAATCGAATCGCGACTCCGTGGTGAATGCTTTCCGCTCGGGGGTCAAGGGGTTGTTCTGCTTTTCCGACTACCCGTTCCGGTTGCTGTGCAAGTGCATCCAGAGTGTTCATCAAGGACAAGTGTGGGCGAATAGTGAGCAACTGCAATACCTGATCGAAACCGTGACCCAGGTACCTTCTTTGCGCATGGTGAACGCTCGGGGCAGCCGGTTACTCACGCCACGCGAGGAGCAAGTCGTGGCCCTGGTTGCGGACGGACTCAGCAATCGCGAGGTCGCGCGGGAACTCGGGCTCAGCGAGCATACGGTGAAAAAATACCTGTTCCACATCTTCGACAAGCTGGGGATCTCCAGCCGGGTTGAACTCGTCCTCTACGCGGTGAGCCACGGCGGTGCCTGGCAAGCGGAGTGGGTCGCGGGTGGGGGAGGATAAGGACTCGACCAATCTGGAAGGCGTCTTACCGGGCTATCGACTGAGCGGTTCAACGTTTGAAACTGACGGCAAAGCCCTGTATAAATGCGAGGAACCAATCCTCGTGACCGATAGCCGATCCAACTCTCGCCGCTGGACCGTGATTGCGTCCGCCTTTCTTTGCGCCGGCTTGGGTGTAGTCGTAATGTATACGAAGCGCAGCGCTTTCTTTAGTCCACTGGCGGTGGTGGTTGTGGCCGCGATTGGGCTGGCCGCGGTGCTTCTGCAACTCCGCTACTACAATCGAGAGCACACCACTCCCGTGCAAGCGCCAATGTGGCTGAACATCCTCGGCGTAGGGTTCGCCCTGGCTGCGCTCTTTGCGGATTTCCTCGGGTTGAGTTGGCAGATGGCCGAGGTAATGGCCTTGGGAGCAGTGGGTAGTTTCGCGATCAGCAGCGCCATGATCCTGCACGCTTTCCGGAAGGGCCGGATGTCGTCGAAGTGAGTGGCGACGAAGTGAGTAAGACACGTCAATTTTGCCGGAAGTCCACTGCTAACCTGGTCTCCACTTGAACGGCTTGACCGTTGATTAAGTAAGGTTGGAAGCGCCACCATTTCACCGCATCCAAGGCTGCGGAGGTGAGCTCATCCGGGCCGCTGATGGCGCGCAAATCAACGACGGTTCCATCTGTCCCGATGACCGCGTCGAGTATCACGACGCCTTGCACTTTCGCCTGTCTTGCCGCCTCCGGATAGATCGGGTCGATCTTGTGAGTTAATAGTCCTTGCATCACATCCGCCGGAACATAAGTGGGCGGTTGTTGTGACGGCGGCTTGCTTGCCGGAATCTGCGATTCCAGTTCGCCCCAGGCCTGGTGCCAATACCACCAACCGAGGCTGCTCAACAGAAGCATCACTCCTACAGCTCCCCACGCGGCGCGGCGGAACCGCTTCCCACGATGCTTCGGATGGGCAATCTTACGCGGAGCCGCGATCGACGGCGCCAATGCGGCCCCCGGTGAGAGATTGGAAAAATGACTGCCGGCGCCGGGCGACGCCATCCGATCGGCGACGGACTTCCTTCGCGTCCAGTGTTCGATCAGCGTCTGTTGCTCTGAGGTTAGACTGACGAACTCAAGACCACAATGAAGCAGCGCCTGATAGCGCACGATCGCCTTCAAGCGGAACGGCCCGCCGGCATCCGGCAAGCGAAACTCAATGCCCACGGAATCGCCTGGATGCAGTTCCCCGGCGATCACCAAGCCGACGCCGCGTTCCCCCAGGGTGACCGAGCGCCCGGGAATTGAGTAAGGGATTCCAGATCGCAAGACCGTAACATCCGCGGGAACGGCCAAGGGGAAACGAGGCACGCGGCGCGTGTCGGTAAACACCCTGGCCGGCGCCTGCGTCGCTGCAGTCATGGTTGTAGTTCCACCTGCACGGGCACACCATCTCGGGCAGGTTTCAGAAGGCGCTACTTAGAATAATGCTTCGGCCAGAGTTTGTTGGGTGGAGTATAGCATTGCCGAGGGGCAGATTTCCTCAGCGCACCTTAACCCACGAAACCACAAAGGACACACAGGTAGACAGAGAAAATCGGGGCAAGTTATCAAGTGCCCGATTCGCCTTGTGTGTACCTTGGTGGTTAGCGCTTGGGTCCCAGGATGAAGCAACGACTTTATGGCCAGCGCTTGGCTGTGTCTTCCCAACCTGCCGCGCGCGCCGGTTGCGGGCTTGCGTTGACGGCGGCCTGCGGAATGCGGATGGGCTGCTGCGTCGTGGTGGGAGTGGCTAATGTCGGTTTATTGCTGGTGGCCTCCAGCATCGACTCCTTGTCGTCGGATAGCAAGGGAGCTGCAACGCGCAAGGCCTCCACTTCCTTTTCCAACCGCGCCAGTTCGAGTTCCTTCTGTCTCAGAACCTCATAGACATTCTTCATACCGGGGTCCCCTCGTCAAACGTTCTCGGGTGAAGCATTTGGCCGCACTCTAACAGGAAAGTTAGTTTTGTCAAGGAAGAACATCACGTGGAAAACGGAGACTCAACCGGCAGATGTCGCTTCTCCCTCGCGTTGATCCATGCTCTTCGTGCGCGGTGCGGGTACGTCCTCCTGCTGCCATTTGCGCGCCAGTTGGTCTAGTTCTCCCAGCACCTTCTGAATATCCTTCATGCGCTTGGTAATGCCGTAGGTCACAGACGGCGGGATGGTTGGTTCGTAGTCGCGATAGACGAATCCTTTCCGTTCCAGGAGGCGGAGCCGCTCGGTCAAGACGCGAGAAGAAATACCTTCAATCTGGCGCCGAAGAGCCCCGAACCGGGTGGGTCCGTTTGTAGATAAGGCCCACAGAATGTGCATAGTCCAGGGACGGGTGAGCACTTCGAGTAATCCGGCCATGGGACACGGTGTGGGCGATTGGGCATAGCGGCGCACGTCGTTACCTCACTTAGTTACTTTAAAGTTCCTACTTTACAAATGCAAGTAGTTATTTAAAGTAACCTACGAGCGTATAGAACATCTATTCCGGAATAGAAGGTGGATCGTCAACGCAACCCACTAAGGAGACTGATATGGCCAGCAACTCAATTTCAACTTCGCAAAATTTGCAAACTGCCAAAGTATTGAACGCCACGGACGGGAAGGAACGGACATCTGTTAGCTCGTTCGTTACCCTTGCCGGACGAATCCTGTTTTCCGCAATTTTCATCATGTCGGGATTTCTCCACTTCTCCCAGGCGGATATCGGTTACGCGGCACAAACAGGTGTGCCTATGGCTAAGCTGCTGGTTCCGGCGTCGGGAATTCTCGCGCTGGTGGGAGGGCTCAGCATTCTGCTCGGATACAAAGCCAAAATCGGCGCCTGGCTGCTGGTCCTCTTCCTGATACCGGTCACGCTCATCATGCACAACTTCTGGGCAGTGAAAGACCCGATGATGGCTCAGATGCAAATGGCGATGTTTCTGAAGAACGTAACCATCATCGGAGGCGCTTTGCTCATTTCACAATTCGGAGCCGGTGGGTTGAGTTTCGATGCCCGGAGGCATTCTTCCCGCTGACGAAGTGCGGCACTTAGCATTTAGCACTTGGCACTTAGCATTTAGCACTCAGCCATGTTGTGATCGAAGACCATCGTAAAGAGATTATCCGGCGCGGGATGCTGGCTGCTAAGTGCTAAGTGCTGACTGCTCTCACAAACTGTTCATTTGCGGACACGATAGCGCGCTGGCGCACAAACTTTGTCCTCGCGAAAGCGGTATTGGTCCGCGCTTTCCGCCTACTTGTCACATTCTTGTAAATCGCCTCACCTTTCCCGAGTCGCAGCGTCCAACTAAGCAATCAGTTTCGGTGTTGGACGGATCATGATCTCGTCCCGGAAATGAACACATATGCAACGGTCCAGGATCAGAGTTGTTTCCGATGGAACGAGCGAACACATCTCTGCGTATCTAGATGCAGGAGTGGTGTGCATAAGAGGGAACCGGCACGAACACTGATCAGCAGGTTCGGAGGTGGGGGTTATGCAGAGCGGAGTGAATGGCAGCAACGGGACGGACAATGGAACTCTGTTACATACCGGAGATCCTCATGTCCAGGAAGTGGTTAAAACGGCCCATGAAGAATTGCGGCAGCTCATGCGTCAGCGGGCTGAAATCATGAAACGCATTGGCACGCTGAAGCAGACAATCTCAGGTCTCGCCAACCTGTTCGGCGATGACATTCTGGGAGAAGACTTGCTGGAGTTGGTCGACCGCAAGACCGGAGGACGCCAGCCGGGTTTTACAAAAGCGTGTCGTATGGTTTTGATGGAAGCGGGGCGTCCGCTGGCGGTGCGGGAGGTCTGTGAGCAGATTCAACAGCGTCTTCCAACTCTGTTGCTTCGGCACAAAGATCCGTTGGCCTCGGTGACCACCGTGCTCAATCGGTTAGTGGAATACGGGGAAGCGCTCAGCGTAGTTCGAGAGAACGGCCGACGGGCGTGGCAGTGGGTATCGGAGCCAGTTCCGGCACAGGCGGGCAACGCCGCGGGGGCATCGCTTTCTCATCTGTAGCAACGTAGCTTGCTGCGTCTCTCGCGCGAGCAGGTATGGTTGAAGTTGACGTCGTCCTGAGGGGCCGTCAGGCCGCGAAGGATCTGGCGTGGACTGTCGGAATGCGGCTGAGCGCCCGCCTTGAGGTCACCCCCGAAGGCGCAGCGTTCCGCGCGAGATCCTTCACCCGGCTGACGCCGGGTTCAGGATGATGTCTTGCAGGAATAATGTGTTTTCTTCCCTACGCTGGCAGCAGCATTCCCTTTTCCAGGTGCCGGGTGACGTGCGCGTACGACGCTGCGTGCGGATCGTGCGTCACCATCACAATGGTCTTGTGGAAGTCTTCGTTCAGACGCTTCAAGATTTCGAGGACCTCGGTGGCGGAGTGACTATCGAGGTCGCCGGTGGGCTCGTCGGCAAGGAGCAGCGTCGGATCGCTGACGATGGCTCGCGCAATCGCCACTCGTTGTTCCTGCCCACCCGAGAGTTGTTTCGGGAGATGGTTCACGCGTTCCTCTAAACCAACAAGCCTGAGCGCGGTCATGACGTGGTCGCGCCGCTGTTGCGCATTCAGCTTGGTCAGCAGCAGCGGGAGTTCGACATTCTCAAATGCCGTGAGGACTGGAATCAGGTTGAAGGTCTGAAACACGTAGCCAATATGCACGTTGCGCCAGTGGGCAGACTGAGAATCGCTGAAGCGGAAGATGTTCTCGCCCAGCACCAGCAACTCTCCCGACGTTGGCCGGTCGATGGCCGCGATCATATTCAACAGCGTGGTCTTGCCCGAGCCGGACGGACCCATGAGAGCCAGAAATTCTCCACCGCCGATTTCGATGGAGACATCGTCGAGGGCTTTGACCTCGAATGCGTCGCGCTTGAAGATCTTGCTTACGTTGCGGGCCTGGACCACTTTGGTTTGAACCGCAGTATGGGGAACGGTAGCTGCGCTCATGACTGTCCTTTGATCTTGATTTTTTCGCCGTCTTTCAACTCTTGGGGCGCTGAAGTGATAACATCCTCGCCGCCGTTGAGACCTTGCACCAGAACGCCGCCGCTGCGTTGCGACAAAATTTTGACTTCATGGGACACTGCTTTCCCGTCAAACGCGAGGAAGACGAACTTCTTACCATCGCGATCATGAATCGCCGGGGTGGGAACAAAAACTCCTTGCGACTGTGTACTCGTTTGCTTAGCTTCGTCGGCCAGAAACTTTACGGTTGCGTTCATATCCGGCCGCAGATGGGAATCAGGATTCAAAATCTGCACTTTTACCTGCACCGTCGCCTTAGCCCGGTTGGCTTGAGGCGAAATTTCCGCGATAATTCCATCCCACTTGAGATCGGGATACGCGTCGACTGTGACGATGCCCTTCTGCTTGGGGCCAAGCCTGGCGAAATCGTCCTGTGCGATATCGAGTTCCACTTGCAGATCGTTCAGGTCCGCCAGGGAAACAACCAGCCCTTGCGGACCGCCCTCAGCGGTGCTGGCAAACCCTGACGTCACGAGCTCACCCTTTTCGGCGGCGCGCTCAAGGATGGTTCCCGTGACCGGTGCGCGGATCACAGTGGCGTCAAGCAAAGACTTGGTATAGTCCGCCTGCCCCTGAGCCTGTTCGAGGGCGCCCCGGGCCCGCGCAATCTCCTCCTTGCGCGGACCTATCTTGGCCAGCTGGAAAGTTCTCTCCAGCGAATTCACCCGCTGCTGGTCCGATTCGAACTTCGCGGTCGCATCGTCGAAGGATTGCTTCGAGACCACGCCCTGGTTCGCCAGATCGCGAGTGCGATCCAGCGTAAGCTTATCGTTTACCAGCGTGGCTCGGGCTTCATCGAGATTATGCTGCGCCTGCTGAATTTCCTCGGGGCGAGATCCGTTTTGCAGTTCCTCCAGATAAGCCCGGGCATTGTCGGCGGCACCTTTGGCCTGTTCGTATTGGGCACGGAATTCATCGTCTTCGAGACGCACCAGGATCTGGCCTTCCTGAACCTTGTCACCCTTTTCGACGCCGATCCACTTCACGCGGCCTGTTACCTTCGAATTCAGATTGATCTTATGATGAGCCACGATATAGCCGCTGGCAGAAAGCACTACGCCGCCCACCTCGCTGTTCTGCGCCGAGGCGCGAACCACCTGCACCTCAGGAGCGTCGTGGGATAACAGGCGGTAAGCCGTCGCCACAACACCCAGCAGGACCAGCAGGCCGATTCCGATCAGGATGTAGCGGCGTGCCCATACGGGAGGCTCGCCTTCACCGCCAGCGCGCGCGGTGCGATCGATTCGCAGGCTTTGCAGGTCTTCGTGTTTTGCGTCAATCGGCATTTTGCCTAAAGATGACACGCTTCCGAGTTGCGATGCAAATTCCTTCTCCACATAGGGCTGGCGTTGCTAATCCCGCAGAGCGCTCAGTATGTCGCGGCGCGAAGCGTGCCAGGCAGGAGCGAACCCACCCACCACGCCCATGATGAGAGCGAAGACGATCGCGCTGAAGACCACAACCGGCGTCATTTGCAGACTGAATACAACCTCGCTGAAAGTGACCTGATTTTGCGTTCCGGTAGTCATGCCATTGAACGGCAACATCAGGAGGATGCCGAGTGTCGCGCCCAGCAAGGACAACAACAGCGACTCCAGCATGAACGATGTCAGAATGCTGGGACGGGAAAAACCGATCACGCGCAAGGTAGCAATCTCACGCCCGCGATAGGCCACCGCGGCGTACATCGTGTTCGCGGCGGCAAAGCAGGAGCCGACTGCCATAATAAAGGCCACGATCCAACCCACAACCTTGATGGGCGCACCCGACTTGGTTTGCGAGGCATAGTAGTCGGGTTCCAGCAGGCCATTGAGTTCGAGGCGCTGATCGTCGTTGGCACGGTTTTTTAAGGCCAGAGCCGCAACCGGATCGGTCGCGCGCACCAGAACCGAAGAGTACACCGTGCGTTCGAAATCCGTGACCAGCTGATTGATGTCGCCCCAGATCTCGGAATCGTGTGCCGTGCCGCTGCCGTCAAAGATACCCACGATCGGCCAATCGCCCTTGCCGATGTGAACGGAATCACCAATGTTCGCGTGCTCAAATCGCTTGTTGATCGAACTGCTGACCACGACCTCCCGCTGTCCGGGAGTGAACCAGCGCCCGGAAACGATGTGGATTTGAGGCCGCATTTCGATGCCGAGCGGGGTAAGGAAGCGAGTGGTCACGTTGGTCTCGCCCGTCCCGCCCTTGCGCGGCATCACGACAACCAGAATGTCTTCGCCCGAAACCAGTGGCTCGCCCTTGCTGTTCTTGGCCACTCCCGGCAAGTCTTTCAAAACCTGCATGGCGTCGCGCGAAACGCCGCCCGCAGCCAACTCCGAGTCCGAACCTTTGCGAAGCATAAGCACATTCAGAGGATCGCCCGTGGTGGCAAAGGCGCGTCCCAAGCCCGCCAGCAGCGCCATGATGAACACCGCTGTGGCCACGGTCAGCGCGATTCCGAGGGCGGTCATCACGGTAAGACTCTTGCGCAACCGCAGATTGCGCACGTTATAGCTGAGAGGGATTGCCATTTCTATTCTCGTCCTTCAAGATCTTCTTCCTTTGTGTACCTTCGTGTCCTTTGTGGTTCCAGCATTTGAACTTCATTAACCACAAAGGACACGAAGGTACATGAAGGATTTCAACCGATGTGCCGCAAGCCATCCACAATGTTGACCTTCGCGGCGTGATAGGAAGGTATAAAGGAGCTGGCGAATCCCACCACGGCGGCGATCAGCAGTGCAGCCGCAATCGTGATCGGAGTGACCTTCATGCCGGTGAACATTCCGCCCTGACTCGCCATCAAGCTCACGATGACGAGACCGGCCAGCGAACCAATCAACCCTCCCACCAGCGCAAGCGAAACCGCCTCACCGACGAACAATCCCAGAATGCTCTTGCGGGTGAAGCCGAGCGTCTTCAAAACCGCAACCTCCCGGGTCCGCTCGCGAATCGACATCGCCATGGTGTTCGCCGACACCAGCAGGATGGTAAAGACCACCGCCAGGCAAATGCTCATGATGAACGCCTTGATGTTGCCCAACATCCCAATGAAGCCCAACTGGAAAGCATGTTCGCTCTCCGTCTTGGTGGGACGGTCGGCGTTGCGGAATTCCTCATCAATGGCTTCCGCCACCTTGGGTACATCATCAGGTGAATCGGCCAGAACCCCGAAAAAGCCTTCCATGCCTTTGAGTTTGGGAAAGCCTTCATCAATGTAGTCTTTGTTGAAGTAAATCGACTGGGTTGGGTCCGGCGGCGTGAAGATTCCGCGGATGGTGAGTTCCAGGTTCACCGGGAAAATCTTTCCAGTAAGGTTGAGGCGGTCACCGATTTTCCAGTGAAACTTGTTGGCCAACCCTACATCGACAATAGCGCCGGCCCGATCGTGTTGCCAGGCCTCGAGTTGATCAGGCGGCAGCGCGAATTCCGGGTAGACCTTTAAGAATTCCTGCGGATCAGTGCCGAATTGAGCAAAGTAGTGCTCGGGCTTGTCGTCCATGTATTGCCCGCCAAACCATTGCTGGTTCACCACCTCCTTCACCCCGGGGATGGCTTGAATCTTCTGCCGGTAATAGCTAGGCAGATTAAAGACCAGCGACACTTTGTGGCGGACGATCAACCGCTGCGCCGACTGTTCCGACGGCTTGCTGTCATAAAAGCTACGCCAGATGGTGATTAGGAACGTCAGAAGCAGGAGCGACCCACCAATGCTCAAGATGGTCAAGATGCTGCGGCGCTTGTTGCGGAATGCGTTTTTGCTGACAAAACGGGTTAGAGTCATGATCGAACTCCCGAAGAAAACCTGGTCTGCCTACGAGAGACCTACAATGCGTTAAGCATAGCCGATGGATGCAGACCCGGACAACCTCACGCCTTTCCAGTTCCAGCATCGCTGACTGCGAAACCAGATACCAGTGGAGATCGTCACTGGGAATCAATGACAAATGTCACCCCAGTCACGGCTTACCCAACGGTTCTCCCTAAGTAATGAACGGTGCGAGACCGTGAAAAGTTACGGGTTTGATGGAGGACGGGCGTCCTCGCCCGTCCAGCAAGAAAGCTCTACGTGCCTTCGAAAGGGGTACTAAAGTTTCTTCAATCCGCCCCGCAATCGAATTTACGAACACTTTCGTAACTCCACTTTAGCCCTACTCCCGACTATCCTGATCACGTCGTTTCCCCCAAGGACGTGCCCGAGGTCTTCCCCGCCGAGGGAAAGTCGGTCTCTGCCTGCAACGAGGTAGGAAGATAATGTCGAACAAAATCGGGCGCTTCGAAATACTCAGCGAAATCGCGCACTCTGACATAAGTTCCGTCTACAAGGCCACCGACCCCGAGAGCGGACAGACCGTCGCGTTGAAGACCGTCAAACTGGAAGTTGTTGGCGAGCAGGCAACCACGCTCGTGAAGAACCTTCTGGAAGAGGCGGAAGCCAGCAAAGTTCTAAACAGTCACAACATCGCTTTACTCTACGGCGCCGAAGAAGTCGACGGCGTTTTCTGCGCTTCGTTGGAATATGTTCAGGGCAACAGCGTAGCCACCATGCTGGCCCGCAAAGAGGGATTCTCCATCTGGGATCTCCAGGACATTGCCCGCCAAACCTGCCAGGGCCTCGACCACGCCCACGCCAAGAACCTGGTGCACTACACCCTTGAGCCAGCCAAGATTATGGTGTCATGGGACGGCACCGTAAAGATTTTGGGATTCGGGATTTCCACGATGAGTGCGTTCGCGGCCCAGGCATCGGGCAACGCTCCGGGAGTTTTGCACTACATGTCTCCCGAACAACTGCGTGGAGACCCGCTGGGTGCGCCCTCCAACATCTTCAGCCTAGGCGCAATTTTTTACGAGATGGTTACCGAGCGCAAGGCTTTTGATGGGGAAGACGCGGACCAGGTCAGGCAATCGATCTCGGATATGACGCCAGTCGCGCCGGATCAGATCAACCGCAAGATTCATCCCGCGCTCAGCCAGGTCATCATGAAAGCTCTGTCCAAGGCGCCTGAAGAACGATATCAATCTGGGCAAGATCTGGTGAACGATCTCGAGCGATGCAAGGAAAGCGCCACTAAGGCCGCTGCTGCCGCAAAACCGGGGCAAGGGGCGCAAAAGGCCCCCGCGCCCGCCGCCAGTGCGCCGCCAGTGAAACCAGCATCGCCACCGGCGACGCAACCAAAGCCTACTTTCAAACCAGCCGCACCCGTGGCGAAAGCGCCAACTCCGCCCCCGGCGGCAAAGGCCGCTGCAGCCGGGCGAAGCGGAAGCGGCGGGAATTCCGCGAGCTCCAGCGGACTCATTACCCCAAACCTTGACCAGGCGGCGCCGGTCATTAACGCTTCCCCGGAAGCCTCCGTCGAAACTTTCTCTGTCGAATCATTTTCCAACGCACCGGCGATGTCGTCGTCTGCAATTGTTGAGCCTGAGGTCGAGGCTCCGAAAATCAATGTCGATCCGATGATGGCAGAAGGTCCGAAAGCTGGCGCCGGCGCAAGCCGCAGCTTCTCTGAGATCGACGAATTGCCTCCTCTTAAAGAGGTATACGTTGCGCCGCCGCCTCCGCCTCGCCCTGCAGAAGAACCTCCTGCGCTGGACGCTGTGCACGCGACCGTTTTCAACCGTGCTGAGCCTGAAAAGCCAAAAATCCAACCACGCGAGGTAGCAAAAAAAGCGGTCGCGGAGATTAAGAAGACGCCCCCGCAACTTTTCATGTTTTCAGTCGCGGGTGCCATCGGCATCATTGTGCTGATTGTGGCTGCGATCGCATGGCATATCCACTCCGAGAATGCCGATGATGACGCACCCAACCCGCCGCCGGCTCCGGCTGCCAGTGCGCCGGCGCAGCCGGGTGGAAACGCAAATCCATCGACCGAAGCGAACTCGAGTAACCAGACTGCGGTGCAAGTGGCTCCTGAACCTGTAACCGTTGCGCCGCCCGCGGTCTCGGTGCAGCCCAAGTACAACAACAAAAAGAAAACCAAGCCCAAGCCCGTGGCTCCGGCGATTGTTCCCGGGCAGCTGAACGTGAATTCAACCCCAGCAGGCGCACAGATCCAGATCGATGGACAAAACGATCCTTCCTGGGTCACACCGTTTAACATCGCCGGACTCAACCCGGGTCAGCACACCTTGACCATCATCAAGCCCGGCTACGCGACGGACACCCGTAGCATTGACGTCGCCTCGGGCAGCAGGTCATTCGTCAGTGTTCAGCTTGCCCAGCTTGCGGCCACGGTTTCAGTGACCAGTGATCCCGCGGGCGCGGCCATCTGGATGGACGGCAAGGATACCGGCCGAATCACTCCCGCGCAGATCTCCGTGGACAAGCCTGGAAATCACAACTTCGCATTCAAGAAGCAGGGCTACCTGGATGAAACCAGCAGCGCGAATCTCCAGGTGGGGCAAACCCTCCACTTGTCGCCTAGCCTGAAAGCTCTAGGTAACACCGACGACATCAAAATTGGGGGCAAGTTCAAGAAGCTGTTTGGTGGCAGCGATACTGCTGGGATGGGCGCAGTCAGCATCAAGACGTCGCCAAAGGGCGCACAGGTCGCTATCAACAATCGCATTCTCGATAAGAACTCGCCGGTAGAGCTATACCTCGATCCGGGCAACTACGTTCTCGACATCACCTTGTCGGGATTCAAGAGCATTCATCGCGTGATCACCGTGGAGAAGAACGGCAAGGTCGCAATCGACGAAAGCCTCGACCGGGAATAAAACGGCTTCCCGGCCGACGCTGATCTTTAGTTTCTCCGAGCATTCCTCAACCTCGTTTAGCCTTCTGGAAGTGTGCAAAACCTTTCATCTTGACCATCAGTGTGATGGCGACGATAATCTGCGGCCTGAACCGCTTCACGACTTTTTTCCACAACGGGCCGGGAACGGTCACCACACCTCAGTCTCTAGGAGAAATCAGTGAAAAAATCCATTCTTGGCACGCTGATAGTTCTGATGTTCGTCGCCGTTGGTGTCGCAGCGGCGCCCCCGTTAACCTTCACGTTCTCGGACGTTCACGCTAACAAGACAGCGATGGAGACGGACACTTTCGCGGTCAACAATTCGGGCGCAATTGCCGGCGACTACGTTGACTCCGCGGGCGTTCAGCACGGGATGATTCTGGCTGGAAAGAAGCTCACGACCGTCAATCACCCGAATTGTACGACCAGCGGCGGTTACCCTGCCGCAATTGCTTTCTACGGCATCAACAGTGCAGGCGCGGCCGCCGGCTTCTGCACCAGCACCAAGACCAGCCTATCCATAGGATTCGTGTACTCCGCCGGAAAATTCACTGCCATCAACTTCCCCAAATCAAATGGAACCCAGGCCATCGGAATTAATGACGCAGGCGATGTTGTAGGCGACTATCTCGACTCCGCCAGCGTCCAGCACGCCTTCGTGAAGAAAGGCGCCAAGTACACGAGCATCGACGTGACCGGCGATACCTTGCCATACGCCTGGGATATCAACAACAGCGGCCAGATCCTTATGTTTGCCGTTGACTCAGCCGGCGATTACGTGAGCTTCGTCTACAACGGCAAGACCTTTAAGAAAATCGCTGATCCAAAGGCGGCTGCAACCGGAACAATTGCTCGCACCCTGAACAATAAGGGCGACGTGGCGGGCGCCTATTTCAATTCCACTGGCGACGAGATTGGCTTCCTGTTTCACGGCGGCAAGTACTACGATGTCATCGACCCAAAAGCCTCGACCCAGACCAAACCCGACGGAGTCAATGACACCCTCGAAATGGTAGGACGCTACATGAATAGCGGCGGCGCAACCCTCGGTTTCAAAGCCATCACGAAAGCCGCTGCTGGCGACAATTTTGTTCCCACCACTGACACCGGTGTTCAGGATTCCGGCGAGCGGAGCCTGGACCGGCGGCAAGCATCGATCACTCCGTAGTTGATCGATGCGGTGCTGATAGGCAAACGCGGCGGGGTGGAACTCTGGCTTGATCAGAGGATCCCGCCCCGCTCTTGTGAAGATCACACCCTGCGGGAGCTCCCCCGCTCGGTTCAAGCGAAGCCTTCCGGGATCGGTGGGCGCCGGTCCTCATCCGTGTACTTCCCCTGCGGGGCGGGCAAGATATAATGGCGGGTTGGCCTGTGGAATCATTGGTTTTTCGGGCCATCCACCCGGTCGTTTTCTGCCATGGGAACTTTTGCTTTGGGGGACCCGTATCTGAGGATGTGCCCCTTGGAGTGGGCCTAGTGTATCGACGGCGGACCGGCCGAAGACGACTCGCAAGAAATTCCGGGCTGGCCGTTCCTCAGACGAACGAGGACGAAAGCTGGCGACGGGGTTATCAGCACCTGAATGAGCACCTGATTTATGAAGACCTGGAAAAAAATTGCGATCGGTGCCGGGGCGGTGGTAGTGCTGGCCGCCATCGTCGGCTTTACCGTTTATCAGAGCCACAAGAATGTGGTCACGGTGCAGACCGGCAAAGCACAGCGAATGGATCTGGTTGCGGTGGTGAGTGCATCCGGAGAAATCCGGCCGAAGACGTATGTGAATATCGGCGCGAATGCTTTCGGGAAGATTATCCGGCTGTACGTCAAGGAAGGTGATCGGGTAAAGCAGGGACAAATGCTGGCGCAGCTCGAGAACGTGCAATCTGCGGCGGATATGGACGCGATGCAAGCGTCTCTGGAGGCGGCGCGTACAGATGCGGTGGCAGCGGAGGCGGCACTGAATACGTCAGCCGCTGATCTCAATCGGGCCAAGTCGGATGCGGAACGCTCGGACCTCGACTGGACGCGCGCCCAAGGTCTCTATAAAGATGCATTGATTGCGAAGTCTGACTACGACATGCAGAAAGCAAATCATCAAACTGCGGTCGCCGGATTGGCGCAGGCAGAAGCGCGGGTGGCCCAGGCCAAGGCGCAGAAGGATTCGGCGGATCGCCGCATTGCACAGGCCGGAGCCAATCTCACCCACGCTGCCGACGTTTTGAAGAAGACCACTTATCAGGCTCCGTATGATGGCGTAATCACGAATTTGCCGGTGCGCGAAGGGGAGACCGTGGTGATGGGAATCCAGAATGCCCCTGGCAGCACCTTGATGACGCTGGCCGACATGTCGGTGATCACTGCCGAAGTCAAGGTGGATGAGACCGATATCGTGAATGTGCAGATGGGCCAGGCCGCGCAAGTGACAATCGATGCGATTCCGAAGAAAACTTTCAAAGCGGTGGTGACCCAGATTGGAGATAACGCCATCGTGCGTTCAACTGGCGTTTCCACGTCGCAACAGGCGAGCACCAGCCAGGAAGCCAAGGACTTCAAGGTAGTCGTGACCCTGGTGGATCCGCCAGACGATTTACGTCCCGGTCTTTCGACGACGGCCAAGATCACGACCGCGACCCGAGGAAACACGCTGACCATTCCAATTCAGGCGCTGACGGTTCGCCGACAGTCGGATCTGGTTCCAAAGGATGAAAAGGGTTCGGTGCAGGCGGCCTCGCCTCAGACGGACGCGTCCAAGGATAAAGACAAGCAGGAAATTCAGGGCGTATTTATCCTTCGCAACCACAAAGCCGAGTTCGTGCCAGTCGACACCGGCATCGCGGGCACGACCGATATTGAAGTGATCAAGGGACTTAAAGAGGGTGACGAGATCGTGACCGGCAGCTATAAAGTGCTGCGTACCCTGCGTCCGGGCAGCAGCGTAAAGGTAGATAACGCGGCTCCCAAGAAGGAAGAAGAAGAGAGCAGTTAGCAGTTTCGTTTCTAACCTTCGCGCCGATGGAGCGTCCAATGGAGAGCCGGCGAAGGGTAGCAGCAAAGATCGGAGCGCGGGCAAGTGTCCGAAGAGGAAACGGAGAAAATAATGGCTACCGCAGAAGTCATCAACATCGCGCAACCCGCAGTGTCCTTCTCCCCCGAAACTTTTATGATTAGCACCCGGGACTTATGGAAAACCTACGATATGGGTTCCGAGCAGCAGGTGCATGCATTGCGGGGTATCAATTTGAATATCCGGCGGAATGAATATGTGGCTATTATGGGGCCGTCGGGGTCGGGCAAGTCCACGCTGATGAATTTGATTGGGTGCCTGGATACGCCCAGCAAAGGCCAGTATTGGCTGAATAACCAGCAAGTCAGCGAACTGGACGATGACGAGTTGGCCCGCATCCGCAACAAGGAAATTGGTTTCGTGTTTCAGACTTTCAACCTACTGGCACGCGCGACTGCCTTGCACAATGTTGAACTGCCCTTGATCTACGCCGGGGTGCCAGCCGAAGAACGGGCTGAGCGCGCTAAGGCTGCGTTGAGCTCGGTGGGCATGGCAGAGCGCATGATGCACAAGCCCAATGAGCTTTCTGGCGGACAACGGCAGAGAGTCGCAATTGCGCGGGCGCTGGTGAATCGTCCGTCAATCATTCTTGCCGACGAACCGACGGGGAACCTGGACTCCCAGACCGGAAACGAAATCATGGCCCTGATGGATCGTCTGCAGGCGCAAGGAAACACGATTGTCCTGGTGACCCACGAACATGACATTGCCGAATATGCGCATCGTGTGGTTCACATTAAGGATGGAGTTGTGGAGAGGGACGAGGTTAAGAGGTAAGTATCGGTCAGCGTTCAACTTTCAGCTGTCAGCTTACGAAGCGCCCAGCCAAATGGCTGGGCGTTGTGTTTTAGTGTGCAAAGAGTTTCCACTTTCGTGATGAGGGTTAGGCGGGGTGGTAAGCCTGCTTCACACTTGTATTGTGCCCCGCTTGCGCTACAATGCCTGTTCTTGAAAATGGCCTCCTTGAGATGCCGTTTTCAGCGTCTTGCTGATATTCCGATGGTATCTATAAACAATTTAGCTTGCGGTTATCTGGTGAAAAGGCACTAGACTGGATGCCACGTTCGGCACAACCGGATAGCGCTTCGAGTAACGACTTGGGTGGAAGAGGAGAATGATCATGAAATTGCGAATGATCCTGGCGGCATTTGTGGTTCTGTTGACAACGGCCTTGGTTGCCCAGACGTTCCGCGGAACCATTTTGGGGACGGTAACGGACGCTTCGGGTGCAGTCGTCTCCGGCGCGACGGTCAAGGTGCATAACGTGAACACGGGACAGGATCGGACCACCCAGACCAGCGCCGACGGCAGCTACACCATCTCCGAACTTCAGATCGGTACTTACGATGTCACCATTTCACAGAACGGATTTCAGACCTCGGTCACCAGCAGTGTAACCGTGGACGTCGGCAGCGAGCGGCGTGTGGATTTTGCGCTCAAGCCTGGACAAGTTACAGAGAGAGTGGAAGTGTCGGGCGACACGCTGCCCCAAGTAGAGACCACGAGCACTGACCTGGGTGGCGTAATCACCGCGGCGACCGTGGAAAACCTGCCGGTGAACGGCCGCGACTATACCAAGCTGATCTATCTCAACCCGGGTGTCTCCGGTTCCCCGGATCAGATTTCGGATTCCCCCGGATCCTTCGGCGAGTTCTCCATGAACGGGGCGCGCGGTCGCTCGAACAATTACATGATCGATGGAACCGATATGAACGACGGGTACCGCAACGACCCGGCGATCAATGAGGCCGGCGTTTTCGGAACTCCGTCGACCATTCTGCCGCTCGACGCCATAGCAGAAGTGAATGTTATTTCGAACTTCCAGCCGGAGTACGGGCGAAATGCGGGCGCAGTAGTAAACATTGTTACCAAGAGCGGAACCAATGCTTTTCACGGCACGGCGGCCGAATATTTCCGCAATGATGCGCTGGACGCGCGCAATTATTTCAATACGGTAGGCCAACCCAAGGCGCCATTCCACAACAATCAGTATGGCGGTTCTGTCGGTGGACCGATCATCAAGAACAAAACCTTCTTTTACGCTGACTACGAGGGCCAACAGGAACCGGTAGGAGTAGTGACTCTGGCTTGTGTGCCCGATCCGGCGCAGATCGCGGCCTACGGCGGAGCCACAAACCCCGTGATCGCGGCGCTCTTGGCCCGCAACCCGTGGCCGGCGCCGAATATCCCTGGGACGTTTGGTGGTGCACTGGTTGGATCTGAAGGCAGCGGCTGCCCGAACGGGCCGAACAGTTCGGTAGTTTCGCCCTCGTTTAACCGCCTGACCAGCTTTATCGCGAAAATCGATCAAAACTTTAATGCGTCTAACCGGCTATCGGGCCGATATTTCTTTGGCGACAGCGTCCAGTCCTTTCCGCTGGCCCTAACGGCCAGCGGTGGTCAGTTGCCAGGATTCAACACCTATACGCCCACGCGAGTTCAGTTGGTTTCCATTTCTTACGTTCACACGATCGGATCGAACAAAGTCAACGACTTGAGGTATGGTTGGAACCGGTTCGCGGAGGGCTTCTTCCCCGGAGACCAGAGTTTCGCGCCCAGTTCAATCGGGCTCAATACAGGCACGGGTGCTGCCGACCAGGGTTTGCCGATCATTCTTATGGGTGGCTTTGCCCAACTGGGTGCGACCAGCAGCGTTCCCCGTCACCGCGTGGACAGCAACAATCAGTTGATCGACAGTTTCTCGTGGAAGATTGGCAGACACGACCTCAAGTTCGGGGCGGATTTTCACCGAACGTCGGTGCAGCAATATTTCGATAAATACTTCCGGGGCAGGCTGAAATTCAACGGCGGTACACTCGGAACTCCGTTGCAAGACTTCCTCGCGGGTGACGTGGACAGCGGATTCCAATACTTCGGGGATTCGACTCGGCATACATACGAGAACAACTTCGGATTCTACTTCCAGGACAGTTATCGCCTCACTCCGCGGCTAACCCTGAATTACGGGCTGCGCTGGGATTACTTCGGTGTGATCGGCGAGAAAAACAACCTGCTGAGCAACATTACGAGCGCATCTCCGTCAACAGGGACGGGCACATTCACGTTAACGCAGGTGGGGCAGCCCGGGCTAAGCCGGCTGTACAACCCGGACTACAAGAATTTTGCTCCACGGGTCAGCCTGGCTTGGGACGTGAGTGGGAAGGGGACGTCGGTAATCCGCGCCGGATACGGCATCTTCTTTGACTCCTTCTCGCAGGACATGGTTCTCGGCCACTTGCCGTACGCGCCGTTCTTTGACCCGGGGCCGGCCTATAACAACATTGGACCGGCGCCGATTCTCTCGACAGGCGTGGTGGGCGGGACCATCGTCCCCGGCAGCCCGGTATACGCCCCCGCCACCACTTGCAATTATGAGTGTGATGTTTTCGGCTTTGACCGCAACATCAAGACGCCTTACATGGAGAACTTCAACCTGAATTTCCAGCAGCAGCTCACCAGCAAGACCGTGCTGCAGATTGGATACGTGGGATCGCAAGGCCATCATTTGTGGCGGTTCTTTGATCTGAATCAGCCGAGCGCGGCGGCAATTAACGCCACGGATCTTACCTATGGGTGTATCTATGACTTCGGTGCGTGCAGTACACCCAATGCCCCGTTTGGCGGGTCTCGACCGTTTGGCGGCGGTTTTGGACCTCCCGGCAATACCTATGGCGCGTTCTACGTACTGCAGGAAAATTCCACTGGCAGTTCGAATTACAATTCGTTGCAAGCGAGCTACCGGGTGAACGGATGGCATGGGATTACTTCGATCGTTAACTATGTGTGGTCGAAGTCTCTGGATAATTCGAGCGACGGCGAGGACTTTGAGCCCAACGCAGCGCAACCGAACGACAGCAACAATCCCCAACTCGAATACGGGCCTTCGAACTTCAACCTGCCTAACCGGTTCACCTGGATTTTTTCTTACGACCTGCCGAAGATGGGCGGTAGCATGCAGCGCTTGAAGAATGGCTGGGGCACAAACAGCACGGTCACGCTACAGAGTGGGCAGCCATTCCAGCTCAACTACAACTTTGAGGACGATTACAGCGGGAGCGGCAACGGTTTCGACCGGCCAGACGTGGTTGGACCGATTGTGTACCATTCCCATACGCCGCTGAACTACCTGGACATGAGCTCGTTTGCGATCCCGTGCACGATCACTGCGGCGGCACAAGCGGCGCCAACGGGCACGGCTGCTGACTGTGTGCCGGGAACGCGGCACTATGGCAACGAGGGCCGCGATTCCTTGCACGGTCCTTCCTACAAACAATGGGACCTGGCGATCTACAAGACTACGGCGATTACCGAGCGTCTGAGCATGCAGCTACGCGCCGATTTCATTAACATTCTCAACCATCCGAACTTTGCCAATCCATTTTTGCCGGCGTTCATTGCGGACGCTGGAGCCGGAGGCTTCCATGTGGTTAACGGCCGCGAGGTTGCTGGGGCCAGCGGCGGTTATCCGATTACGGCGACGGGTGACGTGGGCATCGGAAACCCGTTTCTGGGTGGTGGCGCACCGCGGGGGATTCAGTTAGGGGCGAAGTTCACGTTTTAGGTCAAGGTGTTTGTGACTCCTCTTGCTCTCGCAGGAGGAGTTTTTTGTTTAGGGGCATCGTTCACGTAGGCCGGGACACCCTCGTCCGGGCAGCCGCGCAAAGCGCGGCGGGATGCGATTTCGAGGTTGGGTAGACAACCTTGTTCTTTATTTTCGCTCAGTCCCCGGACGAGGGCGTCCCGGGCTACGTGTTTATGGCGGGTACGGCTCGGGCGCAGGGCCTCACTATTGCTGCTGCAATTCTCCGATGGGGACGATTTTAGTATCAGTGCGGAACTTTTTGTAGTCGCGGTAAGTGATGTCGTCTTCGAGGTTGAAGTCTTTCAGCAGCGCCAGGCGCGCGTCGACCTTTACGTTAATGTGCTGCGGCAGCCAGACTTCGTCATTGATACGCGTCTGCTCAATGACGATTCGCGAGCCTTTGTGGATGCGGGCTAGGAACAGCCCGAAGGAAACTGTGTCGATACACTGAATGTCGAGCTTCTTCCACTGCGATTCGTCTTTGTCGATCCAGGCGCGGAAGCGGAATTTGGGTAGGATTTTTGCTTCTTTCAGATGCGCCTGGTAGCCAGGCTTCGGTTCGCCATCGATGACGTAGGTGTCGCGTCCGGCGAGTGACTCGATGCCTGCCATGCGGAAGTTGTAGGCGTCAGCGACTTCGCGGACGAACTGGCGGCTCTCTTCACGCTCTTTCTCTTCCTTTGCCTCGCGCTTCCTTCGGTCTTCTTCGGATTCGTTCTTGCGCTTGTCGATCAGCTTCTGGAGTTTTTCTTCTTCCTTCTTGGCGTCTTTTTCGGAAAGCGGTTTGTCATCTTTGGCGATCAGTCGTTCCTCCTGCTCGCCGTAGAGTTCCAGGATCTCGGAGGTTTTGGTTTCCGTAGACTTTACCTGGCCCTTGCCATCGAGTTTGTGTTCTTCCTCGCGTTGGATATAGGTATAGTCGCGCTGGCGTTTGTCGTTTTCCATGTCCTTCTCCGCAGTCTGGCGAATGAGTTCCCGGATCTGGTCCTCGGACAAGGAGGGGGTGGGGATAGCAGCAGGAGTCGGGTCTTGGCCGAAGGCGAAGCTGCATGCCAGAACAAGGATGTGCGCGGGCTTGACTCGCATATTCATGCTACGTGACTAGAACCCGTCCGGTTCCGGCGAGTTTTGATGAGCAGTCAAAAATGTCTGGAGGCCTCTCTCATAAAACAGGGATGTCATGCCGAGCGAAGCGAGGCGTCCCTATCGCCACCACGATTGTAACGGGAATAGGGATTCCTCGCTCCGCTCGGAATGACACTTGCGATTGATGAGGATTCTCCCAGCTGTGGTTCACTTTTTCGCCCTACCCAGGCAGCCGGCGCGGAAGGAGCGGTCGTCCAGACGATGCAGTCGCTTGGCCATTCCAGGGCGTAGCAGCGGGTGATGGCGGATCGTGAACAGGTACTCGGCGATGAACCAGAGGTGTTGGTCGGTGGTCATCCAGTCGCAGGCGTCGAAGCGGGCAAGGTTGACTGGCCGCGAAAACGTTCGCAGGGAGCGCTCTGCGCGCAGATTAAAGTACACATCGAAATAACTCATGGCCAGTTCGCGCAGCGTGCGATAGACCGGTTCGCGGTAACGGCATCCGGTGTAGTTGGATTTCGCGATCGCGCCCCAGTGGCCTTTAATTCGGTAGACAGCTACCACGTGATCGGTGTCCTGCTCGGCCTCGAGATCGATGACCAGCGGAGGATATCCGTTGGCTCGCAGGGCCGCAGCGGCGAAGGTTGCTCCTTCGAAGCAGTGCGAAGTGTTTTCGCGCAGGACGCGGCGGGGGGACCATGCAGTGTCAGCCAGGTGGTAGGGCATGTCGTCCAGAAAGCGCTGGATTCCGTGCGGGGTTTTCAGGCTGCGCAGCTTGCGCAATTCGGCGGGGGTGAAGGAGTTCATTCTCTTATGCAGTCTATCTGGTGGGTCAGGCAAAAGGCATTAACCACTAAGGACACAAAGGGTCACAAAGGAATGCTGGGATTTAAATCATGCGAACAGGTCCGCCAATTCCCGCGGGGTATCTATGGTTACATCTGGCGGGGCTTCGCAAAGCGTGTGCGGGGCGAATCCGTACGTCACGCCGCAGGTCCAGAGGTTTGCGTTCCGGCCGGTGATCACATCGACGGAGGAATCACCGACCATTAGAGTTTCCTGCGGCCTGATTTTGGTCTCGCGCAGGATGGTTTGAGCGCCGTGCGGATCGGGCTTCTTGGTGGAGAAGCTGTTCCCGCCGTACACATGGGTGAAGAATTCGGCGAGGCCGAGCGCTTCGACAATAGCTCGCGAGGGAACGACGGGCTTGTTGGAAAGCACGGCCATCCGGCGAGGGATGCCGTTGGAGTTGCGAATCACGCCGAGCATTTCCTTGATGCCGTCGTACACGTGGGTATGATCGAGCTTGTGAACGCGGTAGTAGCCGAGGAAGTGTTCCAACCCTTCCTTTATCACGCCCTCATCGCGGGGGTCGCCGAGGGCGCGACGCACCAGCATCGGAGCGCCGTCGCCTACGTAGGAAGCGATCACATCACCGGGAAGCTCGGGGCGACCGAAGTGTTTTAGCATGGCGTTGACGGAGTGAATGAGGTCGAGGCGCGAATCGATCAGGGTTCCGTCGAGGTCGAAGATCAGCAGCTTGATCTGGCGGGGATCGAATTGGCGCTGGAATCTGATCATGTAGTTTCAGGATAAATGATAAGCAGCCGTCGGCACTCAGCAGTCGGCATTCAGCCAGATCAGCAATTAGCACTTGGCGGTTAGCATTTGGTCGTGGAGGGCTTCGGTTCGGCTGCACAGTTGACGGGCCAAGTGCCACTTGCTAAGTGCCAACTGCTGATCTTGGCTGAATGCTGAATGCTGAGTGCTGAATGCTGATTGCTATTCTCAATCGCCGGTCTGGATTTACAATGGAGAACGGATGGCGACTAAGACAGATCCCAAACCCGCTGGAGTGGCCGACGAGAAAATCAGCAGCGCGGGCAAGACCTACGAAGGTCTCTCCCGTGAGCGTCTGATTGAAGCCTACCGGACCATGTACACGTCGCGGCGTGTGGACGACCGGGAGATCCTACTCAAGCGCCAGCAAAAAATCTTTTTCCAGATCTCGGGCGCGGGCCATGAAGCGGTTGGTGTCGCGGCAGGCTTTGCCCTGAAGTCAGGCTACGACTGGTTTTATCCCTACTACCGAGATCGTGCGCTGTGCCTGGCTCTGGGCGCAACGCCTCACGACATGCTGCTAATGGCCGTGGGCGCCGCGGCTGACCCGCAATCCGGCGGCCGGCAAATGCCCTCGCATTGGAGCTTTCCGAAATTCAATGTGGTCACGCAGTCGTCTCCTACCGGCTCGCAGATTCTGCAGGCAGTGGGTTGCGCGGAAGGAGGCCGGTACTTTGCGAGGCACCCGCAAGCCGCGAAGAAGAGTGACGGCGACTACCGCCAGTTCAAAGACGTCAAGTTCCAGGACGATGAAGTAACCTATGTCTCGCTCGGCGATGGTGCCACTAGCGAAGGCGAGTTCTGGGAGGCGATGAACACCGCCTCCAATCGCAAGTTGCCGGTGTTGTTCGTGGTGGAGGACAACGGTTACGCCATCTCCGTTCCCGTCGAGGTTCAGACTGCGGGGGGAAACATCTCGCGGCTGGTCGCCGGTTTTCCGAATTTCCATTTCGAGGAAATCGATGGCACCGATCCGGTGGCTTCGTATGCGGCATTTGCGCGCACCGTGGCTTATTGCCGGGCAGGGGAAGGCCCCGGGTTTATTCATGCGCACGTGATCCGGCCGTATTCGCACTCGCTCTCGGATGACGAGCGCCTTTACCGGCCTGAGGCCGAACGAAATCTCGACGCGGCCCGCGATCCCATTACGCGCATGCAGATGTTCCTGATTCGTGAGGGCATCCTCGACGAAAAGGGCATCAATAAACTGGAGAAGCAGGTCGAAGACGAGTTGCAGGTTGCAGTCGATCAGGCCTTGGCAGCAGCTCAGCCTACGCCCGACACCATTATGCAGTTCATCTACTCGCCCGATCTGGATCCCACTTCTTCGGCGCTGCAGACGGAACCGCTCTCGGCTGCGCCGGTCGACGGCAAGAAGATCGCTCCGAAAACCATGGCTGATCTGATCAACGCCACGCTTCGCGACGAGATGCGGCGCGACGAGCGCATCGTGATTTTCGGCGAAGACGTGGCCGACGCCAGCCGCGAGCAGTATCTCGAAGAGAAGCTGATCAAGGGAAAAGGCGGCGTCTTCAAGTTGACCTACGGCTTGCAGAATGACTTCGGCTCCGACCGCGTGTTCAATTCGCCGCTGGCGGAAGCGAATATCGTGGGCCGCGCCATTGGCATGGCCACCCGTGGGATGAAGCCGGTAGTCGAGATTCAGTTCTTCGACTACATCTGGCCGGCAATGATGCAACTGCGCGATGAACTTCCGCTGATCCGCTGGCGTTCCAACAACGGGTTTTCTTCCCCTTGCGTGATTCGGGTTGCCATCGGCGGATATCTGACTGGCGGAGCCATTTACCACTCGCAATGTGGCGAGAGCATTTTCACGCATACGCCAGGAATGCACGTCGTGTTTCCGTCGAATGCGCTGGATGCGGCTGGCCTGTTGCGAACGGCCATTCGATGCGACGATCCGGTTTTGTTCCTCGAGCACAAACGGCTTTATCGCGAGACCTTCGGCCGCGCGCCGTATCCGGGACCGGATTACACGATCCCGTTCGGCAAGGCGAAGGTTGTGCAGTCCGGAACCGATTTGACCGTGATCACCTACGGGGCCGTTGTTCCGCGGGCGTTGCAAGCGGCGCAGAAACTCGAACGCGAGCAGGGAGTGAAGGTCGAGTTGATCGATTTGCGCTGCCTGAATCCCTTTGACTGGGAGACCATTGCCGCCTCCGTGAGCAAGACCAATCGAGCGATCGTGGCGTATGAAGATACTCTGAGCTGGGGTTACGGCGCGGAGATCGCAGCCCGTATCGCCGACCAGTTATTCGATCATTTGGATGCGCCCGTGCGCCGCGTTGCCGCAAAAGACGTTTTTGTCGCCTATCAGCCGATTCTCGAAGATGCCATCCTGCCGCAGGCCGAGGATCTGTTGCGCGCCATGAAGGAATTGGCGGAGTACTGAGGGACTTCGAACGTCCGGTCCGGCTGATCGCAAGAACCTCGTCCCCGGCGTCATTTCATCTCCCCTCGCGGAAGCCTCGCTTGTCAAAAGACTGTCAAAACAGTGCGGGTAGCCTGTTTTGCAGCTCATTCGGTGTTATAGTTTCAGGCCGCTAAAGATCTGTTTCGAAATCGAACGGACATTCTGAATCGAGGGTTCGAGTATGGGGAGAAAAGGTTTTTCGCATTTCGTCAGCTGGGGTTTTGCAGTAGTCACGGTTGCTGTGATTCTCGTGAATGGTGCCTGGGCGGCGCCTACGGAAAGAGTGGTTCACAGCTTTACCGGAGGCAACGACGGGATCGATCCGGCAGCAACGCTTGCGCAAGATGCTGCCGGAAACTTCTACGGAACCACGGTCAGCGGCGGAACCGGCACGCTATGCTCGAACGGCTGTGGCACGGTGTTCGAGCTGTCACCGCTCGCCGGCGGCAAGTGGAAAGAGACCGTCCTATACAGCTTCACCGGCGGCAACGATGGCAAGAATCCCTACGGCGGCGTGACCTTGGATGGCAAGGGAGATCTTTACGGCACGACCGTATCCGGGGGATCCGGCGGGGCTTGCAGCGGAGATGGTTGCGGCGTCGTGTTCCTCTTGTCGAAATCCGGCAAGCATTGGGTCGAAACAGTGATGTACAACTTTACCGGCGGCAAAGACGGCTTTGGCCCCGGCGGTGCCGTGGTATTCGATAGCGCCGGCAATCTTTACGGCACCACGCCCGACGGAGGCAACCTGCAAAAGTGCAGCGGGCTTGGCTGCGGCGTGGTCTATCAGATTTCGCCGGTCCGTGGCGGCGGATGGAAACAGACTGTGCTTCACACCTTCACCGGCGGCGCGGACGGCGCCGTGGGTTCGCTGGGGCCGTTGCTTGTCGACAAGGCGGGCAATTTGTTTGGTGTCGCCGAGCTCGGGGGCGACGCTTCTTGCCAGTGCGGCACCGTATTCCGGCTCACTCAGGTATCCGGCAAGTGGAAATTCAAGACGCTCGACACCTTCAAAGGGACGCCGAATGCCGGATTTCCCTACGGCGGTGTGATTGCAGATAGCAAGGGCAATCTCTATGGCACAACTTACTACGGCGGCGCGACCGGCGCGGGTTCAGTGTTCAAGCTCACCAAGTCGGCAGGCAAGTTTACCGAGAGCGTGCTCTACAGCTTCACCGGCGGCACTGACGGCAGTTGGCCGACTACGACTCTCATGTTTGACGCCAAGGGCAATCTGTACGGCACGACTTCCGCTGGCGGCGACAGCAACGGTGACGGCGTCGTCTTCAAACTCACGCCCATATCAGGCGGCAAGTGGAGCGAAAGCACCGTGCATCGGTTCGGGAAAGGGTCTGACGGAAGCATGCCTTATTACGGGCTGGTAAGCGACAAAACGGGCCATCTTTTCGGCACTACATCCATCGGCGGCAGTGGCAACGGAGTTGTCTTTGAGATCACACCGTAGATTCGATTGCTCCGGTCGCTGCGTCATTTCGAATGCCGCGACCGGAGATCTGTCCCGGCATTTTCATCGCATCAAAAATCGAAGAATCAGTTACCCGAGCGTAAGGCCATCCGGCTCGCGCAGGAGGTGCCACGCCTCGCGGTAGTGAGCGTAAGGGTCCGAGCCCGTGTATCCGTTGGGACGGAAAAACAAAGTCCGGCGTTCCAATATCTCGCGCACCGGCAGAATATACCAAGTATCTTCCGGGATGATGTAGACCGCTACAAAATCGATCTCGGACTCGGTGTAAGCCTGCCCCACCCGCTTGGTGGTATGGTAGATACACACACGGTACAATCCCCTCATCATGAACCTGCTGGTTTTGACTTGCACCCGCCAGAGTTTTTTTCCACCCTCCACGACGAAGTCGTAGCGATGCAGGTGCCCGTAAGGCAGCGCCAGAGGGAAGCCCAGGCTTGTGGCCTTGTGCATAAAAGCCGCCTCGCCCAGCTCGCCTTGAAGTGAATTTACGCACCCGCGCCGGCCAGCATTCCGGACAGGGCTCTCCTCGGACGCTGAAATGCGCCCGTGTGGAGTGCCCCTGCTTCTGCTCATTGTCTTGGAAAATTGTGTAGTGGTGCAGTTTGCTTGTCATTCCGAACAAGCGTTCTTTGCGCGGTGAGGAATCTGGGCGAGCCGCGCGAAGGGTCGCGTTCTTTGCGACCCAAGAACCGCGCGTTTGGCTCGCTTCCCGATCGAAGTCCACTGCCGAAAAACGTTCCCGACGGGCTTCAAGGCGTTTTCGCCGCCACCGTGGCCCGCCACCGATTGTCATCTCGACCGAAGCTTCTCATTCCCGAAGGGGATAAGAGGCGGAGTGGAGGGACCCGCTGTTTCCTGCAGGCTAGAGCAATCCTGAAAACGCTTTAGCAATAGAAAAGGCGCAAGCCGGAAAGCTTGCGCCAAACTTTATCTCTACTTCTAGCCTAGCAGATTCAGAGGGGTAAACCCGCCAAGTTTTCAGATTTATTTCTTGCGCTGAATCATAGACTTGGCAGGAATCGGATGGCTCAGGGGGCTTGACAAGATTCCGGACAAAACCAGTTTTTGCACCGTTTTAGGTGCAATCGAGGTAAGCACCACTAGTCGCAAGGAGTGCAAAGACTTTTGCGGGGGACTTGGCCCAGCTGCGCATCGAATATGAGCCGGACCCGGCGCGAAGGTTCCCCGGACCACAAGCGACAACCCCACTTGTGAACGATCCCGCAACAGCGGTAACGTCTTCAATCATGATGGACAAGAAAACGTTCCTCGAAAACATGGCAAAAAGCCTCAGACACGTCCCGGACGACGCGACAGTGAAACTGCAAGGCCCGGTTGCAATCTGCTTTGAACGCAACAGCGTAGCAGTCGCACGGATCACGATCGACGAGACAGAAATACTGGCGGACCATTTCACGAACCGCCGCAGAGGTTGACTATTCAAAAGCAAAACGCCACCACATACCGCCCTCGCGTATTCCACGGTGGAAGCTGTACCTTGGGAGTGGAGCCTACACATGCTTGAGCTTCGTTCCGCGACGCCGGAAGAGATGGTACTGGCGTTCCTCAAAGCCGAGATCGATTCCGAACGCTTCGGCTCGTCCTATCAGGCAACCCTAGCCCAATCCGGCTTCGATCGCTGTACGTTGATAGACTCGCCAGACCTCCACTCCACTCGCCAGAACGCGGCGCGCTGGAAGATCCTCGCAACGGTAAAAGGCGGCCTTTTTCAAGGTTTAGCAGACGTCTCGTGGCGACGCGTGGCACTTGAGAAGATCGACATACCCAGGCTGAAGTACCTGAACCACCGGAATTGGATCGAATTCTCCGGGGGCACGCGCCTCGTCTCGGACGGTGCAAAGAATATCCGCTCAAGAATCCTGCCAAACAACACGAACCCTCAGATCCTCGCGATCGCCGACGACGTGAGAAACGGAAAAACGTACCCGGAGCTGATAGCGGTTGCCGAAGAAGGACAAGACATAATTCTAGTCGAAGGCCACATGCGCGCTACCGCCTACATTTTAGCTGGATGGTCGGGGCCTATTGATTGCATTCTCGGCGCATCGCCCTCTATGCACAAATGGGATACTCTGCTGAGACAGTAGTCAACTAGCGGACTGTCGCGGAGGGGGGCTGGCTGTGATCTATCAAGACGTTGTTCCCACCGGAGAGGCGCGGCTGATGGGCGGAGCGTAACCGAGACTACCATGCGGGCGATGGAAGTTGTAGTGATCGAGCCAGGGCGAGAGCTGCT
>Ga0210409_10000252_pt1 | contig 107234 bp, 103 predicted proteins | sample IncBWH17MmetaG_FD_161649 | JGI IMG/M metagenome (GOLD analysis project Ga0210409, IMG submission 161649) | Forest soil microbial communities from Barre Woods Harvard Forest LTER site, Petersham, Massachusetts, United States - Inc-BW-H-17-M | ecosystem: Environmental > Terrestrial > Soil >... | reverse complement strand
GTGTCCTGCCCAGGCATACTTCTGCACGCCCATTTGGAATCCCATCTGCGACCCTTGCTGTTAAGTCACTGATTTGGAGGTTGTTCCTCAGGCGCAACATTCGCGTCCAGAATGTGTTCTAGCCACCTGAGCGGATTTAGACCTGTGCAGTTCAAGCAGTGACAAAGGAGATATCCATGAAGATCGATCCCCGTTTTGCTTTGTGGGGCGCAGCCGTAGCGGCGATGTTTCTGCCCGCGGCCGCTCAGACCTCGAACCCGCCGGCGAATCCGCCCGCAACCATAAATCAACGCAAGGAAAACCAGCAGGACCGGATTGCCAACGGCGTAGCCAGTGGACAATTGACGGCCGGGGAAACCGCCAACCTCGAGCGCAAAGAATCGAATTTGAACAAAGAAGAAAAGCTGATGCGCAGCGAGGACAATGGCAAGCTCACGGGCGCGGACCGCAAGGTTCTCAACCAGCAGCAGAGCCAGCTTTCGAACCAGATCTACCAGGACAAGCACAATGCGGCCGTGCAGAACACGAATCCAAAGAGTGAAGTTGGAAAGCGCGCCGATAATCAGCAGGACCGCATCGCGCAAGGAATCAAGAGCGGTCAGCTGACGGCCGGAGAAGCGTCCAATCTCGAGCACAAAGAAGCGGGCATCAATCGCGAGGTGCGCAACGATCGAGCCGCGAATGGCGGCAAGTTGACCGCGCAGGAACGCGCGCAGGTGAATCGCCAGCAGAACCGGGTGTCGAACCAGATCTATAACAAGAAACACAACGGACGCAGACAGTAATCAACTGAACTGATGTTTTTCGAAACGCCCTCGACGGGGGCGTTTTCTTTTTTGCGCCCGAGAAGATGCGATTGGAGTCTAAAAGCGAACACCCCATGAAAGGGAGGAGGTTCGATGATTGCACGCATCTGGCGTGGAGTGGTTCGCGAAGCCGACCAGGATACCTACTACGAGTATCTGAAGAAAACGGGTCTGCAGGAATATGCTGCGACTCCGGGCAATCGTGGTGTGTACACGCTGCGCCGGGTTGCCGATGGTCGATGTGAGTTTCTGCTGATGACGTTGTGGGATTCGTGGGAGGCGATCAAGGCGTTCGCAGGTCCCGACTACGAGAAGGCTGTTTACTATCCCGAAGACAAAAAGTTTCTGCTGTCGCTCGAGCCGCATGTGACGCACTACGAGTTGATGGAAACGTCGGTCTCGTAATTTTTCTTTTCGACTTTGTGTCCGGCTTGTCACTGTGCGGGATCGTCCGCGTGGGCTAGAATCCTCGCGTTCGGAGGCAGCGTGACCCAGTCCTGGCAGTCGACTCTCGAGCGTTGGCGCGAGGCCGGCTTGATCGATTCCGCAACTGCGGAGCGGATCCAGGCGTACGAGCACGCTAACGGGGAATCCTCTCAGTTCGGTTGGCCGGTGCTCATCGCGATCGGCTTCGGCGTGCTGATGCTGGGAGCCGGCGTGCTCCTCTTTTTCGCCGTGCACTGGGACCAGTTGTCGCCCGGAGAGCGTTTCGCGCTTGTCCTGGTGCTGGTCGCGATCTTTCATGTGGCCGGAGCCTTCGCTTCCGGGCGCTTCCCGGAACTCTCCACTGCGCTCCACGGGATCGGAACGATTTCCGCCGGAGCCGGCATTTATCTTTCCGCGCAAATTTTCAACCTGCAGGAGCATTGGCCGGGCGGCATCATGCTGTGGGCTGCGGCCGCATGGATCGGGTGGTGGTTGCTGCGCGATTGGGTGCAGGCAGCACTCGTCGCCATGCTGACACCAGCGTGGTTGGCGGCCGAGTGGATTGACCTGGCCGAGAGGCATCACGCCAGTGAGAAGTGGGCGATCCAGGGATTATTGCTTCTCTCGCTCACCTACTTGAGCGCCTGTTACCACTCCCGCCGCAGTTCGATTCGATACGTTCTTGTCTGGATCGGCGGGATCACACTACTACCCCTGGCCGGCATTTGTGCCGCCGATTTCGAGTGGGGAGTACGCGGGACCATTCCCACCGTGGCTTACCTGATTGGTGTTGCGGTCGCGATACTCGGCCCGATTATCTTGGCGTGGATCCTCCGCGAGAGGGAGGTCTGGCAAGTGGCGCTTTGCGCGATTTGGGTGTTAGCGGCGTCGTTGCTCCCGACCTATCCGACCCACAGCGGCCTCGCCGCGCGACTCGCGCCTTTCCTTTGGACTGCGATCGGCTCGATCAGTCTTATCGCGTGGGGGTTGAGCGAAGAGCGTCCGGAGAGAATCAACCTGGGAATTGTCGGCTTTGGCCTCACCGTTCTCGTTTTCTATTTCTCCCGGGTGATGGACAAGCTTGACCGGTCCGCGAGCCTCATCGGGTTGGGATTGCTGTTCCTGCTATCGGGCTGGTTCCTGGAAAAACTCCGTCGCCGGCTGGTAGCGCGCGTGGAAGGTGAGGCATGACCGGGCTGCAAAAAGGATTGCTGCTCGCCGTCCTGCACGTTCTGCTCGGGTGTAGCCTGGGAGCGAAGTTGCTCTATGATCGCGCGACGCGTCCGCGCGTCTGGATTCAAGTTGCAACCTATAACCGCGATCTTCCGATTCGAGGACGCTACGTTGCTTTCAACTTGCAAGTTCCGATGGAAGGGTTCACCGTGCGCGACAACCCTTCACCCTACACCAACCCGTTTTCCCCGGATCACTGTGATCTGAAGTTGCGGAACGGTGTTTTGACAGCGGTCGCGAATCCCGACGGGGAGTTCTGGGTCAACCCACGAAGTATCGATGGCAAGCAGGTCGTGCTCGTGAACAGCCAGAGCCTGTATTTCATTCCTGAGAACGCGGAGATTTCCTGGCCGCAAGCTCATAGCGGAGACGAATTGTGGGTCGAAGCCACGATTCCGCGAAGCGGTCCTCCGCGACCGATTCGCCTCGGCACAAAGAAGAATGGAGTCCTGACTCCTTTGCCGGTAAAGTAATGCATCCAGCCCGCGTTTTCTCGCGGCGCCGCAGCCCATCAAATGTTTGCTTTCTTGAGCTCTAACCCCCTGAGAGCAGGGCACATCCACCTCTTGACAAAACATTACAAATTGCAATATAAACATAGCGATTTGAGATATGACGCTCGGCGAAAAAATCCGTTACCTGCGCGAGGTGGAAGGCTCTCTTCGTGAGCTCGGCCGCCCGATGACGCAATCGGAGATCGTGCAAGCGGTCAAAGAAGAGCTCGGCAAGAGCATCAGCCAGTCGTATCTGTCGCAGATCGAGCGCGGGACGCGGCGGCACATGACGCAGTCGTCACGGACGCTGCTGGCGCGGTTCTTCAAGGTGCATCCGGGATTTCTTGTGGATGACCCGGAGGGCTATCACACGGAGTTGACCAGCGACCTGCGCACGACGGAAGGGAAGCTGGATGTCTGGCTGTTGCAGGGGTCGGAGCGCTTTGTGAGCGATCGCGAAGTGAGTGACGTGCTGATCCAGTGCGCGCGGCACAAGGACACGCGGAGCTGCTTTCTACTGTTGGGCGCAATTCTGGATACGCCCGGGCTGGCCGAACGGCTGCTCGAGGCACTGGATCCGGGCGCGGTGCGCAATCATCGCCAGCGCAAAGCTGCGGGAGGGAGGCGGGTGCAATGACCTGGGCAGACTTCTATCTGATCTGTTTCGCCGTGGGTTTTGCCTTCAGCCTGATTTCGTTTCTGGGCGGAGGAACACGCTGGCGACTGCACCTGCCGCATTTGCCGCACGGTGGCGGGCATTTGCCAATGGCCGGAGGCCACGGAGTCAGCGGCCACGCTCCGGTTGCGGGCGGGCATGGACCGGTCGCCGACTGTGGCGCGCAGGGCGGAGTGGCGAAAGCGCCGGCGCGGGTCGCGACCGACACGTCGCTGTCGCCTTTCAACTTCGTGACGTTCACGGCGTTTCTTGCGTGGTTTGGCGGGACGGGCTACCTGCTCACGCGTTATTCCAGCGTGTGGTTTGCGATGGGTCTTGGAATCGCGATCACGAGCGGCCTGGTGGGTGGCGGAATTGTCTTCCTGTTCCTGAGCAAGGTGCTGACATCGGAGGACGAGAACATGGACCCGGCGGATTACGAAATGGTGGGAGTGCTCGGACGGACGTCGATCTCGATTCGCGAGGGCGGAACCGGAGAAATTATCTATTCGCAGGCCGGCACACGCAGGACCTGCGGGGCGCGCAGCGAAGAGGGCGTGGCGATCGCGAAGGGTGTGGAGGTGGTGGTGACGCGCTATGAGCGCGGGATCGCCTACGTCCGGTTATGGACAGAGATGTCGGGCGAGGACGTGGGCGAAGGCGTAAGCAGGGCGTGAGGACGAATGCGGGTATGGTGCGCTATACCGCGCCCAAAGGCGATCGATCTCAGCAGCCGTTGCGGCACGCCTGAAGGCATGCCCTGATACAAAACAGCTTCGCGCGCTATGGCGTGCGAGAGCGAACTGGAAGCAGCGAGAACTTTTAGCGAGAACTTCTTAAAGCAGCGAATATGAACCGCAAACTATTCACGATCCTGACCGCGCTGATGTGGGTCGCGATTCCTTTGACCGCGCTGCGCTACTGGCAGGTCTGGGATGCGCTTCCCGCCAGCATGGCGACGCACTTTGCGGTGGATGGTCACCCGAACGGATGGATGCCGCGCCAGGTCGCACTCTACTACGCGCTGGGCGTTACGGCATTCATGTTGATCATCTTTACCGGAATTGCGGTAGTTGTCCTGAAGCAGAACGCAAAACTGGATGCGGCGTCATTCGTATTGCTCGGCCTCTTCTATGTAGTTGTGGGGTTTGTGTTCTACGTCAACAACGGGATTCTCAATCACAACTTGAATGGCCGCCCGGTGGCGGTGTCTCCAGTGCTGCTGGGCTTGCCGCTGGCGATCGTCCTCTTTACGTTGATGTACATCCGCGCCCAACGCGGGCCGGCCCTGCCTGAGGGGCAGACGCTGGCGGAAGAGACGCATGGATCGACGGTGTTCGCGGGATTGTTTTTAGTGATGGCCCTGTTTCAGTTTTCGATGACCATTGCAATTGCGCAGACCAGCGTCCGGATTGCCATGGGGCTGTTGGGGCTGTTGTTTCTGCTGATCGCAGCGCATGCCTGGAGCGGATTCCGTTATCGGTTTACGCCCTCCGGGCTAGAGATCAGCACGCTCGGTCTGCGGCTGCGCTCGATCACGCGCGATCAGATCGCCCGGTACACGGTGGAACCGTGGAACATGCTGCGCGGCTATGGCATTCGCGGCATCGGGAATACTCGGGCCTATGTATGGGGCAACAAGGTCGTGCACATCACAACGCTAGAGGGTGAAGTTTTCTTAGGACACAACGATCCGGCGCGCATTGTGCGCGATCTGGACATGCTCCGAGGGTACGCGCATGAGTCGTGAGCCAGGAGTCATCAGTCTTCAGTCGTCCGTCGTCAGCAACGAATGCAGATGGCGGAGGCCTGAGGTCTGGTGTTTGCGGTCGCCCAGTCGGGTTCCAGCACAGAACGTTGATGACTGAGGCGTGACGACCGAGGACCGTCGGCTGCTTTTTCGAGGAGGCGATATGTTCAGCAACATTGCAGGAGTTGAGTTCTGGGTGGTCATCGGGTTGATGGTGCTGGTGGTGCTCTTCCTGATGAGCACGCTGGCCCGGCTCTACCGCAAAGCGGGTCCACATGAAGCCCTGGTCGTATACGGCTTCCGGGGAAAGCGCGTAATCAGCGGACGCGGCACGGTGGTTCTGCCGATGATTGAGAATTGCCGCGATCTGTCGCTCGAACTGATGTCGTTCGATGTGGCACCGCAACAGGATCTTTACACGAAGCAGGGTGTCGCGGTGACGGTGGAAGCCGTGGCGCAGATCAAGGTGAAGTCGGACACGGAGTCGATCCTGACGGCGGCCGAGCAGTTCCTTACCAAGACCGACCAGGAGCGCGAAGGGCTGATCCGGCTGGTGATGGAAGGCCATCTGCGCGGCATCATCGGGCAGCTCACGGTGGAAGAGATCGTGAAGCAGCCCGAGATGGTTGGCGACCGCATGCGCGCCACCTGCGCCGATGACATGAACAAAATGGGCCTGGAGGTGATCTCGTTCACGATCAAGGAAGTGCGTGACAAGAACGACTACATCACGAACATGGGCAAGCCCGACGTGGCGCGCATCAAGCGGGATGCGGACGTAGCGACGGCGGAAGCGGAGCGCGATACGGCGATCCGGCGAGCGGTCGCCACCCGTGAAGCTGCGGTGGCCAAGGCACAAGCTGACCAGGAACGTGTGCTGGCCGAGACGCTGTCGCAGGCCAAACAGGCGGAAGCCCAGCGCGATCTCGAGATCAAGAAAGCGCAGTACCTCGAAGTCACGAAGAAGCAGCAGGCGCAGGCCGACAAGGCGTACGACATCCAGGCCAACATCATGCAACAGCAGGTCATCGCCGAGAGCGTGCGGGTGCAGCAGGTGGAGAAAGAAGGACAGGTCAAGGTGCAGGACGCCGAGATCATGCGCCGCGAGAAAGAGCTGATCGCGACGGTGTTGAAGGGAGCCGAGATCGAGCGTCAGCGAATTGAAACCCTCGCCATGGCCGAGAAGCAACGTCTCATGTCGGAAGCCGAGGGCCAGGCTTCGTCGATTCGTCAGCAAGGTGAAGCCGAAGCCGAAATCATCTTCAAGAAGGGTGAGGCGGAAGCGAAAGCGATGAACGTCAAGGCCGAGGCCTTCCAGGAATACAACCAGGCCGCAGTCATCGACAAACTGCTCACGGGTTTGCCGGAAGTGGTGAAGGCTCTGGCGAGTCCGCTGGCCAACGTCGACAAGATCACCGTGGTCTCGACCGGAAACGGCGATGCTGCCGGTCTGAACAAGATCACCGGCGATCTCACCAAGATGGCCGCACAGGTGCCGGCGCTGTTCGAGACGCTCACCGGCATGAACATGGGCGACATGCTCGGCAAGGTGCGCCAGATCGGCGACAAGCCGGAGAAGCCGCACAACGGTGAAAAGAAGTAAGGGCAATCAGGGGATGGGGCAACACATCTCCCCTGCGCCTGAAGGCGGCGTCAGGAGTTGAAAGCCGATACGGCACGCCCGAAGGCATGCCCTGATACTGAATGGAACCGGAGGTAGCGAGGGCAAGATGCCCTCGCGACTGCCGGCGAGACGCCGGCGCTACTCGGCGGGAAGCGAAGCAGAGGTTTGTATGGCGGCACAATCTGGGAAGGCGAAATCCCTGGGCCTGAGCATCGTGATCGGGATTGTGATCGGCACCCTGGCAGCGATTCTTTCCAGTCACTTTGCAGTGTGGCTCATTGCTGGAATTTTTGTAGGCATCGCGGCCGGAGCATCGCTGGGCCGCACGAAGTGTCCCGAGTGCGAAGCAAAACAGCCACGAGCTACGAGCCCGGAGCCACGAGCTTAGAGCTACGAGCTGATGGCTGATGGCGAATGGCTGGTAGCTGATAGCTGGTGGGCAAACTGAGAACCGAGAACTGATTTTCCAAAGGAGTCCCCTATGGCATTACTCGAGCGCGTTTCGACACTAGTCCGGGCCAACCTGAACGATCTCATCGACAAGGCCGAAGACCCGGAGAAGATGATCAAGCAAGTCATTCTTGACATGCAGAACCAGCTTCTGCAGGTGAAGACGCAGGTGGCGATTGCCATCGCGGACCAGCATCTGTTGGAGAAAAAACAGAAAGAAAACGAAGAAAAAGTGGCCGAGTGGATGCGCAAGGCCGAGCTCGCGGTCGATAAGAAGCAGGACGACCTGGCGCGCGCGTCGTTGCTGCGGGTGGAGAGCTATCGCGAGCTGAGCCAGAATTTCGCGCAGCAGGTGACGGACCAGAGAGCCCAGGTCGAAAATCTGAAAACTGCCCTGCGGCAGCTCGATCAGAAACTGGCCGAAGCGCAGGCGAAAGCCGATCTGCTGGTCGCGCAGCATCGCCGGGCAAGGGCCGTCGGCAAGGCAAGCGACGCCCGGATCAACATTGGCGATGGCTCGAAAGCAGCCGCCTTCGATCGCATGAAGCACAAGGTCGTGCGCGAGGAAGCGGTGAGCCAGGCGAAGGCCGAGATCGCGGTGGATAACGTGGAAGATCGGCTTGCAGCGCTGGAAAAAGAAGATCGGATTGAGCAGCTGTTGAGCGAACTGAAGACGAAGCGGGGCGCGTAGTGGCAAACGTGCGCCCCGTTGTTCGAATGGGACTATGGCGCCGAGTTGGTGTTTTTGCCGGGGGCGTTTATTTCGTCATCTTCGGACTTTCGATGGTGAGCCGTGGGCTGTTCGAGTGCCACAACTATTACTACGCGGTTGTGTACTCGCCGGCGATTGTGATGTCCGGAGTGCTTCTCATACTTCTTGTGGTGATCCCGGATCGAATGGTTGCCCGTCTGGTTAAGCGAAGAAAGGGAAGGCGAATGATTTGAAGGTGCAGCAGCGCCGAGGATGCAGCGCAAGTTAGAATGAAATCGGAGCACAGTTCATGCGCAAGATCTTCCATTTCGACTCGGTGGCCGACCCCTACGTGGCGGATGCAGCGGTGCTGTGCTGCTTCGATCACCGCATCAGCCAGGCGGTGCGGAAGTTTCTGCGCAAGCAGAACATTGAACGTCCGGACATGATTGTGGTTGCCGGCGGAGCGAAGACGCTGGCCTCACCGCGCAATGATTTTGAGCAGGACTTCATTCTCGAGCAGGTGCGAATGTCGATCCGCCTGCACCAGACGAAGCGCGTGCTGGTGATGAGCCACTCCGACTGCGCGACCTATGGCGGCCTGGCGCATTTCAAGGGGGATCGCGCGGCGGAAGCAGAACATCATCGCGGCGAGCTCCATCGGGCTGCGCAGCTACTGATCACCCATTTTCCCGACATCTCGGTCGAGCCCTACTTCGTGAAGTTTGATGGGGTGTGGGAAGTGTTGCCGAACGCTGGCTCGCGGAGTAATTCGGAGCAGGCGGCAGCGAGTCGTTGAGTAACGGCGGTTGTTGGGGATGGGTTCCCGCTAGGATTCAGTATCCGGTTCTTCCTGCTTCGCGAACGGTAACTCCTCGGTCGTCTCTTCGCCCCAGTCGAGCGAGAGCGTGCGGGTGGTGGTTTCGATCTGATCGAGCTCGGGAATCTCGTCGGTGATGGGCGCGCCCAGTTCGGGAAACTTGCGGGCGGTGACCATGACGCGGCTTTCCATGGAACCGGCGGCCTTGTTGTAGGCATCCACGGCACGATCGAGCCCGCGGCGCAAATTATCCATGTGCACCGACATACTGCGCAGGCGATCGTGAAGTTCCTTCCCGAGCGCGCTGATTTTTTGCGCATTATGCGCGAGCTTTTCCTGATTCCAGCCGTAGGCAACCGCTTTCAGAAGAGCAATGAGTGTGGTCGGTGATGCGGGGATCACGCGTTGGCCCACGCCTTGCTCGATGAGGCCCGGGTCCTGTTCGAGCGCGGCGCTGAAAAACGTTTCGCCGGGCAGGAACATCACGACAAATTCAGGATTCGATTCGAATTGTTCCCAGTAGCTTTTGGAAGCGAGCGCGCGCATGTGATCGCGAACTTGTCGAGTGTGGTCGGCCAACCGCGCGCGGCGCACGTCATCATCGGTGGCTTCGACAGCTTCCAGGTAGGCTTGCAGCGGGGTCTTGGCGTCTACCACGACGACCTTGCCGCCGGGCAGCTTCACGACCAGGTCCGGGCGCAGACGGCCTTCGGCGGTGCTGATCGTGACCTGTTCATCGAAGTCGCAGTAAGCCTGCATGCCGGCGATTTCGACGACGCGCTTCAACTGGATTTCGCCCCAGCGCCCGCGGACCGACGGTGTGCGCAAGGCCTTCACGAGATTTCCGGTTTCGAGTTGCAGGGCTTTTTGCGTGCCGATAAGCGACTGCACCTGCTCCGTCAGGGATCCATAGGCCTGGCTGCGATCTTTCTCAAGCTGCTGGATCTGGTTGTCGACTTTGTCGAGCGACTCCTTGATGGGAGCGACCAGAGTTTCAACGGCCTTCTGGCGCGCTTCGAGATCTCCTTTGGCTTCGCTCTGGAACTTTTCCAGACTCGTTTTGGCGAGCTGCAGAAAGGATTGGTTGTTGCTCTTCAGCGCGTCGGAGGCGAGAGCCTGAAAAGCCTCGCGCAGTTCATCGGTCGCGCGGTCAAGCAAGTCGAGTTTTTCGGCCGAAGACTTTCGTTCATGTTGCAGCGTGGACTCGAGTGCGGCAGCCTGCTCTCTGAGCTTGGTGTTGGCTTCCTGCTGGCGAAGGGAATCGCTGCGGGTAGACGCTAAATCCTTTTCGATCAGCGATAAGCGGGCCTGCGTGCCGGCATGACGGGAGCGCAGTCCGAGCCAGGCAAACACGGTGCCAAATACAGCACCCAACACCACCGCTGTCAGCAGTTCCATGGCCATTGGTAATTAACTGTTCCTGAATTTTAGAGTCTACAGTGGCTCAGTAGCAAAGCGGAAAGTTTGTGCTTTGTCATGGCCTCCCAGGGTCTGGCGCGTGGGCACACTTCGATGCTACGGGCCCTGATTACCGCCGCGTTGGTCCTCTGCACCGGCGCACAGCCAGCGCAAGTGAAGGTCGAGCGCACAGCTGCCAAGAATTCTGATCGAGTTGCCGCCTCGGAATACCAGCCCTCCCCAGATTTCGACAACCAAGCCGAACAGCAACTCCTGGAATTCGCGAATCAAGCTCGTGCTCGAGTCGGAGCCCCTCCCCTACATCTTGACGATGGATTGACGGCCGCAGCCCGCGCCCATGCAGACGTCATGGCGCGGCAAAAGGAGTTAACCCATCAATTTGACGGTGAGCCCTCCCTCCCTCGTCGCTTGGCGGCCTCCAGTCCGTTGCATCTGGACCGGGCTGGAGAAAATGTAGCCCTGGATTTGACCGCTGAGCAGGCGCACGAACACCTGATGCATTCGCCTCCGCACCGCGAGAACCTGCTCGATCCCAGCTACAATGTGGCCGGAATTGGAGTGATTCGCAGCGGCGGACGCTTGTTTGTGGTGCAGGATTTTGGGCATAGCCTGCCGGCATACACGGCGGACCAGATGCAGGACACGATCGCCTCGGCGGTGCTTCGCATGCGGCAAGCGGCGCGATTGCCGGTGCTGGAGCGACGATCGGACACGGCTCTGCAGAATGCGGTTTGCTCGATGGCGCAGGAAGATCGGCTGGGAACCCGCGCCATGCACGATCTGGCGCAACAGTATTACGTTGTCAGCTACACGAATATGCATCCTGAAGTGCTGCCGGATGCGGCTGCCCGCCTGGTGACGGATCGCCGTCTCAGAAGCGTGGCAGTCAGCGCTTGCTATGCTCGCACGGCTACTTACCCGAGCGGGGTCTATTGGGTGGGGCTGCTTTTCTACTAACCTCGGTGTTTTACCAAGGATAACGGGATTGATTCCGGGAGTTCCGATGTTGCGTTTCGGGTTTCCCGCAAAACTGAATCGGGGGTAAGATTGGCGCATGGCTAAGAAAACTGGAATGAGCGATTCGTCCCTCTGGATCCTCACGATCGTCCTGCTGGCGGTGGCCGTCTTTATGTACTTCCGCAGATAGGCGAGTGGCGAACGGGACAGTCGCCTTTTTCAAAAAAGCTATTTTGCTTCGAAACACGACCGGTCATTGCGTCGTTGCGCAAGGGTGTGGGCTGAATCGACGAAGTTGTGGTTTGGCCCCGACTGCGCGACTTCGCTCGGGTGAAAGTTCGGACCGTGGCGAGAGACCGTGCTGCGCGCGTGAAAGAATTGTCAGTGAGTGATGGGGGTCGCGTCGGTCGCGACACAAACCCACTTGCCGCCCTTAAATAGCCAGGTATCGACGAATTGCTCTCGCCGGGTATAGCTCTTCCCGCCTTCTGACCCTTTGACCCGCATGACTCCCGAAGCGATGGCCACATTGCCGTAGACGTGAACATGCATCGATTCGGGGGCAACCTGCTGTTCCTGGGAATTCGTGGCGTGCACGGTCGCCAGGAAATCTTTCTTGCTCTGGACACTGCCATCGTCGTTGATCAGAACGATCGAATTGTCGAGCAGTTCGTCGAGCGCTTTCCTGTCACCAATCTTGTAGGCCTGGTTCCAGGCTTTCTCGAGGGCAATGATCTTGGTCTGGATCGCCGCATCGGAGGTATCCTGAGCGGCCACAATGGAAGCACAAACCGCGACAAACAACAGGATAAAAACGCTCGATCGCACGGGGGAACCTCGTTTGCGCAGTATAGGGGCAATCTGTCGCGGGGACCGTGATCAGTTTGGAAAGGTTCCGCGTCAGTAACGTCGACGACGGAAGCTCACATCGCTGCGCGTCCGCGCGGCGGAGCGGGGTCGCGAATCGGGATCGTACGGCCGCCCCGAAGCGTGCGCTTGATGTACTCTTCGCCCGCTCGCATCATCTGCTTCCACATGGCATAGGCGTGACCCTCCTGATTCAGGAAGGCCATGGCCTCCTCGAAGGAAAGCTGGCGGCCGATGCCGGCAGCAACCTGCGTCACATACGGGAGCGTGATCTCCGCAACAACCCTTTCTCTCGGTTTTCGATCCGGCATGAGAATGCCCTCACCTTGACGAATATAGATACGATTTTCGGCAGCTGTCTGGTGGCGCGCAGCGGGCCCAGACGCCGCTGTGCTAATCTCCAGCCAAGCCTCTCCCCGCCACTTCGCCACCGGATGGAAGCCGCGCCGCAGATTCGGATTGGTGTCGCCGGATGGTCCTACAAGGACTGGGACGGCGTGTTCTACCCGCCGGCAGTCTCGCGGAAGAAGATTCACGCCCTGGAATATCTGGCGCACTTCTTCGATGTTGTGGAGATCAATACCTCGTTTTATGGCCACATCAAGCCGGAGTTGGCCAAGCTCTGGGTGCGCAAGGTTGCGGTCAATCCGAATTTCGTATTCACCGCCAAACTGCACCGGTCGTTTACGCATTCGCCGCTGGCGGTGATGGAGCCGACATCGGCGGCGTCGATCAAACCCACCGACGAAGATGAAGCCAAGGCACGGGAGGGACTCGATGCCCTGGCGGGAGAAGGAAAGCTAGGCGCGTTGCTGATTCAGTTTCCAGTGTCGTTCAAGAACACCAGCCTGAATCGCGAATATCTGGAGCACCTGCTGCGGCAGTTCATCGAGTACCCGCGCGTGGTCGAGGTTCGTCACGACAGCTGGGACAATGAAGAGACGCTGGCGTCGTTTGCGCGGGGGAACGTGACCTTCTGCAATATTGATCAGCCGATGATTGGGCGTTCGCTCGCGCCGACCGAACATGTAACGTCGTCGCTGGGCTACGTACGGTTACACGGGCGCAACTACAAAGACTGGTTCAACAGCGATGACCGCAACGACCGCTACAACTATCTCTACAGCGAAAGCGAGCTGGGCGGGTGGAAGGACAAGATCGAGACGGTTGCCGCCAAGACACAAACCACCTATGTGATCACGAATAATCACTACGAAGCGCGGGCGGGAGCGAATGCGCTGGAGCTAAAGTCGATGCTCGGCCGCAAGCGGGTGAAGGCTCCGCCGGGATTGCTGGAAACGTATCCGGAGCTGAGAAAGTTTGCCGATCCCGATTACGAGGCGGGGGATCCGAATTTGTCGCTGCTGGCGTGAGAAGCTAATTGACCACGGAGACACAACGTTAACCCCGGACTCACCAGCAAATACCGCATTCACCGCCTCGTGTATTTTGAAAGCTTCAAATACGTGGGCAACGCGATCGCCAGAGAAAAACTCATTAAGGGCCGGCTGGGCGAAAAGAAAGTTGCTTTGATCCGTTTCACCAATCCCCACATGGGAGGATCTGAGCGAGGGCAGGTTTGACGTGATCTGCTTTAGGCCCGGATGCGAACACGAGCAAAAGCAGGTCCTTCGCTGCGCTCAGGATGACAAGCTGTAAGGGACTAAAGGGACAATTCAGAAAAAAGCTTAACTTAAGATGAGCCCCGCTTCTCAAGTTACCTGATCACAAAATTACCCAATTACCAATATTTTCTCCGTACCTCTCTGACTCCGTGGGGCGAGAGGATTTTGAAAGCTTACTTCGTCGCTACTTCCTCTTTCACCGCGTAGTGTGATTCCACGTAGTCGTCGAGGATCGCGATGAACTCGGCGACGATCTTGTCACCTTTCAGCGTGGTGAAGAGGCGGCCGTCGACGTAGACAGGAGCCTTCGGCTCTTCAAACGTGCCCGGCAGGGAGATGCCGAGGCTGGCGTGCTTCGATTCGCCGGGGCCGTTCACGACGCAGCCCATCACGGCGACCTTCATCTCTTCGACGCCGGTGTAGCGCTCTTTCCAGACGGGCATCTGCTCGCGCAGGTAGGTCTGGATCTGCTCGGCCATCTCCTGGAAGAAGGTGCTGGTGGTGCGTCCGCAGCCGGGGCAGGCTGTGACCTGCGGGGTGAAGCTGCGAATGCCGAGTGATTGCAGAATCTGCTGGCCAACGCGAACTTCTTCGGTGCGGTCGCCGCCGGGCGCAGGTGTCAGCGAGACGCGGATCGTGTCGCCAATGCCTTCCTGCAGAAGAACCCCCATGGCGGCGGATGAGGCGACGATGCCTTTGGCGCCCATTCCGGCCTCGGTCAGTCCGAGGTGCAAAGGATAACTGCAGCGAGCAGCGAGCGAGCGATAGACGTCGATCAGGTCCTGCACGCCGCTGACTTTCGCGCTCAGAATGATCTGGTCTGGGCGCAGGCCGTATTTCTCCGCAAGCGCGGCGGAGTTCAACGCGCTGACGACCATCGCTTCCATGGTGACTTCGCGGGCGTCTTTGGGCTCGGGAAGCAGGGAATTCTCGTCCATCATGCGGGTCAGCAGGGCGCTGTCGAGCGAGCCCCAGTTCACGCCGATGCGCACGGGCTTCTGATTCTTGACTGCGACCTCGATCATGGTACGGAAGTTGTCGTCGTTCTTGCGGCCGACGCTGACGTTGCCGGGATTGATCCGGTATTTCGCGAGCGCGCGGGCGCACTCCGGGTACTTGGTGAGTAGCAGGTGACCGTTGTAGTGGAAGTCGCCGATGATGGGAACGCGGATGCCCTGCTTATCGAGTTCGTCGACGATGGGCGCGACGGCGGCGGCAGCCTCTTCGTTGTTGACGGTAACGCGGACCAACTCGGACCCAGCCCGGGCGAGGGCGGCGACCTGCTTTACAGTAGCGGGAATGTCGGCGGTATCGGTGTTCGTCATGGACTGCACCACAACCGGTGCAGCGCTGCCGACACGCACACCTCCGATGGTGGCCGTCACAGACTTTCTGCGCTGAATGTAAGCCATGGGAACTACTAGTTTAACATGCGATTTCAGCTATGAGGCGGGGTTGCCGGTCGCGTTGGCCCTATGTCTTCATGGACATACCAAATCTCGCTGTCGGACGGGACGCTGTCCCTAGCCACATCGCGGGTTACCAGGATCGCCATCTGGCACCTCTCCGAGTCGCGCGACTTAAGAAACTCGACACCAGGTAATGTGCGTATCGATAGATCGCCCATTCGGAATTCGAATCTGAAGGACGGTTCCGACGCGAATTCTGAAGTCGCTCGCTAGTTGGCCAGGCACCAGGACGATGCCCCTGCCTTGAATCCAGAATGTGTCGTCGACTTTGGCGAGGAATTTCACGATGACGACGAAAGCATAAATCACAGAGGACACAAAGGAACACGGAGAACCCTCCGCGAACCTCTGTGTCCCCTGTGGTTAGACTTCTGCCTTAGCTGCCTAGCGGCCAGCGTTTGGCGATGTCGTTGTAGATCACCGTCACGGCGAACAGTACCAGGAAAACAAAGGCTGCCTGGTAGATGCGTTCTTTGATCTGCAAGCTGATATCCCGGCGCATCAGGCTCTCAATCAGCAGCAGAAGAATCACGCCGCCGTCGAGGATCGGGATCGGCAAGAGATTGAAGATGCCGAGGTTCAAGCTGATGCCAGCGGTTAAGCCAAGCAGCGGTGTCCAGCCCTTTTCTGTGACGGCATGGCCGATGGCGCTGCCGATGCCGATTGGACCCTCAACCTGCCTCATCGAAACTTTTCGCTGGACCATTTTCTGAATCAGTTCAAGAAGCACCAGCGAATACCGCTTGTTGTCGTCGATCGAACGCTGTAATGCCGGGATGAACGAGAGTTGGCCGACCTTCATGAGCGCCGTGCTCTCGAAACCAACGCGATAGCGTTTGGTCTTTTCTTCCGCGTCGGCGAGAATCGGCTGCAGCTGGAACGACATTTTTTTGCCGTCGCGAAGCACTTCCACGTTCACGATTTTGTCTTTGGTGACCTGAAGGGAATCGATGAGAGCTTCGATCATGCCCACCGGCTTGCCGTCGACGGCAACGATCTGATCGCCTTCCTTGATGCCCGCTTTGGCCGCGGGCATATTGGCTTCGACGTCAGCGACCACGATGCCTTGGTCCGGGCTCCATCCGGCCGATCCGACTTCGGAGGTAGAGACCGTCTTCGGAGTAATGCTGGTCTCGATGAGTTTGCCGTCGCGACTGATGGTCAGCGGCAAGGCCTCGTTCGGACTCAACATCACCTTCAAGCCGATCTGTTCCCACGTGGGATTGTCGACTCCCGCGATGCGGGCAATGCGATCGCCCGCTCGAACGCCGGCTTGTGCGGCGGCGGAATCAGCCTTTACATAGGCGACCACGCCAGGCTGATCGATGAATGCGGGGTATTCATAATGAACCATGTAGACCAGTGTTAGCAGGCCTACTGCCAGAACGATGTTCATGAAAGGGCCGGCGATCGCGATCACAAAGCGCTGCCAGCGGGGATGATTCAGAAACTCGCCAGGATCGTCCGTGCGTTCATCCATCGGGTTTTCGCCCGACATCTTCACGTAGCCGCCCAGGGGGATGGCGCTGATACGGTAGTCGGTTTCACCGCGACGGAAGCCTAAAAGGCGCTTGCCGAAGCCGATCGAGAAGACCTCGACCCGGACTTTAAAGAATTTGGCTGCAGCGTAGTGACCCCATTCGTGGATCAGGATCATTACACCCAAGACAACGGCCATGGTTACTGCGGTTAACAAGAAATGCTCCATGATTCTGGATTACTCCCCCTGACAGGATACGGAGGTCGCGTGCGGCACGGGGGAAATACCGCGATGCAAGCGGTCGATGCGCTCTCGGGCAGCGCGGCGCGCCTCCAGGTCTGTCTCTAACACCTGCTTAATAGATTCCATTTTCCCAGTTTTTGTTGCAGAAAGCACGTCTTCAATGACACTGGGAATTTCATCGAAGCGAATTTGACGGTCAAGAAATGCTGCCACTGCGACTTCGTCGGCAGCATTTAATGCGACGGGATGGGCGCCTCCGGCTTCCGCCGCCTCGTAGGCCAGTCCGAGGCACCTAAATTTCCTCATATCAGGCGGGTAGAAGTCTAGCTGACGTAAGTTCATGACCGGGAACCGAAGGTCAGAGGGAATTCGCTCAGGATACGTCAGGGCGTAGAGGATGGGGAGGCGCATATCGGTCACGGAAACTTGAGCAAGTATGCTGCCATCGACAAACTCCACCATCGAATGGATCGTAGACTGTGGATGCACAATGACTTCGACTTGCCTCGGAGGTACATGGAAAAGACGGCAGGCCTCGATCACCTCGAACCCCTTATTCATCAGGGTGGCTGAATCGATGGTGATTCGCTTTCCCATTTTCCAGGTGGGATGGTTCAGCGCCTGCTGCACCGTAATTGAGGCAAATTCGGCTTGCGGAGTCTGCAGGAACGGGCCACCCGAAGCAGTGAGCCAGATTCTCTCGACCTCGTCCATGCGGCCGCCGCGAAGACATTGATGAACGGCGTTGTGTTCGCTATCGATCGGTAAGAGCGGCGTGCCTTGTTTCTGCGCTTCCGCAGTGATGAGTTCGCCGGCGGCCACCAGGCATTCTTTGTTGGCTAAGCCCAGAACTTTTCCGGCTTTCACGGCCTCGTAGGTGGCTTCGAGTCCCGCCACACCGACGATTGCGCTGACGACAAAATCCACATCGGGATGGGTCGAAACGCGCACCGCACCGGCGGCCCCGAAGACAACGTCGATTTGTGCGAGGCCTTTCGCTTTGAGTGCCTGGCGCAAGTGGTCCGCATCCGCTTCGCGAGCTACAGAAAGCACTCGAGGTTTCCAGCGGACAGCCTGCTCGAGAGCAGCGTCCACATTGGAGCCGGCGGCTAAAGCAATAATTTGAAAGCGGTCGGGGTAGGATTCAACGACGCTCAGGGTACTGCGGCCGATGGAGCCGGTCGAACCCAGGATGGCGATGCGTCGGTTCACAGAATGTTTATTCTACCGCGCAGCCGGCGCAATGGTGTCATGGCGCGTGCTTGCGCAAGAAACAGTCTCAGATGTGTAAGTTGTTCTGGCATCATCGTAATTGTCGGCGAACAAATCCGCGATGGCACAAAAGTCGCATTTGATTTCTTGTGTGGAAGGCTATTCGTAACAGTCGCCCGCTGTAGCTGTTTGAAGAGATTCATGGCGAATTTCCGGGGAAATCGCATTTTAGTGGGCGATGCGCCACGCGGCCCATATCCACAGCACGGGCGCTGCGAACAACAGGGCGTCAATCCGATCGAGCATGCCGCCATGGCCCGGAAGTAATGCGCCGGAATCTTTCACGCCCGCGCCGCGCTTGAGCAGTGACTCAACCAGGTCTCCGAGTTGTGCGGTGACGTTCAAGATTGCGGTTAATATCAAGATCGGCAATAGCGCCGGCCTCTCCAGACCAAACATCCCTCCACTGCGCTGGATCAACCCCCACTGCAGCAAGTGTGTGCTCACCGACGCCGAATAGCAGAAGAGCGCGCCGCCGATTCCGACGCTGGCCACGAGCGACGCCACCGCCCCCTCCCACGTTTTCTTTGGACTAATGCGCGGCGACATCAGATGCCGGCCGATGGAGCGTCCGATGAAGTACGCAAAAATGTCCCCCGCCCATACGACGAGCAGCAGATAAAGAATCAAGAATGCGCCTGCCCACTGCTGGCGGAGTTGCACCAGCATTGCCAAGGGCAGGGCGACGTAGGCGAAGGCGAAAGCGGAAGCTGCCGCGGCCGGATAACCGGTGCGGAGATCTCCACGCCGCATCGCAATCGTCAGGAAAACGAAGGCGGCGATGGAAGCCGCGAATGCTGCCACCACCCCGAAGATCTCGGTGGAGAGAAAAGGTTTCTCCTGCTCAATGCTAAGCAACAGCGACAAAAAGAAGAGGATTACGAAGCCGTAAGTCGGTTTTCGCAGCGGTTCGACGCCATACGACTCTGTGAGCTTGAGAAATTCCTGCACGGTCAGCAACGCGATGATCGCCGTAACCACAGTTACCAGTGCGATGGGCGCGCGCAGGATCAGCAGCAAGACAATGGGAATCAGAACCACTGCCGTCGCGATGCGCTTGATCAAGGAGTGGTCGCCTTAGCCTCGTGCAGTTTCCGAGACGAGATGATGCGCGTGATTGTCGTTGAGACCGCCGTAACGGCGCTCGCGCTTCTGGTACTCCGCAATGCCTTCGAGCAGATGATGTCCGCGAAAGTCGGGCCACAGGGTCGGCGTTACGTAAATTTCCGCGTACGCCAGCTGCCACAGCAAAAAATTGCTGAGGCGCATTTCGCCGCTGGTACGGACGACCAGATCAGGATCGGGCAGGTGCTTGGTGTAGAGATGCCGGCCGATGGCCTCTTCGTCGACATGCAGGTGATCGATGCCGCCGTTGTGCGCGGCGGCCTGCACGAGCGAGCGGAAAGCATCGACCAGTTCGGTGCGCGCGCTGTAATTCAGCGCCAGTGTCAGCACCATGCCGGTGTTGGTTTCGGTCGAGCGGCGTGCCCACTCCATTCGTTCCTGCACGGATTCGGGCAGTTCCTGCTGGCGACCGATGTACTCCAGCCGAATGTTGTTCTTGTTGAGCCTGGGCACTTCCATCTTGAGATAGCGCCCCAGAAGCCGCATGAGGAAATCGACTTCACTCTTCGGCCGCTTCTTCCAGTTTTCCTCGGAGAACGCGTACAAGGTGAGCGCGGGGATGGGAATGCGCGCGGCCGTCTCAACGGTGGAGCGCACGGCAGCAACCCCGGCGCGATGTCCGGCGATGCGCGGCATGTGGCGACGGCGTGCCCACCGTCCGTTGCCGTCCATGATTATGGCGATGTGTTTTGGGAGCCGCTCCGGATCGAGGTGCCGGTAAAGGTCTGCTTCCTTGCGATCCAAGCCGGCGGGAATTGTAGCCTGCAACGCTATCCCCTTCTGATTCAAGACGCTAACATAGAGGTTTCGATATAGCAATGACGGGTGGACCAGGTCGGCGGACACTGCGGTTTGTCCAAGAACTTCTACCAGACAGACGCGGAGCCAGGAGCAAGACAACCATTCTCGTGCATGTCTCTTGAGGGAAGGTGAAGGGAACAGGAGGTTTCTGATGAGGTTCTCGTGTTATGTGGCGTTCTCATTCCTCCTTGTTACCTCGGCGGTCGGTCAGAATCGTCAGTCGACGACGGCCAGAGGCCCAAAAGGATGGCTATGTTCCAGACGCAGTCACCGCTTCGAGAGTCGCCGAGGCAGTATTAATTCCTGTCTATGGCGAACAGCGAATCGCGTCCGAGCGCCCCTTCACGCAACGTTGCAGGGTGATGTGTGGACCGTGGAAGGTACGCTGACTTGTTCGGACGGGAAAGGCGGGACGACGACCACGTGCTTGGGAGGCACTGCAGTGGTAAAGCTCTCCAAGATCGATGCGCGAATCTTGTTCATGATGCACTACAAGTAAACGGGAAGCCTTGCAAATCGCGAGCAAGGCGCACACAATAGCTCACCCCCGCCGAACCCTGTGCCTCCGAGAACTGACACTTCGCGACTGACGCCAGCGTTCGTGCGCGTTCTCATTCTGCTGTTCGTGTCGGTATTCATCAACTACATCGACCGCAGTAATCTCTCGATCGCCGCACCGTTAATCAAAGACGAACTGCACATCTCTGCGTCGCAGTTAGGCATCCTGCTCTCCGCATTTTTCTGGACGTACTCCTGCTGTCAGCTTCTCTCCGGCTGGCTGGTGGATCGTTTCGATGTGAAGTGGATATTTGCGGCAGGCTTTTTGCTGTGGTCGAGCGCCACAGCGGTCACGGGCCTTGTCCATGGCCTTGCTCTGCTTTTGGTGGTTCGGGTGGTGCTGGGAATCGGCGAGTCGGTGGCGTATCCAGGATATTCGAAAATCGTCAAACTACACTGCCCTGAGCACCGGCGAGGTTTCGCCAATGCAGTCATCGCCGCAGGCCTCGCCCTCGGCCCCAGCTTCGGCATGTTGTTTGGTGGCGCGTTAGTTGGCCGTTTTGGATGGCGCCCATTCTTCCTCGTGCTGGGCCTCGCGTCTCTACTCTGGCTATTTCCATGGACACGCTGGATGCCGTCGACTCCAACGGCGGGCGGCGCAGGCAAGAGAAGCGGACCTGCGATGTGGGAAATTCTCAGAAAGCGATCCGCGTGGGGAACTTCTATCGGACTCTTCTGTGGCAACTATTACCTGTATTTCATGGTCACCTGGCTGCCGTTTTATCTGGTGCGCGAGCGCCAGTTCTCAATGATCGGGATGGCCAAGGTCGGCGGGGCCATGTTCTTCCTCTCGGCCCTCTCGGCGAGTTTGTGCGGATGGCTTTCTGATCGCTGGATCGCCGCTGGGGGCTCGCCGACTCGAGCCCTGAAATCTTTCATGGCCGTTGCTGGGCTCAGTATGGGAGTGTTCCTGATGGGTGCGGTGCTCAGCCCCGGAAACTTGGGCATCGCATTTCTGATGTTGACCGGGATCGCATTCGGCTTAGGTTCCTCGAACCTATGGGTGATCACGCAGCGTCTGGCTGGCCGGGAAGCGGTCGGCCGCTGGTGCGGCATTCAGCTCTTTGTGGGGAACTCGGCGGGTGTTGTCGCTCCCGCTGTGACCGGATTCCTATTGGATCGCACCGGCCATTTTTTCTGGCCGTTCCTGATTGTTTCCGCGTTTCTGTGGTTCGGAGTGTTCTGTTGGACGGTGATCATTGGGCCGGTTGAGCCCGTGGATTGGACTCGTGCCCACGTTCCTCCGACCGCAACCGCGCCAGCGTACACGCACTAGATGTGATGCAGGCGCGGGTGGAGTGACCCGCGCCTGCGCTCAGTTTGTTCCGACTGCTTCTTCGGGCACGATTCCGATGTGCACGCGTTCTGTTCCGCGCAGAACCGTGAGTTCGGAGGTCGTCCCGACGCGAACTTCGGTCAGAAGACGATGCAAGTCGTCGACTCCCGCGATCGGTTGGCCTTCGAGCGCGATGATGACGTCTCCTTCACGCAAACCGGCGCGCTGGGCCGGGCTGCCTGGTTCCGTCGAGAGCACGACAACGCCAGTCTCTTTCGCGAGGTCGTAATAACGCACCAGTCTTCGATGAATGGGCGCGGTTTGCGCTGAGACGCCGATGTAGCTGCGGCGGATCCTGCCATCGCGCAGCAGACGGCTCGCGACGAACTTTGCCGTGTTGATCCCGATGGCGAAGCACAAACCTTGTGCCGGAAGGATGGTGGCTGTGTTCACACCCACGACGCGTCCATCAGAAGCTACCAGCGGGCCGCCGGAGTTTCCCGGATTCAGGCTCGCATCGGTTTGAATCACGTCTTCAATCAGGCGTCCGGAATAGGAACGTAAGGATCGTCCCAACGCGCTGACGACGCCGGCGGTGACGGTCGACTGAAATCCGTAAGGATTGCCGATCGCGATGACCAGCTGACCAACTCGCAGCGCCTGCGAGTCGCCCAGCGACACCGCACTCAAACCGGAGCCATCGATCTGAATCACCGAAAGATCCGTCGCCGGATCGTCGCCAATAATCCGGGCAGGGTAGTGGCGTCCGTCTGCCACAGTCACCTCGATCCGGCTGGCATCGTGAACCACGTGGCTGTTGGTCAGGATCAGACCATCGGGCGTGAAGATGAAGCCGGAGCCTCCCCCATGGCGCTCCTGTGGCTCGGTTCGGCGGCGCGATCGAACGGATTGATGTACTTCAATATTCACCACTGCGGGGCTGACTTTCTCGACAGCGCCGATGACGGCTCGAGAATAGGCATCCAGCAGGTGAGCATCGCCAGGGAGCGCGGCAGTGCCAGCAGCGGACTGGTTCTCCGCGCTATCTGCTAGTGACGACACGAAATCCACGTTTGTTTCGAAATTCATGTGCTGATAGATGAGTAAATACCGTTTGCGGATTCAACGGCTAAGGAGTATGTTGTCCAACTCTTACGGTCCAGAGGTGCATCCGACCAGCGATCATTCGCATATCTCCAGTTGCACCATCGGTATCTGGGACCATGCGGGTCAAGAAGATAAAAGAATCTATGCGGTCCCGTCTTCTCAGCTGCGGCTTGTGTTTGTTGTTGGGCACATCTGCGCTGACTGGGCAAACACAGCCCGCTGTGCGGAACGCTGCAAGAAGCCGCCGGCCATCGAGCCTGTCGCCTCACTCCTCGGACTCAGCACAATTGGTAACCGCAGACGACGGACTGACGATCCTCGGGGCCGCGCTGGAGCATCGCTACAAGACCGAAAAACGTTCCGATTGTTCTCACCTGGTCCACGCGATCTACGACAAAGCTGGCTTCCCGTACAAGTACCAGAGCTCTTCGGACCTGTATGCCGGAGTCGAGGAGTTCCGTCGGGTGACGAAGCCCCAACCCGGCGACCTCATCGTTTGGGTGGGCCACGCCGGCATCGTGGTCAGCCCAGCGCAGCACACTTTTTACAGCGCGTTGCGTTCCGGCTTCGGGATGCAGCCGTATGACTCCGCGTATTGGAAGGGGCGAGGGCGCCCACATTTCTTCCGCTATGTGAAAGCGATCTCGAAGACCGTGCTGGCGGCGAAACGAACTCCTGCGCTCAAAGCGACGGGCTTGGGCAGCGACAGCGATAGTGACATAGCAAGACCGGAATCCGCGAAGGAAGTAGTCGGGCGCATGGGGCCTGAGGAAGATGTCACAAAGAACGACGCCGATGCTGCTCCGGAGCTTCCCAGAAAGATCACCATTTACGCGAGCCGTATAAAGTCGGACCAGATCGGTAACGCTTTGCGGGAGCAATTTCAGGCATTCGCGGACACGCTTGAGACGCGCGACCTTCTCGCGCTCGAGCCCTCGGTGGTTTCTTTCGATCGTTTCGAGGTTGAGAAGTTGCAATTGAAAGGCAACGAAGCGCACGCACAGCTTCATATTCATGGTGCCGTGGAGTTGGCCGGTTCCCGTGCCGGGGAGCGAGAAGAAGTGCAGAAACTGGATTTGCATCGCGCGAATGGCGGATGGGAAGTTCTGCTGCCCTCAAACGCGATCTACGTGCCGCGCGAGACGGTCGTGCGTATTCTCGCACACCAACTGGCGGCTCTTACAGACGACGCGAACCCTCCAGAGACCAAAGACGGTCAAAAAGTACAGCTGGCGCGTTGGCTGAATGTCTTGTTGGCGGAGTCTTCCCCGCATTAAAGAAGTTCCATCCAGAATTTTCAGCGGACGAATGATGCCAGTCCTTTTGGGTTTCTGCTAAGTTCGTGTTGTGAGGAAGCCCGCGCTGATTGTGATCGATATGCTGATCGATTTTCTCGACCGGTGGCAGCCCGCATCGAGGCTCGCGCTGGTTGAGGCGGTGAACCGGTTGGTTGAGCTGATGCGCGAACGGGAATGTCCCGTGATCTGGGTGCGCCAGGAGTTCGAGCCAGACCTCAGCGATGCGTTTCTCGAAATGCGCAAGACGAATCGCCGTATCACGATAAAGGGGACGCCAGGATGCGAGATTGCGCCGGACCTGAACGTCGATGGAACAGACGTTGTGGTGGTGAAAAAGCGATACAGTGCGTTTTATGACACCAATTTGGACGAGATCCTCGCTCGCCTTGCTGTTGACAGCCTCATTCTTGCGGGAATCAATACACACGCTTGCGTCCGAATGACAGCCATCGATGCATATGAGCGTGACTGGGAAGTCATACTTGCAGCCGATTGCGTCGACTCCTACGATCCCGAGCATCACAAAGTTTCTGTGCGGTACATGAAGGGGACAATCGCTTCCGTGCTGACTAACAGTGAAATCGCAGCAATGTTGGCCCGCGTTTCAAGACCTTGAGCAGGTGGGAATCGGCGACGCAAACGCACGCCTGTCGATCGAAAAAAGCCGAGGCCCGAAGGCCTCGGCTCTTAGTTGGCTGGTTGCCCGGATAAAACTCTTGAGCTTGGTCCAGCTTCGCGGCGAGCGCGCGCGCCACCGCGACAAGTACTTCAAAATCGTTCTGCCACCGGTCGACCTTCGCGGCGCTCTTTACGCTGTGCGCCGTGGCCGCAGTGTCAGATCCCTTACTTGGGCGACGATGCTCGACATCTGCATCGCGCTCAGTTGGGCCACGAACGGCAGGATCTCCGCGATAAACTGGTCCTGCGTCAGGTCGCGGATCTCCTCCTGACGATTGCGCTCGCCACCCGAGAGAAGATCGGGCACGGTGACTTCCAGCGCGCGCGCCAGCCGTTCGAGCGATGAAAGGGTGGGGGTCGCCTTTTCATTCTCGATTTTCGAGACGTACGTGCGTGGTACCGCCATGCGAGTAGCCAGTTGACGCTGACTCAATCCGTTGCGCAGACGGAGCGAGCGAATGGAGGCCGCGAGGTTCAAGTGTCCAGGTCCGTGGCCGTGCATAGGTGGCGCTTGCGGAATGGGAGCGACCATGGGGATTTCTGGCTCCTCTTCATCAAGCGAAGCATGACAGCGGCGGCACAGATCGTTAGTTGTTCTGAATTGCACGAGCAGACAGTGGTCGCAACGAACGACTTCCCTAGAGTCTACCGGGGCAAGAGTCGTGGCCATCTAGGTTGTGGGAGTTGCCAGAGCGGAGGCACTCCGTGGAGTCCGGTGGTCAGGGCTCCAACATGCAGGGTAATCTGAGGGATAAGGCCTGTGGATGTCAAGGAATTTCGGTCGTAAAAATTGTGCAATGTTTCAGTGAGAACCAAAACGGTGCGAAAAAACACAGAGAAGACGGGAAGGAACGATGAGTGATCGAGAAGGAGCATGGGGGTTACTAGTTGAATTCACACAATCAGAAAGTTTGCGCAAACACGCGCTGGCGGTGGAAGCGTGCATGCGCGCCTATGCGAAAAAGTTTTCGGCCGACGAGAATCTGTGGGGCGTGGTCGGGTTGCTGCATGACTTCGATTACGACAAGTATCCAAGTTTGGAAGACCATCCCTATCGGGGAAATGAAATTTTGAAAGAGCGCGGATATTCGGACGAGATCCGCCGAGCGATTATGTCGCACGCCGAGTACACCGGCGTAACCCGCGATACGCCCCTGGAGAAGGCATTGTTTGCCTGCGATGAGTTGGCGGGATTTATCACGGCGTGCGCGTTGGTGAAGCCCGGCAAGTCACTGGCGGAGGTGGAAGCGCCGTCGGTGAAAAAGAAAATGAAAGACAAAGCGTTCGCGCGCAGCGTAAACCGCATGGAGATCACGAACGGGGCGGTGGAGTTAGGAGTCGATCTCGAGCAGCACATTGCGTTTTGCATCGACGCCATGCGCGGGATCGCGGGGGAGTTGGGGCTCGATGGGAGCGCGGCGAAGACGGCTTAGGGGCCAATGAAAACTTAAGAAAGACCTCAGATTCCTACGACTGGATTACCTGGCGGTGACAGCCTCGCACCCAGTAATTCGCGAGGATACGAAACAGTGAGGTCGCTTCGCTTGACGCGTCCGCCGTCGGTCACTTCACCTTGAGGGGCACCGATTTTTTGCCCGCAGGACCCGAAAGGTCTATGCGATAGAAATAAACAATCTTGTCATATAGTCCGACGATCGCTGATTGCATTCTGGTTTGCGCATCGGCGGCTCGCTGATCCATCGATGCAGCGTATCCACCGGTTTCTACGGCCAAGTGCGACACGGCTTCCACTCCTGCCTGTTCCTCCTCCATAGCGAAATTCCGTCGTTCCAGCACGAAGGCAAACATCCGGATCCGCTGAGACAGCAGAGTACGCTGCACCTGCCCAACGCTGGCGTGGCTTTGATTATCTCCTCCGTCAGTAATCGGGTAGATTCCGTCGCCAACCCGGGGCGGACCAAACAACGCGGCGGACGAAAGAATCGAATCCCAAAGAGCTGTCTGGTGCGATTTTTTCTGCACTACTTTATCCGTATTAGTGAGTTCTTGCAGTCGATGGGTGATTTCTTCGCGAGGGTGAGTGAAGTCGTAAGTCTCAATAACGCGTCCGGCAAAAATCACGAGGGCGAGTTAAATCTCGGCGGGAGAAGCGGCGACACGATCGGCAATGAATCGAGCTTGAGTCCACGGACCCTCGGGGCCGGCAATGCTGCCACTAACATCCAGGAGGAGCACAACCCGCCGAGGCTCCCTAGGAAGCGACGCGGATAACACGCGGAGGGCTTGCCCATGGCTGCTGGCGTCGAATGAGCCCGGTTGCAGTCCAGAGACGAAATGCCCGAAACGATCTCTGACATCGACTACAACCGACTGTTCGGTGCAAGGGGTTGTTTGGGAAAAGCTCATCGTGCTTGAAAACAAAAGAATCAAAAAGGCAATCCGCAGCCGTGCGTTCCTGCGGCGCAGTTCCAAATTACAGAATTCCCCAATCACGAAAAGTTTCTCCGTGCCTCTGTGTCTCTAGGGTGAAAAAAGTCCTTACCGCAGCGCCGCGGCAATCTTCCCACTCCCAATCACTTCCGCGATCCGGGCGAAGTCCGGATACATCACCCGGTCTTTCTCCAACTTCGCGGATACGGCACGGATGGCGGCGTGCGCCTGTTGCAGGCGTTTTGATGTCTTCAGCGGTGCGAGTAGGTCGATCGCCTGGGCGGCGGCCATGGCTTCGATCGCCAGCGCATTGCGCGTGTTCTCGACAATCTTCTTCAGCTTGATCGCCGCCGTCATTCCCATGGAAACGTAGTCTTCTTTGTTTCCCGAGGTCGTGATCGAGTCGACGGACGCTGGGTGGGCCAGCACCTTGTTTTCGCTCACCAGCGCCGCGGCCGTCACCTGCGGCATCATGAAGCCTGAGTTCAGGCCTGCGCCCGGCGCGAGAAACGGCGGCAAACCTTCGCTTAGCGCCGGATTCACCATTCGCTCGAGCCGCCGTTCGCTGATGCCGGCTAGTGCGCTGAGCGCAATTCCCAGAAAATCCAGAGCAAACGCCACCGGTTCTCCGTGAAAGTTGCCGCCCGAAATCACGTCGGCCTGGTCTTCATCTTTCGATCTGAGATCGCGGGAAGGCAAATTGCGAAACACGAGCGGGTTATCGACCGCGGAATTAGTTTCGGTCTCAAATACCGCCCGGCAGTGCGCCAACGTGTCGCGGACAGCTCCATGCACCTGCGGCATGCAGCGGAGAGAGTAGGCATCCTGCACGCGTCCGCAGTCGCGATGCGATTCACGAATCGCGCTGCCTTCCAGAAGTTTGCGCAGGTTGGTCGCCGTTGTGATCTGGCCGGCATGCGGACGGGCGCGATGGATGCGCTCGTCGAAGGCGGCGTCGGTGCCCTTGAGAGCGTCGCACGCCATGGCGCCGATCACATCGGCGGAGTCGACCAGAGTTTCTGCAGCGAGGAGTGACAGCGTCCCCACGGCCAGCATGGCCTGCGTGCCGTTGATCAGCGAGACAGCTTCTTTTGCATCGAGCACGAGTGGCTTGATGCCGGCACTCTTGAGCGCATCGGCTCCGGCAATGCGGCCGCCTTTGCCGTCGTGACACTCGCCTTCACCGACCAGAAGAAGCGCGAGATGCGCGAGCGGCGCGAGGTCTCCGGAGGCGCCCACGCTTCCCTGCGAAGGCACCCAGGGAGTGACGCCGCGCGTGAGCAACTCACAAATCGTGTCGATGACGACCGCGCGTACGCCCGAGTATCCCTTGGAAAGGGAATTCGCGCGCAGCAGCATCATGGCGCGCGTCTCGGGAATGGAAAGTGGCTCGCCGACTCCCACCGCATGCGAACGCACCAGGTTGATCTGCAGTTCGCGGATCTGGTCCCCGGCGATGCGGACATCGCTCAGCTTGCCGACCCCGGTGGTGATGGCGTACGAGACCTGATTGTCGGCCACGAGCATGTCGACGACGTCGCGTGCCGCGTTGACTTTTTGCCGAGCCTCGGCGAGCAGCAAGACGGGCCGGCGCTCGATGGCGACATCGCGCACTGATTCCAGTGTGAGATCGTTTCCGTTGATGTGAAGGGCGTTCATTAAAACCAGTTCTCAGTTCTCAGTCGCAACTCAGCTTCGAGCTCGAGCTTAATGGCCGCCTAAGCGGAAGATATTACAGAACCATCAGGTAGCATCAGACAATCGTATCTCTTTGCGTCCTCGCCGAATAAAGCCTTACCTCCCTGTCGCCTCGCGAAAAACCTTCATGTATTTTTCCGGCAGCGCGGTTTTGCGCATCTGCGCGTCGGCGACGATGTGCGTCGTCTCTCCTTCCGCCAGCAGTGACCCATCTTCCACTCGCAGCAGCTCATACCCGAAGTGAATCACCGACTCGCGAATGTTTTTCAGCCAGGTCTTCACCACGATTTCGTCGTCGTAGCGAGCGGGAGACTTGTAACGGCAGCGCGCATCCACCACCGCAATAAAGCAGTTGTCCTGCTGTTCCATGTCTTTGTAGGAGAAACCAAGTTGGCGCAGCAGTTCTACACGGCCAACTTCGAACCAGATGAAGTGATTGGCATGATAGACGACGCCCATCTGATCGGTTTCCGCGTAGCGTACGCGCAGGCGTGTCTCGCTTATCACAGGACGATGGTCCGCGGATTGACTCGCGATGCCGGTGGGAGCGTCGTTCATTCCGCCGAACTCCACTTGGGCTTGCGCTTCTTCAGAAACGACGAGATGCCCTCCCGGAAATCTGCCGTGGCACGAATCGCTGCGTTCTCGCGAACCGACGCGTCGATCCGTCGATCAAGTTCGGAGCGGGCCGCTTCGCTGAGCAAGCGCTTGGTAAAGAGAAGAGAAGCTGGGCTGTTCTCCATCAACTGGGCGGCGAGTTCGTGAGCGCGCGTGATGAGCTTGTCGGCGGCAACAATCTCGGTCACCAGGCCGATGCGTCGTGCCTCCTCTGCATCAAAGAGACGCCCGGTGAGCAGGAGATCGCGCGCAATTTTCTCTCCCACTTGACGCAGCAGGAATGCCGACACGATCGCCGGCACAAAACCGATGCGAACTTCGGTGTATCCGAACTTTGCATCCGGAATGGCGAGCGTGAAGTCGCACAAGGTCGCCAGACCCATTCCCCCCGCGATTGCGGCGCCATTGACCGCCGCGATGGTTGGCTTGGGAAAGTCGTAGAGTGTCCGGAACAGGCGTGCCATGAGCTGGGAATCCTGGAGGTTCTGCTCCGGCGAGCGTCCGATCAGCGCTTGCAGATTCTCCAGGTCCATGCCCGAACAAAAAGCCCTGCCCGCACCGGTGAGAATCAGCACCAACGCCGGGGATTTCGCCACATTGTCAAATGCACAGAGCAGGTCTTCAATGAGTTCGTAGCTGATCGCATTGCGCTTGTCGGGACGGTTCAGCGTGATCGTCGCAATGCGGCCGTCGTAGGTGAGTTCCAGGGTTTTGAAATCCATGTTCGATGTTGTTGCTTCTCGCCTAGTCCGCCGCTGCCGATTCCGAAAACCGCGCCTGGATCCCGGCTGTCGCCTTCAAGAGAGCGTCTAACGATCGCGTGATCGGGGGCTCGACTCCGCGCTGTTGCAGAGCTTCCAGCACTTTCTCTGTCGGAATATTTCCCACCAGCACGTCTTGTGCGAACGGGCATCCTCCCAGACCGCCGATAGCAGAGTCAAATCGCCGACATCCCGCATCATAAGCGGCCAAGACTTTTTCAACAGCGTGCTCCGGGCGGCTGTGCAAGTGCACCCCGATCTCAAGATAGTCGTACTTCGCCAGTACTGCTCCCACGACTTCCCGAATCTGTTCCGGCGTTGCCAACCCCACCGTGTCGGCGAGCGAGATGGTGTGGATGTCCTCCGATTCGAGCAGTCCAACGGCTTCCACGAGTTCATCCACATTCCAGAGGTCGCCGTAGGGATTGCCGAACGCCATCGAGATATACACGATCGTGTCGAGGCCGGCGTCGGCGGCCTTCTTGCCGATTTTTTCCAGCTCCTCGATGGCCTCTTCGAGCGTCTGCTTCTGATTGTTCTGCAGAAATGTTGGCGAAATCGAATACGGAAAACCCAACGTCTTCATCGCATTCGTTTCGATCGCGCGCTCCGCGCCCTTTTCGTTGACGACGATGCCGATGATCTCGACATCATCGGGCGGATCGAGTTCCTTCATCACTTCTTCGGAATCGGCCATCTGCGGCACGGCCTTGGGCGACACAAAAGATGCCGCGTCGATGTGCTTGAACCCCACGCTGATCAAGGCTTTCAGATAATCGATCTTGATGTAGGTGGGGATCTGCCCCTTGAGCCCTTGCCAGGCATCGCGGGGACATTCAACGAGTTTTACGGAGGAAGCCATATTTCTTCGTAGATTTCAGATTGAAGATTGCAGATTTGTGATTGCCAACGATCTGGTTAAATCTGCAATCTGAAATCTGCAATTTGAATTTTATTCATGTCTGCAACACGCCCACCTTGAATTCCGGCACGTCCGGATTCAGCGCCGCCGCTTCCAGCGCCTGCACGACGGCTTCGCGCGTTTCCACCGGGTCGATGATCTTGTCGATCCACAATCGTGCCGCACCGTAGCGCGGATCGGTCTGCTCGTCGTAAGTTTTCTTCACGGATTCGTACAGCTCTTTCTTTTCCTCGTCGCTGAGCTTTTTTCCACCGCGTTCCAATTGTTTGACCTTGATCTCCACCAGCGTTCCGGCTGCGGAGTCGCCGCTCATCACGGCGTATTTCGCCGTCGGCCAGGCAAACACGAATCGCGGATCATAGGCTTTGCCGCACATCGCGTAATGGCCCGCTCCAAACGATCCACCCACGATCACGGTAATCTTCGGCACCACCGAGTTCGAGACCGCGTTCACCATCTTCGCTCCAGCTTTGATGATGCCGCTCCATTCGGCGTCGCGTCCCACCATGAAGCCGTTCACATCGTGGAAGAAGACCAGAGGGATAAGGTTCTGGTTGCAATCCATGATGAAGCGGGCCGCTTTCTCCGCCGACTCGGTATAAATCACGCCACCGAATTCCAGCCGCTTGTGGCCTTCATGATCGGTCTGCTGCGCGTGCAGCTTCTGGTTGGCCACGATGCCTACGGCGAAGCCTCCGATGCGGGCATAGCCGCACACCAGCGTCTTGCCGTACTCGGGCTTGTATTCGTCGAATCGTCCCGCATCCACAATCCTGGCAAGAATCTCTTTGATGTCGTACGGCCTTGCGGGCGACGAATCGTAGATTCCGTAAATTTCTTCCGCCGCGAGCGAGGGCTCCTCGGGCTTGCGTCGATCCCAGGGAGATTGCCGCCGGTAACCCCATTTCTCAACGATGGCACGAATGCGGGCGATGCACGCTTCGTCATTCGGTTCACGGTAATCGACCGTGCCGCTGATGGCCGAATGCATCTCGGCGCCCCCCAGTTCTTCCGCCGAATATTTCTGCCCGATCGCGGCCTGTACCAGGGCTGGTCCCGCAAGAAAAAGCCCGCTGCCATCGGTCATGAGCACGTGATCGCACATCACCGGTAGATAGCCACCGCCGGCGACACACATCCCCATAATGGCGGCGATTTGCGGGATGCTCTGCGCCGACATCACCGCATTGTTGCGGAAGACGCGGCCGAAGTCGTCGGTGTCGGGGAAGACATCTTCTTGCAGAGGAAGAAAAACGCCGGCCGAATCGACCAGATAGATCGTCGGCACACGATTTTCGATGGCGATGTTCTGCGCGCGGATGACCTTTTTTGAGGTCATCGGGAAAAATGCGCCGGCCTTCACGGTAGCGTCATTGGCGATGATCATGACCATGCGCGTATGGATTCGCGCCAACCCGGTAATCACTCCAGCCGCGGGAGCTCCGCCCCACTCTTCATACATGCGGTGAGCTGCATAGACACCCAGCTCGAAAAAAGAACCCGGATCAACGAGCAGGCCGATCCTCTCCCGCGCCGTCAATCGTTTCTTGGCATGTTGACTCTCAATTGCCTTGGCGCCGCCACCCTCGCGGATTTTTTCTTCTTCATTGCGGACTTGCGAGACCAGATCCGCCATGAAGCGCATGTTCGCTTCAAACTTTGCCGAGGTGGGGTCTACCTTGGAGGGCAAAAGCGTAGAAAGCGCCGTGGACTGGGAGAGTTCGTTACGATCGGCCATAACTCGGGGTCCGCAAACAGACTACGTTATATCAGCGACGAGTGGCGCGCAAACCGAAGCCGACGCTTCTCCTTAGGCCGAATCTATTGCGCGGAATCGAGTCGCAAGAGACTCCGCTTCCTGAAGCGGGTCGTCAGCGATGGCGTCAATCAATCCGCTTTTTAAGGCATCCTCGGCGGAAATTTTGGCGGCGAGCAGAAGCATCTCGAGCGCGCGGCTCTTGCCGATGAGTCGCGGCAGGCGTTGTGTTCCTCCCCAACCGGTGATGAGGCCCAGAGCGGCTCCGCGGTGTCCGAAGATCGCGTGCGGAGAGGCGATGCGATGCCGGCACGAGAGTGCGAGGTCAAGGCCACCACCCATGCAATAACCTTCAATCGCTGCATACACCGGGGTAGGGAAGTGCTCGATTGCGTTCATCAAGCCCTGTCCCATTTTTGAAAACTCGTACGCCGCCGGGGCCGTGAGCGCGGCGATCTCTTCCAGGTCGGCGCCGACAGAAAAGAATTTGGCGTTTCCCGCGATGATGACCGGTTTCGAAGTATGCGCAAGTTCGCCGAAGCTTCGGGTCAGCGCCGCGACACACGAATGCGTCAGGCGATTGGTGCCGTCTTCGGAAAGTAGCCGCAGCACGACCGAGTTGTTATGGGGGCTAATTTCGAACGAAGTCGACATGCGATTGGTGACGACCAACGACCAGGGGAAGACTGACTAACGGCTGCTCTTCGCGAGCCAGCGTTCCAGACGACAGCCATCCTCTTCCAGCAAGAACGTTCCCACGCCGAAGCATTCACCCAGGATGCGATGGGATTCCGGATCGCGCGCGGCTCGCGTCACCCAGTGCTGGCCAACCTGATACTGCGCGCGCGTGAACCATTTCTGCGGCAAAACTTCGACCAGGCCGGCATGGAAATAGAAGACGAACAGCGCGAATGCGGGGTCGTCGATCGACATCGCTTTGTAACTGGTCGGCACGATCAACTCGTCGACTCCAGCGAATTCGGGAGGAACTTCGATCTTGTGCGTGCCCGGCGCCAGTTCGAGCGGAAGCTCGAAGTCCGCGATAGGTCCGGTCTTCGCGTAGATGCGATCGCTCGACTGCTTGAACCAGCCGGCGAGTTCGGCCGTGTCGAAGGCTTTCAGCGTGTCAGGATCAAAGCAGGTAAATCGCAGGCTGCGTCCCTCCGGACACCAAATGCCGAGATGCGAGGGCGCCACGAAAAACGGCCGACAGTAGGTGTTCAACGCGAGTCGCGCTGTATTGGGCTCCTGTTCGAATCCAAGCGTGACGAGGTAGCCGGTGGGCCCTTCGTCGCCGTGATAGGTCCAGTCGAAACGCTGCCGCGCGACCGAGGTGATCGCCGGAAACGTCTGCCAATACCACGGAGTCGGTCCGATCGTGTGGGCGAGAATATCGCGCAGACGAGTTGAGGAAGTTTCATTCATGAAGCGGGTATCTAGGTGTCAGACCCAGCTGCTAGGTTTTAGGTGTTGGGTCTTGGGAAACCCCTTCGTGGGCAAAATGATAGGTGTTTCCATCTGATCGGGACACAGGCTTGGTCGTCCGCTGAAAATAACGCGCTCTTTGCCGACACGGATGCTTTACCAACGCCTGACCCCTAACACCTGGTACCTGACATTTGTTTTTTACGCTGGTACTCCACGCGGCTTTACGTGTTCGCGGATAAATTTCACGATGTTATCCATGGCCGTGCCGGGTTGGAACACCGCGGCTACTCCGGATTTCTTGAGGCCCTCAACATCCTGATCGGGAATAATACCGCCCACCAGCAACAGCACATCGTTCATCTTATTTTGTTTGAGGAGATCGGTGACACGCGGAACGATGGCATTGTGCGCGCCTGACAGGATGGAAAGTCCGATGACATCCACGTCTTCCTGCAGGGCAGCGTTTACCACCATTTCTGGCGTCTGGCGCAGGCCGGTGTAGATTACCTCCATTCCGGCGTCGCGAAGGGCACGCGCGATGACCTTGGCTCCGCGGTCGTGGCCGTCCAAGCCGGGCTTCGCGACCAGCACCCGGATCTTCTGCTCAGCAGGCATCTCAGCCATTTAACCACAGACGTAGCGGAAACGCAGTGAGCCTGGCGGTCATGCCGCGCTGCTCCCACTCACATCGTCTTGATGTCCAGGCTTCGCCACAGGTACCAGCTTGCGACTGAACGATAGGGTGCCCAGGCCTTCGCGATCTTTTCCATGTCTTTCGGCTTTGGAAGTTTGCGCTTGCGGTAGTGCTTTTTCATTGCCGACTGCACTCCGTAGTCGCCTGTCGGCAGAACATCAGGGCGGCGCAGCGTAAACATCAGGAACATATGTGCAGTCCACACGCCGATCCCTTTGACCTGTGTCAAATGTTCGATCACTTCCGAGTCTGTCATTTCTGCAAGCCGATCGAAGTTCAACAGTCCGTCCTTGGTCTTCGCCGCGAGATCGCGCAGGTACGAGGTCTTCTGCTTCGATAGCCCGACGGCACGCATCTGCGCGTCGGTGAGCTTCAGAATTCCTTCAGGAGTTACGGGATCGCCCGTCTGCTCCGTAAACCGGTTGAAGATGGTGACGGCCGCCTTGCCATTCAGTTGCTGGTAGAGGATCGACTCCGCAAGGCTATGAAAGGTTGGCTCGCCGTACTCGATCCGGTATGGTCCGACGCGCTCGATGATGGCGCGCAACACCGGATCGGACTTTTTCAGGTGCAGGATCGCTTTGCGCATAGCTCAAACGTTGTAACACAAAAATTCCCGCTGCAGGCGAAGAAAAAACGAAACAGGAGGGAGCTGTCGGTGTCTGGCTGGATGGGGCCTCCCGAATACGCGTCGGCTAAGAAACCCATTGGCACGTCGTTCATCGCCTTCACGGATGAATTCCGCCATTCACCGGCAATCAGCCGCCAATCGCCGAAACGAACGAGCGCCGGTCGCTCGACCTCGATACTCTGCACCTGTCGCCAGTCAGGTACTGGCAGATGAGGAAAAGGAGTAGGAAGATGGCGAGCAATCAATATCCGTTCTGGACTCACGACACGGTGGCGGCCGCGGTTCTGGCCGGAGTGGGCACGGCGAGTTTCCAGAGTCGATTGGACGCTTGGGCTGGTAAGCTCAATGTTCCTGCCGTTACAGCGCTTGTGCATGGGTGGCCCATGCTCCTGATTTTTGTCGGCCTTGTGCTGCTGGTCATTCACCCAATGGCAGAAATGCGCGCGTCAAGAGCAAACATCGCGGGAAATGCGGCAGGGAAGCTGAATGAACTCCGTTAATAAAAAGCCGAGCGGCGCAATGCTGGCCGGGTTGGTCGTCATGGCGGTGGGCACGATTTTGCTGCTCAACCAGTTCGGCGTTCTGCCCCACGGAATCATTTTGCACTTCTGGCCCGCGGTGTTGATCGTGGTGGGCATCATCAAGATTTTCGCCGGCGATAATAACGCCGATCGCGTTGTCGGTACGTGTCTGGTCGCGGGCGGGGTTCTCTGGCAAACAAACTCCCTCGGCCTTACCCACATCACGTTGAGCCAGGTTTGGCCCGTGTCCATCATTCTTGTGGGAATTCTGCTGGTGGTGCATTCGATGTCGGAGCACTCGCGCCGCGACATGAAATTCACGACCGATCCGGAACCCGCCAACCTGTACGTTTTTGGCGGTGGAGAACGCCAGGTGGTTGCCAAGAATTTTCGCGGCTCCAAGATGTTCGCGGTGTTTGGTGGATACGAGGTGGATCTCACCCAAGCCGACATGGAAGGCACCGAAGCCTACGTCGAAGCGAACGCAGTCTTTGGAGGCGGAGAGATTCGTATCCCCACGAACTGGAGGCTGGTCGTGCAGGGCATGGGGATCTTCGGCGGCTACAACGACAAGACCCACTATATCCAGACGGATCCGACGGCTCCCGTCAAAACGCTGTATGTGCGTGGGGTCGCCATGTTCGGGGGCATCGAGGTCAAGAACTGAAGCGGCATGCATCCCATCCTTGGAAACCTGCGAAGGCTTAGTCTCTACCTGCTCGCGTGGGTTCCGCTGGCCGCGATTCTGTTCTATCTGCTGGCATTGCCGGGCGGCTTCAAGTGGACGTATGCACTGGCGATGGCGATTCCGCTCTGCCTGCTGTACGCGTTCATGTGTCTGTCGGCGTGGTATTCCTGCCGCGGCACGCCGCTGGAGAGCACAAGCTTTTGGCGGCTGGCTCTTACGCACCTGGTCACGGCGATCATCCTCAGCGCGATCTGGGTGGCTCAGGCGCGTGGACTAACGATTGCTCTTGCCAGCTTCGCTGCTTTCCGCGGCATCGATCGTGAATTTCCACCCAATCATCCGCTTTTGTTTGCCAGCGGCGTGCTGATTTACCTGCTGGCGGTTGCGCTGCATTACGTGTTGTTGTCGATGGAGCGGACGCGTGAGCTTGAGAAGCGGGAGATCCAGGCGCGGGTGCTGGCGCGCGATTCAGAGTTAAAGGCGCTGAAAGCGCAGATCAATCCGCATTTTTTATTTAACAGTCTGAATTCGATCAGCGCATTGACCAGCATTGACGCCGGGCGCGCGCGAGAGATGTGCATTCAGTTGGCAGACTTTCTGCGTAAGACTCTGGGCATGGGCGAGAAGACGGTGATCCCACTGCGCGAGGAACTCGACCTTGTGCATTCGTTTCTTGCGGTCGAGAAAGTGCGTTTCGGAGCACGACTGTCCGTTGGTGAAGAAGTAGCGTCTGATGCGCTGGATTGTGCCGTGCCGCCGTTGCTGCTGCAACCGCTCGTGGAAAATGCGGTGGCGCACGGAATTTCGAATCTAACGGAGGGCGGGTGGATCAACGTAAAAGTGTCGTGCAAAGACATGGCGGATAAGGGCGTGTCGGCTTTACCGGAGCGTGCGAACGGCAGTGCGAATCTCGTCATTCAGGTCGACAACAATTTCGATCCGGAGATGCCGCGGCGTCGCGGGAGCGGCGTAGGGCTTGTGAATGTCCGCCAGCGCCTCACAACCCGATATGGCGATCGGGCAAGTTTCCGGGCGCAGGCTGAGAACGACAAATTTTGCGTGTTGATTACCTTGCCCGCCGAGAAAATGGAGGCGAAGAATTGAACGTGGAAGCCTCGGGCACGCTCACGGCAATCATTGTCGATGACGAGGATCTGGCGCGGGCAGTGCTGCGCGAAATGTTGAAGAAGCACTCTGAGGTTGAAGTCCTTGGGGAGTGCGCGAATGGATTCGAAGCCGTGAAAATGGTCTCGGAGCGCAAGCCCGACTTGTTGTTCCTCGACATACAGATGCCCAAGCTGGATGGATTTGAAGTGCTTGAACTGATCGGTTCTGACATCGCCGTGATTTTCGCGACGGCTTACGATCAGCACGCCCTGCGCGCCTTTGAGGTGCACGCAGTCGATTACCTTCTGAAACCCGTAGCGCCGGAGCGGTTCGAGGCAGCCCTGGAACGCGCAAAGCAGAGGATTGGACAACCGGTGTCGGCACCGGTTACGCAATTGGCGTCTGCGGCCCGCGAGCCTGGACGGTACTCGGAAAGAATTGTCGTGAAAGACGGCGCGCGGGTGCACATCATTCCCACGGGAAAGTTGGACTACGTTGAGGCGCAGGACGACTATGTAGCTCTGGCATCCCAAGGAAAGAAGTATCTGAAGCAGCAGACGATTTCGAGTGTCGAGTCCATACTCGACCCGAAGAATTTTCTGCGCATTCATCGGTCGTACCTGGTGAACCTGGAGCGCGTTTCGAAAGTCGAGCCGTACGGAAAAGACAGTCACCTCGCCATCCTGAGCGATGGATCGCGATTGCCTGTGAGCCGCTCCGGGTACGCACGGCTTCGAGGCGTGCTGGATGGACAAAATCCGTAATGTTCCACGTGGAACACTGCCTGTGGAAAGGGACAGGTGGGAAGGAAATATTTTCAGTTCGGTCCCAAGACGGGACAGAAAGCGTCCGACCGTGGCGGACTTTCGTCAGCCAAGCAAACGAAACGTAGTCTTGATCAAATTCTCCGTGCCCGCGTAGGGATCTCCCGGTCGATCCCATTCCATCGAGAAGTAACCCTGGTACCCATGGTTCTGCATGAAAGAAAAAGTGCGAGGCAAATCGACCTGGACCAGGCGACCATCCTTGGTCGTTTCCGCGTCTTTTATGTGGCAAATGGAGTAAGCGTGCGCGAACATCGCGTCCACACCCGCATAGGCGTGCTCAGGATCTTTCGAGGATGCGAGTGTGTTCGCGAAGTCCGGGAGCGCATGTAACCAGGGACTGCCGACTTTCTCGATGACACTCACAATAAAAAACGGATCTTCGCTCACCGGATTGTCGTTTTCCAGATTGACTAGCACTCGCTTCTCGGCCGCGTAATCGGCAACACGGCGAAGCGTCTCGGCAGTCCGGTTGACATCGGGTTGACTGTCCTGCGCCGCGGGCATGTTGGTCCGAATGCTCGGCGAGTTGATAGCCACCGCGATATCGATCCACTTCTTGCTGAACTGAATGGCCTGGTCGCGTTCTTTAGGATCAGCCGCGTAGGGGCTGGCTTCGCCGTCAACCGCCATGTTCACGATGTAGCTCTGCGCTCGATCAACCGTGGATCGAAATTGCTCGATGTATTTCGGGTCGGTGGAAGGGAAATGTCCGCTCCAGGGCTCGATCTTGTCGATGCCAAACTTCACTTTGACATGAGCGGCAAAATCCTTCAGGTCCATCGGCGGAGCCGCATCTTTCTTGGCCTCCGGTCCAGTGATGAACTCGCGAAACGGATAGGAAGCGATACAGATGCGGTCATGCGGAGTAGTGGGAAACTTCAGATGCGGACCGGGCTCGGCGGAGAGGAGGGTTCGCGGCAGGAGGCAAACGGAGGTCGCGACCGTTGCGGATTGCGAGAGGAAGCGTCTGCGGCTGATGGACACGGGCGGAGTTTAACAAACCGTCAATGGATTGGCCTAGGTGTTGGACTTCGGCGCCGGCAGCGCGAACCCGATCCTGCGGCCGGTGGCAGGTTCAGGAAGCATCAACTGGCGGATCGCTTCGATCAGGTCCTGAAGTGAGGCGTCGTGCGTATCGAGACGCTGCTCAAGTTCGTCGATCTTGGCGGCAAGTTTTTCATTACTGGCGAGCAATTCTCGCAGGCGGACGAAGGCTCGAACCACAAAAACACTCATCTCGACGGCGCGCTCGGAGTTGAGCACAGTTGCGGCCATGATGGCGCCGTGTTCTGTGAACGCGTAAGGAGCATAGCGTCGCCCGCCGCGCCCGGTTTTTGAGGTCGCAAACTGCGATCTCAAAGATTCCTGTTCCTCCGCGGTCATTTGGAACATGAAATCGGAGGGGAAACGTTCCCGATTGCGTTTTACCTGCTCGTTAAGCCGTTTGACGGGTACCCCATACAACTCCGCCAGATCGGTATCGAGGATCACCTTCTGATGGCGGAGAACCAGAATGCGGGATTCAACGGAGGTTGCGAGAGCCGAGGAGGATTTTGACATCATGGCGAAATTTTAGTTGCTCTAGCGCGATTGAGGTCGCAAATTGCGACCTCAAATTGAATCAGAAGGACACTGGCGCACGGGCGATTGGCGAGATCAGAACGGAGCAGAAGTGGGCTGTTCAACGGCAGCAGGCCCCGTCTACGTAACGCTGACTTCCGTATAGGTTCCGTATACCTCGCGCAGCGCCTCGCAGATTTCGCCAACCGTAGCGTAGGCCCGGACGGCATCGACGATATAGGGCATCGTGTTGGCGGGCGAAATCTCTCCTTTCGCGGCAGCCTTGGGCTCTTGAGCGGCTGCTTTCTTCAGGGCATCCAGGCGACGCCGAACGCCTTCGTTCGAGCGGCGCGCACGCAAAGCCGTGAGTTTGGCGCTCTGCTGGCGGGCCACGGTCTCGTCGATATACAGGATGTGAGGCGACTCTTCCTGGATTGCGAATTCGTTGACTCCAACGATTACCTTTTCATTGGCCTCCACAGCACGCTGGTACTGATAGGCGGATTCCGCGATTTCTTTCTGCGGATAACCGCGCTCGATGGCCTTCACCATGCCGCCCATCTGGTCGAGTTTCTCGAAGTAATCGAAAGCGCCCTTTTCCATATCGATCGTGAACTTCTCGACAAAGTAGGAGCCGCCCAAGGGATCGACCGTTTGGGCGACGCCGCTTTCATAGGCGATGATCTGCTGGGTACGCAACGCGATCCGTGCAGCTTCTTCGGTGGGCAGAGCGAGTGCTTCGTCGTAGGAGTCAGTATGGAGTGACTGAGTGCCACCCAGAACAGCAGCCAGGGCCTGCAAGGCGACGCGGGCGATGTTGTTCATAGGTTGCTGCGCCGGCAGGGAGACACCGGCGGTCTGGGTGTGAAATCGCATGAGCCCGGTGCGGGCATTTTTCGCGCCGAACCGATCTTTCATCAATCGATACCAGATCTTACGCGCAGCGCGGTATTTGGCGATTTCCTCGAAGAAATCGTTATGCGCATTGAAGAAGAAGCTCAGCCGAGGGCCGAACTCGTCAACTTCCAGACCTCGTTGGCGCGCCCACTCGACGTATTCGACGCCGTCGTAGATTGTGAAAGCAAGTTCCTGAAGGGCGGTCGAGCCGGCCTCACGAATGTGATACCCGCTGATGGAAATGGTGTTGAATCGCGGCGTGAACTTCGAGCCAAACTCGAAGGTGTCGATCACCAGCCGCATGCTGGGGGCGGGCGGGTAGATGTACTCCTTCTGGGCGATGTATTCCTTGAGGATGTCGTTTTGGATGGTGCCGGAGATTTTCTTCCAATCGGCGCCTTGTTTTTCGGCAACCACCAGATACATGGCCCACAAGACACTCGCCGGCGAGTTAATGGTCATCGACACGGTAGTCTTTTCGAGGTCGATGCCACGAAAGAGGATCTCCATGTCCTCGAGGGAATCGATCGCCACTCCGCACTTCCCCACCTCGCCTTCGCTGGCGGGATGGTCAGAGTCGTAGCCCATCAAGGTGGGCAAATCGAAGGCAACCGAAAGTCCGCCCCCACCGTGTTCCAGAAGATATTTGTAGCGCTGGTTGGTTTCCTCCGGCGATGCGAAACCGGAGAACATACGCATGGTCCAAAGCTTGCCGCGATAGCCGGTGGCGTGGATGCCCCGCGTATAAGGAGGCTGTCCCGGAAAGCCGAGGCAGGCTTCTTCGTTCCAGTCTTCCGGCAAATCTGCGGAAGTGTAGAGGCGGCGGATGGGAATGTTCGATAGGGTGCTGAACCGGGCATGCCCATTCTCGTCGAGATTTGTGCCAGTAGGGGCGCCAATCGGCCGTTCGGGCGTTTTCTCAAGGGTGGGAGCGAGAGTCTGCTCAGCCCATTTTGTTTCGGCTTCGGAAGGGTGCCGCCCGTCGAAGACATCGGCGACGGGACTCTCAACGACCTGCGGCTTCAAGTACCTTTTCTTCTGCATAGTCTCCGCGATTCTTCTCTGATGGTAGAGGATGCCGAATCGCCCCGGCAAGCAGGGTGAACGTTCTCCCCAGCGTTAGCGGAAGTGGTGGGCGATGGAGCAGTCGCCTTCGTTCGCTAATTTCTCCGACAGAGACGAACCGGTTCACACACGAGCTGCTACCGAAAACACCGTAGATGTCGCGAACGCGACCTATGTAAATTGCCTCTAACAACTTAGGCGTACCGTGCAGAAGTTCTAAGTAGTGCTAAGGGAACTCTCCTTCCCAGTGCAAGATTCTGCGGTCATGGTTACTTTCGTGCCATACGCCAATCGTCACTAAGTACCGTAAACACAACAAATTTATTTTGGAGTCGCTTGGCTGCATGTTTGCTCTATCAGACCGCGACGCTACGGGGAGCGGCGCAACCGCGACATGCGAGTGTCATTCGCTGTCGGATAGCAGTCAAAAAGATTTGGAGTGGAATGTCGTCTTACTCAGGGAGATTCTCAATGAAGTTGCGTCTTTTGTTGTGCACAGTAGTGTTGGCGCTGTTTGCGATGCCTGCGTTTGCGGACACCATCAACTTTACTAACTCAGGCGGTTTGTCCAAGGGCATGGGGAGTATCAGCGCGAATTCACAGATCGATACCATTAGTCTCGATGGTCAATTGATTTTCGGCCCAGGCAACGTGGGGAATCTGCAATTCGACACCGGAAGCATTATGGGCAGCCTCAAAGCGGGCAGTTTCAGCGGCGCCCTGTTCAAATTCAGCTTCGAGGGTTCGCCATACATCACGCTCAACAATTTTGCCGGGACGATCAGCCTGATGAAAAATGGCTTCTACGATCTGGTGGGAACATTTTCCGGAATTGCCGACGGGCTTGCGTTCACAGGCACCACAAATCAGCAGTTCCGCCTGGGCAAAGACGACGACGGCAAGGAATGCTTCACCGATCTGAACGGAAACACCACGATCACGACGGCCGCGGTTCCGGAACCAAGCACACTTACGTTCTTCGGGACAGGCTTGATTGGTCTCGCCGGATTGGTTCGTCGGAAACTGGCAGCTCGAGTCTAAGTTGAGGCTAGATCCCAGCTAGCAGGTTTCACGGTACACTGCGCCCAGTACGTTCGAGATTGATCTCTTACGTGCGATGGGCGCAGTTTTTTGTTCGGGACCTGTGCGCATATCCGATGGCTATGTCTGGGAAATCCGTGCGCTTGAGGTCTTTCGAGGACACGCAAGTGGGAACCGAAAACGCTAATGCACGGGTGTTTTTTCTTGACAATGTTCGTCTTGACATGGTGTAGTCTCAATCCAATCTCCCGCTCTGTACTTTGAAGACCAAGCGAATTCCGGTCTAATCAAAGTTATGAGCCTAAGCCGTAAGCAACCAGCGACCGCAATCCCCCCGCGGAACGCCTCCCCAGTGAAAGCGCAGCGGACCAAGCTGCCCTCAGAGTTCCATCCAGGTCTTTGGTGGAGTGCAGTATGGCGATTTTGCGAGGCATGCCAGATTTGACTTCGACGATGTCCAGCGCGGAACGCAGGCGCCCAAAAATCGTGAATTCCGGTGAGCCAGAGTCTGCGAATGGGCAGTCTCAGCATGGGTCACCGCGGCCGGCTAACCTGCTAATGGCCGGGTTCGAAGCCTTGGATTTAGTAAATGTTGGCTTGCTGGTAACGAATCCGTCCGGGCAGTTGCTGTTGGCCAATCACACGGCGGAACAGATCCTTGAAACGCGCGATGGCCTGGAGATAACTGCCGCCGAGACGATCCGTACGTGTTTAAAATCCAGCCCGGCGCTCAACGTTCTGTTAGAGGCAGCTGGAAAATCGCTACCGTCAGAGTTCGGAGATGCAATTCTGGCGATCCGGCGTCCGTCAGGGAAGAGGCCTCTCACGTTGGTTATCCGTCCGGTGCAGGCGGCGTCAGCTTCACCAGATGCGGCAACTCCAACCACGTTGATTTTCATTCTGGATCCAGAATTTCCAGTGGAAACCGCCGACGAGGAATTGCGGCAGCTCTATGGATTAACCTCCACCGAGGCTTGTCTTGCGAATCTGCTGATGGAAGGCAAGACTCTGGACGACTGCTGTGACTTGCTTGGTATCCGCAGATCCACGGCTCGCACTCACCTGCAACATGTCTTCGAAAAGGTCGGAGTTCAAAGGCAGAGCGAGTTGGTGTCGCTGCTTCTCAAAAGCATCGGTCTGGTGCGACCAGCCGCGAAGAGAGGCAGGAGCAGGACGAACCTTTCGATTAGTCCGGCAAACGGGCTTGGTAGATAAGTCCACTCGCGCCGTTTTAGAAGACTTCAATTCCACATTTTTTTGGATCGCTCTGTACTTTTTGACCCCGGCCACTCACTAGTAAGAATCGAACAAAGTGAAGCGAAGTTGTCAGTCGGTGCAAAGCACTTCATCCCTCGAATGCATGAGCTAGGCGCGACAAAACCTCCGGTTGAGAAAAGCGAGCCGGTCGAACGCGCTGTCCAAGTTATTGAAAACAAGCGGCATCTTCGCCAAGTATTTGTAAGCTGGCGCCTAACGACTCATGCTAGAATAACGCTGCGCGGGTACCTCCTCCCCCGAAACCTTCGAGGAGCGTTCCAAACTGATGTCACATAAATCCCTAGTAAATCAGCTGTGTGTAATTCTGCTTGTGTCCGTAGCCGCCGCTGCGCAGAGTGCGCCGAAACTGACGGCCGCACAAATTGTCGACAAAAACATTGCAGCGCGTGGTGGAGTGCAGGCCTGGCGGTCTCTACAAACGATGACGTGGAAGGGCAAGATGGATGTCGGCACCGGAGATTCGACGGCGCGGAGTCGCGCGGTTTCGATGGGGTCGATGCGGCAAGGACGCGGCATAAGTCCGGCAATGGCTGCCGGAAAAGCCGGGGAAGAGAAGCAGGTGCAGCTGCCGTTCACTTCGGATTGGAAGCGTGGCCACAAGTCGCGCGTCGAGATTGAGTTCAACGGCAAGACCTCGGTGCAGGTATATGACGGCACCAACGGCTGGATGTTGCGCCCGTATCTGAACCGGAACGACTACGAGCCATTTAACGCAGATCAGTTGAAGGCGCAGTCGCAGGAAGCAGATCTCGACGGCTACCTGGTCGACTACACCGCCAAAGGCAACAAGATCGAGTTAGAGGGCGTGGAGAAAGTGGAAGGCAAAGACGCGTACAAGCTCAAAGTCACTCAGAAGAGCGGCGACGTGCGGAACGTGTGGATCGACACGCAGTCCTTTCTCGATGTCCGGGTATCCGGAGCGCAGCGCCGCATGGACGGAAAGATGCGCAACGTCTACATCTATCAGCGAGACTTCCGAGCGGAAAATGGATTAATGATTCCGCACACCCTGGAAACGATCGTCGATGGCTATCGCGATTCGCATAAGGTTGTCATTGAGAGCGTAGCGGTGAATCCGAAACTTGCGGATTCGTTGTTTGCCAAACCGCAGGCCCAGTAGTTGGTTCACGGGAGGTGGCTGGCCGCCAGTCGCCTCTCAGTTGTGCGGCAATGTGGATCTTGCTGTACTTTGCACTTACCCGTCCCCCGAAAGCATAGCAAGTGATCGTCGAAATGATCTCCCCCATTGGTCGCTAGGTTCGTGTGGGCTTGAGAATGCCAGAACGCGCGACGGTTCTTCCGGGATGTAAGTACAAACCGGCGGAACGTCTCGCTAACTGTGTGTGGGGCAGAGATCATGAATAAGCCGGCGCTCGTCGGTTCGTTAGTCGTTGTTGCCTTTGGCGCGTTCCTCGCAGGTCGCTATACTCGCAAGGCTTCTCCCGAAGACCAGCCAAGAGCCAAACATATTCTTTATTACGTTGACCCCATGCATCCGGCATACAAGTCGGACAGGCCGGGCACTGCGCCCGACTGCGGCATGGCGCTCGAACCGGTGTATGAGGGCGAAGATCTTGCTTCGAAGCTGCAGCTTGGGCCGGGCGCGGTTGCGATCGCAGCGGACAAGCAACAGCTCATCGGCGTGCGCGTAGAGTCGGTCGAGAAAAATTCCGGCTCGCGACTGGTGCGCACCACCGGGCGAGTCACAGCGAATGACAATCTCGTCTACCGGTTGATGGCCGGTACGGACGGCTGGATCCAGTCGCTGCAGGATAATCCCGCTGGCACGGTGGTGAAGAAGGATCAACTGCTGGCGACGTTTTACAGCCGCGAATTCCGGAATGCGGAGCAGGCGTATATCGGCTCTCTTGCCAGTATTGATCGGGTGAAAGCCAGCCGTCCCGCGGACGATCCGAATCGGCTGAGCGATTCCAGTGTTCGCATCAACGAGGAACAGCTACGTACGCTCGGAATGAGCGAAGCGCAGATCCACGAGTTGGGCAACACGAGGCAGGTTACCGGGGACATTCAGATTGTGGCGCCGGCGGACGGGATTGTGCTGGCGAGAGACATCTCGCCTTCACAGCGGTTCGAAAAGGGCACGGAATTGTATCGCGTTGCCGACCTGAGCAAAGTCTGGATCCTGGCTGATCTGTTCGGCGATCAATCAGGTGCTCTGCGGCCGGGGATGCGGGTGACTGTGAACGTCCGCGAACTCGGGAAGACAATCTCTGCCAAAGTGTCCGATGTGCCTCCGCTTTTTGACTCCGCCTCGCGAACCTTGAAGCTGCGACTGGAAGCGGACAATCCGGGCATGGTGCTGCGTCCGGACATGCTGGTCGATGTGGAGTTTCAAGTTCCCGCGCCGGTGGGAATCTCAGTGCCACAAGAGGCGGTGCTCGATAGCGGTCTGCAGAAGATCGTCTATCTCGAGACCAGTGATGGGGTGTTTGAACCTCGAATCGTGGAGCTCGGTTCGGCGTTTGCGGGACGCGTGAGCGTGAAGCGTGGGCTGGTAGAAGGCGATCGCGTGGTGACGTCCGGGAATTTCCTGATCGATTCCGAGAGCCGGATGAAGCCTGCCAACGTACAAACCGTGAACGAGAAGCAGGCGGGCCCGGCTGCGCATGTTGCGACGAAAATGCAGAAGGCCAGCATGGCGGGCGCGGCCGAGATGGTGCACGATCCGGTTTGCGGCATGGCTCTCGATCGCAACAAAGCGACGGCTAGCGGTCACATCGAGACGTACAACGGTGAGACCGTCGCCTTTTGCTCGGACAAGTGTCGCGATAAGTTCAAAGCCAATCCTGCAAAATATCTGGATGACAAGGTAAAGACCGCAGCCAACACCGGAGCAGGACGCCAGGATGATTAACCGCATTATTGGCTTTTCGGTCCGCAACAAGTTCCTGGTGTTTGCGTTCGTCGCGGCCGCCTGTATCTGGGGCGCCTGGTCGATGATGCACTTGCCGCTCGACGCGACCCCGGACCTGAGCGAAACGCAGGTCATCATTCTTTCCCGCTGGGACCGCAGCCCCGACATCATTGAAGACCAAGTGACCTATCCGATTATTTCGGCCATGACCGGAGCGCCGAAGGTCCGGACGGTTCGAGGAATTTCAGACTTCGGCTTCTCGTACGTCTACGTCATTTTCGACGAAGGCACGGATATCTACTGGGCGCGCTCGCGTACGCTCGAATATCTTTCCGGAGTAACGTCGCGCTTGCCGCAAGGCGTCAAGACCGAGCTTGGTCCGGACGCGACTGGACTAGGATGGGTATTTCAGTATGTTCTGAAAGACACTTCGGGCAAACATAGCCTCGCCGAGCTTCGTTCCTATCAAGACTGGTATCTGAAGTATTACCTCAAAGCCATCCCTGGGGTAGCCGAGGTCGCTTCTCTCGGAGGGTTCACCCAGCAGTATCAGATCAACGTTGACCCGAATCGGCTGCGGTCCTACGGAATTCCGATTTCGAAGATTGCCGAAGCGGTGCAGAGCGGCAACAGCGAGACGGGTGCGCGGCTCCTGGAGTTTGGCGGCGCGGAGTACATGATTCGCGGACGCGGCTACGTAAAGTCACCCAAAGATCTCGAGGACATCGTCCTCGCCAACGAGAAGGGCACGCCGATTCGCATCAAAGACGTCGGCGAGGTTGTACTCGGGCCTGACATTCGACGAGGCGCTGCCGATCTGGATGGCGCTGGGGAAGTGGTCTCGGGCATCGTCATCATGCGCGAGGGCAGCAACGCGCTGGATGTGATTGAACGGGTGAAGGCGCGCATAAAAGAAATTGAGCCAGGCATGCCGGAAGGCGTGAAAGTTGTGCCGGTCTACGACCGGTCAGAACTGATTCATCGGTCCATCTCAAACGCGCGATCGACACTGATCGAAGTCATCGTCACCGTTGTCATCATCATTCTCATCTTCCTCTGGCACTTTCCAAGCGCGGTTATTCCGGTTGTTACCATTCCGGTCGCGATTCTGATCACCTTTATTCCTCTGCAATATACCGGCATGAGCATCAACATCATGTCACTTGCCGGCCTGGCCATTGCCTGCGGAGAATTGGTGGATGCGGCGATTGTGGTCGTCGAGCAGACGCATAAAAAGCTGGAACTGTACGAGCGGTCGGGACAGTCGTTCCGGTACGACGAAGTCATTCTCGAAGCCGTTAAGGAAGTGGCCGGGCCGACCTTCTTCGCGTTGTTGGTTATAGCGGTGGCGTTTCTGCCAGTGCTCGTGCTGGAAGGACAGGAAGGCAAGCTCTTCCGGCCCCTGGCCTACACCAAGAACTTCGCGATGCTGGTGGCAGCCGTCCTTGCGCTGACACTCGATCCTGCTTTGCGATTACTGCTGGTTCGCAGGCCGCGCAAGCTTGGTCTGGAGCAAGGGTGGATCAAAGCATTTTTCTCGTCGCTGCTCGGTGGAAAGATTCAGCCAGAAGAAAAACATCCCATTACCGGCCCGCTGATGCGGATCTATGATCCTGTCGTTCGGTGGACGCTGCGATGGAAAGCGCAAGTCATTGCGGGTGCACTGGTCCTCGTAGTTCTGACGATCCCGCTGTTCTGGCTGCTCGGTTCGGAGTTCATGCCGCCGCTCGAAGAAGGCTCCCTGCTCTACATGCCGACCACCATGCCCGGGATTTCCATCGGCGAGAGCCAGCGGCTTTTGCAGGCAACGGACGGCATCTTAAAGAGCTTTCCAGAAGTTGATCATGTTCTAGGCAAGACCGGGCGCGCGGATACGGCGACCGACCCGGCTCCGCTTTCAATGCTGGAGACGGTGATCGTCCTGAAGCCCCATTCGGCCTGGCGAAGGACGCACACCTGGTACTCGTCCTGGGCTCCCGATTTCGTGCTGCCGATGTTGCGGCATATCACTCCTGATCACATTTCTGAGCAGGAATTGGTAGCGGAGATGAACCGGGCGCTCAAGATTCCCGGCCTTTCGAACTACTGGACGATGCCGATCCGCGGCCGCATCGAAATGCTGACGACCGGCATTCGAACTCCGGTAGGGCTGAAGATTCAGGGCAACGATATTCAGAAAATCCAGGAGATCGGCCGTCAGGTGGAAGGTGTGTTGTCGGGCGTGCCCGGCACGCGCAGCGTGTTCGCCGAGCGCACTGGCGACGGATACTTTCTGGATGTCACTTGGGATCGCAACGCATTGGCAAGCTTTGGGCTCTCGGTGGAGGATGCGCAGAATGCGCTGTCTACCGCCGTGGGCGGCGAGAACGTGAGTACGACCGTCGAGGGCCGCGAACGCTACCCGATCAACGTTCGCTACAAGCGCGATTTTCGTTCGGACCTAGACGCACTGGGGAAGGTCCTGGTGCCTGCCAGCGGAGACAAGCAGATTCCGATCTCAGAGCTGGCGACGCTGCGCATGCTGAATGGCCCGGCGATGATCCGCAATGAAGATGGCTTGCTGACCGGGTATGTATTTGTAGACGTGGCGGGCCGTTCGCCGGGCGATTACGTTGCGCAGGCCAGGAACGAGTTGCAGAAAAAACTGCAACTGCCGACGGGCTACTCGGTGTTCTGGAGCGGGCAGTATGAGTCGGCGGAGCGCGTACGCCAGCGCTTGATGCTGGTGGTCCCGATCACGGTCGCGATCATCCTGTTCCTTCTCTACGCCAACACCAAGTCCGTCGCGAAGACTGCCATCATCATTCTTGCCGTTCCATTCTCGGCGGTGGGCGCGCTCTGGTTGGTCTACTTGCTGGGCTACAACATGAGCATTGCCGTGTGGGTCGGCATTATTGCCCTGCTTGGCATCGACGCGGAGACTGGCGTGTTCATGCTGCTCTATCTCGACCTCGCTTACGAGAAAGCGCTGCGCGAACACGCGCGTTTAAGTCGCGCGCAGCTTTACGAGGCAATCGTCGAAGGCGCAGCCAAGCGCCTACGGCCGAAGTTCATGACCTTTGCCACGATGAGCGTCGGCCTGATTCCCATTCTCTGGTCGACGGGCGCTGGGTCGGAAATCATGAAGCGCATTGCCGCACCGATGGTCGGCGGCATTGTGACCTCGTTCATCCTGGAATTGCTGGTCTACCCGGCAATCTACGCGTTCTGGCGTGAAGGCTCGCTCAATGCAGATGCTGAACCGGCGCGAGAAGAGAGCAACTCGGTCTCTGCCAGAAGTTACCTGGAGCTGGGTTCGCCCCGCGTGCGGGTCTGATCGCCCGATCGAAGTCCTGGCGTTGTAATTCCCATGGAATCTCCGTATTCTGACGAACAGTTTCGTTAGCCCGCGATCGTCAGCGCAATCCGTCCGCAAAATTCACAAGCTGCAATAATTGCCCAAAACACGCCATTGACACGGGGCGAGAGCGCACCTTAGCATCCCGAGTCAAGCGACTGCATTCGATTCCGGCGAATCGACGTTCAACAGGGAGTGAGAGTTTGTTATGAGCCTGCGTGATTTTCTGTCCAAACAGTTCATTGATGTCATCGATTGGGTGGAGCCCGAAGACGGCATTCTTGCCTATCGTTTTCCGATGCAGGACCGCGAAATTCAGAATGGCGGCAAGCTCACCGTACGCGATTCCCAGATGGCAGTTTTTGTGAATGAAGGGCGTGTAGGAGATGTGTTTGGGCCGGGCCTGTATACGCTGAACACGAATACGCTGCCCATTCTCACGTACCTGATGAACTGGGATAAGGCCTTCAAGTCGCCGTTCAAGTCTGATGTGTACTACTTCTCGACGCGCCTGCAGACCAACCAGCATTGGGGAACGCAGAATCCGATCACGATCCGCGACAAGGAGTTCGGCGCGGTCCGGCTGCGAGCTTTTGGAATTTACACGTACCACATCACCGATCCGAAGGTGTTCTATACCAAGGTCAGCGGAACGCGCGATATCTACAACGTCGGCGATCTCGAAGGGCAATTGCGCAACACGATCGTCGGACGCATTACCGACACCTTTGCCGGAAGCCAGGTTCCGTTTCTCGATATGGCCGGAAACCAGGTTGCGCTGTCGGAAAAGATCGCCGGGCAGTTGAAGCCCGGATTCACGGAGCTGGGTCTCGGGCTCGATAACTTCGTGGTTGAAAACTTGTCTTTACCGGACGAGTTGCAGAAGATCCTCGACCAGCGCATCGGCATGAACATGGTTGGCGACATGGGGCGCTATACGCAGTATCAGGTGGCGCAATCGATTCCGGTGGCTGCCGCGAATGAGGGTGGAGGCGCGGCCGGGGTGGGCGCTGGCCTTGGAGCAGGCATTGCCATGGGACAGGCGATGATGGACGCTCTCAAGAAAGGTAGCGCGCCTTCTACTCCGGACAGTGGCGCTGCTGCGAGCGGTGGCGCGGCTACTGTGGCGTCTGCGGAGACTAAGTTTTGCTTGAACTGTGGGAAGTCGATTCCGAAGGTCAGCAAGTTCTGTCCGAATTGCGGTCAGGCCCAGCCACAATAGACGCGAAACCATGAACGGGATCGAGTGGATTGTTGAGGCTCACGGGTGCGCTTCCGAGTCGTTGAGCGATCTCAAGACTGTGCACGCTCTATTTGAGCGAATCGTCGACGAGTTGCAACTGCGGCCCGTGGGCGAGACACAGTGGTGTCAATTTCCGCAGACGGGTGGGATCACCGGTCTTTGTCTACTGGCTGAATCGCATCTCGCCGTTCATACCTTTCCTGAGTTTCAATCACTTTGTTTGAATCTTTTCTGTTGTGTGCCGCGCCGCGAGTGGGATTTCGGTGGAGGGCTCAGGCAGATGTTTAGCGCGCATTCGGTTACAGTGCAGAGCGTGCCCCGCCCGTACGGAACGTTGGTCGATTCCTCTGAGAAGCAGCCTCGAACACTCAACGAAAGCATAATCTCCGGGAGCACGTCTCAATGACCCAGCCCTCGGGCACCTGTCCGAACTGCGGCGCCAAGATTGTGTTCCGCTGGTCGAGCAGCGTGCAAACGGTCTGCGAGTATTGCAAATCAATCCTGGTGCGCACGGATGTTGATCTTCAGAAGGTGGGACAGGTCGCCGATCTTCCACCCGACAGCTCTCCGATTCAAATTGGCGCTGAGGGCACCTACAACCACAAGGGGTTCGTGGCGATCGGGCGGATTATTTATGAGTACGAGCAGGGAACCTGGAACGAATGGCATGTGATGCTCAACGACGGTACCGACGGGTGGCTGTCGGATGCGCAGGATGAGTACGCTTTTTCATTTGCGGCTCCAGGCCGAAAGCTGCCCGAAGTTGCACAGTGCCAGGTTGGACAAAATTACGTCTGGGACAACCAGCGTTACACCATCACGACCATCACGACCGCACACTATCGTGGAGTGCAAGGGGAGCTGCCCTTCCAGTACTGGGACAAGGAAGATGTGACGTTCGTCGACTTGCGCTCAGAGCTGGGAAAGTTTGCCACCATTGATTACAGCGACGAGAAGCCGGCTCTTTATCTGGGTGAAATGGTGGAGTTCGATTCGCTTGGGCTGAAGAACCTGCGCGCCTTCGAGGGGTGGTCGTGAGTTCAACTGGCCCGACTACTCCAAACAAGCCGCAAGTGAAGGCGCTGAATTGTCCGGGATGCGGCGCTGCGCTGACCGTGCGATCTTTCGGCAACGCCGTAACGATCGTCTGTGAAAGCTGCCACTCGATCCTCGATGCGAAGGATCCCAATCTGCAGATTCTGCAGCGATTCAAAGTAGCGACGGATGAGGTTCGTCCGCTGATTCCGCTGGGTACGCGCGGGAAGATGCGCGGTACAGACTATGAAGTGATTGGCTTTCAGCGCCGGACGATCGAGGTCGACGGGCTTCCCTACAGCTGGCACGAGTATGTGCTCTTCAATCCTTACAAGGGTTTTCGCTATCTCACCGAATACAACGGCCACTGGAATGACGTGAGCATCTTGAAAGCGTTGCCGGAGGTGCATCCATACGGCTTCGCGCCGACGGTGCGCTACCTCGGGGAGAGTTACAGGCATTTCCAAACCTCGAAAGCAGCGACCTCATTCGTGCTGGGAGAGTTCCCGTGGCAGGTTCGAGTGGGTGAAGCTGCCGTCGTCAGTGACTATGTATCGCCGCCACGTGTCCTCTCGAGCGAGCAGGCAGGGAATGAAGTCACGTGGTCGATGGGCGAGTACATCACGGGAAAGGATATCTGGAAGTCGTTTCGGTTATCGGGCAACCCGCCGGATGCCGTCGGTGTTTATGAAAACCAGCCGTCGCCGCTCAGTTCCGAGACGAAGAACATCTGGGTAGCATTCGCGGGATTTCTGCTGCTGCTGGTGGTCATGATGATCGGCTTCGACATGATCGCGCGTGACGAGCAGGTCTTTACCGGAGCGTATCGCTACGACTCCAATCAACGCGGCGAGGCTTCGTTTGTGACCGACGAGTTCGACCTCAGAGGACATACATCGAGCGTTGAGGTAAAAACCACCACCGATCTAAACAATCGCTGGATCTACCTCAATTACGCCCTGATCAACGAAGACACCGGAAAGGCTTTCGATTTCGGACGCGAGGTGAGCTACTACCACGGCTACGATTCGGACGGCTCCTGGACCGAAGGCGGACAGAACGACAGCGTTGCCGTTCCCAGTGTTCCCGCCGGGAGGTACTATCTGCGCGTTGAACCCGAAGGCGATCCGGGATACGGCGTGACTTATTACACGATCACCGTGAAGCGCGACGTCCCGCAATATTCGTTTTACGGCTTGGCGCTGCTGGCATTGCTGATACCGGCAGCGTTGCTGACCTGGCGATCGCTGAGCTTTGAACATTTGCGTTGGGCGGAGAGCGATCATCCGCCCATCAAGTGGGGGAATGACGAATGATGCGAAGTCTGTACATGCTGTATGGCGCCGTTGTGATGGCGGTGCTCGGGGTGGCGCAATTCCAGGGCTGGAGTCTGGCGCGAGTTAACGAAGTGAAAAACGTGCCGCGTTCGATTCGTGACAATCCGGGCGCCTATCGTTCCATCTACAGCTCATATCACCACTACACGGGAGGGAAATGAGATGAGCCCAACGCTGGTGAGCAGTATCGTGAATGCGGTTGTCTTCGCGTTTCTTGGGATCGTTGTTTTCACCCTCGTTTTCGTGGTGATGGACAAGGTTACGCCCTATCATCTCTGGAAAGAGATCGTGCAGGAGCACAACACCGCTCTCGCCATTCTAGTGGGCGCGATGTCCATCGGCATCTGCATCATTATTGCGGCGGCGGTTCACTAATCCCGTGGGCATTCTGCTCTTCATTTCGGTTCTGCTGATTGCAGCCTGTGGGCTGATCTATGAGTTGATCGCCGGAACGCTCGCCAGCTACCTGCTGGGCGACAGCATCCTGCAGTTTTCCACGATTATCGGGTGTTATCTGTTCGCGATGGGAATTGGCAGCGCGTTGTCGCGCTACATTCATCGCGGATTGGCGTATCGGTTTGTGTGGATCGAGTTGATGCTGGGCGTGATCGGCGGATTCTCATCGGCGCTGTTGTTTCTCGCCTTCGCTTATACGCAGGGATTTCAATTGATCATGTATGCGCTGGTGGTGGTGATCGGAGTGCTGGTGGGTCTGGAGATTCCGATCCTGATGCGCATTGTGAAGGAGCGCTATCATTTCCGCGACGTGGTCGCGCATGTCCTGACGTTCGATTATCTCGGAGCGTTGGGAGCTTCGCTGCTCTTCCCGATCCTGCTTGTACCGTATCTCGGTTTGGTTCGCTCAGCGATGCTCTTCGGGTTGATCAATGTTGCGGTCGCTTTTTGGAGCACCTTCCTCTTCGCCAAACAGTTGCCTGCGGCAGTCGGGTTGCGGATCGCGTGCTTGATTGTGATTTGCGCGCTTGGGGCGGGTATGGCGCAGGCCAAGCGCATTACGACTGCAGCCGAGGACAACATTTATGCCGACGAAATCATCTTTGCGCGGGATACGCGCTACCAGCACATCGTTCTGACGCGCTTCAAAGATGACATCCGGCTTTTCCTGAATAGTCATCTCCAGTTCAGCTCGCGCGATGAGTATCGCTATCACGAGGCGCTGATCCATCCCGGCTTGTCTGCGGTACCCGCGCCGAGGCGAGTGCTTGTGCTGGGGGGAGGAGATGGCCTGGCGGTTCGTGAAATTCTGAAGTATCCGCAGGTCGAAAGCATCACGCTGGTCGATCTCGATCCCGAGATGACGCGTTTGTTCTCGACCCATCCGATGCTGACGGGGCTCAATCAGAAGTCATTCCAGAATTCGCGGGTACACATTGTTAATGCCGATGCGTTTCCGTGGGTTGATTCGAACACCGACAGCTTCGACTTCGTCGTGATCGATTTTCCCGATCCGACGAACTATTCGCTGGGCAAGCTCTATACGACGGCTTTCTACAAGGCGGCGGCGCGGCATTTGAGTGCGCAAGGTCTGATGGTGGTGCAGAGTACTTCGCCGATGTTCGCGCGCGATTCGTACTGGTGCATCGTCGAGACACTCAAACAAGCCTCCCTGAAAACGTACCCCTATCACGTATACGTGCCTTCCTTTGGGGAGTGGGGCTTCGTGATTGCGTCTTCGCACGAGTACTTGCCGCCGACATCGTTGCCCGCCGGCTTACGCTTCGTGAGCGTTGATGGGCTGCCCGCCATGTTTCAATTTCCTCCGGATATGTCGCCGATGACGATGCCCCCGAACCGGTTGAACGACCAGGTCCTGGTGCGCGCGTACGATCAGGACTGGAAGGACATCAGCCATTGAAGGTTTCCCGCCGGAGGTTTTTGCAGGCCGGCAGCGCGGCGCTGGTGGGATTGTCGGTCAAGGGCGATCGCCCGATCGCCGGTTCCTTCGTCAATGATTCGTTCCAGCTTGGACATCAGCTGCGCGACCGTACGTCGTTTCCCGCTGTGCAACGGACAGAAAAACAAGCCGTGGTAATTGTTGGCGGCGGGATTGCGGGCTTAAGCGCAGCGTGGCGCCTGAACAAGCGTGGATTTCATGACTTTGTGCTGCTTGAGATGAACGAGCAGCCTGGCGGCAACTCGCGCTGGGGCCAAAACGAAATCACCGCCTACCCTTGGGCTGCACACTACGTCCCGGTCCCGGGTCCGAAAGCGACGTATGTTCGAGAGCTTTTCGAAGAACTGGGACTTCTAAAGAATGGTGAATGGGAGGAGCGGTATCTCTGCTTCGCACCGCAAGAGCGTCTTTATTTATACGGGCGGTGGCAGGATGGAATTGAGCCCGCAATCGGTCTCAGCGGAGAAGATCGCGAGCAATTCCGACGGCTGGAAGACTTCATCCTTCAGTTTCGTGCGACCGGAGGTTTCACTATTCCGATGGAGCGGGGACGGTCATCGAACCAGAGTGATCTGGATCAGATTTCATTCGAGGAATGGCTTCGGCGTCAGAAGATGGATTCCCGTGTCTTGAATTGGTACATGGACTATTGCTGCCGGGACGACTACGGCGCTGTGGCCACCGACACATCCGCATGGGCCGGCATTTATTACTTTGCCTCACGCGAACCGGAAGAACGGGGTCCGTTGACGTGGCCAGAAGGAAACGGCTGGATTGTGAAGCGGTTGCTGGAGCGGGTTGGATCGTTTGTTCGCGGCGGACAAATGGTGCATCGGATCGAGCGTCGCAAAACTGACCTGAGCGTTTTCAGCGGTGGGACCGAGCACCGCGCGCAGTTTGTTATCTTTGCGGCGCCGACGTTTCTCGCACCATACTTGATCGACGGCATGCAGCCACTCCAGGATTTCGAGTACTCGCCCTGGCTCACGGCCAATCTCACGCTTGGGCGCGTTCCGGCGAACTACGGAACGGATGCGACATGGGATAACGTCGTCATGAACTCACCTACGCTAGGTTACGTCGATGCGATGCACCAGACGCTGCAGAGCCATGTCGAGCGTACGGTATGGACCTTCTACTGGGCACTGGCAGAGGGCTCGCCGGCAAACAATCGAAAGATGCTGCTGGAGAAAGACTGGGGATACTGGAAAGAAGCGATTCTTCACGACCTGGAGCGCGTGCATCCGGATATTCGGCAATGCGTCACGCGGATCGACATGATGCGTTTTGGTCATGCGATGGCTCGACCGAAGCCGGGAGCGATCTTCTCGGAAGTGCGCCGCCGTTTGGCGAAGCTAGATGGGCGGCTTCTGTTCGCGAATTCAGATCTCAGCGGATTCTCGATCTTCGAAGAAGCGCAATATCGGGGAGTACGAGCGGCGGAGAAGGTTCTGGAAATAGTTGCCAGATAGAGGTAGGAAGCTTCCTGGCGCGCGGGGATGCGCTGATCCGCATTTGAGGAACGCTCGGATCTCACATTTGGCGGGTGAGACGCCCGTCAGACAGCCGCCGAGACGGCGGCGCTACTCATTCGACGTTGCGCGCTAGAGCAAAGGCCACGATCGTCTCGCCCACCGGGGCGCCCGCCTTCTCGAGTTCCTCCAGTACGCCGGACTCGAGGTTGTCTGGATCCACTTGCATTTCGCACACAGCAATTTCTTCTTGTGTCGCGCCCTGGAAACACAGTTCACAGACTCCCAGTCCGCCTTCCGAACGAATGGGCGGCCCAAAGGCGCGGCAGGTGATCGGCCTGGACGCGTACAGGTCACAGGTTCCCATTACGGGATCAAGAGCAGGGCACGGTTCGTCGTTGGCGAATTTCGAAAATTGAGCCTCGGCGTCTTGATCCAAGATGCCAGTCGCTGGATCGCCTGGGAAGTCAGACGCGAGACGCTTCACACTCTCTTGCGCCCGAGTCCGAACACGAGCAGCCCGATTCGGATCTTTAGTCTCCAGATCATGAAGACCGTTCTGCAAACGAATTGCATCCAGTTGGCTGATTGGAAAAGCGCCGATGCAACATTGGGTACACCCCGGACGGCAGACAAGCCAACGACCACTGCGCTGACTGGCGTCAGCCAGCGCGGCGTCGACGATCTGGACGAGCCGCTTATCCGCAGCTGGTAGAGCGGGAAAACCCATACGACGAGCATAACGCTTCAGGGAGGGCCTGGCACACATTGTGATCGTTCTACGGGCGGGCAATTGGGAATCGATAAAGAGATCGTGATTGGTCTCAGCCATGACCGCCCGCTCCGGTCAGCTCTCGCACAATGTTTCCGACGAAAGCTTTCGCGTCGCCGAACAGCATCAGTGTGTTGTCGAGGTAATAAAGAGGATTATCGATGCCCGCGAAACCGGGGCTCATGCCGCGCTTGATGACCATCACGGTGCGTGCCTTGTCCACGTCGAGGATTGGCATTCCATAGATCGGGCTAGTGGTGTCAGTGCGCGCGGCGGGGTTGGTCACATCATTAGCGCCGATCACTAGTGCGACGTCGGTCTGCGGAAAGTCGCCATTAATATCGTCCATGTCCATCAGGCGATCGTAGGGGACGTCGGCCTCAGCGAGGAGAACGTTCATGTGGCCGGGCATACGTCCGGCGACCGGATGGATGGCGAAGCGCACGTCAACGCCTCGCTTGCTGAGTGCGTCGTACAATTCGCGAACTTTGTGCTGAGCTTGAGCGACTGCCATTCCATATCCCGGCACAACCACAACTTTGTTCGCAGCGGACAAAATCGCGGCGGCTTCTTCGGCAGTAGCGCTGTGCACCGGCTTGGCTTCCTGTGCGCCTGCGGCCGCAGCCTGGACTTGCCCAAACGCTCCGAACAGAACGTTCGTGAACGACCGGTTCATCGCCTTGGACATGATTACGGAAAGAATCAAGCCCGAAGAACCATCCAATGCGCCCGCAACAATCAGCAGCTTGTTGTTCAACACAAAACCCATGGCAGCGGCGGAAAGTCCAGCGTAAGCGTTCAACAGCGAGATAACCGTCGGCATGTCCGCGCCGCCGATGGGAATCACCAGCAACACCCCAAACGCAAGCGCGATGACCAGCATGAAGGGATAGAGTTGCCGGGCTTCCGGGTGCAGCACGAGGTAAACCGCAATCACAATGGCGATGGCGAGCAGCAGGAAGTTGACGAGGTTCTGTCCTTTATAAGTGAGCGGCCGCTGCGGGAGGATCTCCTGCAGTTTCCCGGCAGCCATCAAACTTCCTGTAAATGTAAGAGATCCGAGAATCACCTCCATGGAAAGAACGGCCATCATGAATCGGGTGATGTTCGGCGAGCGCAGATAAAATTCAGCCGTGCCGACCAGGGTTACGCAGAGAGCGCCGAACGCGTGACTCAAGGCGGTTCTCTGCGGGACCGCGGTCATCTGCACACGGCCAAGAGGAACACCAATGATGCTTCCCAGCACCAGCGCAATGGCGATCCACTTGTAGTCGACGATGCCCCCGTGAAGTAGCGTCCCGGCGATGGCGAGAAGCATACCGAGTTCACCAGCCCACACACCGTGGCGGGCCGTGGTAGGCGAACTCATCCACTTCAGCGAAAGAATAAAGAGAGCGCTTGCTATCAGGTAAATGACTTCGATCGCGAGTGGACCTGCAGCGAATTCGTTCATGGTTTTCCGGCCGGACGGCTGGATTTGAACATCTTCAGCATGCGGTCGGTGATCAGGAATCCGCCCACAATGTTGCTGGTGGCAGCGATCACCGCGATTGTTCCGAGCACGGCGGAAAGGGTGCTCTTGTGTTCGCCGACCAGCACGATCGCACCTACGACCGCGATCGCATCCAGAGCGTTCGTCAGAGACATGAGGGGTGTGTGCAGGAGTGGAGAAACGCGCCGGATGACTTCAAATCCGATAAATCCGGCGAGCATAAAGATGAAGAGGCTGTTAATCAGGATCGTACTGTTCATCCACCCTCCTGAGGATTTCTAGCTCTGAACCACCGGTGCCGGCATGCCGAAAAATTCCCGTACCCGTGGATTCACAACTTCTCCGCGATGAGTAACCAGGGTTTCGCGCACAATTTCGTCGTTGAGGTTGAGTTGGAGCTTCTGGTCCTTGATCAGGTACAAAAGAAACGCGGTGACATTGCGTGCATACATCTGGCTGGCATGGTACGGCACTCCGCTGGCGACGTTGATCGCGCCAATGATGGTTACACCGTGCTTCACGACAGTCTTGCCAGCCTCGGTCAACTCGCAGTTCCCACCGCGCTCCGCGGCCAGATCGAAGATGACCGAGCCGGGCGCCATATCTTTCACCATGTCTTCGGTGACCAGTACCGGAGATGTTTTGCCGGGGATTACAGCTGCAGTAATGACGACGTCGCTCTCCTTTACGATCCGCCCCAGAAGTTCTCGTTGACGCTGATAGAAGTTCTCATCCTGCGCGCGCGCGTAGCCACGGGCATCCTGCGCGTCTTTCGCTTCGATAGGAAGCTCGACAAAGCGTCCGCCCAGGCTCTGTACCTGCTCTTTTGCGGCAGGCCGCAGATCGTACGCTGAGGCGACCGCCCCCAGACGACGCGCCGTCGCGATCGCCTGCAGGCCGGCGACTCCGGCGCCGATCACAAACACGCGTGCCGGCGTGATCGTTCCAGCAGCGGTGGTTAGCATCGGGAAGATTCGCGGATGGCTGTCGGCGGCGATCAAAACGGCCTTGTATCCGCAGATGGTGCCCATCGAAGAAAGGGCGTCCATGCTTTGAGCACGGGTAGTGCGCGGGATCAACTCGACTGAAAAAGCGGTGACACCGCGATCCGCGATCTGCTGAATGACCTCCCGCGTGCCGAAGGGACGAAGAAAGCCGATCAGAACCTGACCCTGGTGGAGGAGCGGAAGATCTTCTTTGCCCGTGATGTCATTGGAACCATAGGAAAGTACCTGCAGAACAATGTCGGCCTGCTCGAATAAGGCAGCTCGGCTGGCCTGAACCCTGGCACCCTTCTCCAGGTATTGAGCATCCGGGTAGCCGGCCTGCACGCCAGCGTTTGTTTCGACGACGATTTCGAAACCGGCCTTGGCCAGCGTCGGGACAACCATCGGAACCAGAGCCACACGACGATCACCCGGATAGATTTCTCTCGGTACGCCAATGATCACGCGATACTCCTCCCCGGAGTGGCACTCGCGAACCGCTCATTCTACCGAAGATAGCCACGGTGAGGGAGCCTCGGAACGTTTGTAATCACCGCGACGGGTGATGCGAGTCACTGCTTGACTGTACCAACTCCAGCGATAAAGCATCATTCACGCCGCGTCGCGCCCGGAACTGCGGGCAAAGCGGCCGATCTAGTTCGGCGAGGAGGAATCGGGCGCGCTAGCCACGACGATCGCTAATACTGATCTCATTAATTCCTAATCCCCTAGTGCGCGACCACGGTGTTGCGCTAGTCGAAGCCCCGACGCTTCCTTTCCTCATTGAATTCGGTCCGAGCTTTCGTCGTAGCCATGAGGCCTGATCTGGCCGTCGCTATGCGGACGCGGAAGTGAACATCCCCGGGCGCTCTTCTCGAACTGGCCTCCCAGCTGTACGGGTGTTGCCCGCGAGCGTTCCTTCTGACCATCTGCGGACAATGCTTCGGCACCGGCGAGGCGTTGTCGACTATCGTCACCGAGCGGCTTCCTCATCTAAAGGAGCGGGTCGGCGAACTAATTGCCGAATGTTTGGCGGACCCTGCGGTAGCCAGTTAACATCCGACACCACAGCGAGGACGTCGTTCGAGACAGCCTGCGTTTCTCGCTGAAATCCCCACCTACCGATTATCGTTGGACGCTTGCTGTATGATGAGCGGCTCGACTATGTCTCGGGAGATACCGGAATGGGATTGTCCCGCTCGCTTGCCGGTTTTGTCATCGCAATTGTGGGTGTTTCCACGCTCTCCCAAGGTCAGGCGCCTGCGAAGGCTGCCGCGAAGACCACGACTTCTCCGTCGCCGATTCCAGACACGACCCTGGCGATTAACTCTTCGACGCCCCTGTCTCAGCGAGTGGTGGCCTACGCAATCGATGCGAAGTACGACCCCAACACTCATTCTCTAGATGGGTCCGAGGTTCTCATCTACCACAATGTGAGCGGCCAGCCTCTGGACCGCTTTCCCTTCCATTTGTATCTGAACGCATTTCAGCCCAAAGCGACGTGGATCCGGGAAGCTAAGGCGATGGGCACTCGCGATGTGGAGTACGAAGAATGGAAGGAAAAAGAGTTCGGTTCCGAAGAGATCCAGAGTTTCGAGGTCGTGGGAATCGGCGATCTCACCTCGAAACTCGAGTTCATCCAGCCGGACGACGGCAACAAGGATGACAAGACTGTCGTGCAGGTAGTCCTTCCGAAAGCCATCGTCCCGGACGCTTACGTTCAGTTCAAGATCAAATTTCACGACAAGTTTCCCGAGACTCAGGCACGCACTGGCTGGAAACGCGATTTCGTTCTCGGAGGCCAGTGGTTCCCGAAGGTGGGAGTATGGTGGCACGGCGCCTGGAACTGCCACCAGTTTCACGCGACCACTGAATTCTTTGCGGACTTCGGCGTGTATGACGTCAACCTTACCCTTCCTCAGTACGAGATCGTCGGGGCCAGCGGCGTGCGGGTGAAGGAAGTCAAGAATTCCGATGGAACGCAGACCCTCACCTACCACGGGGATGACATCCACGATTTCGCCTGGACAGCGAGCCCGCGTTACCGTGTGGCGGAAGACACCTTCCAGGGCTCGATGGGGCCAGTGCAGTTGCGCATCATGATGCAGCCTGCCCACTGGAGTCAGGAAGCGCGTCACGCCAGGATCTTGAAGGAGACTCTCGACCACTTCGAACGATGGTACGGACCGTATCCTTACAAGACTTTGACCCTCGTCGACCCGGAACCCGACTCCGCCGCCGGTGGCATGGAATACCCCACCTTCATCACGGGAGGCACGAATTGGTGGATGCCCGACGGGATTAAGTTGCCGGAAGTGGTAGTCGAACATGAGTTCGGACACCAATACTGGTACGGAATGGTCGCCACCAACGAGTTCGAGGAGGCATGGCTGGACGAAGGCATTAACAGTTACACAGAAGTGAAGATCCTCGACTCAATCCATGGTCGAAACACTTCGATGATCAACTTCTTCGGCATCACCGCCGGAGAACGGGAACTGCAGCGCTTCGAGTACGCCATTGTCGCAGATCTCGACCCCATGACTCGTTACGCCTATAAATTTGCGAACTTCAACTCTTATGGTGGCGTTACCTATGGAAAGACGGCGAGTGTGCTGCTCACGCTGGAGAAACTCATTGGCGAGGACACTGTGCAGAAAGCGCTGCACACGTATTTCATGCGCTATCGATTCACGCATCCGACGGGCGAGGACTTTCTGAAAACCATCGAGGAAGTGTCGGGGAAAGATCTCGGCTGGTACTTCAAGCAGGCCGTTTACGGTACCCAGGTTCTCGACTATGAGGTGATGACACTGAATTCCGTTCCGGTGAACTGGTACGAAAAGAAACGGAAAGAAAAAAAGGGCGAAACCATCTACGACTCGACGGTGATGATTCACCGCAAGGGCGACTTTCTCTTCCCGGTGGACGTCGAGATTACCTTCGACAATCACGAAAAAGTTCGCGAGCAGTGGGATGGGCTGGATCGCTGGATCAAGTTCCGATATAGCAAGCCGGCGAAGGTTAAATCCGTTGAGATTGATCCAGATCACCAGATTCACCTGGACCGGGATAATTTCAGTAACAGCCGGACTGCATCGGCCCACACTAGACCGGCGAGAAAGCTCGAAAATTATTGGGTTTTCCTGAGCCAATGCTTTGCACAACTTCTCAGTTGGTGGGCAATCTAGGAGAGCGAAAATGACCACGAATAAAAATCTGCTCTCAGCTGGACTGCACATCGTGAACTGCCATAAGCGCTTCATTATCTGGTTTTGGATACTGAATCTCGCGCTGGCCTGGTTCGGCACGATTGCTTTTCGCCAAGCCGTCGCTTCGACTCTCGATCACAGCCTGCTGTCCGATCGCCTGCTGCATGGATTCGATTTGCCCGTTCTGCTTGAGATGATGACTCGCCGGGACACCGGGTCCACGGAAGTGCCTACCAAGGTGGCGGCGCACTTTGGCTTCGTTTTCTTCTTCGCGACACTGATCTTCCTTCCCGGAGTGCTCGAGAGTTACACCAACGAAGGTCGACCTTCCCGCGAGGAATTCTTTCGAGTCTGCGGGCGAAACCTGTGGCGCTTCATCCGAGCGTTTTTGCTGTTTGCGATTGTGGGCGGAGTTTTTGCAGGTCTGCTTTTTTCTGCGGAAAGCAAGTTGGTAAAGTTGGCGGGCGATAACACGAATGAACTGCTCCCGTTCTACACAGAGATCTTCTGTCTGAGCCTGATCTTCCTCGTCATAACAGTGATTCGGATCTGGTTTGACCTGTCCCAGATCAACATCGTTTTTCGGGATCAGCGGTCGGTGCTGAAGTCGCTGTCGGCGAGCTTCCGACCCACGCGAAGTCATTTGCTTGCGCTGCTTGGATCGTATGTCGCGATTGCGTTGATCGCCGCTCTGGTACTGGTGTGCGGAGTCTGGATCTGGCATGGCCTCGTTCCGTCGAGCAATATCGCCGGCGCCTTCCTAATAAGCCAGGCCATGCTGATCTTGTGGTTGTGGGCGCGATTTTGGCAGCGCGCTGTCGGGGCCGCCTTTTATCTGCGCGAGATGGCAGTGGTTCCCGCTCCCATCGGGGCGCCCGAGCCGGTTGTGCCGGTTTCGTCTCCTCCAGCGCCCTCTCCGGAACCACTTCCGGACACCCCTTCATGAGGTGCCAATCGCCCTAAGCGATTCCTCTTAGGTCGACTTTTCCACACCCAATCCAAGTCATTGCAGAAGCAAGCATTCCGTATGGCACGTTGGTGGAACACGCATAGCACAGAAGTGCCATTTTCAGATCAGGACTACGCGTTTACTTTGTGCAGCGAGCAGTTCTGGGGGAGGGCTGCCCGGGCGTCCGTGACCTGAAAAGGTCCGGGCGCTCGTTATTTTTGGCAAAAATTTCTGTGTTTGATGAGAGTGTTGTAGAAATAAGAAAAGCGGCGCTGATGCGCCGCCCGTCCCGCCCCAGAAGGCGAACCTTACTTGGTGGAGATGGTAAAAACCACCGAAATTGGAATTTGCGACGCCACCGCCTGGCCATCCTGATAGTGCGGCTTGAACCGCCACTGCTTGACTGCTTCCTGTGCGGCATCGGCGAGAATCGCGGGACCCCCAAGAACCTGCAACCCCTGAACGTGGCCATCGCTGGCGATGCTCGCCATCAAAGGTACTTCGCCTTGAACTTTCATTTGGCGGGCTAACAGGGGATATTCCGGCCGGACTGCGCGACCTGACAGAGCTTGGCGGCTTTCGGCCGACATCTGAACACGTTCACCTGCGTTCGTGACGGTCGCTCCAGAAGCCGCTTCCACGGTGCTGGCCGCAGCACTGGGAATCAAGGTGCCGGGCTGCATCTCAACCTTCAAAGAGGGGTTGCCGGGCCGGATAGGCTGGCTTCGGTCGCCGGCGACAACTTCAATCCGCAGCGGCGGCAGAACGGCTCGGCTGGCGGCCGGGGCCGGCGGCAACTCGGTCACGACTTCGCGCCCCTTCGCAGGTGCGGGCGACCGGTCTTTCTGCTTTTTGACAATATGAGCCGAAGTCGGCGCGCTCGCCGAACTTGGCTGGGTCGTATCAGTTGCAGCTGCGGAAGTCTGATCGTCGACCACGTCGGAATCGGCAGCTTCCGGGGTCGATGGGAACCAGAAATCACGGTCCTTGACCAGGACCAGCCCCAAGGCAACTAACAGAAGAATAAGGGCAACGACCATCCGGCGTCGCTGACGTTGGTCATTTTCCGCCGGTAGTACGGGCCTTTGGCTGACCAGGCGTGGCTGTTCGATGTACTGCTCTTCCACTTCCTGGTGTTGCCGTTCCAGTTGTTCGAGCATGCGGGGACCCACCTTCCTGAGCCTGCGGGGAAGGGCACTCTTGCCGCCCTAGTATGCCCTGAAACAATCTACAAAGCCAAGGAAATCTGACGGATTTGCCCGCTGTGAGGGCGGTCACATCCAGTTGTGTTACGAGTCACAGCGCGTTGTTAGCGGCTGGGCGGACACTGACATAGTGACCTTGGTCACACGGGCTTGGCCGAAGTACCCAAACCACGGCAGGCACCCAACCGGAAAGCCGGGACCTCCTGCGAATCCAACCGGGCCAACCCAAAAGGGGGAGTCGTGCTCTCGCCATACGGTCTCGACATCATCGAAAGCTGCCTTACCTGCAAGATGCGCAGTGAGCGTATTTTCTGCGAGCTGCCCACGGCAGCCTTGGAGTCTTTTGAGGCAATCAAGTACGCGACCGCTTACCCGAAGGGAGCGGTCCTATTTGTGGAGGGGCAGGCGCCTCGTGGCATATTCGTGCTTTGCAAAGGCCGGGTAAAGCTGTCAATTTGTGCGACGGACGGGAAGACCCTAATCCTGAAGATCGCCGAACCTGGAGAGGTTCTGGGGCTGAGCGCGACGGTCTCAGGAAAGCCCTACGAATTGACGGCGGAAACGATTGATCCCTGCCAGGTCAATTTCGTGAAGCGGGAAGATTTCTTGCGCTTCCTGAAGGATCATTCCGAGGCCTGCTTCAAGGTCGCCGAACAGCTGAGCGAGAAATACAATAACGCCTGCCACGAAGTCCGGTCGCTAGGTCTCTCGCATTCGGCCGGGGAAAAGCTCGCTAAGCTCTTATTGGAATGGAGCTCAAGAAACGGCGAATCCGCCAAGCAGGAACCTCGTCTCAAGCTAGCGCTTACCCACGAAGAAATTGCGCAGATGATCGGGACTTCTCGCGAAACGGTCACCCGGCTCTTCGCCGATCTGAAGAAGCGTCAAATCATCCAGGCGAAAGGCTCGACTCTTGTCGTTCGCAACAAGGTGGCCCTGAAGACAATGGCAACCAACGGCTAACCACTACCCACCGCTTTAATTGCTTGTATCGAGGGTCACCTAAAACGGTGACTGCAGTCACTGTGAATTTCACCTCTGCGCGATATCAACCTGATATGGAGAGCGCGATACAGCAAAGTTGCCTCGATTGCGTCCTGCGACCAGACCGGCTCTTCTGCGACCTACCCACAACCGTACTGCAAACTCTGGACACGATGAAGGAAAGTCTGTCGTGCCCGCGGAATACGATCCTGTTTCGTGAAGGTCAAGCGGCACGCGGTGTTTTCATTTTATGCGAGGGCCGCGCGAAACTTTCGGTTTGCTCCGAGTCCGGCAAAAGGTTGATTTTAAGAATCGCTGTCCCCGGCGAAGTGCTGGGATTGAGTGCTTCATTGACCGGAAGCGCTTACGAAGTCACCGCCGAACTGCTCGACGACGCGCAGGTGGTTCTGGTGAAACGCAAGGAACTGTTGCGCTTTCTCCGCGAGCATCGCGAAGCTTGCTTGCGCGTGGTTACCCTGCTGAGCCAGGATCTGCACGTGGCCTATGACCGTGTCCGTTCAGTAGGGCTAGGCCGATCTCGAAAACCACGGTCTGCCCACGCCTAAGTCTCGTTCTCAGTACGGTTGATCGTTCGACTTGGTATCGCGGCTCGGGTACTGTCAGTTCTCGAATCTTGATGTCTGCTTCTGGATTAAAGCGACCATTGAGTCTAGCCGTTCTTTTTGTCTTGCTTGCCTCACGGGCATGGCCCCAATTTCCAAATCAATCGCCGGACACCGATGCGAGCAAGTACGTTGGCGTGGAAGTCTGCCAGGGATGTCACGAAGATTCGTATAAAAGTTTTACAGCTTCCGCACACCTGAAGACGTTGAAACGCCAGAAAGTCTCAGAGCAGGGGTGCGAAGGCTGCCATGGTCCCGGGGCAGAGCACGCCGAGGCTGGGGATCCCGACAAAATCCGCCGCTTTTCGTCGGCGAGTCCGGAGGCCATTCGGGCAACCTGCACCGCCTGTCACGAGGCCATCCTGGGAGTCGCGCACACGAAGGCGAGACTCACGTGCCTGACGTGCCATTCGGCTCATCACTACCAGCAAGTCAAATCGATTCTCGTGGGGTCACAAGTTCAGGTCTGCACGCGCTGCCACAAGTTCTGATCCGCCATCTCAAATCCCCACAAAGAATGTCCGCAAGTATCTGGATTTCCCGAATTCTGCGGACAAGTCGGCCAAGGTCGAACGTACCGGCATCCTGTGACACGAGTCACGTCGGCGGGTGAGAGCACTCACTGCCCCTTGGGCAATCCTGCCCGAACAATGGAGATGCTGTCGTTCTTCTTTGGGGAGGTTGGTGGGCATGCACCGCATTGAAGGAAATCTTGAGCAGAAGATCGCGGCGAGGTTCTTGAAATTTGGACTTCTAAGTCTGTGTTTTGTAGGGGTCGCTGCTTTCGCCGTCAATAAGCCAGTTCCCAAGCCGACCAATGATGATTGCCTGGCCTGCCACGGCGATTCGACAATGACCACCGACGTCGATGGCAAACAGGTCAGCCTTTACGTGAATGCCGACGCATTCAAGAACTCGATCCACGGCACCTTGTTCACGTGCGTGGACTGCCATTCTGACGTCAAGAACTCTCCTCACGAGACCACGCCGGCCAAAATCTCCTGCGCCCAATGCCACGCGGATCAGCAGGCAGCGTACGACCGGAGCTATCACGCCAAGGCGATCAAGACGGGCGACGGGCAAGCGGCAACCTGCGTCAACTGTCACGGAAGCCCCCATGAGTTGCTACCGGCCGCAGATCCGAAATCACGAGTGAATCATGTCAACATCCCCGCCACATGTGGATCATGTCACGGGCAGAAATTTGTCATGGCCGCCAGCGGCCACAGCGCACAGGTTTTCATTTCATACGAAGAAAGCGTGCACGGCAAAGCCGTTGCCGCCGGCTCCGAGAAAGCTGCGGTCTGCACGGATTGTCATGGATCGCACGAAATCCTGGCCGCGAGCGATCCCAAATCGCCGATCTTCAAGTTCAATGTTCCGACAACCTGCGCGAAGTGCCACGCGAACGTGGAGCAGCAGTTTGCCCAGAGCATTCACGGTCAGGGGATTGCGCACGGCAACTGGCAGGCACCGGTATGTACAGACTGTCATGGGATTCACTCCATCAAGGCTCACGTGGATCCAAACTCTTCCGTCTCGGCGGCGAATCTGGCGCAGGTTACGTGCGCGCGCTGCCATGAAGGTGTACGGCTCTCGCAAGAGTTCGGCTTCGAAGGCCGCAGATCCACAACTTACCTTGCCAGCTATCATGGCCTCGCCTCCAAGCTCGGCTCGCAGGTGGTTGCCAATTGCGCGAGCTGTCATGGTGTGCACAACATTTTGCCGTCCAGCGACCCGCATTCCACGATTAATGGCGCCAACCTTGTTACCACCTGCGGACAATGCCACCCGGGGGTGACGGAGAAGTTCGTGCGGAGCAAGGTCCACGTCGACGCACCTTTATCGGCGGACGTGGGAAGTGTCGCCGTGCGATGGATCCGCAAACTCTATCTCGGCATGATCTTCGCCGTGATCGGCGCGATGTTGCTGCACAACCTGATGATCTGGCGGCGCAAGGCGCTTTTGCGAAGGAAGCAAGAACATCGCGTGGTGGAGCGGATGAGCCGCCATCAGCGTTGGCAACATGTGGTCTTATTCGTGAGCTTCATCACACTGGTGATTACCGGCTTCGCGCTGAAGTTCCCGGATTCGTGGTTCGCCAATCTGCTTGGCATGGGCGAGCGCTTGCGCGGAATCGTGCACCGGGTTGCCGGTGTGATTCTGATCAGCGTGGGCCTTTATCACCTCCTGTACGCAGTCCTCACCAGAGATGGCCGCCGTCTCTTGCAAGACTTCCTGCCTGGGCCGAAAGATGCCACTGACGCTTGGGGAACGATGCTCTACTATCTCGGTCTCCGATCCGAGAAGCCTGAATTTCGCCGCTTCAACTATGCGGAGAAGGCCGAGTACTGGGCGCTCGTCTGGGGTCTCGTTGTAATGGCGTCCACCGGCATCATGCTCTGGGCGAAAGTTTCTGTCGGACGCCACCTCGTCCGCTGGTGGTTAGACGTTGCCACGGCGATTCACTTGTACGAAGCGATCCTTGCCACGCTGGCGATCGTCGTATGGCACTTCTATCAGGTATTCTTCGACCCCGATGTCTACCCCATGAATTGGGCATGGTGGGATGGCAAGATGTCGTTCGAGCACTATCGCGACGAACATGGTCTTGATACCGAAACCCTGCTCGGAGCGGCACGGGCAGAGGCCAAAGCGGAACATCCGGCGATCGAGCACGTGGCAGAAGGCCATGCGGATTCGCACACAGACGAAGACCAGGTGGCAGAAACCATTACAGCCGAGAAATGAAGAACATTGTCTTTGAACTGCTGCCGGTGCATCATACGGCGCCAAGGGAAATTGGATAGCGATGTCGATTTTTCCGGAAAGGGTGTACCGAAAGACTACAAGACGGAGGCGGGCATGACGAGCGAGAGTCCAGAAGTTCAGCCGGGACAAAGAAGCGGGATTGGGCGGTTACGTGAATTGCTGCGCAATCCCATCTCCTTGATCGGACTGGCTGTGACGGTGGTCGCCTTCGGAAACTTCCTATTCCTCTTCTTCATCGATCTCACCTCGCAGCACCCCAGCCCATACGTCGGCATTCTCGCGTACATGGTTGTGCCCGGTTTCTTGCTGGCAGGCCTGTTGCTGATCGCATTGGGTGTTTGGTACGACCGGCGTAAGAAACGCGAGCAGCCGGCACAAACGGTACGTTATCTGAGAATCGACTTTAACGATCCCAGCCAGCGTGGAGTTTTCGCTTTCCTGTTCAGTTTCATTGTGGCGTTTATCGGTCTGAGTGTTGTCGGAAGCTACAAAGCGTATGAGTTCACGGACTCAGTTCAGTTCTGCGGGCAGTTGTGTCACTCGGTGATGGCGCCCGAATTTACCGCTTACCAGCTTTCTCCCCATGCGCGAGTCGCATGTGTAGATTGCCACGTTGGAGCGGGAGCCACCTGGTACGTGAAGTCAAAGCTGTCCGGTGCGCGCCAGGTACTTGCGACTGCATTTAACACCTACCCGCGGCCCATTCCGACACCCGTCAAAAATCTGCGGCCTGCGGCCCAAACCTGCGAACAGTGTCATTGGCCAAAAAAGTTCTACGGAGCACAGCTTAAAGTATTCACGCACTACTCCAGCGACGAGAAGAACACACCGCGGCAGATTCGCATGCTCATCAACGTGGGTGGTGGCGACCCGGCCACCGGCGCGCCAGAGGGCATCCACTGGCACATGAATATTGCCAATGAGATCACCTATGTTGCGACCGATGAAAAGCGACAAGCAATTCCGTATATTCACGTGAAAGACATGCAGGGTCGAATTACGGAATATTTCGCGAAAGATTCAACGTTGACCAAGGAGCAGATCGCGAAAGCAGACAAACATCGCATGGATTGCGTCGACTGCCACAACCGGCCGACCCACATCTATGTGCCTCCAGATCTCTCTGTGGATAACTCCTTGCTGGCCCGGCGCCTCGATGCATCCCTGCCCTTCCTGAAGCAGCAGGCGGTGGCAGCGCTCACGGCGGACTACAAGACCACCGATGCCGCGCTGCAGGGGATTGCGAAATCGATAGATAACTTCTACCAAACCAAATACCCGGACCTGGCGAAGAGCAAGCAACTCGAGATTCGCAATGCAATCGATGAACTGCAGCGGGTTTATCGCAATACAACCTTCCCCGAGATGAAACTGAACTGGCAGACCCATCCCAATAACATCGGGCACTTCTACTTCAACGGCTGCTTCCGCTGTCACGACGGACAGCATGTCAGTGCCGACGGCAAGGTAGTCACCAAGGACTGTCAGACCTGCCACACCGTGTTGAACCAGTCCGAAGGTGGCGTCAGCATGGCTGCGGTGCAGAAGGTTTCGTTCCAGCACCCGGTTGATCTCGGAGACCTGACGCTGGTGAATTGCAGCGACTGCCACGCGACGGCGGGAACCCAATAGCGGGTTATTTTCAATCACTTGGTTCGTGTGATATGCGTCACAAGTGGGCGTGACAACTGTCACGGCTGGTATGTTCACGCTTCTCTATCGTTACCTCTGGGTGAGCACCAGACTGGTTGCAAACGGTGACACTGGGGGAGGCGCTGCAATGGCTTCGGTGGATGGCAACGGCAAACATCCTCATCATCACGCAGAAGAAAACAAGGCGCGGCTGGTTTTCTGGGAAGTCACCAAGGGTTGTAATCTTCGCTGCATTCACTGTCGTGCAACCGCGACCGAGTTAAGCTCTCCGACCGATCTTGCCACCCGCAACGCGCTCGACATCATCGATCAAATCGCGACGGCGGCCAATCCGATTCTTGTTCTCAGCGGCGGGGAGCCTCTTTACCGTTCTGACATCTTTCAGCTTGCGCGCCACGCCACGAACAAGGGATTGCGCGTCGCTCTTGCGACCAACGGGACCCTGGTCACCAAGGACGTCGCCCGCATGATCGTCGATGCCGGAGTGCGACGCGTTTCGATCAGCCTCGACGGCGCAGACGCCATCACTCATGACACCTTCCGCGGAATCCCAGGCGCTTTTGAAGCTGCCGTCCGCGGCCTGCGTAATCTGAAAGCATTGGGAATGTCGGTGCAGATCAACATGACGATCGCCCGCCACAACGCTCACCAGCTCCCGGAAGTCCTACAGTTGGCGCGAAATTTAGGCGCCGATGCGCTGCATACGTTCCTTCTCGTGCCGGTGGGCTGCGGAGTTGATATAGCCGCTGAGCAAATGGTCCCGCCCGAGGAATACGAGCGCATGCTGAACTGGTTCTACGATCAGTCTCTGGAAGGTGGCATCGAACTCAAGGCGACTTGCGCACCGCACTACTTCCGCGTCGTTCGCCAGCGCCGCGCTGCCGATCGGCGAGCATCCGGATCGCTCACCCAGATTGGGCAACCACAAGCCTCGCCCGCCGCTGCCGATCCCGCGATCGGACCGACGGAAATGACCATGCCCGGATCGACCGGCATCGCAATCAAGCCGAAAGGCGTTGGACAACCGATGGGTCACCCCGGCGGCCATCCGTCTGATCTAAATGCGATGACGAAAGGCTGCTTAGCCGGCACAGGCGTGTGCTTCATCTCGCACGAAGGAGAAGTTTATCCCTGCGGCTATCTACCGGTGATTGCAGGGGACCTGCGGAAGCAGAAGTTTATCGATATCTGGAACAACTCTGAGGTTTTCCACGAGTTGCGCGACACAAACAATTTGAAGGGGAAGTGCGGCTGCTGCGAATTTCGCAATGTCTGCATGGGATGCAGAGCGCGCGCCTACGCCGCCACCGGCGACTTCATGGATGAAGAGCCTTTTTGTGTGTACCAGCCGCGGACTCAGAGTCTCAAGAAAGAAACAATGCCCGAGCCAGCGGGCAGCACTCGCTGATTTTTCCCCAACACCGACGCTGATAAGCCCGGTGCTCGACCAGTGAGCACCGGGCTTTGTTTCCCTAGTTTTTCCGAATTTCTACGCCGACTTTCTGATCGCCGCAGGGAACTCGATTACTCTCCCGCGCTGCGCTGCGGGCGTCCATTTCACCCTTCTTTTGAAACGATCTGGAACGTAAAACTCGATCACCTGTGCCATATCATCCTCCGATCCAACGTGCGACAGTCTCGGAAGTCTTGCACCAGGGCCGAGGCTGTCCGCAATTACCTACTTAGATGCACGAAGTGTGATCGGAGAAATCCTGCCGGAAATGGATCCTAAGTTCGGCACACCATTTGCAAATCATTGATAAGCTAGCATCTTCTGAAATTCGAAGATGTGGCGGGACGACGCCTCGTCCGTCTTTCCCTAGCGTATATCCCCAGCACAGCCGGCGCTCACCGCCCCGGAGTAGGCACGAAGGCTCCCCCCGAAGGTTCTTACCTAATTCGAAGGCTTGTTCATCTGGTGGTCGTGAGACATACCCGATGACGACGGAATTACGCCTCCGCAAGGCCCCAATTCTTTTTGAGGCATGCGGGACGGGCGGGCAGCCTTCTCGTGGTCGCGTTGCGCCTGGCATTGTTTGAATGCAGTGAGCTGCGATTCCGGGATCAATTTGGCGATCTCGGCATCGGTCTCCTTGTGGATGTCGTGAATCTTCGAGAGTTTTTGGTCAGGACCGAGGGCTGGATCAGAGCACACCCCGGCGATCTTGGTTTTTGCACTGTCCTCGATCTGCCAGCGTTGATTCACCATCTGTGGCGAAATGCCAGCAACTCTCCAGCACGGGGTCTGGCGTCCCGGCCTGGCTGACGATGCGGCTGGCGGAGCTTCTTGCTTCTGATCCGAATTCGCGGGTTGTGCCTGGTCAGTGTCTTGCGTCGCAGGCTGCCGGGCGTCGCCAGCCGCTTGGGCAAGCACGGGCAATGAAAGAGCGAAGAACGAGAAGACGAGCACCAAATTCCGGATAGACCACATATTTGAAAAGCCTCCCTTGCGATCTTCTTCCTGCACGTGCGACCGACTCTTTCGCCAGATAGCGGCAGGCGCATGTCGTTTGTTGGGGGATTAGGGTTGTTCGTAGTATGAAGGATGGAACTTCGGTTTGCCAACACCCATCTGGCCGAGGCAGCCCGTTCGTAACGTCTTCTCAGCACTCATCGACCTCGGCGCTCCCTGAAAATCGGACCAGAACCCGATCCTCAGATCGGCCTATGGCTGGGTTTCCGAGTCTGGTTGCACCAGCAGAAGCAGCACTATTCCGATCACCGTGAACATTCGAAAGGCGGCGTCCTGACCGTTCCAGCTTTTGGATTGCCACATTAGGTACCATTCGCCGCCCACGCTGAGAAAGGCAACCAGCCACATCAAGAGCGCGACGGACAACGCGATCACGGCGATTCGCTTCGACTGGTGGAACGCAACCGCCGGCGCGCCAAGCGCTTTTGCCAGCCGCAGACCTCCCCACCACGAAAGCAACATGGTCACGCACTCCCAGCCAATGATCGAGATATAGAAAACGGTGTGCACTCCGGGGGAGTTCACGGCTCGCCACATTCCATGATTGTTCGGGAACGTTGAATCCATCATCAACACGTGGCGAACGAACTGATAGTTGGAGTCGTAGTCGGTCAGGTTATTAAGAACTACGAAGGTGTAGAACAACGCCACTGCGAACACCAAGGCGAGCTTGGCTGCGCGCAACGTCATGGTTTCTCCTGGGAGGAAAAAGTTCGAAAGTAGGCAATCAGGGCGTTGAGAGTCGCATCGTCGTAGTGAGGATTCGCGTACATCTCCGCGTGTGGGTTTTTCGACTTAGGATTGCGAACGTATGCCGCAAAATAATCCGGCGACGTTGCGGCCCAGGCCGAGAGAACCTGCCATGGGCGGTGTGCTTTCTGTCCACCCACGTTCTTCATATTGTGACAGCGGAGACAATTCTGTTGTGCGATGCGAAAGCCGTTTTGAACGGCGGCATCGGACCTGGCATTCGACGGAGGTGCGATTGCTTCAACCGCCTGCTTCTCGTTCCGAAACTCGAGACGGGTGACTCCCCATGGGATCTGAGCTTCGTCCTCGTGCGAGAGAATCTTGAACGCAGGCTGGAACTCTTGATGCGAAATCAGGTACGGCCCCATGTCCAGGCCGTGTCCTTCGACATCTTTTGGCCAGTGTTCCGGCGACTGGCCGTTTACGGTCAATACCAGCACGGGGTGATGTTCCGTGAGATATGTGGTCGGATAATGAGAGCGATAGTCGTCCGCACAGATGGCGATGGCTACATCGGATGTGGGTGACCCGGCGAGATCGCGAGCCAGATTCTCGAGCAAAACACCGCTAACCTGCGTGGGCGTGACAAAATTAGGGTCGCCCTTCACCTGGAAGGTCACCTGTGGCAGGGTAAGCAAGTCCTGACGCGCGAGGTAACGAACGCTGCCTTCCGGCAGACCGGCCAAGTCACCGGCGATCTCGAGATCGGTCGAGGAACGGCGTGTTGCGCTGGTTTTCGAAAGGAGTCCGGTTGCGCTTCTGTGATGGTTCCGAGCACATGCCAGGAGATGGTCAGTGACGATCGGAGACGCGATAATCGCGCTGCTTAGAACGAGTGGTAGCAGGCCTCGCATGGCACATGTTAGCGGAGGCTGGCGGCCACGGCAAGAATGCAGAAGCAGCGTGTGCTAGAGTGTTGCACTTTATTTAGGGGGAGTTTGAGTCAGGATGGCTGCCGGAACCGAGGAACGGCTTCGAGCGTTGGGCATCGCCTTGCCCAACGTGCCGACTGCCGGGGGTAACTACGTATCCGCGAAAACAGTGGGCCGGATGGTATACCTTGCCGGCGTCATATCAACCAGCGAAGAGGGCGTGATCACCGGGACGGCGGGCGCCGATCGCACCGTTGAAGATGGCTATGCTGCCGCGCGCGCTTGTGTTCTGACCCAACTCGCGGTGCTGCGCCAGCATCTCGGATCGCTCAACGTCGTGAAGAGCGTCGTTAGTATCAACGGATACGTCAATGCAATTGCGGGCTTCCCCGATTCACCGAAAGTAATCAACGGAGCTTCCGATCTTCTGATGGAAGTTTTTGGGGATGCTGGTCAGCATGTAAGAGCGGCCATCGGTGTTTCTGCTCTTCCCAAGAATGCGTTGGTCGAAGTTCAAATGGTCGTCGAGGTCTGAACGATGGCCGAACACATCCTGTCGGCAGAGCCTACACACTCGCGATGGAATCGCACTCTGCCTCCCCGATTGACTGTTTCGCCGGGAGACACGGTCCACATGGAGTGTCTCGATTCCAGCGGAGCACAGGTTCGCCCCGGAATGACTGTAGCGGAGTTCTTGGAGATCGATCGGGGCCGAATTCATGCTTTGACCGGGCCAATATTCATTGAAGGCGCGGAATCAGGCGACGTGCTCCAGATCGACGTGCTCGAGCTTGCCCACAAGGGGTGGGGCTGGTCAAGCGTGATTGCCGGACTCGGCTTTTTGAAAGATCGATTTAGAGATCCATATCTCTTTCATTGGGTATTGGAAGGCCGCGTAAGCAGTTCGTTGGCGCCGGCTGTTGTTCCCCTGAGGCCGTTCTGCGGTGTGATGGGCGTTGCTCCTGCGGAAGACGGCGAGTTCCGCACCCGGCCCCCCGGCATCTTCGGCGGAAACCTGGATGTGCGTGAACTTTGCGCTGGCTCTACTTTGTATCTGCCGGTACTGAACGTCGGAGCGCTCTTTTCCGCGGGCGACGCGCACGCTGCACAGGGGGATGGAGAAGTCTGCATCAATGGGATCGAATGTCCCGTGAACGTCACCATGCGATTCGGATTACATAAGCGCCGACCGTTATCCGGCCCGATTGTGGAGTCAGGCAAGGCGCCAGCGCTCGAAGGCGAAGCTTGGGTCGTCGTAGAGTCGGGAACGGATCCAACGGCAACGGCACGCGCCGCGACGTCGCGAATGATCGATCTATTGGTAGCCCATTGGGGATTCTCTGACGTTCATGCATATCTGCTTTGCAGTGTCGCGATGAACCTGCGCCTGAGCCAAGTCGTGAACGAACCCATGTTCACGGTGAGTGCCTCGGTGCCGAAACACGTACTTTCTTTGAAAAGGCTCTTTTAGCTCTCGTACCGGCTGACCCCCAATCTTGCAGGATCTTTCTGCCCCCTTCTTGGCGACAACTTTTCCACAGCCGATTCAATTTGTGCTGACCGTCACCGCGAGGACCTCTGGGGCCGCGTTCACGTATTCCTCTTGCAGGTCGGAAGTGGTCCCGAAGGTTTTGCCTTTCACATGACGCGCCGGAAATTCGAAGGTCAGTTTCGGCTCGGAGAACGGATAGGGATGAAGCACAAACTGCCGCGGGCCGACAGTTCGCACCTCAACGCGGGTATGGTCGCCGCTGCGAAGCGGCAGAGGATGCAACAGGTGCGCAGGCGCGCGGAAGTCCACGCAGGTGAGCAAAGAGAGATTGTCGGTTGCTTGCAGCAGGCGAAAGTGGTCCAAGATTATGGATTCTCTCGCTTCATTCGCCGAGAATTCAGAGTTGGCGGCAATCTGCTCGCGAAGTTCCTGCTGAAAAGCCTTCTGTCGGGCCAGAAACGCATCCAGCAAGGGCAACTGTTCCGCTGCGATCGTCGATCGATCGGCATGTTCGGTTAGGAGATTGTAGGTGTGCATCGAGATAAGCACGGCAGCATAAGGATCTTCGGTCGCAATCAGGCGGACCGCACGGTCACGAACAGCCAGGTAGTCGGCGAGATCGATTTCCTCAAAGGCCGAATACTTGCCGACGAGCTCCACCGAAAACGCGCTCGGCTTGCCTTGCCTCGTGATCTGGGGAGCGGCGTCCCGAGTGGCCCAACCATCATCGTGTCGTGAGATTCCCTTCAGCACATTCGCGCGCGGTTCGGGCGGCAGGAAGAGTTCGTTGCCCCATCGCTCAGCAAAGGCGCCCGCCAGGCGAGCGTGATCCGGATGTGTAACCAGCCACCAGCCGGTTTCCGTCTCCAGTCGCAGCATTTCTTTATTTCCCTCCGATCTTCCCCGTCATTCCGTGTCTGGCGTTCGCGCAGATTCGTGCCAGCGATGCAGGAAGTACCATTCGAAAAACATGACAATGAAAAAGAAACCAAACCCTAGCACCGTCGCTGCCAACACCAGCGCGAACAGATAGTCCGTTTGCAACTGAGAAGATGCGTAGAGGATCGAGTACCCCAACCCGCCTTCTCCGATCCGGCTGGAACCCGCGTAGAGTTCTCCGGTGATTGCGCCGATCACGGCAATTCCGCTGGCGATTCGAATCCCGACAAACAAAGACGGCACCGCATTGGGCAGGCGCAGCTTGAAAAGCAGTTGTTGGGGCGAAGCGTTATGCATCAGGAATAGGTGGACAAGGTTTTCATCGACACTGACGAGACCCTGCGTCGTGTTCGCGATGACGGGAGCCAGCGAGATGATGAACGCGATCAGGGTCACAGAGACCTCGCCTGCGCCCACCCACATCAAAATTAGCGGGGCAATGGCGACAATCGGTACGGTCTGCAGCAGAATCGTGTAGGGATAAAGCATTCGTCGCACCCAACGTGATTGGGCGAAAATCAGCGCGATGATGACGCCCACGACGATGCTGGCCGCGAGTCCCCCACCGGCTTCGCGAGCCGTGATCGATAAGGAAGTCAGAAGGGACGGAAAGCGTGCGACCACCGCTCGCGCCACGGCCCACGGCGACGGAAGCATGAAAGGTGGCACACGAAATATCCAGAGCACCAGTTGCCACAGGAGAAGCAACGCCGCAAAAACGCCGAGAGCATTTCCAAAGGTGACCAAGCGCCGTTTCATTGCGGAAGGGCCTCCCGCAATGTGCGCGAAACTCGCAGCACGAGATCGCCGAACCCTGGGGTGGAGCGTAACGCAGCAGTGCGAGGAAACGGAAACTCAACCGGCACAATGGCGTGAACCCGTCCGGGATTCGCTGCCAGCACAACGATCCTCATCGAGAGGAAAATGGCTTCGGCGACCGAGTGAGTGACAAAGATCGCGGTCCATTGCTCTTGCGCGCGCAGGCGCAAGATCTCCTCATTCAGGCGGTCGCGCGTCATCTCGTCGAGCGCAGCGAACGGTTCATCCATCAGGAGCAGGCGAGGGCTGGTGGCCAATGCGCGAGCAATCGAGACTCTCATCTTCATGCCCCCGGAAAGTTCGCGCGGGTAAGCGTCGGCTACGTGTTCGAGGCCCACCAGGCCGAGTAACGTCGAGGTCTTGTCCTTGCGCCGACTGCCATTGACGCCTTCGAGTTCAAGGCCGAGGCCTACGTTATGGCGCACCGTGCGCCAGGGCAGCAAGGTCGCGTCCTGAAAAATATAAGAGACGGTTTCACGCGCGTTCGTCGGAGTCATGCCATCGACCTGGATGCTCCCGGAACTTGGTGCTGTCAGCCCGGCGACCAGCTTGAGAACGGTAGATTTCCCACATCCAGAGGGGCCAAGCAGCGTAACGAACTCGCCCTTGGCAATCGTAATATCGAGGGCGTCCAGAACAACCCGCCCATTGCCATATTGCTTGCTGACCTTCGTCAGCTCCACTTGCGGTGCGACGAAGCCCTCGGTCATACGGCGGCCTCATCAACCGGCAAGTAGAGAGCCGAGAGATGTTCGCGGTCGTGATAGACGATTTGCGTTGAACGCCGCCAGTCCCACGAAGTTGCTTTGCAGGACGGGACATCGGTGCCAGGATTACGGTCGTAAAGCGGGAATGCGCTACTCGCAAGTTCGAGGCGCATGCGATCGCCCTCGGCAAAGAAGCAAGACGTTGGCGCAAGCTCGAATTCCCAACGCTGAATCAAGTCCGGCATGTATCCAGCAAATAGCCAGCTCGAGCGAGCGATGCCGATACAAACGAAATCGGCGATCCCGTTCGGTCGCACCCGCACCAGCTTGGCCGTAAAATCGGTAAACGCCGATGAAGTCGCGCAGAAAAGGACAACCCGTGGAGTGCCAAAAACGCGCACCGGCTTAACCAGCATATCGGTCGTGTAGACCAGAACGTTGTTGCCTAACTCCAGCGTGGATTGGTCGAACGAGCCACTTGCAGCGATGGAGCCTACGGGGGACGGTACCGGAACTTCTGGGTCATAAACAAAAACGTCAGTTGGTTCGCCGTCAATCGGCTTCTCTGCGGCCAGTACACCATCGCCCTTTCGGGAATTCGCTTTGCCGCCGCTGTGCAAGAATAAAGCATGGTTCGCTTCTACGGGAAAACCGTCGCTATGCATCCAACCATTTTCAAACAAAACAAAATGGCGAATCTTGGGTTCGTGCGAGAAATCGCAAGAATCTTTCAACCAATGATTGAACCAGCGCAGCAGCAGCGTATCCGTATCGAGCAAAGCCTGATCGCCAAAATCCACGGCTCCGATCCGATCGCCCCAGGGAATGTGCTGCCACGGCCCGGCAACGAGATACTGGTTCTTGCGGGCAAAGTCGTTAAGTGCTTTCCGCGACAAATCAATAAATCCCTGAATACTACCTTCGACGAACATGTCATACCAGCCGGAGAAGTGCAGAGCAGGCACAGCAATTCGATCGACGGTCCTGCTCACATCCAGCGCAGCCCAATAATCGTCCGATTGCGAATGATCGAGCCAATCGATCACATACGAAGGCACATCCTCTCCGTGTAGAGCTGGATGTCCGCGCACAGGAAGAACACTGAACTGCATCGCAAGATTCGCCCACGCCTGCTCCAGACGATCGCTGACTTCGCGCAGCTTCTTCCGGCGAGTATCGGCTTTGAGCATTTGCAATCCCCAACCAAGCGTCGTGCTTAGACGGAGCGCGCCCTGCCGGTAGAACCATCCGTGGTACAGGTCGGAAGCGGTCATTCCCGGAGAGATACAAACCAAACCTTCCGGCTGCTCTGCGGCGGCGAGCAGCTGGGTCGCTCCCTGATAGGAGAAGCCGTACATTCCGATGCAGCCATTAGAATCGGTGCGGGTGCGCAACCAGGCAATCGTCTCTGCGCCGTCACGACCTTCGTGGCGAAAAGGGTAAAACTCACCTTCCGAATCGCCGCGTCCACGCACGTCCTGAATCACGACGCTATAGCCGTGCCTGGCGAACCACACCGGATGGGCATAGACAACGGTCGATGCGATATCGCGGCCGTATGGCTGCCGCATGAGTAACGTCGGCCGCGGCCCCGGCTCCGGCGGATGGTAGTGATCGGAAACCAGGTGAATTCCGTCGGACATGCGACAACGCACGCCGCGTTCCAGGCGTACGCCATTGCCGCAATCCACCCAACCGGTTTCGCTCATGCGTGAGACTTGTTCGGGTAGCGAACCATCGCCTCCAGCGCCGCCGCCAGGCGCACCGCCGCTTGTTCAAGCCAACGTGCTCCGTTTTCCACGGTCGCCGGGTGCGGGTCGCCCATTACTCCACTCGACGCAATGTCGCGAGTCAGCCATGCGAACGTGGCGGGGGCATTCTCGGGAGCAAGTAGTTCCGGCTGGGTGATATCGGCGATGTAGTTCACGGTGTACGCGGAACGATCCACAAGTTGTGGAACGGACGCGAGCAGGAAAGCCGTTTCAACCTCACCCGCGTGAAATCCGTAAGCTCGCTCCTGCGGAGTGAGCCCCTCGAAGGTCGCGCCTCCCGAGCCATGCAAGGCGAATGTTCGCAGACCGAACTCCGCGCGCAGGTCGCGCGCCATCACGTCGATCAGAGCCGTATTGCCTCCGTGCGTGTTGTACAACACGAGCTTTTGAAAACCAGCGCTCGCCACACTCGATCCCAGATCGCGGAGCACAGCCATGAAGGTGCTGGCACTCACGGCGAGTGTTCCTGCAAAGCCGATGTGCTCGTTGCTTTTGCCGTAATGCACTGGCGGCAGCGCATAAACAGGCAAGTCCGCTGGCAGCTTTTGCAGCGCATGCCCCAGAAGGAGATTGTTGATCAACGTATCGGTGGCGAGCGGGAGATGATGGCCATGCTGCTCGATTGCTGCCGTCGGCAAGATCAACAACGTTGTATCGCGAGGTAACGCGTCGACTTGTTTCCAGTTCAGGTATGCGAAATTGCGTGCGTCCGGGACCCACGTTTTCATCGCGTGGTCGTCTCTGCCGCTTCTGGTTGAAAGGTGACCATTTTGCCCGGATTCAATAGTCCTTTCGGGTCGTAGCGCATTTTGGCAAGCAACTGCACGTTGTCGGATCGGTACCGTCCGCCGCCTTCCACGTTGTTTACATGCGGGTTGGCAACGAAGACGCCAATCTCGCGGCAGCACGCGATCATCTCGTTCAAGCGATCTTCGGTTGTGTAGTAAACCAGCGGGATTGCGCCGGGAATCACCTGACCACTTCCATTCTTCATGAACTCCATGTGAAAGAGGATCTCCTGCCCGAACTTCTCTCGCAATCGTCGCATCTGGTCACGCACAGACGTAGGATCGAATCCGCACTGCAAATACGTGTACGCCGGATCGCTCTTCAATGCCCACAGCGTGGTGTGATTCCAGGTGTAATCAGACAGCAGTGGGATCGTGCGCAGCCCGTGATATACGCCGGAAAAAGTGACAAAGCCTCCGTGCTCGCGAGTCGCCGCCTCAAGCGCCGACAATTGTTCCGAAGCGATGAGGAAAAAGATCAGCGACTTTCCGTTGGGTGCATACCGCTTCACAGGCGTGAAAAACGACGAGATGGGCCACTCGAAAGTCGTGACCAACCGCTTCGTCCACTTTGAATCGCCAGCAATTCGCTCGCTGAAGTCGAAAGCCGTTCCAAAAGCTTCGAACGCGACCACGCACTGCGACCATTCGATCGCAGGAGTCAGAGCCAACCAGATCCGAGTGATTAACCCATTGGTCCCCCACGCGTGCAGGATCTCGTGCACCGCGTCGCCTTCGTGAAGCACAACGCGAGGGGTTGCTTCCATCGTGACCACCTCGAGAGCGCGCACCGTATTGAAGTCGCGTAAGCCGCCATGCGCGACCGATCCGATGCCGCCCGATCCGCCCCCGATGAACCCGCCCACCGATGCTTTCGCGATCGTCGAGGGATAGCAGCGAAGCTCCCACCCGAACTTGCGGGCTTCACTCTCGAGTGCTCCGAGCCTCACACCGGGTTGGCAGATGGCAACCCCCTCCGGTTGGATCGCCTCGATTTGATCCATCCGCGCCAGATCGATAACGACGCCGCCGTGCAATGGAACGGCTTGACCGTAGTTTCCTGTTCCAGCGCCCCGGGGGGTCACGGGCAGATTGTGCGCATTACAATAGCGCAAGACCTCTTGGATTTCAGTCGTGCTCAAGGGCTGAACTACGAAGTCTGCGACCTTGCCGTCGAGTTGCTTCCGCAATACCGGCGAGTACCAGTAGAAGTCGTGCGAGAGCCGCTCCACGATTTGCGAATGCGTGATCACCCGGGATTCATCGTCCAGAATTGATGCGAGCGCGCTGGCGTGGCTAAGGTTCATTTCAATGACTCTCGCTGCTACCACTTGCCGGATTTGTGTGTGCTCCAGGAGCGAAACGCTTTTTGCATGTTCGGATGCGTGAACAAGGTGTTGCATAGTTCGCGCAATACCGGCCCGTCGACAACACAGTCCATGTCCGATCGTCGCGCGACCTCCTTGGCCGGAACATAAATCTGCAAACAGTGTCGGCTCGCATCCGCGATGGTCGCCCCGAAAACCACGCGATCGAGCCGAGCCCATAGAGCGTTCGCCATACACATCGGGCACGGCTCGCAGGTCGAGTACATGGTGTACCCCGTCAACCGCGGACTCTGGAGCTTCTTGCAAGCCAAGCGGACCGTCCGCACCTCGGCGTGAGAGCTTGGATCTGACTCCCGCATTACCGCGTTGGTCGCTCGCATCAGCCGCTCACCAGTCTTGCTGTTTACGATGAGGGCCCCGAAGGGCACTGGACGCGAAGTCTGAAGCGTACGGGCAGTGAAACGGTGGAGTTCGCGAATACGCTCTTCATCCACTGAACTCACAGCAATGCGTCCGGTTGCCGGGCTCGCCATCCGCGCACTCTAGCATGCGTGGAATCGCGGGGAACAATCGGAAAAACGGCATGACGTCATCAGGAAATCTTGTGATGACCATGACTCGCGCGGGGCTGGTGGAGTGCTAGGCTGCTGGGAAGTTCTGGTGTCCGTGTTCCGGTATGCAGAAAATCAAAATCTTCGTGTTGACCCTTACCTTTATTGCCTTGTCGATGGTCTTTGGAGCCTGCAACAAGGCTTCAACGAGCGATGGCCGATCGGGATTGACCAGGATCACCTTGCAGGCCGATTGGTATCCGCAGCCGGAGCACGGCGGTTTCTACACGGCGCTGGTGAAGGGCTACTATGCCGATGAGGGTTTGGATCTCACCATTCAACCGGGTGGCCCCTACGTCGTCGTTCCCCAGCAGGTCGCGGCCGGGGCCGCACAATTCGGCATGGCAAGTTCCGACCAGATCCTCGAATCGGTCGGAGATGGCCAGCCGCTGGTTGCGGTCGCCGCGACCATGCAGCGCGATCCCCAAGGGATCATGGTCCGCAAAGACTCGCCGATTCGTTCCTTCCCAGACCTGAATGGGCATACGATCGCAGTCAAACTGGGCTCTACATGGTTCGAGTACCTGCTCAAGCGCTATCAACTGAACAGGGTCAAAGAAATTCCTGCAACGTTCAGCGTGGCCAATTTCGTTGCGGATCCGCAGTATATCCAGCAGGCCTTTGCGACATCCGAGCCTTACTTCGCCCGCCAGGCTGGAGTCGAAACGCGCGTGCTGCTTACCAGCGATGCAGGATACAACCCCTATCGCGTCATGTTCACGACGCGTGATTTCCTGAGCCAACATCCCGACGTTGTGGCGAAGTTCGTGCGCGCGTCCGTGCGCGGATGGCGAGAATATATGAACGACCCGGCGCCCGCCCATGCGGCAATTTCGACGGTGAATCCGGCGCTGAATCCAGAGTGGATGCGTTTCACGTGGCAATCCCTGGGCGACGGTGGTTTTGTAACCGGAGATGACCACTCCGGCAAAGAGTTGGGAAAAATGTCAGGAGAGCGCTGGACGAAAATGTACCAACAGCTCTTGGATTTGAAAGTCATTCAGAGGCCATTCGATCCGGCGTCGGCTTATACCTTGCAGTTTGTGACGACACTCTGAAGTATCGCGGCTCTCTCAATTTTCTTTTTTCTCAGTGCGCGCGCGTTCCCACGCTTTGGCGTATTTCCAGGAAACATATACCGCGTGATAAAGGTGCAGCAGTAATCCTTCGCGCCCATCCAGAAAACCCAAACGAAAAATGTAGTTGTAAACAAAGGTCGCGAGCGGACGAAAGACGATATTTGCGACACTAAAGCTTCGGTGCCCTTTGGCGACCGCGAGTTCCGCCCCCAACGATGAATAGCGATTCATATGGCTGATGTAGTAACTCAGCGTGGGATAGGTGTAGTGCACCATGGCGTTCTGGAATTGACGGGTGCGTTGAGGAACGCCCGGCTTTAGTTCGCAACGATCATGCGGATCGTGTCCGGTAACAAACCCCTGTCCGCGACGAAACAACCGGAGCTTGGGATCCGGATAGAAGCCGCCGTGTTTCATCCAGCGGCCGAGAAACAGGTTTTTTCGCGGCAGCCAATAACCGCTCATTGCGTTGGACTGGTGGAGCGCGCTGCGAATCTCGTTTGCCAGGCCCGGACTGATCTCTTCGTCCGCGTCCAGCAGCAAAACCCAGTCTTTGGTGCAGAGATCAACCGCGTACTGCTTCTGCGCCACGTATCCGCGCCATGGTTCGACGATGACTTTTGCCCCGAACTCGCGGGCAATTTCGCAGGTACGATCCTTCGACCCGGAATCGACCAGAACGATTTCATCGGCCCAGCACACACTTTCTAGCGTCCGGGCGATATTCGCCTCTTCATCCATGGCTACGATCGCTACCGAGAGAGTCATCAGGAATGGAAGGTTTGGACGAGATCGAGCAAGCTCAAAGCAGGCATTGTCTCATACGAAAATTCTCAGGCCGATCCCAGATGCAGCAAGCTAAATCCCGCCACCATCGGAATACGTATCCCACTCTTCGTCGATAGTGAAAACCGGTTCGGGGGTGAGAGTGGCCTTCGTGTGCTGCTGGAGTTGTTCGCGGATCTGATGGACTTCGCCTGCAAGGCGGATGAACACGTCCGACATCGGATCGCTGATCTCTTTGGGATCGCTAATCACCACTCTTTTCCCATTACGCAGAACGATGTGACCCGGGACGCCAACGATGGTTGAATTGTCCGGAATGGTGCGCAGTACGACCGACCCGGCACCCACGCGGCAGTTATCGCCGACCGTGATGTTGCCGAGCACCTTCGCGCCGGTTCCAACGACCACGCCATTTCCAATGGTGGGATGCCGTTTGCCCTTTTCTTTGCCGGTTCCGCCGAGGGTTACGCCCTGGTACAACGTCACGTCATCGCCCACGACGGCGGTCTCGCCGATGACGACCCCCATTCCGTGATCGATAAACAGGCGATGACCAATCTCCGCGCCGGGATGGATCTCGATGCCGGTTAACAAGCGCGCCCATTGCGATAGCCAGCGCGCCAAGAGTCGCAAGTTATGCTTCCAGAGCCAGTGATTGATGCGATGAAACCACAATGCATGAAGGCCGGGATAACACAGGAGCACCTCCAGGTAGGACCGCGCAGCGGGATCGCGTTCGAAGACCGCCGCGAGATCCTCGCGAATCGATTGAGTCAGACCGATCATCTGGGTGGCTTATGGCCGCGCCTCGGACGCACTCTTTTGATTGACGTAGGTGACGCCCGCGATCACCTGCGGATCGGCGGGACTCTTCGGACTGTAAAGACCTACCCCGTCAAATTGTAAGAACCTACACCGCTACTGCGGTCATCTCCAGAGCTTCCTTCCGGAGATGATCGAAAAGAATGCTGCTCAAGTAGCGCTCGCCAAAGCTGGGGAATACGACGACAATCAGCTTACCGGCATTCTCCGGTCGCTTGCCGACTTCCAGTGCCGCCACCGTAGCCGCGCCAGACGAAATTCCCATGAGCAAGCCTTCTTCAATCGCCAAACGCCGTGCCATGTTGATGGCATCTTCACTCGACACCTGAATCACTTCCGAAATGTAGTCCGTGCGTAAAATTTCCGGAATGAAGCCTGCGCCGATGCCTTGAATCTTGTGGGGACTCGGCGCTCCGCCGGAGAGCACTGCACTTTCCTTCGGTTCGACGGCAACTGCCTTGAAGCTCGGCTTCTTCGGACGAATGTATTCCGTCACGCCGGTGATGGTTCCACCCGTTCCGACGCCCGAGATGAGAATATCGACTTGCCCGTCGGTGTCCGCCCAGATCTCTGGACCGGTGGTTTCCAGGTGGATCTTTGGATTGGCGGGGTTCGCGAATTGCTGGAGCATGAAACCGTTGGCAGTACGGGCCAGGATTTCGTTTGCCTTCGCGATCGCAGCTTTCATTCCTTGCGGGCCGGGCGTAAGCACGATCTCCGCTCCGAAAGCGCGCAACAAAACGCGTCGCTCCAGGCTCATTGTGTCGGGCATCGTCAGAATTAGTCGATATCCCTTGACCGCCGCAACAAACGCCAAGCCGATTCCTGTATTCCCGCTGGTTGGCTCGATCAGCACGGTCTTGCCCGGCTGAATCTTGCCGGCTTTCTCGGCTTCTTCAATCATGCTGACGCCGATCCGATCTTTCACGCTCGCACAGGGATTGAAGCTTTCCAGCTTGGCGGCGATCTTTGCCTGTGATCCGGTCGTTACTTTATTCAAGTACACCAGAGGAGTGTGGCCGATCAATTCAGTGACGTCATGGGCGATTTTCATACATGATCCTCAACGCTTCGATTGCGCTTTAGAGTCTACAAGAGTACAGGAGTCTGAAAATGAAAAGGCCTCATCTTGCCCAGAGGGCGAGACGAGGCCTAAGACGAAGCACGTCAGTTCGATTTCGGCTGATCCGGCGCTTGCGGTGGATTGGTATCCGGCGAGGGATTTGGGGGCGTCGTGACGGGTTGCGCCTCCGTTCGCGGTGTGACGTAAGGAACGGCTGGCATCTTCGTCACAACCCCGGTCTCGGCATCCGCTAAATCAACGCCGTTGTGTTCCAGCAAAAGTCCGGTCGCCCGGTCCAGTTCCACTCGTGATTTCTCGTACGCAGCTCGAGCCGCAACCAGGTTCGACTTTGCCTGCGTAAGTGAACTGGATTGCTGCAAGACGAGTGTAGTCGTCGAAGCACCCAACGCGAACTTCTTCTGCTCCGCGTCGAGAGATTGCTGTGCCAGATCGACCGCCGCTTGAGAGGCCGCCACGTTCGCTCGATTCTGCTGCAAGGCGAACTGCGCGTTCCGAACTTCAATGCGGATTTCATTCTCCACTTGTTGCAACCGCAGTTGTGCCTGTCGGAATTCGAGCTGCGAGCGCACCTGGTTCGCCTGCGCCGTGCGATTCCGGATGGGGATGTTGACGCTTAGCCCGATCCCCTTGTCTGGCGCAGTGCTATTGAAAAGCTGGTTGAACGCGTGGCCGTAGCTGCTTGGTGGAGAAACGTCGGCCGGTGGTGTACAGAAAATCGGGTTGCTGCCCGGGTTACCGCAAATCGAAGCGGGGTTGGCGACTCCAGCCAAACCCGATCCCCCGTAGTACGCGAATAGATCGACGCTGGGAAGCAACGTATTTTTGACCGCCTTTAAACTCACCTCGCGGCTGCTTAAATCGATGCGCGACTCGAGCAGCTCGGGACGATGATTCAGAGCGTCAGTCATAAGGTCCTGACCTGGCGTCGCTGCCTCGTCGGCAACATTGCGCATGGTATCAGTCGGAATGACTTCCGCATCGATCAGGTGCTGATCGACGAGCGTGCGGCTCAGCGCGTTCTTCATCAGCAACTGCTGGAGCTCAAGGTTAGTCTGCGCCACGATCAGTGATTGTTGATTGGTGGCCACCTGACTCTGCGCACGGACAATCTCGATCGGCGCCAACGTTCCAATCTCCACCTGCTTCTTGTTATCGGAAAGCGTCTTGTTCGCCAGCGCTAACGCATCCTGTTGCACCTTCACGTTCTCATAGGCGTTCACCAAATCCCAGTACATGTTCTGGATCTGGTCGACCGTAGTAATGATCTGCAGACGAAAGGCTACATCGGACAAGTTGCGGTTATTCTTCGCGATGATGATGAACCGCTTGTTAGGCAGCACTCCAAACCCCTGTAGCAGGTGTTGCGTGATAGTCGCTTTAAAGCTCGGTGTAATTGCGGGACTGAACGTACTGAACTGAGAGTTCGTCGTAACGCGAGTATTGTTGAAGCCTACTGATAGGTTCGTACCGCTGACAAAACCCTGGTTGTAGGCAAAGTTCGCGGTGCTGGTGTTCTGAAACAGCACTGGCACATTGCCGGAAAACGGGTTGGTCGGCTCCTGAGAAAACTTATCGATCTGCAGCGTGCTAGTCAGAATCGGATCGTAAGAGCCGATCGCGGGTCCGATACCCAACGTCGAGCTGACAATACCCAGCGTTCCGCTGCCGGCGCCGCCGCTGCCGGGCGTGGTTCCACCCGCGCCGCCGCTCGCTGTCGTTGCACCGCCAAAGCCTCCGACTCCGCCTCCGGGCGTACCTTGGACCACGCCGGTGTTCACGCCGAGCACCGTCGCGCCCGCCTTTGTACGCAGTACATCGGTATCGGCGATATTCAAGTTGTAACGGGAAATGGCGATATCGAGATTGTTTTCGAGAGCCAGTGCAATCGCATCGTTCATCGAAAGCATCAGCCTGCCGTTCTGAAGCAATTGGTCCAGTCGCGGCGTGTTTGTGAGGCTCGGCAACGGCACCCGCCGCCCCGCGTAAGGCGCGATAGGATTCGGAAAGTGGGAGCGTCCATGGTTATATTCGCCCACTTTGAAGGCCTGGGGTTGTGCGGTTGTGGGAGGTTGGCTTGCTGAAGGCGCTTGCGGTACTGACTGGGCATCTTGGGCCCACGCCCCAGTTGCGAATGCGCAAAATAGTGTCAACACTGCAAAAAGTCTGGCGTTCACGCTCATATTAGGCAGTTGCATTCACGATCTCCGTCAAGAACTCGCTAGAATTGCCGGGTAATAAAACCTGCGGGCACGGGACTGACACTGGTCCGCACCTTTTGGTACGCACGGAGGAAGGGAAAGGTTCCTTTTCTCCGACTGAAAGCTGGAAAAGCTTCGAATTCGCGGAAGCTCCATAGTATAGACGACCGACGCGTGCTCATATCGACATGGCGCCCGCGAGAATCACGTTGGGCCTGCGCTTTAAGCAGGATTGGATGAAAGCTCATTCGCAAAAGACTCTGAAACCATGCGAAATCTCAAATTGATTTTGTCTTACGACGGTTCAGAGTACTCCGGGTGGCAGATCCAGCCCGGGCACGCCACGATCCAAGGCACACTCGCCTCAGCCATTGGACGGCTTACGGGCGAAAACGTTCTGCCACAAGGATCAGGAAGAACAGATGCCGGGGTGCACGCACTCGCCCAGGTGGCGAGCTTTGTCACCGCTTCCACGATCCCGGTAGAGAATTTCGTCAAGGCTCTGAATGACGTTTTGCCGCCTTCGATTCGGGTGCTCGAGTCAGTCGAAGCGTCCACGGAATTTCATGCGCGCAAAGCTGCCCGGGCGAAAACATACCGCTATCGCATGTTGCGTTCGCCCGTCTGTTCGCCATTCCTCGCGCGATATGTTTGGCATTTCCCTTATCCCCTGAACGAAAAAGACATGGCGAAGGCTGCTGGCGAAGTGATCGGCGAACACGATTTCACTTCTTTCGCGGCGGTTGATCCGGAGCGAGGACGTGAAGACTCTGAAGTGTCGAACGTTCGGACGATCATGGATTCATGCTGGAATCGCGATGGGGAGGAATTCATTTACACAGTTCGGGGAACCGGGTTCCTACATCACATGGTGCGCAATTTGGTGGGCACATTTGTTCTTGTCGGCAAAGGAACTGTGCCCATCGACGACTTTACACGCATTCTCAAATCTCATAACCGTTCGGTCGCGGGCCCGACCGCTCCGGCGAGCGGTTTGTGCCTCGTAGGGGTGGAGTACTAGCGGCTTTACGAACATTTACATGGATTGACCAAATCTTTACCTGGCGTCATCGGGCGCGCAGTCGAAAATTGTAGAAGCTTCGGGCGATGCACCTGCCACCGCTGCTTGGCGCGCTTCTCAGTTGCGAGCGGCGACTTTGTCGGGACACTTCTCCAAACCGAACAGAGAACGACCTGAGCGTTCTTGTGCAGGTATTCTGAACGGCAATCCTCTGTTGCTGGGAAAGATCGCACTATATGGATAGACATATGAATTCGCTGATACGAAATTCAAAAGTTCAATCGATTGCAGTTTTCGGTCTTCTCGTTGTTCTCACAACCTATGAATGGGCCCAGCAGTCATCGGATGCCGTGCTGCCCTCAGCCCCGCAAACTGCTCAGGCCGCTGCTTCGCCGAAAGATCCTCAGCAGCAGTCTTCTCCGCATGAGTTCGTTTTGAAAGATTATTCAAAGGGACATAAGGCATTCCCGAATATCCTGGCGCCATATCGGGCGGAGCACGTGGATCCGCCCACTCTCACCAACACGCCCCGGATCGATCAACTCCTGCACGACGGCAAAATCATGCTGTCCATGAATGACGCCGTCGCGCTTGCCCTCGAAAACAATCTCGACATCGCCATCGCGCGTTATAACCTGAACATTGCCGATACCGACATCCTGCGTACGGCCGCTGGCGCCGTCATTCTCGGCGTGAATTCCGGAGTCCTCCAAGGCACTCCGGGAGGCGGCGTTGGTGGGATAAGCGGATCTGTGGGTTCCGGAGCCGGCGGCACCACCGTTGCGCCTGGCGGAGCGGCCACGGGCACCGCAGGAATCGTCAGCTCTACTCTGGGTCTGGGATCGACAATTTCGAGTTTCGATCCAATCCTAGGCGGTACGCTGCAATTAGACCGCGCCACCACACTGTCGACCAACGCCCTTTTGGGCCGTACAACGGTGCGAGGCGATACCGACACGGCGGACTTTAACTACATTCAGGGATTTCATTGGGGCACCAACATGTCGGTGGTGTTCAACAATACCCGTATTGTCACCGACCAACCGACCGTTACTTTGAGTCCGGAGCTGAGCTCAAACTTCAAATTTCAGGTAACGCAACATCTCTTGCAAGGTTTCGGATTTCTGCCCAACACACGGTTTATCCGAATTGCGAATAACAATCGGATTATTGCCGATACAGCATTTCGTCTGCAGGTCATCACCACCGTCGATCAGATCGAAAATATCTATTGGGATCTCGTTTACGCCTACGAAAACCTGAAAGTGCAGCAGGACGCGCTCTCGTTTGCCCAAAAGACTCTTTCGGACACGCAACGCCAGATTGGCGCCGGTGTGAGCGCGCCGTTGCAACTTGCCAGCGCACAAAGCACAGTAGCGAATGATCAGCAGGCGTTGATCCTCGCTCAGACCAATCTTGAGTTGCAGCAACTGCTCATGAAAAACGCCCTGAGTCGCACGCTGGAGGATCACACGCTGGCTGAGGCCGAGGTCATCCCCACTTCCACCATGGACGTCCCTGAGCAGGAGGTGGTCCCACCGACGCCCGAACTGATCGACCAGGCCCTCACCCATCGTGGAGAACTGGAAGAATCGCGCAATGATCTCAAAACCCGTGAATTGAATACTCGCGTCTTGGGCAACGCGCTCCTGCCCACGGCCGACGTGTTCGCTTATTACGGAGGGTCCGGCGTAGGCGGCGATCAAAATGCGGCGAACATTTGTCCCGCCCCGCCCGCGCCACAGCCATTTGGTTGCAGGCAACCCGGAGCCATCCCATCTCGAGGGATCGGCGCTACTCTGCAGCAAATGGTGAATTCGACTGCGCCTGATAAGGGAGCCGGCGTTACCTTCAGCATCCCGCTGCGCAATCGTTTAGCCCAGGCGAACCAGATCCGATCCGAGTTGGAATATCGCCAGGCACAGATGCGTCTGCAGCAGCTTGAGAATCAGGTACGCATCGAGGTTCAGAACGCTCAATTTACTTTGCAACAGAATCGCTCCGCCGTAGCCGCGGCCAAGGCGGGTGTCGATTCCGCCCGTCAGTCGCTGTATGCCGAGCAAAGGAAGTTGCAGGCTGGGATGTCGACGCCGGCTCTCGTTCTGCAGAATGAGTCGCTGACGGCCACTGCCCAGTCGAACCTGATCTCCGCGATGGCCGCCTACGAGAAATCCCGCCTGGAACTCGACCGCGCGACGGGTCTTCTGCTGGAGCGCTCGAACATTCAAATTGCCGACGCTCGGCGTGGACGCGTTACACAGGAACCGAACGTGCCCGATGTTGCTCCCATGCAGAATGCTCCCGACACCGAGGCTCCGCAGCGATGATGTGCCAGGGATCACCATGATTGGTTGGGAGTATCATGGGTATGGCTTATCGCCGCCATCGTGAGCAGCATGGCTACCGATCTTCAAGTCGCGCTGCGGAGGGTCGCATCCATTAATCCCGCCACAGGCGAAGTCCTTCGGGAAATCGACTGTGCATCCGAGGCTGACGTCCGGCAGGCTGTGTCTCGCGCGCATTCGGCTCAAAAACAGTGGGCCGCCGTCGACGTAGGACCTCGCGTAGAAATCGTTCGCCGATTTCAGCACGCTCTTCAGGAGAGAAAGACCGAGGTTGCGCGTTTGATCGCGCGCGAGGCGGGCAAACCCTACGTGGAGGCATTGCTCACCGAAGTCATGGTTGTGCTCGACGCCACCCGCTTCCTGATCGAAAACGCCCGAAGCTTCTTGCGCGAGCACCCAGTTCCACACGGCAGCCTTGCAATGAAAACGAAGGCCGGGCGACTCGTGCGTGAGCCGCGCGGGGTTATCGGGATCGTCTCCCCTTGGAACTATCCGCTGTCGATTCCTGCGGTCGAGACGTTGGCGGCGCTTGTGACCGGCAACGCCGTAATCCTGAAACCTTCGGAATTCACTTCGCTGATTGCGCTGGAACTGGACTCACTATTTCGAGCCGCAGGTCTTCCCGAAGCCGTGTTTCAGGTGGTGGTCGGAGATGGAGCGACCGGCGCGGCGTTGCTTGAATCCGACCTCGACAAGCTGGTCTTCACCGGAAGCGTTCCAACCGGCAAGAGGATCGCGCAGGTCTGCGCGGCCCGATTGCTGCCGGTGCTGCTCGAGTTGGGCGGCAAGGATCCGATGATCGTCCTCGACGACGCCGACATCGACGTGGCTACCAGCGCGGCCGTTTGGGGTGCGTTCGTCAACGCCGGACAAGCGTGTCTCTCCGTAGAGCGTTGCTATGTGCATCGTTCCCTTTACGCGCGCTTTCTCGAAGTTTGCGTCGACAAGACTAAAAAATTGCGGGTGGGAGACGGCCTCGATCCCGAAACAGAGATCGGGCCGATGATTCATGAACGACAACTGCGCATCGTCGAAGGTCAGGTAGAAGAGGCGAAAGGACTAGGTGCACGCGTTTTGACTGGCGGTTCAAGATTGCCCGAGCTCGGTCCAAATTTTTACGCTCCGACAGTCCTCGCCGATGTCACTCACCGGATGCAGATCATGCAGCAGGAGACATTCGGTCCGGTCCTGCCGGTCGCTGCGTTCGACGACGACGAGGAAGCTATTCGCCTCGCGAACGATTCCGAGTTCGGACTGGCTGCGAGCGTTTGGACACGCAACTCCGAGCGGGGCGAAGCGGTCGCCAGACGGCTCGAGGCGGGCACCGTCATGGTGAACGACGTAATTTCCTGTTTCGGCATCAGCGAGGCACCCCATGGCGGTCTCAAAGCCAGTGGCATCGGACGCGCTCACGGCCGGGCTGGCATGGAAGAGATGGTTCGAGTCAAATATCTCGACATCGACCGCATGCCTCGAATGAAGAAACTCTGGTGGTATGGCTACGGGGAGTCGTTCGCGCGCCAGATGGAGGGCTTTGTGGATTTTCAATTTGCGCGCGGCTTGGGTCGGAGTCTCCATGGGGCCCTTAGATCCATTGGCGTTCTGCGCCGCAAAAAGCTATAAGCTCGAGTCTGGCTTCCGCCGGGTGCTGTTCAGTAAAATGTGGTAGGTAGGCTCAAGCGCGGCCACGGCCTGCGCTGACAAGGGAGGGCATTTGGCGACTGGGGAAACCGCGATCTCACATGCTGCTCAGCAACTTTCCAAGCACAAAGTAAAAACCAAGCAGACCGGTCAGCGTGCCTGCAACGAAAAAGACGAAAAGGGAAAGTTTTGTGGCGGCCATTTAAAAAGATGGTTTTACACGTCGGACGCAATCGAGCAGGAATGCGGCTGCATTGAAAAAGCCTGGGGCAAGAACGCCGAAGTGTATCGCTGCGAGACGTGCAAGACACTGTACCTTCCCAGCCCGCAGGATGATAACGGTGTAAATGTGGCTGGTACTGGCCGCATTTCCATCTTCGGTTTGACGATTCCTCCCAAGGAAGAAAAAGCCAAATCGTAGTGAGGACGTTTCATCAAGCCATCGATCTGAGGAAGACCGTTGTGTCATCTAGCCGAATCAAGTGAACACATCTGAACTCATTTACGATTGGAACACGATTCACCCGAAGTCGCTGCGTCCGGCTGGGCACGTTCTTCTCAACGACGAAACCTTGCGCGATGGTCTGCAGTCGCCTTCCGTCCGCGATCCTTCCGTCGCAGAGAAGATTGAAATCCTTCACTTGATGGAGGCCCTGGGTATCCATTCGGCAAACCTTGGATTGCCGGGCGCAGGCCCCCGTGCGGTGGAACACGTGACTGCGCTGGCGCACGAAATTGTTCGCCACAAGCTCAAAATCCGCGCGAACTGTGCTGCCCGAACGCACGAGAACGACATCCGGCCGATCGCCGACATCGTGCAGAAGACCGGGTTGCCCATCGAGGCCGCCACCTTCATTGGCTCCAGCCCGATTCGTCGTTTCACCGAGGGATGGACCGACGACTTCCTGCTACAGGCGACCGAGAAGGCGGTGAAACTAGCCGTGTCTCTTGGCCTCGATTCGATGTACGTCACGGAAGACACCACACGCTGCGATCCGGAGATGATCAAGAAGCTGTACTCGACGGCGATCCGCAACGGCGCACGCGCCATCGTGATCTGTGACACAGCAGGTCATGCCACGCCCATGGGGACCTTTGCGCTGGTGCGTTTCGTCCTCGACGAAATCGTGAAGCCTTCGGGAGAAAAAATCCGGGTGGATTGGCACGGTCATTGCGATCGCGGATTGGCGATTGCCAACTCGATGGCTGCGTTGGTCGCGGGCGCCGACTGTGTGCATGCCTCGGCCCTAGGCGTTGGTGAACGCGTAGGCAATACCCAGATGGACCAGATGCTTGTAAATCTCAAACTGATGGGCATCGAGCCCTGGGCCGCCCAGGATCTGACCAAATTAAAGGACTATTGCCTCGCAGTTTCGCGCGCGACCGGAATTCCTATTCCGGCGAATTACCCCGTGGTCGGAGAAGATGCTTTCCGCACCGCGACCGGCGTGCACGCCGCTGCAGTGATCAAGGCGTATAAGAAGAACGACGTGGAACTGGCCAACGCCGTCTACTCGGGTGTGCCTTCGCACGTGTTTGGCTTGGAACAGGTCATCGATGTGGGGCCGATGAGCGGGAAATCAAACGTTCTCTTCTGGCTCGAACGGCACGGCATTCCCGCGACGGACGACATCGTAGAGCGAGTCTTTGCCCGAGCCAAGTCCTCGGACCATACTCTCACCGAGGCCGAAATTCGCGAGTGCGTACCCGCAGAGACTACTCGGTAGCTTCTCGAACAGAATCGCGTCGCGACACAATCGGTGTGCTCTCCGCGTCTCCCCGGTGGTTACTATCAAGCGCCGGCGGTAACCTCGGTACCCTTCAAAAGCAACCCAATCGGTCTATTTGACGTTGTAAGATGACGCATTGGCCCCCATGCCTTTCGGTTCCAGTGCCGAAGTGTCGAATCGCTTTCCCACCGTGCCGGAAGAAGTGGCACGCCTTTCGGCTTCGCCAGAGATTCGCTCTGCTTTCAATTGGTTCCGCGCCCAAGAACCGCAACTGGCTCATTGGCAACTGGAGATGGCTCGCATCGCGGCGCCCCCTTTTGGAGAAGGACCTCGGGCCGCCTGGCTGGCGGAACGCTTTCGCGAACTGGGACTGGACGATGTGCGCGTGGATGATGTCGGCAACGTCTTTGGTATCCATCCTGGTTTCGGCCGTCGTTACATCGCACTGAGCGCCCACATCGACACGGTCTTTCCCGCGGGGACACCGCTCAATGTTCGGCAGCAAGGCAGCCGCCTGTTTGGTCCAGGAGTCTCCGATAACGGTGCGGGTGTCACTGCAATGCTGGCCATTGTTGCATTGCTTCGTTCCGTCCGAATTCGCCACGCACTTCCGTTCTTGTTCATCGGCAACGTAGGCGAAGAAGGCGAAGGCGACCTCCGTGGAATGCGCCACATTTTCGCCACTCCGCGCTGGAAAGATTCCATCGCCTATAGCCTGATTCTCGACGGTGCCGGTGCCGACACCATTGTTGCCGAGGCACTCGGTAGCCGCCGCTTTGAAATCATTGTTCGCGGGCCGGGCGGCCATTCCTGGAGCGATTTCGGGGCGCCCAATCCGATCGTCATTCTCGCCCGCGCGATCGAAAGCTTCTGTCAGACTCCGGTCCCCACCACGCCCAAGAGCACCTTCAACATTGGCGTAATTCGTGGCGGGACATCAGTCAACTCGATCCCCGAATCTGCCAGCATGCGCGTTGATCTGCGTTCCACTTCGAAATCGGAATTGGAGAAGATGGAACGCTCCTTGCGCGTTTGTCTTGATCAAGCCGTTGGCGCTGAGCAGCATCTTGGCGAGACCCGTGGGGCGGGCCAACGCAGAACGCACGCAGTGACCAGCGAGGTGGTTGTGATCGGAGATCGTCCCGCGGGCGATCTCGAAACCAACGCCCGAATCTTGCAGGTTCTACGTGCGGTTGACGCCCATCTTGGCAACGTCGCGCAAGTACAGCGCGCCTCTACAGACGCCAACATCCCGTTATCCCTGGGGCGCGAAGCCGTGGCGATCGGCGGCGGTGGTTCCGGCGGAGGGGCTCACACGCTGCAGGAATGGTTTGATTGCAACGGCAGGGAACTGGGGTTGAAGCGAATTCTGCTGACACTACTCGCATTGGCCGGAGTTGGGGAATGAACGTTAGAACGGCCCTCGTTCTGCTATGCGGAGTTTGCATGCAAGCGCAGGAACCACCGGCAAAACCAAAGGCCGACATCATCTTTACCCACGGGAACGTGTACACCGGCGTGGCTGTCATGTCTGCCTTCAAAGCGATCAAGCGGGCGGAAGCGATTGCCACTCGTGGAGATCGTATTGAGGCGGTTGGTGAGAACGCCGAAATTCTCAAACTTCGCGGACCGGACACTCAGGTGATCGACTTGGGCGGCCATTTCGTCATGTCCGGTTTCAATGACGCCCATGCCCATCTCATCGATAGCGGCTTCGAGCGCATGAACGTAAATCTTGTCGGCGTGAAATCTCTCGAGGAGTTTCGTGAGCGCATCCGCGCCAAGGTGGACGCCGCTGCGCCCGGAGACTGGATTCTCGGCGATGGCTGGGACGAAAACCTTTGGCCGGTGAAGACCCCGCCAACACGCTGGGACATCGATGAAATCACTAGAGATCATCCGGTTTTTGTCGGCAGGGTCGATGGCCACATTGCGGTAGCTAATTCCCGCGCCTTGCAGCTCGCGAGCATTACGATCGCCAGCCGCGATCCCAAAGGAGGCAAGATCGATCGCGACTCAAACGGCCAGCCCGACGGCATTCTGCGCGAGACCGCAAGGCAGGCCGTGTACGATACCATTCCCAAGCCGACGCACGATAAGCGTCGCCAAGCCATGGAACTGGCGCTCGCCGACGCTGCCTCCAGGGGTGTCACCTCCGTGCAGGACAACTCCGGCAGTTGGGAAGACTTTCAGATCCTCGAAGAGATCGAGAAAGATGGAAAGCTGACCGCCCGGATCAGTGAGTGGCTGCCTTTCGACGATCCTCTCGACAAACTCGACGAGAAACGAAAAGCACATCCTGCTTCCGACAACATGCTGCACACCGGCATGCTCAAGGGTTTCATGGATGGCTCTCTTGGTTCGCACACGGCGGCCATGATCGAGCCGTATTCCGACGATGCCAAGAACACCGGCCTCCCACGCTACGACGTGCCCAAACTCAATGACATGACCCGAGAGCGTGTTCTGGCCGGTTATCAGATTGGCTTTCATGCAATCGGGGATCGTGGTGTGCAAATGGCCCTCGATGCATTTGCGGAATCGGAAAAGGCCGCGAAAGAAAAGAAGATCAAGGCGGCCAATGGCGGAGACGACTACCGGATGCGCATCGAACACGCGCAGGTCGTCACTCCCCTGCAGATCGCGAAGTTTCGCGATCTGAAAGTCATCGCGTCGATGCAGCCCAGTCATGTGCTCACCGACATGCAGTGGGCCGAAGCGCGCCTCGGACCGAAACGCGCCGAGCATTCTTACGCCTGGGCTGAGTTCCTCAAGCGCGGCGTCAACTTGGCTTTTGGGTCGGACCATCCCTATGGTCCGATTTCGCCCTTCGAGGGCTTGTACGCCGCCACCACACGCACGAGCGAATCGGGGAAACAACAGTACTATCCCGACCAGAAGATATCGATGGATCAGGCGATCGCCGCTTATACGACTGGTTCGGCTTTTGCTGAGTTTGCTGAAAAAGATAAGGGCTTGATGGTTCCGGGCATGCTCGCCGATTTCGTGGTGCTCGATCGCGACGTGACAGCGGTCGTTCCGCAAAAGCTTTTGCAGACCAAGGTCCTGCGAACCGTCGTCGGCGGAAAGACGGTCTACGAGGCAAAGTAGCTGAAGTTGCTAAACTGGGCAGTGTGGACTGGCGTAGTCGAGAGCGGTTACTTTTTTGGGGAGCTCCGCTGGCGATCATTCCCGCTTTATTGTTTTTGCCCGCATTCGTAGCGCTCATTTTTTCTCCCCGCATTTCCCATGCAATCGTGTGGAGCATCGTGCTGTTCCCGATCCTGTTCGCCGCGGAAGTCGCAGGCGTCTGGAAATTGGCTCGCGGATGTGTTGAGCCACCGTTCAATCTGCTGAGTATGCTGTCGTTTGGCGCGATGCTGGTTCTGCTGGTGATCGTTACTTACACCGGGGTGTTCCTGGTAGCGCTGGCAGAACGCATGTAAATGTTCAGTCAGCCATGAAACGGTTTGCGTAGGAGAGGCGTCTAACTAAGGAATCCGTTTGGCACTCCCGGGCGCTTGAATCTGGGCTGCTCTGGCCCGCTAAACAGGTATAATTAGAGGGTTTACGAGTTTTCGGGAGGAAGTACCATATGGAACCGCGCGAAAGCGCTTTTTGGGTGAGTCTCAAGGCCAATCGCTGGCTCTACACACTGAGCATTCTGGCCACACTCACCGTGGGCATTCTCATTGGCTCAGTTGTCTCCTATGGCGTAAAGGGCAAAGAAGGTCAAAAGGGAACTGACGCTGCGCCATTGACCGTGCCCGAAGTCAAACAGCTATCCAATGCCTTCACGCAGATCTCCAAGCAAATGGAACCTGCGGTGGTCAACATCAATACTGAATCCACCATCAAGAATCCGCACAAGCGTCGCGGTCGCCCGGGCCCGGGAGATGAGGACAACGACGGAGGTGGCGGGGGCGGGGCTAGTCCGTTTGACGATTTCTTTGACCGCTTCTTCGGCGGACAGGGAGGAGGCCAAGGCGTCCCGGGTGGTGGCGACCTGAAAGAGCGTTCTCTTGGCTCGGGCGTGATTGTGGACTCCAAAGGCTACATCGTGACAAATCGTCACGTGATTGAGAAGGCTGACCGCATCCGCGTGCGCCTCCAGGACGATGCTCCGGGCGTCCAGCACGACGCCAAGTTGATCGGTTCCGACCAGGAGACGGATCTCGCTGTCATTAAGGTCGAAATGGAGCGCTCTTTGCCCACCGCGAAACTGGGCAACTCCGACGGCATGCAGGTCGGCGACTGGGTGTTGGCCATCGGCAGTCCATTCGGATTGCAAGCTACCGTTACAGCAGGTATCGTCTCGGCCAAAGGCCGCAACATTGTTCCCAACCGCCAGTTCCAATCATTCATCCAGACAGATGCCGCGATTAACCCCGGCAACTCCGGTGGACCGCTGGTGAACATGGCTGGGGAAGTCATCGGCATTAACACTGCCATTCTCACCGAAACCAATGCGTATGCAGGTGTCGGCTTCGCCATGCCATCAAATACGGTTGTACAGGTCTACAACCAGCTGATTAGTCCCGAACACAAGGTCACGCGCGGGTCAATCGGCGTTGAATTTGCAGCGCAGCCTGTCCCGGCCATCGCGCGCGTCTATGGTGTACAGTCGGGCGTCACTGTATCGAACGTCGTCCCCGGAAGCCCTGCCGACTCCGCCGGTCTAAAGGTTGGAGATACGATCATGTCCGTGGACGGCAAGGACGTCAAGAACGGCGATGAGCTTGTAGCCGATATCGCCTCCCGAAAACCGGGCAGCAGGGCGAAAGTCGGTTTTGTACGCAACGGAAAGAAAGACGAGACCACGGTCACGATCGCCGATCGCTCCAAGCTGTTCGCGGCCCGCCTCGGGGAGGAGCAGCCGGAGAACGACGAACAGCAGCCCAAGGAAAGCAAGCTGGGCTTGACCGTTCGGCCACTTACGCCTGACATCGCCGACCGGCTTGATGTTCCCGCCGGAAAGGGTGTCATCGTTCAGGATGTGAAGGGCGGCTCTTTCGCCGACGACATCGGCCTGAACCGTGGCGACGTGATCCTTGAGATTAACAAGCAACCAGTAAACACAGCGGAGGACTTTACCCGAATTGAGGGCACCTTGAAGAGCGGCCAGGACGTTGTCTTCCTGGTCCGTCCAAGAGGTGCTGGCCGGCAGGACGGCACGATCTTTATAGCCGGTACACTTCCGTAACGTCGGCATCGTCCCACGGTCACTGGCACCGGAACCCGATTCAGGGGATCATCATCCGGTGCCCTCCGTGGGCGTGCTTTTTGCTTTCGGGCTCGCTTTCGTGTACCTTGGCACGATTTTCGGAGAGTCGTTCAGGCTGCAGGCGAGTTTGAACAACAGGGGTTTGGTTGATTCCGAATAGTTGGGTCGATTTGATGATCAATGCGAAATGGAGAATCGCGGGTGGGCTAGGAGGGATGCTGCTCGTCGTGTGCTCCATGGTTTTCGCCGAGACCGACCAAACCACAACCAAAACTAAATCTGCGGCATCCTCACACTCCGCAAAAAAGACCTTTAGTTCAGCCAGTCATAGCGCAACATCCAAAACCGCTAAAACGAAAACCGCTTCCGGGACCACATCGCGGAAAGGGAAAAAGTCGAAAAAGACGGCCAAGCGCGGCCAGCAGAAGATTGACTCGGAACGCACCCAACAGATCCAGCAAGCCCTCATCAAGCAGCACTATTTGAGCGGCGAGCCGACGGGAAAGTGGGACGCCAGTACCGAAGAGGCTCTGCGCAAGTTCCAGGGTGACAACGGCTGGCAAAACAAAACTGTTCCCGATTCCCGCGCCCTGATCAAACTCGGATTAGGTCCCAGTCACGACCACCTGCTGAATCCCGAAAGCGCGATGACGAGTGTTTCCGGCACTTCTTCGGCATCGAATGGATCGACTGGCTCTACGGCTCACAACGACCAGCCATCTCAGCCTCAGCCCTAGCATCCCTAAAACAGTTAACGCTTCACCACGGGTTTTGGAAAGTAAGGCAGAGGCTTGCCTGCCAGAATCGCGCGCGGATTGTCTTCAACGAGGGCGTTTGCAAGCTCGTTCCCATACGTCGCTGCTACAACCTGGCGAGCCTGCGAGAGGACGGGCGTGCGATGCTTGTTGTCGTGAGCATCGGACGCTAGCACGTGGACAGCTTCATGTTCGAGGAGCCAAGTGGCCACTTTTTCTACCCGGCTGCCCCAGAAACCGGTGAGAGCATTCGCGGTCACTTGCACTGCGCATCCGAATTCCACCCACTCAATCACCCGTTGCGGCGACTGCCTGAGGATGGCGTTGCGCTCCGGATGCGTAATAATCGCCGTCACACCAACATCTCCTAGCTTCAGAAAACAATCCGCAATCTGTATAGGAATGCTGAAATCGCTCAACTCCACGAGCAGATAACGCGTGCCGGAGATGGTGTACTTCTCAGGATTAGCCAGCACCTTCTTTAGATTGTCATACGAAAGGTGAAAGTCGCAGCCGATACCAAGCGTCAACGAGTCGCCGACCAGACCCTGCAACCGCTCCAGGCGCTCTTCAAGGTCCGCCCGGTCGTACCGATAACGGTCATTGGAATGAGGGGTAGCAACGGAATGGGTGATACCGTCCGCGGCCGCCAAGCGGCACATTTCCACGGCAACATCCCAGGATTTGGGTCCATCATCAACTTCGGGCAGGAGGTGGCAATGGATATCGATCAAGGCGGGTCCAGGGTCCTTGCATGAATTTAACCAGATTCTCGCCGGAAAGACCAAGCCATGGAGGGCAGCCAGCCGTAAATGTGCTTCTTGGGGCAAACGGTTGATGAGTGTAATCCCCTGAGTGGAATTGCCGGATTAAGGCGGTTGATGCCTACCGAGTAACCTCCGAATCTTCAGGAATCTGCATTCAGGTGCCGGACCGAACGGCCGTTCGCTTTCCCCCGAAATGGCCCGTCCAGCAAGCATTTTCGCGCGTTTGCCAAAAAGAAAAATTGAAGAAAGAACCCGGCTCGCATAGAATCGCGCGCCAGCAAAGACACCCTCGGGATGTTTGTTTCCTGCTTAAAGATCGATCAGTCAATTGGCAAGGAGAATGACGAATGAAGTCTGAGAAGTTTTTGTTTCTTTCTGTGGTGGTTATCGTGTGCGTCGCTTTGGCGGCGACGTTCGCACAAGGACAAGCGGTTGTGCAGAGGCTGCCAGCCCGGCACACCGTCAAGCGTGCGCCTAGCCAAACTAGCCCAACAACTTCAACCGCGGCGGGAACGGCAACAGCGGCAGCGTCGGCAATTCCGGGCCTGCCTCTCTGGACCTTCAACGTGGAATCGAACCGAGATGGCAACGAATACACCGGCGTGATGGTGGGGACCAGCCCGTTTAATAGAGGATCCGGGCAGACCAGCGTTGCGACTCAAATCGTCCCCATCGTGATCAGAACCCATACGGTCGGAACTGTGGTCAGCGCAACAGGGATTATCACGACCGCACGAGGTAACACGACATTCGATCCGACACGGGCCGACCGCGCATGTCTTGGATCGCGAAACAACAATCCCCTTCGCTTGTTTTCCCAATCACCCTTGCTGCAAACCGCGGACTTCAACTATGGCGGCACCGATGTGGGGACCACGCAGGCGACCGACGCGTTCCAGAGAGCAGGTTTCTGGAAGGTCATTGACCGGGCGAACTACCATGTAACTCTTGGCCCCATTACGTCGTTCGAGCCGATCGTGATCGACATCCCAGCGGCAAGCGGCCTTGCGCTGGCAACCACCGCCCTCGGTCCTCCTAGCTTTTGTGCGCCGATGGGCATCATTGACATCAATCTCTTCGACTTGCTTCTGAACAACAACGTTCTGCCGGCGCTGGCGGCACGGGGCGTCAACCATGGCACTTTCCCGATCTTCTTCCTCCACAACCTGGTCATGTCGATCGGTGACCCAACCAACCTCGCCAATTGCTGCGTACTCGGGTATCACGGCACCGGGAATGCGGACCCCACCCAGACCTACTCGCCTCTGGACTTCGACTCCACAGGTCTCTTTGGTGTTTCCGGGTTGGATACAGCGGTTGCTTCACACGAGATCGGCGAGTGGATGAACGACCCATTCGGTAACAACCCGACGCCGCCGTGGGGCCACACCGGACAGGTCGGAGCCTGTCAGAACAATTTGGAAGTAGGCGATCCGTTGACCGGCACGGAAGCGCCACGGATCGCAATGCCGAACGGATTCACTTACCACCTGCAAGAGTTGGCGTTCTTCTCGTGGTTTTACAATTCCCGTTCCGTCGGCGTGAATGGCTGGTTTTCCGACAATGGCACGTTTCTTACGGACGCGGGGCCACCCTGCCAATAGTTTAAAAGATGACAAAATCCTGGAGCAGCCTTCGGGCTGCTCCTTTTTGATTGGGCGAAAACGCGGTTGCTGCAAACGTTTCGGCGTTTGTATCGCGTTTTACTTTTGTGTCGTCGTTCAATTGCCGAGCGTTTTGGACAAGAGCTGTATTAGGATCTCCGTTCCCGGAGAAGTCAATGAAGTTGAAGATTTTCAGACTGAGTGCGAGCAAAATCGTGTTGGTTGCCTTACTCGTGGTGGCTTGGCAATCCGAAGCACAGGCACCCAAAACACTGAATTCGACGATGGTACCGAGGTATCCGATGCTATCGGAGCCGGGATCGGGCACTGGCATCCCCATCTGATGTTTTTCGTTTCGCAGACGGAACCTGCAGTCTGGGGCGCCAATCTGCCCAAATCCCCGATCATCGCGTCTGAAGTCAGTCTGGAACGCTTGACCGTTTTCCTGATTCCAGTTGGCCAATGGTCCGAAGGCACCGCGGATTCCAACTAAGCACTGGTGCTTAACCCGAACAATCTTAGCCCTGAGTTTGGCCGTCACCACCAGAAGAATCTCTTTCGGCAGAATCTGGACCAAAGTCAATCAGTGTAATCGCCTTCCATGAGGAGGACAGAAGCGCGGGGGACTCCCCCGCGTGGCCAAGTACAGTGAGTGCAAAGCTTGGAAGCAACAAGTTGCCTGCGGATTACGCCCCCGAGGCGGCGTTGGCCGCGGGCGTGGGTTCTTTTCCGTGCAGCAATTGCACGATGGCTTCGTA
>Ga0210409_10000251_pt1 | contig 107309 bp, 84 predicted proteins | sample IncBWH17MmetaG_FD_161649 | JGI IMG/M metagenome (GOLD analysis project Ga0210409, IMG submission 161649) | Forest soil microbial communities from Barre Woods Harvard Forest LTER site, Petersham, Massachusetts, United States - Inc-BW-H-17-M | ecosystem: Environmental > Terrestrial > Soil >... | reverse complement strand
CGGTGTAGCCCTGCTTGAGTCGCAGCTTCCCGTGATGACCTGCGGCGACCGAAACGGGGGCTTTCGATCCTTTGTCGAGACGCAGCCGGGCAATCACGTCATGGAGGAGTCTCGGAAGATGGCCGGTCCGTTCGTCGAAATTCAACGGGATCCGGATTAAGTCGGGTTCTTTCTCCACAAGCTTGAGCCACTCACGAATCGTCGGGTCGAGTTCCTGTTCGAGAATGTCGGCCACGCACTCTGTCCCTGCAGAAGCAGGAAACGACTCGCTGCCGCCCCCCGGTGAAGCTGTAGTTCTCGTCATGGGAACCTCTTCTTACGCACACTGAGTATTCCACTCCGGCAGCGGCACCGCTGTTCAATAAGACATACATTTCCAATAAGATAGGGACGCCTTTATCAGCAACACTTACAGAAAAACAGGGGGGATAGGCACGGACAATCGCCCATAAAAACAAAAAAGCCCCGGAATTCCGGGGCTCTCTTCAAGACTTGTCTGGAACTGCGGAACGCGCCGTCTACGCCTGGGGCTCGCTCCCTGCAACCGCTACGGCAGCCACTTCTTCACGGCCCGCTCGCTTGATGCGCGCCGCCTTGCCCTTCAAATCGCGCAGGTAGTACAGCCGTGCACGGCGAACCTTGCCCTTGCCGACCACTTCAATCGAACTGATCGTCGGCGAATGCAGCGGGAAGATGCGCTCGATCCCCACTCCAAAGCTCACGCGCCGCACCGTAAACGTCGCGCTGGAGGCCCGGCCTTTCTTCGAAATCACCACGCCTTCAAATGCTTGCAGGCGCTCCTTCACCTTCTCGCCTTCGCCTTCCTGGAGGCGTACGTTGACGCGCACGGTGTCGCCCGCGCGAAACTCAGGAAGGTCTTTGCGCAGTTGCGCATCGTGTAATTTACGTATAACCGGATTCATGTTCCTGTATCCTTCTAGACCCACTCAGGCGGGGCCAGCTCTTCAAGACAAACAACAATTATAGCCAAATGTTCAAAATTTACCTAGCCCAATCAAAACGAATAACTAGGCTTTGACTTCGCCTGCTCCCGCGCGTTATGAATTGTCAGCGCCGGTTTCCCCTGGTGAAACGCCGCGGCAGCGCATGCGTCTTGCAGCTTAGGAGCTTGAAAAATGAGCCTCGACAAGCAGATTGCAGTGAACGTCAAGCAAGCCGTTCCATTCTTCCATGTCTCGAGCATGGAAGAATCGCTCCGTTATTACGTGGATGGTCTGGGCTTTGGGATTCGATGGAAATGGATCGATGATGGCAAACTCCGTTGGTGCTGGCTGGAGAATGGCGGTGCAGCCTTGATGCTCCAGGAGTTCCGGAAAGAAGGCCTCAACTCCTGGCGACCCTCCTGCAAAGTGGGAGAAGGCGTATCCATCTGTTTCATGTGCGAAGATGCGCTGGCGATCTATCACGACGCGACCGCACGCGGAATTAAAGTTACAAAAAATCCGTTTGTCGGAAACAGGCTGTGGGTCGTTTCTTTTTCGGATCCGGATGGCTATCGAATCGATTTCGAAAGCCCCACGGATGTCCCCGAGGAAACAGAGTACTCACCGCAAAACAAATAATCAGCAAATTGGCGTTTGTCTAGGTCCGGGCCGGTACGGTGGTAGTTCGCCGAATCACACCTTTCGCGAAGCGTTCCATTTCCTCGAGTTGCGGGCTGAATTGCAGCAGGACCAGGTCTACGCCAGCCGCCTCGAATTGCGCGATTCGTTCGGCGACCTGTTCCGCCGTGCCAACCAGGCCGGAACGCAAACCGCGATTTGAAACCGAATAGTCTTCGAGCGAAACGCGCTGCTCGAGCTGCGTTCCCGCCAGCCATTGCTGGTAGTTCGCGTAGCCCGCCGCGGACTGGTGCACATCGGTGATGCGCCGCACCTCGTCCTGGGCTTCGCGTTCCGTTTCTCGAACCACCGCGTAACCCGCCACGCCGAATTTCATCGGAGGCAATTTGTGTTTCGCGCGGCGCTCGCTCAAATCCTCGATTTTCTTCCCCACGGTTTCCGGCGGATCGCCATGCATCAGGTACGCGTCGCACTTTTCGGCAATCAATTCCTTGGCCGCGGGAGATTCGCCGCCCGCATAAATCGTCGGCCGCGGCTTGGCCACCGGTTTCGGCTCCAGGACGTTGTCGTCCACGCGGTAATACTTCCCCGAGTACGAAAAATGATCCTGCTTCCACACGCCATCCACGACGTCGAGCCACTCCGTGGTCCGCGCGTAGCGGTCGTCATGCTGCTCGAACGACACGCCGTATTTTTTCGCTTCGTCCGACCACCACGAAGAAACCACGTTCAACGTCAGCCGCCCATTGCTGATGTGATCGATGTTCGCCGCCTGCTTCGCCAGCAGCGCCGGCAAATGAAACGTCGGCCGCACCGCCACCATCAATTCAATCCGCTCCGTCACCGCCGCCAGCGCCGCTGCCGTGGACCACGCGTCCAGCGAGGGCGCTTCGACTCCCTTGATGTCATTGAGATTGAGCTCCGCGATCAGCGTCAAATCGAAACCAATCTGCTCGCTGCGCTGAGCGAGTTTTTTTACATACGCCCAGCTCGTTTCCATGTTTTCATTTTCGACGTTGCGCAGCCACCCGCCGAAAACGGGCATCCAGTAGCCGAATCTCATCGCGGGCCTCCGCTCACTACCACGCGTTCCGCGCGGCTAGCTTCGTGCTTCTGCGCTTCCGCAATCAAGAAATCCGCTAGCCGCGAGTAAGGATTGAAACCAATCACGCGCACCGGATCAGCCACGAAATTGGAAAGCGCGTTCACGTCGTAGTAAAGCTGCCGCCCCGTGCGCTCATCCATCACGTATTCGATGCCGCCCACCTCGACGCCCGCGAGTTCGACAATCCGCTCGACGTCCTCAATCACTTTTCGCGGCGGCGCATAGCCTTCCACTTTCATCCCGCTCTTCGGCGCGTCCACCGGGCAAGCGATTCGCGTCAGTTCTTCACCCCGTGTGTTCTGGCAAATATCCGCGGGACACAAGTTATAACTCTCCCCGGTGATGTGAATCTGGATCGCATACAAAAACTTTCCGCCGAGCACTTCAACGCGCGTGATGATACCGTCCCGCGCCGTAAACGCTTCCTGGACCAGTGCGGTCGAATCAATTCCAAAATAAAGCCGGTTCGCCTCCACCGCCGCGCGCAACTCCGCCGCCGCATTGAACCGCTCGATTCCCGCTCCGCTCCCGCCAATGTTCGGCTTGATCACCACCGGATATCCGATAGCCTCCGCCGCTGCAAGCGCCTGCGACGGATGATTGATCACCCACGCCTTCGGGTAAGGCAATCCCAGCTTCTCGAGATTTGTAAGCTGCAGCGCTTTTGAAATCTCGTGGTTGAAGCAGCGGTAGCCGTTCACCACGCGCACGCCTTTGCCTTCGAGATGGGCCAGGTAGTTCAGCGTATAAAAAATCCCGTGCCCGAGTCCGCGCTGCCACGCCGACGGGCTCATGCGATTGAACAGCAGCGAGTATTCCTGTTCCGGCGAAGCCACATCGTAATTGTGGTGCCGCGCGTCAATCTTCAGCCACGGCACGCCGCGCTCATCCATCTGCTGGAACAGCGGCCGGAACCAGTCCGGATGTTCGTAGTAAATGGCAATCGGTTTTTCCAGCCCGCCGCCATTTCCTTGGTTCTCGTTGCTCATGAATCCTCGCCTAAATTGGTTCGATGAAAATGCACTTCTCAAACAGGGGCTGATTTAGAGATGCACTGGAGCCGCCCACGGCATAAATATGAACCTCAAGAGCCTACATCTTATTCCCTTCCAAGCAGATCGGGGCGATTCCGCCGGGTTTTGTCGGCCGCCGCCACGCGTCGCCACTTAGCCACTTCCGCGTGGTTGCCGCCAATCAGCACATCCGGAACGCCCCACCCGCGGTACTCCGCCGGCCGCGTGTAATGCGGAAAATCCAGCGCCACTCCGTTCGTGGCTCGCGGCTCGAGACTCACATTGCCTGGCGCGTCGCCGCTGAACGACTCGTTTTGTGATGACGCTTCATTCCCAAGCGCTCCAGGAAGGAGCCGCGTGACCGCGTCCACAATCATCATGGCCGGAAGCTCGCCTCCACTCAGCACGAAATCGCCAATGGAGATTTCCTCTGTCGCCAGGTGCTCCGCAACACGCTCGTCAACGCCTTCGTATCTTCCGCAGATGAATATGATTCGTTCCAGCCGCGCAAAACGCCGCGCCGTTTCCTGACGAAACAGTTTTCCCGCCGCGGACATCAGCACGATCGCCGTTTTCGAATCCGTCGTGCTTGGCTTCGACGCTTCCCCCACGCTGCGCCCGAGGAGCGACTCCACCGCCTCAAACAACGGCTCCGGCTTCAGCACCATCCCTTCGCCGCCGCCGAACGGCCGGTCATCCACGGTGCGGTGCCGGTCCTTCGTGAACGCCCGCAGATCCTGCACATTGACTTCAACCAGCCCGGTTTCCAGAGCGCGCCGCACGATTCCGTAGTTGAGCGGCCCGACAAAGAACTCGGGAAAAATGGTGATAAGGTCGAAGCGCATGCCCAATCAGTTTAACCAATTGACACTCGGGCCGCTATTCCGGCCTCTTCAGACTTCTGTCATTTGAAACTGCTCGCCACCCCGCTCTCCCGCCATTGGTCCGTTTTCTGTCCCTTTGGACAGCTTGCCAACCTTTTTGCGGCCTTATAACCTCTTGTTCTGGAAGAAGTTGTACGCGGATGAGGCCGTATGACCGAGGAGCCTCGAACCTCTATGGCAGACCGTTTCCGGTGGCAGGCACCATGAAGTTTGCAGGCCGAATCTTCCCTGTCTGTTGCTGCGCGGTCATCGTTCTCTTCTTGGGCGGTTGCGGAGCCTACGGTGGAGGAGGAGGAAACTCCGGTGGCGGCGCGGCACCTGCTGCACCGGCGGGACTTGCGGCAACAGGCGCCAACGCGCAAGTGAATCTGACCTGGAACGCCAGCTCCGGGGCCACCGGCTATTATGTAAAACGTTCGACCACGTCCGGAGCCGAAGCGCAGATCGCCATACCTTCCACAAATTCTTATACGGACAGCCCCGTAACCAACGGCACGAAATACTTCTATGTCGTCTCCGCTTACAACACTTACGGCCAGAGCGGCAATTCGTCCGAAGTCAGCGCGACTCCCGCGCTCTCTGTTCCGGCCGCCCCCACCGGATTGACCGCCACTGCCGGCAACGCGCAAGTCATGCTTGTCTGGACCGCCAGCGCCGGAGCTACGAGCTACAACGTAAAACGCTCCACCACCAATGGCAGTGGCTATCAAACTGTCAGTTCGCCCACCACATCGAGCTTCACGGACAAGCCTCTGACCAACGGAACGATCTACTACTACGTCGTCACCGCCGTAAATTCTTCGGGAGAAAGCAGCGCCTCCACGCAAGCCAGTGCCACTCCCGCCGCCGCTCCGCAGCCTCCCGCTGCTCCAACCGGATTGACCGCTACGGCCGGCAATGCGCAAGTTAGTTTGACGTGGACCGCGAGCGCCGGCGCGACGAACTACCACATCAAGCGCTCGACCACGAACGGTTCCGGCTACACGCAGATCGCCGCCCCCACCACAACAAGCTTCGTCGACACGACCGTAACCAACGGCACGGCTTATTTTTATGTGGTTTCCGCGCTCAACGCTGCGGGGGAAAGCGCAAATTCATCTCAGGCAACGGCGACGCCGGCCAACGTCGCCGCCGATGTCACCATCACCATCGATCCCACGAAAACGAAACCCATTTCCCCCTACATCTACGGCACGAATTTTTACTCGGGAAACACCTCACCTCAGCCCAACTTCACCTTGGACCGCGACGGTGGCAACCGCTGGACCGCCTACAATTGGGAGACCAACGCTTCGAACGCCGGCAGCGATTATCTCTACGAAAATGATGCCTATCTGAGCAGCAGCAATGTTCCCGCCGAAGCGGTGCGCGGCTTCATCGCGGCGGATCAAGGAGCGGGCCTGGCCAGTCTCGTAACCTTCCAGCTTCAAGGCTATGTGTCCGCCGACGAAAGCGGCCCGGTGGCCACGCCTTTTCCAAATTTGTCGCGGTTCAAGCAGGTCATCGAAAAAAAGAGCACCAAGGATGCCACGCCGTTCACGCTGAGTCCTCCCACCAGCGACGCTTACGTTTATATGGACGAGTTTGCCTGGGCACTCGATCAGAAGTTCTCCGGTCAAGGAATTTTCGGCGCCAGCCCGACGCATCCGACGTTCATCAGCCTGGACAATGAGCCGGACCTTTGGAATTCCACCCATGCGGAGGTCCAGGGCTCGACGAACATTTCCTCGAGCAATTACATCGCGAAGACCGTGACGCTCACGGAGGCCCTAAAGGATCAATTCCCAAACGCCGTCATCTTTGGGCCGGTGAACTACGGATTTGAGGGCATTTACAGTTGGCAGGGAGACACAACTCTAAGCCCCACACCTAATGGGGCGAATTGGTTCGCTGACAAATACCTTGCCGGAGTAAAGACCGCTTCGACTTCCTATGGAAAACCCATTGTCGATGTTTACGATTTCCATTGGTATTCGGAAGCCACGGATGGCACCACCAGGGTCATCAATCTGACCGGGTCCACACTCACGGATGCACAAGTGCAGGCGATCGTGCAGAGTCCGCGCAGCTTGTGGGATCCGACCTATACAGAGAATTCCTGGATCATCAGCGTGCTGGGCGGCCCCATTAACATTCTCGGGCGTCTACAGGCGAAGATCGCGGCCAACAACCCGGGAATGAGACTCTCAATCACGGAATATGAAAACGGAGGCTTCAACCACATCGCGGGGACTATCGCGCAGGCGGACAACCTGGGCATCTTCGGCTCGCAGGGACTGTATGCCGCGTGCTTCTGGCCGCCGAACGGGACATATTCCTACGCGCTCGCGGGCTTCCGCGCGTTCCGTGGATTCGATGGAGCCAGCGCCACGTTCGGTGACACCTCACTCCAGGCGACGTCAAGCGCGGTGCAGAATGTGGTTGTGTATGCCAGCTCGGACAGCACGACGCCGGGCCGGATCGTCTTCGTGGCTATCAATCGTTCGAACGCCGCCAAAGTCACCGTCATCACCGGCCAGGCGCTTTCCGGCACGGCACATCTTTACCAAATGACCGCAACCACCGCGCAGGGTCAGAGTCCTGTGCAACCAGTCTCGATTGGAACCATGGCCGTAAGCGGTACTTCGATGACGATCAATCTTCCGGCCTATAGCGTCACGACCATCGACATCCGATAGCCCAGACGGAAAAGCGGCGGCAAGCCGCCGCACTCCAAAATAACCGCACCCCCATTCAGGATTCGGATCGATTCAGATCGCGCAGGCCTTCCGGCAGGATCACATCAATGCGCCGCGCGCTCGTATCAATTTTCGTGCAAATATCCACGGCCAAGGGAATCAGAATTTCGCCTTGGGTTGTATCCACTTCTAGAAGGGGAGTGCCGGGAAAATCTTCGCCAGGAATCTGCACATCGCGCACGGTACCGAGCAACGACGGTGCTTCACCAAGAGAACGCGGCGAAGAAGCAACAACCAGAGCCGAGGCCGGATTCTCAAACACTGAGCATCCAATTAGGTCCGACACGAAATACTGTCCCGCGGGAAGCGTGACGCGCTGTCCGAATGGCAACAACACTTCCAGCCCGCGAAACTTCTCCGCTTCTGAAATGGAATTTACGCCTTCGAAATGAAAAACGGCTTGCCCGCGATGATTCTGGCTCAGCCAGCAGGATTTCACCGCGATCGAACGCGGCTCGATCTTGCCGTCCGCCTGTCCGACAAATACTTCCTTAAGTCTTGTGAGTCGTTCCGGAAAATCCGTCAGCAGTTCCGCGGCAACTTCGCCCTTGTTACCGCGCGCCCGCAGAATGCGCGCTACCAACAGCCATCGTGGAGTTTCAACGCTCAAGGTTAAATAAGACCGAAATATTCTTCAATGGGGAGTATGACCGCAAAGAAGTCAATCTTCGAGGATTTCCAGCGTATAGCGTTTCCGCTGTTTCAAGCCCGCCGCGCCCAGCAACGTTCGAATGGCCTTGGCCGTCCGCCCCTGCCGCCCGATCACCTTGCCCAAATCCTGCGGATGGACTTGTAGCTCCAGCACGGTGACCTGCGCTCCCTCGCCCGATTTCACCTTCACATCGTCGGGATGGTCCACGAGCGCCCGGGCAATGGTTTCGACCAGCTCTTTCATTGGCACCTGGGATAGGAGCCCCGGCCACGCCGGGGCCCGCAAATCTTAGGAAGGCGTTACGGCGATCTTCTGACCCTTGAGGAAACTGCGCACGGTGTCGCTTGGTTGCGCGCCCTGCCCCAGCCAATATTTGATGCGCTCGGCATCCAGCTTGATCTCCGCCGGCTTCTTCAGCGGATCATACGTGCCCACCGCTTCCTTCACACGGCCGTCCCGCGGCCGGGTCCGCTCAATCACCACCACGCGGTAAAAGGGCTTTTTCTTCTTCCCAATCCTTGCCAAACGAATCGTTAACACTAAGTCAGTCCTCCTGAACCCACCTATTCTAGCCTGCCAGGCCGCCTTGCGCCAATCAAACTCTCCATGCGGTCGTGGGCTGCGGCAGGAGCATGTTGAGTAGGGCAATAAGGGAACAGGAGTGCCCTCAGCGGAGCCGATTCAGGCCATTGAAGGCGGCGGCCTTGTAGCATTCCGCCAGCGTCGGATAGTTGAACACCGTGTTCACAAAATACGTGATCTTGCCTTTGAGCAGGAAAACTGCCTGGCCGATGTGCAGCAGTTCGGCTGCGTCCTCGCCGAAAATGTGCACGCCTAGCAGCTCCAGCGTTTCTCTGTGAAAGAGGAGTTTCAGCCGGCCATCCGTGTGGCCGCTGATCTGCCCGCGTGCAATCTCCCGGTAGTAGGCTACGCCCACTTCGTAGGGAACGTCGGCGTCGGTAAGCTGCTCCTCGGTTTTTCCGATAAACGAAATCTGCGGAATCGTATAAATCCCATACGGATAGCCCGCAGGATCGGTGTGCACATCCAAATCAAAGGCGCGCGCTGCTGCGATTCGTCCCTGTTCCATGGACACCGACGCAAGGCTCGGGAAACCAATCACGTCGCCTACCGCGAAAATGTTGGCCTTGGCTGTCCGGTAATTTTCGTCCACCTTGATGCGGCCGCGCTCGTCCGACTCCACTCCCGCGGCGGCCAGATTCAGCCCATCCACATTCCCGGACCGGCCCACGGCGTAGAGCAGCGCATCGGCAATGATGCGTTTCTTGCTGACCAGATTCGCCGCCACTTTTCCGTCGATCAGCTCCTCGACGCTCTCGACTTCTTCGTTGAGCCGCAGCGTGGCGCGCTGGTCGCGCATGTGATAGGTCAGCGCTTCCACCATTTCCGTGTCCGCAAATTCCAGAAGCCGCGGACGTTTCTCCACGATAATCACGCGCACGCCCAGCGTCGCGAACATGCACGCGTATTCGACCCCGATCACGCCGCCGCCTACCACGATCAGCGTCTTCGGCAGCTGCGGCATGGTCAGGATCTGATCGCTACTGATGATGTTCCGACCGTTGAGAGGTACCTTCGGATTGGTCGCCGGCTTGGTCCCCGTGGCAATCACAATGTACTTGGCTTCGAATTCCCCGTAGCTGTTGCTGTTTTCCACGCGAATGTGATTCGCGTCGATGAACTTCCCCATGCCGTGAATGAGCTCCACACCGTTGCGCTTAAGCTGGTCTTGAATAACCCCGACTTCATTTTCCACCACGTGCTGGACCCGGTAGTTCAGGTCCGCCATGGTGATGCTTTCCTTGCCGGTATAATTCGTTCCGTAAAAACTTTTGTCGTAGAAGCCGGAAAGATGCAGCACCGCTTCGCGCATGGTCTTGCTGGGGATGGTCCCGGTGCTGATGCACGCGCCGCCAACCGCGATTTGCCTTTCAATAATGGCGGCGCGCTTTCCTGCTTTCGCGCCTTGAATCGCCGCGCGCTGCCCGCCCGGCCCGGATCCAATCACGATCAAATCATACGGCTGCATTCGATGAGTCCTGCCCTGTCGTATCGCCTTCGCCGTGTGAGGCTGCGGCCGCGACGTCCTTGCGAGTATAAACGACCGCGGACTTGAACAGGACTCCATTGCGCTGAGGATCGTTTGCGCCCGCTGCCAGGCGCATCAGATGATCCTGGGCGGAGAACCCGTGGCCGTTCCGTGCGGCACGCGGATAGGAGTACGTGCCATCGGAACTCAGAATGCGCGCTTTCCGCGTATCTTCAAGATAAGAAGACAGGATTTCCGTGCACACGCGTTCGCAGTGTTGCGGATCTTTCAGCGGAAAGAGCACCTCGACACGTTCGTACAGATTCCGTGGCATCCAATCGGCACTACCCAGATAGATTTCCGGCTTGCCGCTGTTCTCAAAATAAAAAACCCGGCTGTGTTCCAGAAAACGCCCTACGATGCTGCGCACGCGAATGCGGCTGCTGATGCCGCGCAGCCCGGGCACCAGCGTGCATTGGCCGCGCACGATCAGATCGATGTTCACGCCCGCTTGGGAAGCGCGGTACAGCGCTTGAATCACCGGCGGATCGACGATCGCATTCACTTTCACGATGATGCGCGCGGCTCGTCCCCGTCGCGCGTGCCGAGTTTCGCGGTCGATTAACGAAATGCATGTTTTCGCCATGTCTCGCGGCGCGACGAGGAGTGGCTTGTAGTGCGGCTGCTCGGAATACGCGGTCAGGTAATTGAAGACATCGTGGACCGCGGACGTGATCGCATCGTTGCGAGTCAGCAGACTCAGGTCTGTGTAATAACGCGCCGTTGACGGATTGTAATTGCCTGTTCCGAGATGCGCGTACCGCCGGATTTTTCCGTCGGGATCCTGCCGCACGACGAGCGCCAGCTTTGCGTGGGTCTTCAATCCCACAAGGCCGTGAAATACTTGCACACCAGCGTCTTCAAAGCTTCGCGCCCATCGGATGTTGGTGGCTTCATCGAAGCTGGCTTTCAGCTCCACCACCACCGTCACTTCTTTTTTGTCCGCTGCTTCGAGCAACGCGCGGGCGATCGGTGAATCCGAATTCGTGCGGTACAACGTCTGCTTGATGGAAAGCACGCGCGGATCGTGTGCCGCGGTTTGTAGGAAATTCACGACGCCATCGTACGATTCGTACGGATGATGCATCAGGACGTCCTGGCGGCGGATGGATTCGAACATGGAATCGGCGTCGTGGCCCACGTGGACCTGGCGCGGCACAAACGGAGGATATTTCAGGTCCGGCCGGGCGGTCTCTTCGTAGAGATGGAAAAGCCGCTGCAAGTTGACCGGGCCGTTCGCGCGAAAGACCAGCGATTCATCCAGTTCGAACGTGGAAACCAGGCGTTCCACGATGTCGGGGTGCGCGGCGGCATCAATTTCCAGGCGCACGGCGTTTCCCTTGCGCCGATGGGCTACTTGTGAATCGACCGCGTCAAGCAGGCTGCGCGTTTCTTCTTCTTCGAGATACAAATTGCTGTTGCGGGTGATGCGAAACGGCGCGGATGCCAGGATTTCGAACCCGCGGTAGAGCTTCGCTGTGAACGCGGAGATGATCTCTTGAAGGGAAACGTAATCGATACTTCCGCTTTCTCCGGGCACGCGCAGGAGCCGCGGCAGTGCGCGCGGGACGGTGACCACCCCGAAATACGCCTTGTCGCTCCCGCCTCTCCGGCGGCGCAGGAGAAACGCCACACATAGCGCCTTGTTCAGCACGTGTGGAAAAGGGTGTGAGGGGTCAACCGTAACCGGCGTGAGCATGGGGGAGACGCGCCGCTCGTAGAAAGTTTTTGCCACCTGGCTGGCTTTCGAATCGAGTTGGCTCATCAACAGCACGCGAATCGATTGTTTTGCGAGCGCGGGGAGCAGCTCTTCGTTCCAGCACCTGTACTGGTCCTGCACAAACTCGTGCATCGCCGTCGAGACTTTTTCGAGCTCTTGCTCGGCGGTCAGGCCATCCGGCCCCACCTCGCGTGACCCATGTTCGATGCGCTGCAGGAAGCTCGATACGCGCACCTCGACGAATTCGTCGAGATTGTTCGCGGTGATGGCCAGAAATTTCACGCGCTCCAGGAGCGGATTACCCGGATCCCGCGCCTCTTCTAGCACGCGGCGGTTGAATTCCAGCCACTGTACATGGCGATTGAGGTAGTAACGCGGGTCGTCGAGCGCGATTCTTTTCATGGGCATGTCTCGGGGATGCAAAGTGATAGCGCAGCTGTGTTACAGGAAGATGAATGAAGGACTTGGATGGTATGCTGCGACCTGTTCGAAGGAGTCCGGATGGCGCGAATGCCTATCATCGCAATGGTCGTGCTGGTTGCTTCTGCAATTGGAACTGATGCACAAGCGCCGGAAATGGCTACTCAGAAGCAAATCGACGCCGTTTTCTCCGGCGTGACGTCTCCGGACGAGCCTGGATTGGCCGCCCTCGTTCGAACACACAGCCAAACCGTCTTCGAACGCGGCTACGGCGTGCGCGATCTTCGTTCGAAGGCGAAGATCGATGCTCATACGAATTTCAGGCTAGCGTCCTTCACCAAGCAATTCACCGCCATGGCCATCATGCTGCTCGTGCACGACGGCAAACTTCGCTACGAGGAAACGCTCACCGAACTCTTCCCCGATTTCCCCGCTTACGGTAAAACTATCACCGTTCGAAACTTGCTGAATCACACCTCCGGCCTGCCGGATTACGAAGACTTGATGGAAGCTGCGGAAAAAGTAAAAGGACCGATTTGGTCGCCGGAAAAACAGATTCAAGACGCCGAAGTCTTGGAATTGCTGAAAAAGGAAAAGAATGGAAAGTTCGCGCCAGGGACCAGTTGGGCCTACAGCAATTCCGGCTACGTCGTGCTCGGCGTCATCGTCGCGAAGGTTTCAGGAAAACCGTACGGCGAGTTTTTGAAGGAACGAGTTTTTGCGCCGCTAAAAATGGATCACACCGTCGTCTATCAAAACGGGAAGAACGAAGTTGTGAACCGCGCCTTCGGCCACTCCAAAGAAGGCGGCGTATTCAAAGAGACCGACCAAAGTTCCACTTCAGCAACGCTCGGCGATGGCGGCGTCTATTCGAATCTCGAAGATCTCGCCAAATGGGATTACGCATTAAAGTTTCACACGCTTCTAAACGAGAAAGAATTTCAGCCCGCCCTAACGCCCGTGAAACTCAAAGACGGCACCGAACCCCACTGGCCACTCGAACCCAACGATGACAATCTCCATCCCGGCAAGCCCGTCTCCTACGGTTTCGGCTGGTTCCTCGACCCCTACGAAGGCCGCCAGCGCATGTGGCACACCGGAAGCACCATGGGCTTCCGCACGGTGATCGAACGCTTCCCCGAAGGCGGCGACTTGACCGTCATCATTCTTTCCAACCGCACCGATCTCGATCCGGAAAAGCTCGCGTTGAAGGTCGCGAGTTACTATCCCCCGCTGAAGTAATCAGCTTCCGCTCAAGAAAGTCCGGAGAATTTGCCGAGGCCCTTGGACTTCATGCGGGCGGCCATGCCGCCGTACTGCTTCATCATCGTGCGCATTTGCAGGTATTGCTTCAATACGGTGTTGACGTCCTGCACCGTCGTCCCACTGCCCTTGGCGATGCGCTTGCGGCGCTTGCCGTCGATCACGTTGTGGTCGCGCCGCTCCTGGTTGGTCATTGAATTGATAATCGCTTCCACGCGCGTCAGCTGGCCTTCATCCACCTTGGCGTCTTTCGGTAGATTCTGCAGCGGGCCCATCTTCGGCAACATGTCCACGATCTTTTCGAGCGGCCCCATCTTTCGAATCTGCTTCAACTGGTCGCGGAAATCCTCCAGCGTAAACTCTTCCTTGCGCAGCTTGCGTTCCAGATCGGCGGCGGCTTTTTTGTCAACCGTCTGTTCCACGCGCTCGATCAGCGACATCAGGTCGCCCATCCCCAGCACGCGCGAAACGATGCGCTCCGGATAAAATCCTTCCAGCGCGTCGTATTTTTCGCCAAGTCCGACGAATTTCACCGGCGCGCCCGTAACTTTCCCAATCGAAAGCGCTGCCCCGCCGCGCGCATCGCCATCCAGCTTCGTGAGAATTATTCCGGTCAGGCCAAGCCGCTTGTGAAATTCTCCCGCCGACCGCACTGCGTCTTGCCCAATCATCGAATCCGCAATAAACAGCATCTCGCTGGGCTGCAGCTCTTTCTTCAACATGCTCAGCTCGTTCATCAAGTCATCGTCAATGTGCAGCCGCCCCGCGGTATCCACTAGCACCACGTCGCTGGCCGAAAGTTTCGCTTCCTTAATCGCGCCTTTCACAATTTCCAGCGGCTTGTCCGTCCCCGTGCCCGGCCATAGCGCCGTCCCCACCGCTTTCGCCACTTGCGCCAGCTGTTCGCGCGCCGCGGGACGATACACGTCCGCCGAAACCACCAACGGCCGGTGCCCATGTTGCGTAAGCCATTTCGCAAGTTTGCCCGTCGTCGTGGTTTTGCCGGAACCTTGCAACCCGATAATCATCCACACCGAAGGCGGACGCGAAGCAAAATTCGGCTTGGCATGCTTTCCCAGCATCGCTGCCAGTTCGTCGCGCACCACCTTGACAACCTGCTGGTCCGGCGAAAGTTGCAGCATCACTTCGCTGCCGATGGCCTTCGCGCGAATGTTCGCCAGCAGTTCATCCGCAACGCCAACATTGACGTCGCCTTCCAGCAGCGCCTCGCGAATTTCCCCCAGCGCCCCGTCAATGTGCTCTTCGGTGAGCTTCCCCTGCCCGCGCAAGTTCTTGAACGTGCGCTGCAGCTTCTCTGTCAGGTTCTCAAACATGGCTCGTGCAATTTCTCCGCAATTATCCTCCTTAAGGATAGCAGGGCGAAGCAATCGTGTGTACCGCCAGTGCCGGTGACCCGGCAAATGGCTCAGGGGGCTTCTTCGGTGATCGCCATGGACTGCAGAGACGCGGCAACTTGCTGTAGCTCCTCCGGGGACGATGCGAAAATCTCGATGGTCAGCAAGTAATCCTCCGAAAGCGTCTGCACGTAGCTCTGATAGACGCGGGCCCCGCCGGACGTCCGCTCGAAATCGGCGCGCAGAAATTGATGCTTGTTCACCGTATATTCGGAAGCCGGTGCACTGAGCTTCAGCCCCGAAGCGGCAGCCATGTGGTCCATCATTTGCTGAAAAGTGTCGAGGCGAAGCGAATCCAGCCGGGATGGCGTCGCGGAAATGCGCAGCGATGGCAAGCCCAGACGCTGTCCGTCCCCGTCTCCCCTTCGAGACGCATAGAAAACGATCTTGGGAACGGAAAATCGCACCGAGTCCGCTAGCTCCGGATGCTGCTGGAGAATCGCGGCTTTCGCTCCCGCTTGCGAGCGATCATTCAAGGCATGCAGCGATTCGAGTTTGGCGGCAATCCAGCCCCGCGGAAATTCGTAGGACATGCTCAGCGCATCATTCTTGTAAATATTTCCGGAAATGCTGCTTGCTTCGATCCCAAAGAGCGGCGCCGCGGAATCTCCCGCGGGTTTTCCTCCCGCGCTGCTAGAAGCCGGCGCGCTGGATGCGCTCGCCTTGGGTGCGGCCGGAGTTTCGACCGCGGCTGCAGCTGCAGCGGCAAGTTTGGGATCGGACTCCTTCTTTAGATACTTGTTGATGGCATCTTCCAGTTCAATCTCCGTTATCGGACTCTCGCCCGACTGACGAAACCGGATCACCCCGTCCTTGTCCATCACCACAAATGTGGGGAACGACTCAACTTTGAATGCATGGAGAACACTTCCCGGCAAATCGATGTATTGGGACCACTCCATGTGCTCCGCTTTGATGAACGTTTTCCACACATCTTCATCATCATCGGAACTGACGCTTACCAATTGAAATGGCTTCCCCGCGTATTTCTTATTCAAATTTCGAAGCGCGGGAACGGAGGCGCGGCACGGTGGACACCATGTGCCCCAAAAATCCATCAACACCACTTTGCCTCGCAGCGATGCATTCGAAACGTCCTGCTTCTGTTCGCTGGTGAATGAAAAATCCGGAGCGAAGGGCGCCCTCGCGCGCAAGGGATTCGCCACCATGCGCCGGGCTTCCGCTGCCGTTTCCGCTTCCGCTCCGGGCATGGAAAGAAACGTGTTCAACTCCGCGATCCCTTCCGGGTCGCGCTCCTGCTTCAGAAGAACGAATCCCAGGTCGTAGTGAACGATGGTATCCGTGGAATTCAATGCCAAGGCCTGGCGGATTTCCTCTTCCGCTTCCTTTAGCTTCTTGTCCGTGGATTTTCCGGCCATTTGTGTAAGCAGGTTGGCGCGCAGAAGGTGGGCATGGACTGCGACGGTCTTGTCTTCACCTGCCACCTTCACGGCCTTCTTCGCGTCGTCCAATGCGGTAGAAAAATCGCCGAGTTTGCGCTCAACTCCCGCAAGCTTCAGATACGTTTGCGCCGAATTGTGATGTGCAAGCTTGTCCGCTTTGTGATACGCGTCGAGCGCCAGCTCATATTTCCGTTTTGACTGGTAGAGATCACCCTGTGAGAGTGCCTGGGCGAGTGGATCCGAAGATTCTTGGGCGACGAGTAGTGTGGGGCAAAGAAGGCCGAGGAGCAGGGAGAAGGGGGCGCGACGCATAGCTAAACCTCCAAGTGAAAGAGGGACTGTGAAATTGCGGACGACTATACCACCGTTGTACGTGCCGCGGGAGTGTCTAGGCCGGGCGAGAACTGTCAGGCTTCTTGTGAGCCAACCGCGCGAATCGTCAACCTCAGAGGAACTTCAACAGGGCGTCCGTCGTCCCCCTGAGGTTCTCCTCCAGGATCCAATGCCCGGTGTCCTTCAGCACGACGATCGTCACATCCGACGCAATCACCTTCATCTGCTGCCTGAGCACTTCTCCCAGGGACTTCTCCCCACCGATCGACAGCACTGGCATCGTCAGCTTGGTCTGCGAAAGCTGCACGAAATCCTTCGCCGTTAGCGGGAACGAAGCGAAGTACGCCCAGCCGGCTTTCATCCTCCCCGGGCGCGCGTAAGCTTCGGTATAGGCTTTCCGGTCGGCTTCCGAAAGAGAGCGCGTCTTGTCCGCCGCGAATTCATTCCAGTAATAATCGAAGTACATGCGCTCCCGCCCGCGAACTAACGCCGCGGGCGTTTCCCCATGGAACCGGAAATGCCACAGCCCTGGGTTGTTGTACACAGCATCCCCTCCCTCAACACCGGGAAGAAACGCATCCATCACCACCAGTTTCTCTACCTCCGCCGGAAACTGCGCGGCATACGCGTAGGCCACCATCAGGCCGATGTCATGCCCAACGACGCGCGCTTTTTCAACTCCAAGCGACCGCGCCAGCGCATGAATCCGGATCGCAGCGGTTTTCATGTCCAATCCATCCGCCGGTATCGAGGAATCCCCGATCCCCGGCAGGTCCGGCGCAATCACCGTGCATTTTTCGCCAAGCTGCGGCAAGAGCGGCGTCCACATCCGCGAAGTCTCTGCATAACCATGTAGCAGGATCAACGCGGGGCCGTGCCCGCCGGTGGTGTAATGCAGTTTGACGCCATCGACCTCCGCCGTTTGCGAAACGAAACTCTTGTCTGCCTCCCCAGCGTAGGCGCTCTCCGGCAATCGGATGAGGAGCAAAAGAAGACTAAGTACGGAAACGGTCCGGAATAAGTAAATCATGCGGTGCATGGTGAACTCCTCATTTGAAGGGGTCAGTATACGCGGATTTGTGTTTGGCGTTTTGGCCGGCGCGCAACAGCAGCGAGAAATCTGGACTAAAACGTGACCCGGAATCCGACCTGCGCGGCGAAGGGAATTCCCACCGTCGTCCCAGGGCCGAAGAAGTCTCCCAGCGCGCCGGAAGGAAAGAGCAATTGGTTCCCGCTGGTTACCGGACGGTTTTGCGTGCAGGCCGGCGGATTCAAACAAACCGATGTGACGTTGGAAACGTCATTCACCGGCGTCGGTATGGCGCTGATGTCCGGGATGTAGTTGTTGCCGGGATTGCTGCGGTTGAACAAATTGAAGAACTCCACGAACGGAGAAACGCTCCAGCGCTCGTTAATCTTGAATGGACGGCTCACGCGCATGTCCATCTGCACGTACGGCGTGCCGCGGAATTCATCGAGCGAAGTCTCTGTACCGTTGATGACCGCGCGATTACCGGTCGCCGGCGTTATGAGCGTAATGGGCCGCGCGCTTTCCGCCTGGAATAGCCAGGAAACCTCCACTCCGGCGGGCGCATGAACCGTTCCAATCAGAACGGCTCGATGACGTACATCTTCGCCCGACGGCCCATAGTCACCCTCCGCAAAAGGATGGAACGGATCGCAAACTCCATTGACGTAGTCGAAAAGCTCGCCAATCTGGCAGCCCCACGTCTTCGCGCTGGAAAGCGTGTAGTTTGCAACCAGATTCAAACGCTTCGCCACATTCCCCTGCAGGTGGAGCATCAGCGCTTTGTAGCTCGAGCGGTTGTCCGTTCGGAAAATCGAGACGTTCGGATAGTCGTAGCGCCGGTAGCCGTGCATTCCGGTTTCCAGCGTGTAGTCGGCGCTCAAAGTCCAATCGGCATTGAACGCGTGCTGGATTCCCGCCGTCGCATGCAGCGCGTAAGGAGTCGTGTAGTTCGGATCGATCAGCGATGGTGGACTGGTGCCCTTCGCAAGATTGCCTTGGTTCACGGCTACCAGCGCTTCCACCCATCCGTTTTGCGCAAGGTCTGCATAGTAAAGTCCCGCACCGCCACGCAGAACCGTCTTCCCGGAATCATCCAGCGCGTACGCCACGCCCAGCCGTGGCGCGAACGCCTTCCGGTAGTCGTGGGGGATCCCGGTAATGATTCCATTGCCGGCAAGCGCGGGATTGACGCTTTGATTCTGCCCGGAAGCCGTGAAGAGCCCATACGTCGTGTCGTAGCGCAATCCAAGGTTAACCGTCAGACGCCGCGTGGCGCGCCAGGAATCTTCCGCGTAGAGGCCAAGCCGCTGAATGTTCTGAGAAAACGATCCGTCCGATGGGCCGGTTGTCGCCGCGCTCGGGCAGTTCGGATCGGGAGTCGCCGTAAAGCACGTTGCTAACACTGCGGAATTTGCAACATAGAAGCTCGGATCTTGCGGATAGGTGACGACCGTCTCGGCGTTCGCCGCAAGCGCGCCGCTCAACACGGGCTCGTGAATGAAATTCACTCCGAAGCGCATCGCGTGCGGGCCGGTGGTGTGGCTCAAGTCGTAGCGGAATTGATATTTCTCCTGATTGCGCAGGATGGGGAACGCTGTAATCGCGGTAACGAATTGCTGGTCGCCAAAAGTCTCAAACCCGGAAATCGTGCTGGTCGTGGTGCTGAAGGGAAACGCCAGCGCGAATCCCAGATTCGAATTGCGCGTTTGCGTCAGGTGCAATCCGCTGCCGCTGAAAACGAACGAGCCAACCCACGATGGGCTGAACGTGAACTGATTGCTGAGCACCAGGTCAAAGTAATTGTTGTGCGTGACCGCGCCGGTCGAAGGGAGTGTGGCCTGCTGCACCAGGCCGTTGTGCGTCGTGTACGTATCAAACGACATTCGCAGAAACCAGTTGGAACGCGGCGATTGCGCCCAGTCGAAACGCAGCAGGCCGAGGTAGTCGCGGAAAGGAACCGGAGCATTGTTCGGCACGGGAATGGAATTCACCGTCGTTCCATTCACGTCGATCAGACCCTGCTGCGCAAGCTGCGAAAGCGCGTTGAATTCCGTCAGGCTGTTCGGGCTATACGCAATGCTGGCGTTTTCGTGCACGTACTCCAGCGAACCGAATACCCAGAGCTTATCTTTGACGATCGGGCCGCCAATAGTCCCGACATAGTTTTGACGCGAGAACGGCTGCTTCGGGTTGGGCGCTGGGTTGTCGATCGGAAATCGCGCATTGAGCGAAGCGTCGCGTTCGTAAAATGCTTCGTCGCCATGCCAATCGTTCGTGCCGTGCTTGGTGGTGATAACGATGGCGGCGGCTGTCGTGCGGCCGACATCCGCGTTTTCCTGCGCGGTGGCCACGGCAAATTCCTGAATCACTTCGGGCGAGTAATTCTGCAGGAATCCCCCGATCCAGTCGTCCGAATTGTCTCCGCCGTCCACGGAAAGGTCGTTGTTCAGTCCGGAGCTGCCCCCGGTTGAAACCGCGGTGATGCGTGCTTTCGTCGGATCGGAAGGCTCCAGAGGTTCTGTTCCTGGTGCGAGATACGCAATGTTGGCAAAGCTGCGCGCCGCGAGTGGAATCGTGTCCAGATCTCGCGAAGTGATCACTGTCTGATGCACCGCGCTAGTTGTGTCGATCGGTTGTGTGGTGATCGAGGATGCCTGGCCTTGCACGGTCACCGTCTGCTGGACGGCTAGCGGCCTCAGCGTTACGGCCAGTTCCTGCACGGAGCTGATGACCACCTTCACTTCGGCGCTGGCTTCCGTGAAGCCCGTGGCGTTCACTCGGGCGTGATACATCCCCGGCAAGAGGGCGTCGATGCGAAATTCTCCGCGGGAATCGCTCGAAGCTTCGCGCTCGAGCGAAGATTCGTGGGCTTGCACCACGATCTTCGCTCCGGCCACGCGTCCGCCGTTCGAATCCTGGACCGTCCCGCGGAGCGATCCACGCGGATTCTGCGCTAAGAGAGCAAAGGGAAGGAACGCGAAGAACAAAAATGAAAAAAGCGCGGTTCTGTGGAAATCGAGGCGCTCTCGGAGGAAACGGCTGTTCATGGTCAGAGATAGCCTACGGAAAGCGGAGGCCTACTACCACAGGTCGTAGCTGCTGGCTTGCCGCAAAAAAAACCGGCCTTTAAAAAGATGGAGTCAGCGCAGAAACAGTTCCAGCAGTCGATGAACGGAAGAAAGAGTGGCCGGCCACAGCATCAGCGTGGCAAGAGAACCGCCGATTGCGAGTACTGCGCTGCGAGCCACAACACTCTTCCATCGGAGCGATTCGAATCGCGCGGGCTCTAGGCGTAGCAAACGCTGGACTCGGGCAGTCAGATCTTGGTCTACGGAAGCGAGCGAAGTATGGAGAAACGCAAGGCGTGGCCCTGCGCCCATGCGCGCCACGCGCAACAGTGCTTCAGCCAACGAGAGTGCACGCCGGGAATCTCCCTGCACCGCCTCATCATCCGCGGCCCATTCCGAGAACCTGCTCCACTCGCGATCGAGCGAAGAAAAACTGGTAACGAATGGGACGGCGTCCGGCGCCAGCAGGAGCAGCAATCGCTTCAAATTATCCCGCGAGCCGCGATGCGCCTTCTCGTGCCGCAAAGCCACGGCAAGTTGCTCGGCGGAAAGCGCTCGGAGTACGCCTTCGGAGACTATCAGCCGTGGCCGATAAACCCCGGCAAGCGTCAACAGCGGAGCTTCTTTTTCAACAATTACGGCGTTCGAATCTTCCGTAGTCAGGCGTGCTTCGCGCCCTGCCTTCTGCCACGCCCGGTTGTAGCGATTCGAAACGGCCACGGCACGCGCAGCGCGCGCCATGGAAAGTGTGCACACCAGCACGCCAAGAAATGCAAACGTCAGAAAAGCCCAGCCCACGCGCTCCATAGTGGTTTGTGGCTCCAGCCAAAGATAGCTGGGGATGCACAGCCCGAGAACTGCGCTAGCTCCCGCGGCGAACGGCAGCAAACGCAAACCCAACAAGAAATGCGACGCGCTTCGCGGCTGCATCCTCTCAGCGATTCGAATCGCCGCCCCGGACACAGATTTCACCGCAAGACTCAGCAGTGCATTCACGAGAAAAAAAGTAGCAGAGCAAATGCAAAACAATCTCAGCGGGTAGGAAACGTTCATGGCTGGCTCCGCCGGAAAAGTTCTTTGCGTTTCGAACGGATTTTTTTCTCCAGCTCATCCAGCAGCACCGCGTCGTGCTCGCCCACGGCCTCAAGAAAAGAGGAAAGCAGCAATTCGCGCGAAGGATGCGGGCCGCCGAGAAATCCCGCGACAATATTTCCCGCGCGCCGCCGTTCCCACTCCGCGCGCGAGAATCGCGCCGAATAAATAAATGCTCGATCCGGCATGCGCCGCTCCAGCAGCCCCTTTTTGTAAAGCCGGTCCAGCGTGGTCATCACAGTGGTGTAAGCGAGCGGCCGTTCCAGATGCTGGACGACGTCCCGAACGTTGCTCTCCCCGCGCGTCCACAGAATTTGCATGAGCTCCAGTTCCAGCCGCCCGAGAGCGTCTGGCAGAGCGTTCTCGCTGCGATTCGAGCGGCGGCTTTTGAGGAAGCGGATCATCGTGCAAGCTCACAATTCGCGCACAGTGAGCGGCACCGCGCATTCTACGCCTATGCGCAGTGGAAATCTCAATTTCCTCGGGCGCAAAAAAAAGACCGCGCTGCGATATCAAATCGCAGCACGGTCCGGTTTCCAAAGCAACTTCTGTTGAAGACCGAACAGAAAAGAGGAAGGCCAACACCCGTTTGTTCTGAGACGTCCGGCAGCCCGTGGAGGTTACAGCTTGCCCGCTACTCTTGTGTCCTGATAAGTGCTTATAAAACAATAATTTACAAGGAAAAGGGGCGGGCCTTGCGGCTCGCCCCTGCGTTGATTCGTGTGCTCTTTGGCGACGAAGATCTTATCTTCGACGCTGGCTTGTCGTTACGGCTTTGGGGCCCAGGCGGAGGCGATCAGGTCGTGATCGAAGGCCGGGGGCACCTGTTTAAAGCAGGCGTAGCGATAGAGTGCGGCGTTGAACACGCCCTGCACGGCGGACATGAAGACAGAGAGCATCAGGAAGTAGAGAATCATGATCGCCAGGCCGAAGAGCAGGCCCTTCCCGCCACCCAGGAACGTGGCGGCAATCACCAAGCCGACTCCAGGCAACATGAGCAGCATGGAGACCAAGCTGAGGCTGAAGCCTCCGATGACTTTTTCGCCCCACGTGTCGCGGAAGAGTTTCGAGGAACGCTTCACGGCGTCGATCGGGGTGAGGTCCTCGAAAGCGAGCACGGGAACGACGAAGTAGCAGGCCAGCGTCCAGGCAATGCCGATGATGCGCATGATGAGGCGGCCGATGAGGCCGAGGCGCTCTTCGAGCGTGCGCAGGATCATGCCGACCGTGGCGGCGACGAGGGCCCATTGAAGAATGGTGCCTTTGCGCGCCCAGGCCAGCTCGATGCCGTCGCGGAAGGTCCAGGTGCCGCCCATCAAGCGGCTATTGGCGACGCCGACGAGCGCGACGTTGAAGAACACGATGACGAAATAGTTGGCGACGTACAGGGTGAACATGCCGAACAGAAAAACCGGCGACTGATTCGGATTGAAGTGTTCGCCGGCGGCCGCCGCGGAAGCCATGGCCGGCAGGATAGCGAGCGTGCCACCCGTGGCGATGACGGCCGTGACGATCAGACAGGCGATCGCCGAAATTACCGGGAAGAGCATCAATTGCTTGTCGGAACGGAGAATGGCAAAGCTCTGTTGAACGAGCTGCCAACTGCGAGAAAACTTACCCATCACACCCTCCCACACTGACTGAACGTACGGAATGGTGACCCGAAGAGAGTTTGTCCGAGAGACAGGTTCGCGCCAATAGTACATCGGATGCACGTCCTTCGGACAGGTGACTGGTGGGACAAAGGACCGTTTGCATGTTGAAAGGTTTGAAGGTTGAAGGTTGGGAGGGTGGCAGCGGAGGGCGACGCGTTCCCCTCGAGGCTCGGGGCGAGCCAAAATGGGAATTGTTGGGTGACACCCCGGCAGTTTTGAGAAAGAGTGTGGAAGCGCTTGATTGGAAAAGAGTTGCGAAACACTCTTGATGCAAAGAGCGACAAAAGAGTGCAAAAGAGCAAGCGTACCCCCCACCCCCCGGGGCATTTGTATGGTTATCAAACGAAAGGGGTTGCGGGAGGGGGCATTTGTAAGGTTGTGAGCGGTAAGGAGTTAGAGCGAAGACCGTTGAACGTCCCGCAAAAGCATCCGGGATGCAGACAGCGCATTTGCATGTTGGAACATTGAAAGGTTGTCGAGAAGAGGTAGACGGCCGGAGATGTTGGGTAAGGATCACGAGCGATGGTAGCGTATGTTCCCTATAGTGTCAAGTACTTCTTTAGTATGATATTTTCACAGAGGACGGATTGCTTCGAATGGGTGGGTAAGCGGAAGAAAACAAAGGGGTAGAGTTCACTGAGGTGTGGGGAAAAGCTGAAAGCGGGATCCGTCCCCCGATCCACAATCGATAGTACATGCTGGACTTTCGCCTTTCAATCGCCCGTTAGTGAAAAACGCTCGGAGCGAAGAGAGGGCACGATGTATCGTGCCCCACAAAATCGGAGGGGGCGGCGTGGATTCTGTTTTACGCTAGAGACGTGCGATTGGAAATTCGGGCGGTCGTTTGGGAGATGGGAACGTGAGAAAAAATTTTCTAGGTACGGCGATATTGCTGATCATGACCGGTTTGGTGGGAGCCGCGTTCACGGAGGGTACGTCAAAGGGGGCGGGCTCTGCGGCGCAGCAGGGGAGCATGAGCGACGAAGGCGGGCGGGTGATGGCGCTGGAGAATGCTTGGAATCATGCGCTGGAGGCGAAAGACACGAAGGCGCTGGACATGCTGCTGGCCAATACGTTTGTATCGGTGGACATTGATGGAAGCATTGCGTCGCGGAGCGAATTTCTGGCGAGCATCAAGTCGGCGGACTATCAACCGTCGCAAGCGGTGACGGAGCAAAGCACGGTGCAGGTGTACGGGGATGCGGCGGTGGTCGTGGGAGTGTTTCGCATCAAAGGGACGGAGAAAGGCAAGGCGTACGTGCACCGCGAACGGTTTGTGGATACGTGGATCAAGCTGCGTGGAACGTGGCAGTGTGTGGCGACGACGAGCACGTTGATTACGGGGAAGTAAGCGGAAAAGAAAACTAGAAACTAGAAGGTAGAAAGTAGAAACGGAAAAGTCAAAGTCCCCACGCGGCGGAGAAGAGAAGGAAGAAAGCAAAGTCAAAGACGGGAGTGGCGACGTAAAGTCGCCGCTACAAACCCAGGAGAGGCCGGGCTGAAGCCCGGCGCCTACAAAAACCGCAAGGGAAAAGCGGGAGCAAGCACCGGTCTGAAGACCGGCCACTACAAAGGCCACTACAAGTGCGCGTCAAACCACTTCACCGTTCGCGCGGTGCGGTCGCGGAGGTGGGCGGGGGTGGCGAAGTGGTGGCCTTCGTGTTCGTAGACGACTAGCTGGGTTTCGACGCCGAGAGTTTTGAGGGCGTGCCAGAATTCGTAGGATTGCGGGGTGGGGCATTCGCCGTCGCTATCGCCGACGAGAATGAGCGTGGGAGTTTTGGCGTTTTTGATGAAAGTGATGGGAGAGCTCTTGGCGTAGACCTCGGGATCGTCGTAAACGGATTTGCCGAAGAAGGGGATCATCCACTGGTCGATTTTGTTTTCGCCGTAGTAGCTCTGGAGATTGGCTAGGCCTGCGCCGGCCATCGCGGCTTTGAAGCGCGTGGTTTGCGTGACGCCCCACATGGTCATGTAGCCGCCGTAGCTCCAGCCGGTGAGGCCGAGGCGGGCGGGGTCGATGGGGGCGGCGCGGAGGGCTTCGTCAACGCCGGCGAGGACGTCGCGAAAATCGCCGTAGCCGAAATCGCGGACGTTAGCGCGGGTGAAGGCTTCGCCCTGGCCGAAGCTGCCGCGGGGGTTAGGCTGGAAGACGAAATAGCCGGAAGCGGCTAGCGCGATGGCGAAATCTCCTGCGCGCGGCCATTCCGATTGGACTGCGTCTCCTGGGCCGCCGTGGACTTCGACGATCATGGGATATTTTTTGGCGGGATCGAAATTGCGCGGGTAGATGAGCCAGCCTTGCATTTCGTAGGCGTCATTTTTCCAGTGGAGAGATTTGGCTTCGCCCCAAGCAGGCTTGACGGCGGAGTTGCGATGGGTGACTTGGCGCCAGTAGCCGATGGGGCCGGCCCAAATTTCGGGAGGATCGCTGAGAGAGCTGCGAATGATGGCGGAAGTTTTTCCGTCGCGGGCTAGAGAGAGATTTGTGCCCCAGAAGCCGGCGGTCGCGTATTCCTGCCCGCGCCAGAGTGGGTCGATGCGGTTGGTGGCGGGATCGACGGTGGCGATGGCGGCGTCACCTTCGATGGTTTCGCCGAAAACGATTTTCCCTTCGGGGGTCCAGGCGAGGGAGTTTGCGGTGGCTTTCATTTCGGGTGTGAGGTTGGTGGGTTCGCCGCCGGTTGCGGGAATGGTGAAGATGTCGCCGCCGACGGAGGGCTCATCGCTCATGAGGCCGGCGATGAAGGCGATTTTTTTGCCGTCGGGAGACCAGGCGGGATTGGCGATTTGCAGGGGCGGTTTGTAGATGGACTTCATGAGGCCGAGCGGGCCGGCGTCAAGAGTGTAGAGCTGGGCGATGTACCAGTTGTTGTCGCCGTTGCCGCGGGCGGCGAGGAGGGCGAAGCGGGAGCTGTCGGGAGACCAATCGAATTCGTAGACGTACATGTCGGGGGGAGAGATTTGGCGGAATTCGCCGGAGGCAAGATCGACGAGGGCGAGGCGCTGCTCGAAGAAGGCGTCCTTGATTTCGCCGGTTTCGGGAGTTTCGGCGACGAGCGGGCCGGCGGCGCGGGTGGCGTTTTCGGTGAAGAGAACGGCGATGGTTTTGCCGTCGGGGGACCAGCGCGGGGTGGCGAGGAGACCTTTCACGTTGGTGAGGCGGCGAATTGATCCATGCTCGGCCAAGTCCTTGACGTATAGCTGTAATTGACCTGGTTTGACGGCATCCGACAGGAACGCTAGCTTCGTACTGTCGGGAGACCAAGCAACGGAACCGTCCGCCCGCGGAAGGTACTTAATGTTTTCACGTGTTCCTCCCACAGCAGTGCTTACACGGGTGGGTCCTTCGCTGGAATGCAATCCAATGAGGTAGATCGCGGTGTTGCCGTCGGGGGCGCCGTCTTTGCCGACTAGAGTTTCGACCCAGGCGATTCTTTTGCCGTCGGGAGAGATGGCGGTTTGTTCGAAGCGAAGGGTGGAGAAGAGAGTGTTCATGACTTCATCGAGGGGAGTGGCTGGGGCGGCGGGCGCGGGCTTCTTGGCGTTTTTCTGTTGTGCGCGGAGAGGAAACGAAACGGGAATGGAAACCGCGAGGGCGACAGCGAGAAACCATTTCGAAAAACGCATGCGTTCTGACCTTTCGAAGCAAAGTGGTGCGCGGCAAAGATAAACCGAGAGGGTCTTTGCTGCAAGCAAAGAGCTGCCCGCCTCCCTTCGAACCTCAGGGCAAGCGGAAGGCGAGCCCTACAAGAGTTGAGGACGGATCAGGTTTGGGCGTGATGGGGCAACCGTTGCAAAGTTCATTGTTGCGGCGGGGGTTCGCGCGTAGAATTCGCGCAGTCTTACCTGTGGAGGTACGCATGCTGGATCGCCGGGGATTCTTGAATTCGTTTGCTGGTGTGGCTGGAGCAGCAGGGGCGTTGAGTCTGGTGCGGAAGTGGCCGGCGCTATTCGAACAGGACGCGCCGAAGATGCCGGACAGCGCGCTTTACGGTTCGAATGAAGAGGAATACTGGGCGGAGTTGCGCAAGCAATTCGTGATCCCGCGCGATGAGGTTTATCTGAACAACGGGACAGTGGGATCGTCGCCGATGCCGGTGCTGAAGGCGATTTTTGAGGGCTACAACGAAACGGAAAAAATGGCGCAGAGCAATCCGGAGGACTATCCGATCTGGGGATATGCATCGTGGAACGAATTTCGCGATCCGGTGGCGGCGTTTGTGGGCTGCAGCCGCGATGAACTGGCGCTCCTGCGGAACGCAACGGAGGCCAACAGCTACATTGCCAATGGCGTGGACATGAAACCGGGGGATGAAGTTTTGATGACCGACCAGGAGCATCCGGGCGGCGAGCATCCGTGGAATTTGAAAGCGAAGCGCTACGGGATCGCGGTGAAGAAAGTGACGCTGCCGAGGCCGGTGCCGAACGCGGCGGCGGTGATGAATCTTTTTAATGATGCCATCACGCCGCGGACGAAGGTGCTTTTCTTCAGCCACATCTCGACGGTGACGGGCGTGGTGCTGCCGGTGAAGGAGCTCTGCGCGCTGGCGCGTTCGAAAGGAATTCTCTCCGCGGTGGACGGCGCGCATGTGCCGGGCATGATGAGGCTAAACCTGCACGAGCTGGGCTGCGACATGTATTCCTCCAGCCCGCACAAATGGCTGCAGGCGACGAAAGGCAGCGGATTTTTGTACGTTCGGGATGAAGTGATCGACCGGCTGTGGAACACGATTGCGACCGAGGGCTGGAACGACACGAAGATTCGCGCGGAACGATTCCAGAGAATCGGCAGTTCGAACGTGCCCGCGCTCTGGGGCCTGCGCGCAGCGGTGCAACTGGCGAATGAAATCGGGATGGAGCGGATTGAGAAGAGGCATCGTCAGTCGGCGGACTACATCTTGAAGGAGATGGTGAAGCGCGGGGCGGAATCGTGGACTTCGCCGGACCCGGCGCTGCGCTGCGGGATTGCGACGGTAAATGTGCCGCCGCTGCAGATTGTGGAGACCGAAAACTGGATGTGGAAGGAAAAGAAGATTCGAATTCGAGGGGGAGCGCCTTCGAAGATCCGGCTTTCGACACCGTACTACCTGTTAAGGAAGGATGTGGACCGGTTTTTGGCGGCGTACGATGAATATAGCCGGATCAAAAAGGCGGCCTAGGTTGGTAAGGAGCTAGACGGGGGTACGCGGCGCCGATGCAACAGGTAACGAACCAGGCCGACGAGAAGAATTGGCAGGCACAGGAGACAGAAAAAGAGCCAAAGGAAGAAGAGTAAGCCCGTCCAGCTATGCACGTTGGGTTCGAAATGCGCCATGGATGTGATTGCGGGAACAACAAGCAGCGTGACCGCTGAAGCAATTATCCCTGCGCGGAGCAAAGGCCCCGGAAGCTCCTTGATGCAAAGCACGATGCAGCCAGCCGAGAGAATGAGAATCCCTGAACCAAGGAACAGGAGCATGAGCCCGTCCGAGATCTCCCCGAAGGGCGAGGGCAGTGAGCGTTCCGACGCCCAGCCGCAAAGCACTCCGAGGATCGCGGAGTAGGAGCCGATACGAATCAAGAGTTTTCCGCGAGGCAGTGTCATGTTTGGCCGGCTGAAAAGAACCCGTTCAGAGCTTACCTTAGATGATATCGATAGCTTGGGCGGGCGGATGTGGAGTGGTCTTGGGTGGTGTTTAAGGAGTATCGCTTCAAGATGGCGCTGGAAAGAAAGCAGCAGGGAGCAAAGCTTAACTACAGGAAGTGAAATATTCGCGGGGGCTGGCGCGTTAAACAGATTGACGGTTGGGATGCGGCGGGAGAAACTGCCGAAGCCGCAAAAGCGTACTTGTTTGAGGCTGAAAATTTCAGAGACAACGAGGGTGACCATGATTCGCAAGATCCGTCCTTTCACTAGCGCTGTTGTTTTCTTGACTCTTTGTGCTGGATCGGCCTTTCCGCAAGCAACTCCAGCTCCTGCGCCGAAAGCAGCGGCGGCCAAGGAAGAGGCGCTGCCAAGCGCGGACGAACTTTCCGCGAAATGCGCCAAGGGAAGCGGCGGGAAAGAAGCGTGGGCGAAGATCAAGACGATGACCATCACCGGAACCATCGAGATTCCGGCAATGAACATGACCGGGAAGATCGACGTCTTTTCCAAGAGCCCGAACCGGCTGCTGCGCATCGTCACGCTGGCGGATGGGCAATTTATACAGAAGCAGGCATTTGATGGACAGGCGGGATGGAAATCCGATCCGCAGTCCGGCCTGAAGCCGCTCGAAGGAGCCGAACTGGAAGAAACCAGGATTGAGGCGGTAATGGATACGGATGTACGGCTGAAGGAAGTGCACCCGGACATGAAAGTCACGGGGCGAACGAAGGTGGGCGATCGCGACGCATATACGGTGCTGACACATCAGCCGGGCGGTAAGACAGTTCTCATGTATCTCGACGCGGAAACGGGGCTGCGCCTTGGCGAGGATTCCGAAGGCCCGAATCCAGCCGGAAGCTTGGAGAAGGCGAGCGCGCTTTTCGAAGATTACCGTACCGTCTGCGGGATTCAAGCCGCGTACCGGGTGCGGGTTACGACGCCGCAGTTCGGTTTTGTGCTCAACATCAAGGAAATACGCTGCAACGAGCCGGTAGACGACAGCATGTTTGCCATGCCGTCCGCGGATGCGCCAGCGCCTCCAAAAAGCTGAGGACTTGTCAGGACTTGACAACTGATCGCTAGGCGGGCCCAAGGATTACTTCTGGGCAACCGACAATTCTGGAGTCAGACACAGGCCTTATTTGATCACCTGCGAACCGGTGATGAGGATATCGACGAGTCGCCTCGCGCTTTGCCGCCAGTCAGGGCTGGTCGACACGTTGGCGACGCCGACGAGAGCCCGAAGAAGATCCATAGGAATAAGATCATTCCGAATATCGCCGCTCTTGATCGCGCGCTTCACCAGGGCATCAATCGCTTCCTGGATTTTAGCGTAGGAAGATGCGAACACTTTCTTGTGATCTCCGATCAGGGTATTCAGTGCAGGGGCGATGATCTGCTTCGTCTCGATGGCATCAACGAACAACAATAGCCAGGCGCGCAACGCTTCCATCGGCGACATGCTTTGAGTGAACTTCCGCCCCGCTGCGGCCAGCTTTTCTATCTCAGACCGATAAACTGCCTGCAGAAGTTCCTCGCGAGTCGGGAAATGGCGATACAAAGTCCCCGGCCCAACACGTGCCTCTTTGGCGATGTCGTCCAGGCTGGCATTTGCGCCCGAGCGGGTGAAGGCCACCTTGGCGACCTCTAAAATGCGTTCGCGATTCCGCTGCGCGTCGGCGCGGGGCTTTCGCTGGGCAGGTTTTGACCGTCTCGAGGGCATAAAAAAGATGTAACCGGAGATAGTCTCCGATTATCTAACCGTTCGGAGACACTCTCCGTTTTATCGAAGTGAGCGCGGCTCGTCAATAGCGGCTGCCAAGGAAGGAAGCGAACGGGCCGGCACAAGGAGGAAGAAAATGACAAAGGTTCTTGGGGCGACTTCAACAACAGAGGAAGTTTTGACTGGCGTAAATCTGCACGGTAAGCGGATTTTCGTCACCGGCGTTTCGGCTGGGCTTGGCGTGGAGACGGCGCGGTCTCTTGCCGCGCACGGCGCGCAGGTCGTCGGTGCGGCGCGGGATTTGACGAAGGCCAAAGCGGCGACGGAACAGGTGCGGAAGGACGCTGCGGCCAATGGCGGGAGTTTCGAGCTGGTTGAGCTCGATCTTGCCAGCCTGAAGAGTGTTCGGGCCTGCGCCGACGCATTACTGGCAAAGGGCGATTCTTTCGATGTGGTCATCGCCAATGCGGGGGTGATGGCGACACCGCTCGGACATACAGCGGACGGCTTTGAAACACAGTTCGGCACCAATCACCTTGGCCACTTTGTCCTGGTGAACCGGATTGCGCGCCTTCTTCGCAAAGGAGGGCGACTGATCAATCTGTCTTCTTCCGGTCACCGCTACTCCGACGTTGACCTTCAGGATCCCAACTTTGAGCGGACGCCCTATGAGCCTTTTGTGGCGTATGGCCGATCGAAGACGGCAAACATCCTCTTCGCCGTTGCGTTCGACCAGAGGCACAGGGAGCGTGGCGTTCGCGCAGCGGCCGTGCATCCGGGAGGCATACACACCGAACTGGGTCGCCACATAGATCCGAGCCGCATTCAGGGGATCATCGAGCAGATGAACCAGCAGCTTGCGGCTGAGGGTAAGGGGCCCTTCCAGTGGAAGACCATTCCTCAAGGAGCCGCCACTTCCGTGTGGGCCGGTGTCGTGGCTCCCGCTGACGAGATTGGCGGCCGATATTGCGAGAACTGCCACGTCGGCCAGATCGTTCCCGACCACGTGACGATCAGCGCCATCAGCGAAGGTGTGCGTGGATATGCCCTCGATCCGAAAAATGCGGAAGCGCTCTGGAAGAAGAGCGAAGAACTCGTCGGTGAGTCTTTTGAGAGGCGGGTTTCAGCTTAGGAATAAGAAGTGGTCCATTGTGATGAAGTGAAGCAAAGGAGAGATTCGCCCAACCGGGCCGGGACTGATTGCCGACCTCGAACAAATGTGCTATTCGGAGACCGCTGCGGATAGCGTATCCGCAGCGCCGGTACGCGCATCTCGTTGATTGACGGAGACCGGTCGAACTGAAATAGAAAACCGGGGCGGCTCACGAGGCCGGCACGGATGCCCGGCAAACGCTAAGTCAGGAGATCGAACTATGCAAATCAAAGGTCACGTGTTCATTGTCACGGGCGCGTCTTCGGGGATCGGGCTGTCAACGGCCATGGCTCTGTCTGATCGAGGCGCGAAAGTGGCCCTCTTGGCCCGCAGTGGCGATGCACTGCAAAAGTTGTCGCAACAGCTTCCCGGCAGCTTGCCTGTCCCGGCAGACATGACGAAGTTTGATGGTGTGCGGGAAGCCGTGCGCGCTGTTCACCAGCACTACGGCCGCATCGACGGGCTCGTAAATAACGCGGGGCGCAGCTATGCGGCTTCCATCGAGGAGATCGAGCCGGAAGTTTTTGATGAAATCTTCCATCTCAATGTTTTGGGGCCGATCATAGCGATGCAGGCGGTAATTCCGGTGATGCGAGCTCAAGGCGGCGGAAGCATCGTGAACATCAATTCGGGCACTGCGTTCATGACTATTCCCCAATACGGCGTTTACTCGTCTTCGAAACGTGCGCTTCTTGGTTTCAGTCTCACGGCGCGCGCCGAGCTGGAAAAGGACCGCATCGTCGTTAGTGAAATCTACCCGTTTATCACCGCGACGAACTTCGGCAAGAACAGGATGGGAAGCCCAGCCAACGGCGGACCGTCCGCCGATTACGCCGGTGGCGACAAGCCTGAATTCGTCGCCGGTCTCGTTTTACAGGCTATCGAAGAAGGGCAGGCTCAGTATTTCGCGAATGATCGCCTCCGCAAAATGGCTGGGGCCGCCGGCTAGACACCCAAAGGAGATACTGATGCACGACGGGCGAGGGACATGTTCAAAAGCCCGTGCGAATCAGGCTGCAGCACTCTCCCCTGCCTTATGTGCTCCCCGAGGATTTCTTGACCCTGCGCGCGGGGGTCGAATACACTACTAGATTCGAACGCAGCCACTGAAGCAGCTAGTGGGCTGCGCTGCGGCCGTGGGTGAAAGAGCTGACCCCGCGGCTACGTATTATATAAGGGGGATTGTTTTGCCAAAGCGCACATTTCAACCGCGGAAACGCCGGCGCGCCAAGACGCACGGCTTCCGCGTACGCATGAAGACGAAAGGCGGCCGCAAGGTGCTGGCGGCGCGCCGCAAGAAGGGACGCCATCGGCTTACCCCCGAATAAAGCGGGGAGCCCCGCGACTCCGGACGGTGCGGGGCTGCGTGGGGCAACGTTTCCGCGCGAGGCGCGGCTGGTGCGGAAGGCAGAGTTTGACGCTGTGTACCGCGCCGGGAAGCGCCGCTCGAGTTCCCACTTCACAGTTTTTTTCCGCGCCAACGAACAGCCGCAGAGCCGCTTTGGATTTAGCATCAAGAAAGCGCTAGGCGGCGCGGTGGTGCGCAATCGAATCCGACGGCGTTTGCGCGAAATGGTGCGCTGCCACCGGCTGGAGATACCCGCAGGATGGGACATCGTCATACACCCGAAGAGTACGGTGGCGCGAGCGGAGTTTGCGGCGCTGACGGCGGACTTGCTGCGAGTACTGAAGGGCCTCTGACCGAAGAGGGCGGACTTCAGTCCGCTCGTACACACAACCAAACACCTATCGAAGAACGATCGATTCCTGTACGCACGGCGCTATTCGCGCTGCGGTTCTACAAAGCCTACTTATCTATTTTATTTGTGGGGAATTGCCGGTTCCGGCCGAGCTGTTCGCTGTATGCGTATGAGGCGATCGAGCGGTTTGGAGTCCTAAAGGGAATTTGGCTGGGGACGAAACGGCTTTTGCGGTGCCAGCCGCTTTGGCGCAAAACGGGCTACGACCCGGTTCCAGAGAAATGGGAAAACATGACCTCCGAAATGAAGGCGCGCGCGCTTCCCTCGAAGCGCATCGCCGCGACACAGAATGAGGTGAATTCGTGAGCTTGCCGGGACAGAAAGACAAGTTCACGCCGGAGCTGCGGATCCTCGTGGCGTCGTTGCTGTCGATGGGCGTGATTCTGCTTTGGGCAAAATACTTTGGGCCGAAGCCGCCGGTTCCATCGCCACAAGCAAACCGTCCGGCGGTGAACGGTCCGGCGACTCCGGGCCCGGCGACGACAACACCTGCTGCGGGTGCTACGCAGACCGCTAACACGGCGGCAGCGATCTCCCCAGCACCGGCGGTGAGCGTCCCACTCAAAAACGATTCGCAAGAACGCACCGTGGTGATCGAGAACGACCTTTACCGCGTGGAGATTTCGAACCGCGGGGCGGTGGTGAAGAGCTGGCAGTTGAAGAAGTATATGGATGATGCCAAGCCGCAGCACGTTCTGGACGTGGTGCATCCTGCTGCTTCGCAACAGACCGGCGGGTGGCCCTTTGCGGTGGTTCTGGAGGATGAGCAGCTACAGAATGCCGCGAATGCGGGGCTTTACCAGATTTCTTCGGGCGCGGAGACGCTGCATGCACCGGCGGACGCGGAATTTACCTGGAGCGACGGGCACCTGGAGATTACGAAACATTTCCGGTTTGACCATACCTACGTGGTGCGCGTGGAGACCGCCGCCAAGTTGGATGGGAAGCCGATCACCGCGGGAATCGGCTGGCTTGGAGGCTTTGGCGATTTGACGGTGACGAACCCCGCTCCGGTGGAAACCGTTTCGACGTACTACAGCGAAAACGGCAAGATCACGAATTTCCTGCACAAGAAGCTGGATGGGCCGGAGAAGTGGGGCCCGGGCGTCTGGCAGGGTGGAAAAGATTTTGTAGGAATTGAGGACCGCTATTTTACGGCAGCATTTTTGCCCGTGGGTAGCGCCGCGCCGGGGACGCTGGAAACACGCTACTGGAAGACTTCGCGGACGGTGAAGGTAAATGAGCAAGACGCGTTGGAGCCGGTGCCGCAAGTTGCGGCAGCGACTTCGGCGCAGCCAGTGGCATTGCGGGTGTACGTTGGTCCGAAAGACTACGATGACTTGAAAAAGATGAACCCGCCGTTGCACGGGCTGATCAGTTTTGGCTGGCTGGAGTTCATCGCCGAGCCCATGTTCCACGGGCTGAAGTGGCTGCACAGCTACGTTCCCAACTGGGGTTGGGCCGTGGTGATCCTGACACTGATCGTCAACGCGCTATTTTTTCCGCTGCGAATCTCGAGCTACAAGACGACGCTGAAAATGCAGCGCGTGGCGCCGGAAATCAAGGCGATCAACGAGAAATACAAGAAGTACAAGTTCAACGATCCGAAGAAAGCGGAAATGCAGAAGGAAGTGATGGCGGTTTACCAGCGCGAGGGCATCAACATCGGCGGCGGGTGCCTTCCGATGCTTTTGCAGATGCCGGTGTGGTTCGGGCTGAACACCGCGTTGCGCGGAGCCATCGAGATGAGGCACGCGGGCTGGTTGTGGATCACGGATCTTTCGTCGAAAGACCCCTACTACATTCTTCCGGTGACGATGGGACTGTCCATGTATCTGGTCTCGAAGATGACGCCGGTGACGGCTACCGATCCGCAACAGCAGGCGATGATGAAGTTCATGCCAATCAGCATGGCGGCCATGTTCGTGGTTTTCCCGTTCTCCAGCGGGCTGGCGGTGTATATTCTGACCAGCAACCTGGTGGGAATCGCGCAACAGTGGTATCTGAACAAGACGCATCCGGCACCTGTCCAAGTGAAGCCCGTGCGCGGGAAGAAATCGTAAACAAGGGATTTTTCAGAAACACTTGATTCATTCGAACGCCGCATGACCCAAGAACTTATCCGCGATGGCAAGCTGGACCGGCAGGCAACGGCCGAGGCGTTGAGGAATTTTCTGGAGAGCATTGTTCGGACTTCGGGACTTGAATTGAAGGTGAGTGTTCGCGCGGTTGGTCCAGGAACGGCTGGGGCCGAGGGAGATGCGGAAGTGCTCGCGGATCTGGACGGCCGGGACAAAGAAATTCTGCTGGGGCATAACGCGGAAGTTTTGAAAGCATTCGAGCACCTGGCATTCAAGGCGTTGCGCTTAGAGCCGAATTTCCACGAAAAAATCCATGTTGATAGCGCGGGTTACCGGGCGCTGCGGTTTGAAGAACTGCGCATGACGGCGCGGGTGGCTGCGGAACGCGTGCAAACTTCGCGGCAGCCGTTTACGCTGAATCCTATGTCGTCGCGGGAACGGCGGATCGTGCATTTGGCCCTGAAAGACATGACTGGCGTTCGAACGGAGAGCATTGGCGTGGGGGAAGAGCGGCAGGTGGTGATTCATCCGGCGGATAGCAAGACTTCGCGGTAAGTCCTCGTTGTAAGAGAATCATCAGGCAGGAATGCCTGTCCTACATTGTGACCCAACCTTTTGAAAGAACGCTTCCGTCGGCGGCGAAGCGCACGCGATAGGTGAAGCTGGAGGGGCGGTCGCGGAGCGCGGACTGAAAACGGATGTCGGCGAATTCCACGATGGCGACGTCGCCTTCCTTGTGAAAGCGCGTGACGGGAAAACGGGCAAAACCGAGGACTTTCTGGACTTCGGGCAGGCGGCGCGCGGCGTCGATATAGGAGTTCGGAAAGGCATCGGGATAGTAGTGGTGTTCCTGCGCGATCAATTGCGCATCGCTGGGCTTGTCGCTGAGATCCATGCGTAATTCATAGACGCCGTGCTCGGTGCGAACCAGTCCGTCCCAATGCCAAAGGGAAGGTGGAAGCGGCAGCGCACCGATCGATTTCACCTGCAGAGGATAGAGCTCCGCGAACTTTTGAATGCGCGCGAAGGCGACGTGGTGCGCGTAAAGGGTGAGCGCGACGTAAATTAAGGACGCAAGGAAACCTGCGCGGTTCCAGGTGTCGTGACGAATCTTCACACCCCAGCCCTGGAGCGCGGGCAGCAGGAAGATTGCGGTGAAAAGCAGGGTCGCGCCCAAGACGACTTGAGCAGAAATCGGCGCGCCGACAACTTCGCCAATTCTGGCGATGAGCACGGGAGCGGGCAAGAAAACCAGCCACACTCCAATGGCGCGCGCTTTTACTTTTTCTGGATGGGAATAGACCCAGGCGAGCAACTGCGGCACGAGAAAGATTGCCGTCAATGTGAAATCGATGATGAAAATGAGATCCCAGGCGGGGCGCGACCATTGCAGGGGCGACCAGATCATGGTGCCGAAGGAGGTGACCAAATCGAGCAGGATGTGGCTGAGAAGGCCTACTGCGTAAATCCCGATGAGGGCTGCGAACGGAGGCGCTTCCCATTTTCGCCAGCGCGCGAGAGCTTGCGTGATGGCCGCGAGGAGCAAAGCCCAGAGCGGAAGAAGCACCAGCGAGTGCGTGAGGCTGCGGTGCCAGGTGACGATGAGAAGTTTGTCGCTGGAGAAAAGGTCGCGGAAAACGTCGGAGTCCGGAAAGATGGCGCCGAGCATCTGCGACCAGGTGATGACGCGGCCGCGGTTGATCGGGGCCGAGGCGAACATGTCCTCGCCGCGGAAGATGGCTTTGCCAATTAGTGCGCCGGCGATGCCGTGGGTGATGGTGTCCATTGTCGAGAGTTATTGGATGACTGAGATTTTCATGATTTTAGCGAACGAAGAGAAGCGGGTTCTTCTTTGCGAGGACGGTTCCGACGCGGCGGGCGGAGACGCCGTGATGCTGCAAGGCGGTGATTGCGGCGTCAGCGGATTCGGGGGCAACGGAGACGAGCAGGCCGCCGGAGGTTTGCGGGTCGAAGAGTAAATCTTGATATTCGAGCGGGACGGCGGGGTCGAAAACGGCGCAATGGCCAATGAAAGCCCGGTTATTCTTCAGGCCGCCGGAGAGGTGGCCTTCGCGGGCGGCTTCAGCGGCTCCGGGGAGATAGGCGAAGGTGCGGTGATCGATTTCGAAGGAAACCGGCTCGATGCCATGCGACGGATCGCCGAGGGCCATTTCGCGGGCGTGGCCGAGGAGGCTGAAACCGGTGACGTCGGTGACGGCGTGGACGCGTTTTGCGCAGCCGGCTTTTTCGTCTAGCTCCTGTAACGCGGTAGCGGCATCGCGATTGAGAGTAGTCATTGCGGCAACTGCGGCGGTGAGAGACTCCTGTGTGGCGCGCTCTTTTTTCAAAGCGGTGGTGATAACTCCTGTGCCGAGCGGCTTGGTGAAAAGCAAAACGTCTCCCGTCCGCGCGCCGACATTTCTCCAAACTCGGTGCGGATTGATGACGCCTGTGACGGCGTAGCCGAAGAGCATGTCTTCGTTTCGAATCGAGTGGCCGCCGATGACGCTGCATTTCGCTTCGTTCATTTTCGAAAGGCCGCCGCGAATGATTTCTTCGAGGATGGCGGGGTCACCTTTTTCGGGAAAGCCAACGATGGACAGCGCGGAGACGGGCCGGCCGCCCATGGCATACACATCGCTGAGAGCGTTGGCGGCAGCGATTTGTCCGAAGAGGTGCGGATCGTCAACGATGGGCGTGAAGAAATCTACGGTCTGGACAAGAGCGAGGCCTTCGCCGAGTAGATAGATTCCAGCGTCGTCGTTGGTGTCGAATCCGACGAGTACGTTGGGATCGGTCTGGCGCGGCAATTTGCGCAGTACGGCGTCCAGCGTGGCGGGATTGAGTTTCGCAGCGCAGCCCGCGGCCTTGGCCATCGACGTGAGTTTTACTGGGTTCGACAAATTCCCTCCTGGTGCATTGGTATTATAAGGATGCTGCTTCACGATTGCTTGTGACATTCTCGTTTGCAAAATGTGGTGGTGAGTTGCGCGTGGAGCGCGAACATGTTCTTATCGGCGGATGGCGTGGGACATCTGGCTGATTTTTTTTGTGCTGGCGGTGATACTTCCGTGGCGCGGGCGAGCCCGCCTGAAGACATTGCTTGCAATGCCGCACGTCGGAGCAATGGAAAGGATTGTTTTATATGCTTCGACCATTGCGTTCCAATGGGTGATTGTGGCGGTGGTGGCCTGGCGGGCTTGGGTTCACGGTTACACCGCGAGAGAATTGGGGCTGACTGCTAGCGATGGGACCAGGCTGGTAATTGGTTCCATTGTCGGCGCCGCGACGATTGCGACATTCCACTGGTTTAATTTGCGCCGTGTGGGGCGGATGCCTCCTAACTCTCGAGGGTCAATTCAGGCGATCGCCGAGCGCATCTTGCCGCAGTCTGCGATGGAACTGCTGCCTTTTCTGGCACTTGCGATTACGGCAGGGCTTTGCGAAGAGTTTCTCTATCGCGGTTTTGCGATGGCAGTGTTGTCGCGGCTGGGAGTAGTCGCCTGGGCAGCGGTGCTGGTTTCGTCTATTCTTTTTGGGTTGGCGCACCTGTACCAGGGACGTGGTGGCCTTGTAAGCACCATGTTTGTTGGAATCGTGCTCGGAATCGGCCGGGTCGTGTATGGTAGTCTGGTCCCGGTGATTTTCTGGCATGCCGCGGTAGATGTAGTCGCCGGAATCGCCGGGCCGCGGTACTTGTTAAGATCTTCATTAAACACCGTAGAATCAATAAGTTAGAAGGTCTTTGACAAACAATTACTTCTATGACAACAGCCGCGCCCCCAACCCTCTCCGCCGAAACCATTGGCCGTGCCTTGGGAGAGTTCCAACTGGCGGTCAATGACCAGCAAGTGCTTCAAATTCAACAATATATAAAAATTCTCCTGCAGTGGAATGAAAAGATAAATTTGACGGCGATTCGCGATCCTCTGGAGATACTAAATCGTCATTTTTGTGAATCCATGTATGCGGCGGCGGCCGTACCTGTGGAAAACGGTCGGCTCGCCGACGTAGGGTCGGGGGGTGGGTTTCCGGGGATACCGCTCAAGATCATTAGGCCGAATTTGCAGGTTTTTTTGATCGAATCGAACATAAAGAAGGCGACTTTTCTTGCGGAAGTCATTCGAGAGCTTGGACTTACGGATGCGAGGGTCATTGTTTCCCGATATGAAGAGCTGGGCGAAGAGGTGGCACCGCTCGATTTCGCATGTTCTCGGGCATTGGGGGAGTTTTCGGCCTTTCTGGAGTGGGCGCGCTCGGAACGGATAACAGCCAAACAGGTTATTCTTTGGATTGGCGCCCGGGACCTACCGGAAATCGAGAAGGTTCGAACCTGGGAGTGGCGTGAGCCAATCCCGGTGCCCAATTCGCTGAGGCGACTGCTGCTTGTGGGGACAAATAAGAGCTAAAGTGTCGGCCCATCGACCTAGGGTCCGTGTGGATCGAGAAATAGCTAGGTGATTTGAGATTCTCTGATTTCCAGAGATCTTCTCCGAAGAACAAAGCAAGCGAGACAGAAGCCTATGTCCATGTTCCACCTGGAACACATCTGCGGCGAGTCCAGCCGGATCCGATGCTTGCCTGGTGAATCCCCAGAGAAAAGACTCTGAGTGTAGTTCCACGTGGAACATAAGGGGTAGAAATGTGCCAGCGCGGTGTAGATTTCGGATGAAACAGCGCGAGGCTCGAGGTTCAACGGATGGATTTTCAGTATCAATTCTATGTTCCACGTGAAACAACTTGCAACGTGAGGTTCGATTTGCTAGATTCTGGCTCGCGAGGAACTGTTTGGCCCGAATTATTGCAGTTGCTAACCAAAAAGGTGGGGTCGGGAAGACAACGACGGCGGTGAATCTAGCCGCCTGCCTCGCTACCGCTGAACAACCCACGTTGCTGATCGACTGCGATTCCCAGGCCAATTCGACGGCAGCTATTGGATTTGCCAAGGATCTCTCGCGTCGAACACTGTACCATGCGCTTATTCTTAACGAGTCCTTTGACAAAATCCTTCAAAAGTCACAAGTGGATCGGCTAGATGTCGTCCCCGCCGACAAAAACCTCGCCGGGGCCGCCGTAGAGCTTGTGAATGCGGAAAACCGCGAATACAAGTTGCAGACGGCTCTGAAGTCTCTGGATGAAAAGTATCGTTTCATTATCCTGGATTGCCCACCTGCTCTGGATTTGCTAACGCTGAATGGTTTGGTGGCTGCAAACGCTGTTCTGATTCCCATTCAGTGTGAGTACTTGGCGCTAGAAGGGGTTTCGGAACTGCTGGATACCCTAATGCGCATTCGACGAACCCTGAATCCCAGTCTCGAAATCGAAGGAATCCTGCTGACCATGTTCGATGAGCGAACGACGCTTTCAAGGCAGGTAGCCACGGACTTGCGTAGTTTCTTTGGAACACAGGTATTTCAAAGCGTAATTCCGCGAAATGTGCGCCTGGCGGAAGCGCCAAGCTTCGGAAAACCAATCATTTTTTACGATATTCATAGCAAGGGGGCGGAAGGCTATACGCAGCTCGCCCAGGAGGTTATTGCCAATGCCGAGAAACGCGCTGGGACGGGGGCTAGGAGCGCTCATTCGGGAGCCTGAACCGAAAGTTCAGCCTGAAGCCGTACCACAACAGCCTCAAGTAACCACTGCCGGCGGCGCAGCGGTTGTACCCGCACGCGAGGCGGCGCATCCGGGGCCGCAGCAGATCGACATTGACCTGATTGAGCCGAGCCCCTATCAGCCGCGGACACGCTTTCGCGAGGAAGCATTGGACGAACTGGCGCGGTCCATTCAAGCAAGCGGAATCATTCAGCCTTTGGTGGTGCGGCCGATTGGGTCGCGGTTTCAGCTGATTGCGGGAGAGCGCCGGTGGCGCGCGGCGCAGCGCGCGGGCTTGAATAAAGTTTCGGTGATCGTTCGGGAAGTGCCGGACGCGCTGGCGCTGGAAATGACGCTGGTGGAGAACATCCAGCGTGAAGATCTGAATGCAATTGAGGCAGCACGAGCTTTTGAGCGATTGATGGACGAATTTCAGCTCACGCAGGAGGCCGTCGCAGAACGCACTGGCAAAGATCGGGCGACAGTGGCCAACTCGATTCGATTGCTGAAGCTGGAACCGACGATCCAGGATTGGATTGAAGAAGGCAAGTTGACCGCGGGGCATGGGCGCGCGTTGCTTGCGGTGCCGGATTCGCAGCTCAGAATGCGGTATGCACAGCGAGGAGCGCGCGGCGGTTTGACGGTGCGGCAGATCGAAAGGCTGGCATCTCGGCGATCGCGCAATAGCCAGGCAGCTGCAGAGATTCATGTAGATGCGAACATTCGGGCCGCGCTCGATGAACTGCAACGGCATCTCGGTACGAAGGTGCTACTGCGCCAGAAAACGAAAATGCGGCCAGGGCAGCTGATGCTCGAATTCTACGATGATGCACAGTTGATGGGGATTTACGATCGCTTGATGAAGTGAAGCTGCGGGCGGGGCACGCGGCTCCTGTCCATTGGTTCAGTCGTATCATTCGACAACTCGCTTGTGAAGCTGCGTTGACTTGTCTGCGTACGAGGCTAGAGTAGAAGGGTGTACTTGGGGGTTTTGAAATGGCGTGGAAGTGGCCCAGCGCAACGAAAAATGGCGGCGGCGAAGAGTGGACAGGATTCATCGATCAAGGCGTAACGCTGGAAGGCACGCTAACGGTCACCGGAACGTTTCGCATTGATGGCAATGTGAAAGGCAACATCATTTCCGACCAGACGGTGGTTCTTGGCGAAGGCGCGAAAGTGGAAGGCCAGATTGAAGGGAATCGCGTGGTGATCGCGGGACGCTTCGACGGCGTGATTTTTGCGAAGGGTCGGGTAGAAATTGAGGCCAAGGGCGTGGTGACCGGAGAAGTTCATGCGCCGTGCATGGTGATAGATCCGGGCGGAATTTTTGATGGGCGCTGCCACATGCTGGCTTCTTCAGAGACGGCGTCCACAGTTACGATTCCGATTCGAGCAGTGGGTAACGGTTAAGGATCTTCGGCTGGGCTCAATTCTAGTCTTAGCTCTTTTCAAAACTCTTCCTGCGAACCATCAGCCTAGATTTCTCGACAGATGTTTCTAGTGTTCATCCAGGACTAAGCAAGCGAGCCAGGAGCGGCTGGAACTGCTAGAAGTTTCTCGGCTGCCTGAATGCCGGTCTGAATGTTTGATTCCCAGTCCATATGGGGCACGCTAGAAACACTCGCGGCTTTGTAATAGGCAAGTGCGTCGGCGGGCCGATTGAGCTGCTTCAGTGAGAGGCGCCCGGCGGAGAGCAGCGCCAGCAGTGACGGCCGCTCCGTTGGAAATGCTTTGGCCAAGTGTTCGTATTCCTCCACGGCGCGCTGGTAATCCTGTTTCCCCTCGAAGATTCGGCAGAGTTCCAGCCAGGTGGCCGCAGGCATGCGATCCCCGCCTGCGTTGTTATACTCCTGATAGTCCTCCAGAGCGGCATCCGTATCCTGCGCTTTGAGGTGGAGTTGGCAGAGTTTGATGGTGGATTCGAGGTGCGCAGGCACATCCTGTTTGCGCCAGTAGAGTTGCCGCAAAAGAGAATGGGCGTCGATGGCGTCGGGCTTTGCGGCGATGTGCTTCTTCAGAACGGCGATTCCTTCATCGAACTGCCCCTTTTCCATAAACTCAGTTCCCTGCACAATTGCCGGATCCGCGGTCCAACCGATTTTGTCTTCGATCACTGCGTTGGCTTTGTGCTCCAACCCCGTTCGCTGAATGACTAGGGCCCCCAAGGCTCCGAAGACGAATCCTCCCACGTGGGCCCAATGGGCGACGCCGGTGGACTGTCCAAAAAGACTTCCGTAGAAAACTTCCATGAACAGCCACAGTGGAAGGAGCCAATAGGCGTAGGCCTTGAAGCGTACGCGGAAGATAAGCATGAACCAGAGCATGGTGATTTTCAGCTTGGGAAAACGGACAAGGAATCCACCCATCAGCGCAGCAACTGCGCCGGAGGCTCCGAGAGCAGGAGCGAGACTTCCTGGTGAAAATATCGCGTGGACTACGGAGGCGGCAATTCCAGCGAGCAGATAGAAAGCGGGGTAAATGAGACGGCCCCATTTGTCTTCGAGAACGAAACCAGCGAGCCAGAGAAACCACATGTTGCCGATAAGGTGGAGCCAACCAGTATGAAGAAACATAGAGGTTAGGAAGGGGAGTGGTCGCGGATGCGCGGGAACAAACCCGTAATTGTCGAGAATAGAGGTTTTTGCTTGTTCCGCGAAACGTTCTGCCAGCGAATCCATCTCCGCCTGGAGTTCGCCCCGATCGGTGACGGTACGGATGTGCGCGTCCCAAGCGTCTTCGCTCTTGCGATTCGGATTGGCGATTTGCTTCCAAATCTCCGCCGGAATTTTTTTCTGGACCTCGGTTATAAATCGGTCGACGTCATCCGGCATGTTGAGTTCCGGGTGGGTCGCGGCGAGAAGGATGAGATGTGTCCGGACTTCGGTGCGCTCGGGAGATTGAGCCTCCATGGTCCAGTGGGTGCCGAGAAAGACGAGAACGTTGATCGCGATGAGCGCGAATGTGACGACAGGCCAGCGACGGCCTTCCATGTTTTCATGGCGCAGCGGGATGAGCATGGAAAGGCCCCTTCCGTTGAAATCGAAGCAAAAAAGGTTGAACCTTTTGAGTTTAGGGAATGAGGCGATTCGCAGTAACTGTCCGAGAGTACAGGGCAGTTCAATTAGTAACCTTGTTACAGCGTGGGTTAGGCAGACGATGGAATGCCGCGAAGGGAGCCGGGTTGACACGATTCCGAGGGGCGGCTATCGTTCGAACGCAGTGTGAAATGGTGAGCGACGGATGAAAGTTTTGGTAATCGGCGGCGGCGGACGCGAACATGCGTTGGTCTGGAAGCTGAAGCAGAGCCCGCTCGTGGAAAAAATCTGGTGCGCGCCGGGGAACGGCGGAATTGCCGAGGAGGCGGAATGCGTGGCCACTGACGCGGGCGACGTCGCGGCGGTGATTGCGCTCGCGGAAAAAATTCGACCGGACCTTACCGTGGTTGGCCCCGAGCTTCCGCTGGTGAATGGTTTGACCGACGCTTTCCGGGAACGGAGCTGGCTGATTGTAGGGCCTTCCAAGGAGGCGGCGCAGCTCGAAGGCAGCAAGATTTTTTCTAAGAAATTTCTGGAGCGGCACGGGATTCCTACAGCGAAGATGTATGGGACGTATGACTCGGCGGCGAAGGCCAGCGCCGCGCTCGCGAAAGTCCGTTGGCCGGTGGTGATCAAGGCGGATGGATTGTGCGCGGGTAAGGGCGTGTTTTTGGCCGCGAATCGAGAAGAGGCGTCGGATTTTATCAAGCGCGTGATGGAGAAAAATGAGCTGGGCCCAGGCGGGCGGCGCATTTTGCTGGAGGAAACGCTCCAAGGCGAGGAGCTATCGTTCATTATTTTGACGGATGGAACGCATTACGCGACCCTGGTGCCAACGCGCGATCACAAACGGGTGTTCGATGGAGACCGAGGCCCAAATACAGGTGGGATGGGAGCTTACTCGAGCGACGATTTGCTCCCGGACGATTTACGTAAAACTGTCGTGTCGAGAATTGTGGAGCCGACGCTGCGGGGCTTGGCTGCGGACGGCATCCGGTTTCAGGGATTCCTCTATGTTGGGCTGATGCTCACGAAGTCCGGACCGAAGGTCCTGGAGTTTAATTGCAGGCTGGGAGATCCCGAAACGCAGGCGATTGTGGCACGGATGGATTTTGACCTCGCGGGAGTTCTAAAGGATGTTGCCGAAGGAAAGCTGGACGCCACGAAACTACGTTGGAAGTCCGGAGCGAGTGTGTGTGTAGTGCTGGCATCTGGTGGCTATCCCGGAAAATTTGAAAGTGGGAAACGCATCGAAGGATTAACCGCTGTGAGTCCAAATACTGGTGTGAAAGTCCTTCATGCGGGGACCAAGCAGGATGGCAACACTGTAGTGACCAGTGGTGGACGCGTTCTCGGTGTGACGGCTTCCGGCTCGTCGCTTAATGGGGCTCTGTCAGCGGCCTACAAAGCCTGTACAAAGATTCGTTTTGAAGGGATGCACTATCGGAAGGATATTGGCGCCCGCGCTTCCCGATTGAAAGCTGCAGGAGACTGACGGACTTGGCCAGCGTTCAGAACCTGTTCCGCGCTCCGAAGAAACATTTGCCCATGGAGGAGCTGACCGAAATCCAGGCATTGGGTGACTCCGGATTTGAGGGCTGCGCGCACGCACGTTCGGGCAGAAGTCGCCAGGTTTTACTTGTGGACGGCGAGACACTGGACGCGATGGAGCTGCAGCCGGGAGTGCTGCGCGAAAACATCACCACCAGCGGTCTGAATGTGAATAGCCTTGCGATTGGGCAACAACTTCGGGTTGGTCCAACGCGGCTGGAAGTCAGCGAAGTCTGCACACCTTGTGACCAGATGGAGAAGATCCGGCCAGGATTGCGGAAAGAGCTTTGGGGACGGCGGGGAATGCTCTGCCGAGTGATCGAAGGCGGGACCATCCGGCGCGGCGACAGCATCGAAAAAATAACCTGACAATCAGGGTTTAGGCGGGCGCCGTAGCGTGGGCGCATCTGGCGGGCGATCCTTGTCTTCAGCAGCCTTCTCGAGGGGCTCGGCGGGCGGCACAATCCATTCAAAACCGTGCTGCTCGCTCATCGTGCCGAGGACGAAAGGCGTATTGCCTGCGATCACGGGCAGTACTGCGCGCATGAAATCCGCTGAATCCACCGAAGCAGCTTTTTGAGCGGTACCGCCATGGATGTTTTCAATGACTTTGGTGAATCGCGGATTTCCAGTGACAAGACTGGTGATACGCGGATCGTTGCCCTGAATGAGCTCGGCCAAGGTCGGCCCCTTGGAATCAGGGGGATAGCGGCTTTCAACAATCGTTCGGGGCGCGTGTTTCTCCGGGGGATAAAGCTGTGTGAAACGCGGTCGGAGGACGCGCGTCTGCCAGTATTCGCCGCGCGAGGCAATCATCTCCTGTTCCATGCGGTATTCCACAACCCATACTTCGGGGCCGTAATTGTCCGCACCGTAACCGATGATCACCAACTGGAAAATGGGATCGTCGGGAGTGAAATCGAGCTTGTGGTGGAGCTGGGAAACGAGCGGACGAAGCTTTTCGAGGAAAGCGACGCCAATTGTCTCGAGGTCGGCTTCCGCTTCGCCCGCGGATGGCTGGTAGTTTGGGGGTCTTGTGCCGATGTGCTGAAGATCACGATCCATTCGAATGGGCCTGGGGTCGGCGGGGCTTCTCCACTCGGCAGCGCCGAAAAGAATTCCGAGATGCCCGGGATCGACATTCATTACGCGCGGGGGAATGGAATTACGTTCGACGGGCTTATCGATGGCCGCAAAAATAATGACGTCTTTTGCGACGTGCACGATGACGCGGCCACCCGCGAGATTGGCGATGATTTCGTCTTCGCGGCCCTGGCTTTGCGCGAAAGATGGAGTGGCGGACAAAACAGCAATGAGCATCAGCAAAAGCGCCCGACTCCAGCGTGAGAGTGAAGAGTGCCGCTTGGCTTGCATGCGTGAAAAAGAGAGCATTATTTTTCTGCCGGCACGGCTGCTGCAGCGGCCTTTGCTTTGGCAAGGAGCGCGTCCAAAGCTGGGCGATCGAGATACTGGCCGTTGCGAATCACGGCAAGAATCTTACGAGTGTTTGAGATATTTTCCAGGGGATTTGCGTCCAGAAGGACGAGGTCCGCAGTTTTCCCGGCTTCGATTGTTCCGAGTTCCTTTTCGCGGCCTACAAATTGTGCGGCGCCACGTGTGGCCGCCTGAATGGCTTCCAGCGGCGTGAAGCCAGCTTGAACAAATTCCGCGAGTTCGCGGTGCAAACTGTCACCAGGAAATACAAACGGATCGAGAGAGTCGGAGCCGACGAGAAGCGAGACCCCACCACGATGCAACTCACCGGTCAATTTCCAATCGTTCACGGCCTGGCGTCCGAGCCAAGCGGCGCGCTGCTTCATGCGCGCGTCGTTGAAGGAATTGCGCCATTCTTTGGCCAGCGATGGGGGAACGAAATCCAGATTGGGGTCGTCCTGTTTCCATGCATCTGGATGAGAAGTGATGTCGAGCGAGGCGATGGTCGGTGTAACCCAGGTGCCATTTTTCTTCAGCGTTTTGAAGAGCGCGGCGGCTTTTTCTGTGCTGAAAGTGGCGTCGGCTTCATGGGCAATCTTCTCCCAGGCTTCGGAATCACCCTTTTTCTCCGCTTCGACCAGACGCTTGCGCAGATCTTCTTCCTGTGAGGAAAAGGAAAGCGCAAAAGCACTGTAAAGAAAATGTTCGATGCTGCGCATGCCAGCGTTGGAGGCTTCAGCGGCGCCGATTTCGAAGGGCAGGTGGCCGGCGAAAGTGATGTTTTGTTTTTTGGCTTCGTCGGCGACGGCGAAGAACGCATCGCGCGATGGCAACGAGATGATCTTGATGAAATCAGCACCGCGCTGCTTCAGGTCGCGCACGGCAGCGCGCGCTTCTTCGACATTCGCTACCGGGAGCTGTTCCGGCGTCTTCCGTCCTCGGCCAGCCAGCCAGGGACCGGAAGCGTAAATATGCGGGCCGAGGAGAGAACCGGCTTCAATATCGCGCTTCCAAGAGAGGAGCGCCGGAAGATCGCCTCCCATGTCGCGGACGCCGGTGATGCCATTGGCGAGGAGCAAAGGAAGCAGGACGTCTTTGGTCCACGCGGGGTCGGCGCTCACTCCGGCAAGGTGAACGTGCATGTCCCACAATCCGGGAATCAGGAATTTGCCACGGGCGTCGATGACTCTTGCGGTTTTGTCGACCCTAATGCGGTCGGCAGCACCGATCGCAGTGACGCGGCCACCGACGATGACCACGGTTTGGTCGGGCTGGGGAGCGCGGCCGGTGCCGTCGATCACAGTGACGTGTTGAAGGACCAGCGAAACATCCGTGGCAGCGAAGGAAACAAAAGGGCAAAGCAGAACCAGAAGAAATATTTTTGCGAGCAGCTTCACGCCACACGACCCATCCGGGCAACCCAAGACCATTGGATTCACACTATCACAAGCGGGAGGGTTGAACGGAGGGGGGATTAGGAAGAGGGCAGAAAAAGCGGCTTGACTGTGCAGCCGGCTTCGCGTAGCAATGGAGCGCGTCCGCTGATGGCAACCAAGATTCGCGGCATTGAAGGCATGAAGCATGGCGAGCTGGATTTCGAGATCCAGCGCGGCGGGAAGTTCGTCCTCTTTCAATATTGCGTTTCCGTGGTGGTCCTGACGTTCCGGCGTCCTTCGGACATTTACTTCCTGCGATCGGGAGAAAATCCTGTTGTAAAGGGATTGCCTTTCACGTTGCTCTCGCTTGTGGCGGGCTGGTGGGGCATCCCCTGGGGACCGATTTATACGATTCAGTCCATCTACAACAATTCGCGCGGCGGCAAAGACGTCACGCATGCCGTGGTCAATTCGCTGCGGGCGCCGGCGGCGGTAGCAACACCGATTCCTCCAAAAAACTGACCGCACAAAGTTCCGCGCGTGCGCCAATTCCGGTAAGCTATAAGACTGAAAGAACCGGTGGCGGGCAATCATGGGACTTAGAAAACCGAAAAACATCAAACACAATGGGAAGACGCTTGCGCAAATCCTGGAGGCGCATGTGCTGTTTTTCAGCGGGAAAGACGGCGGGGCGCGCGCGGACTTGACCGGCGCCGACCTTTCCGGAGCGGACCTGAGCGGGGCCAACTTGAGCGGGGCGATTCTTCGGAACGCCAACCTTGAGGGCACGGACTTGCGCAAGGCGAAACTACCAGGCGCGGACCTTTCCGGCGCCAATTTGCGCAAGGCCGATTTGCGTAACACGGACATGACGGAAGCGATTCTGCCGGGTGCAAATTTGTCGGAGGCGCAGGCCAGCGGTGTGGAATTTTTTCGGTGCGACCTTTCGAACGTAAATTTTCAGGGCGCGCAACTGCGCAATGTGAATCTGCGGCTGGCCAACGTGAATGGCGCGAAGTTTTCCGGCGCGGATATGGGCGTGGCGATTCTACGGGAGACGGATTTGACCGGCGCGGATCTCTCAGGCGTGGACCTATCCACAACTTTGCTGCCGAAAGGGATGTCGGCGGCGCAAGTGCAGAAAAAGAGCGCCTGAGGACGGCGGCGTCCGTTCGAATGCGGCTGTATCTGGAAATCAGCGGCGCCGCGTGATAGCCTGACGCGGAAGTACACAAACCCCTTCTTGAGTCCGGTGGCTACGCCAATCACACAACTCGACAGCTCGGCGGTGCGCGACCGCGTGCTGGATGTAGTCCGCGGCCTATTTGCGGAGCTGGGCAGCCAGGGCGCGCTGCCGATGCTGCGCGGCGGCTCGCAGCTCGACCGCGAACTCGGTCTGGGCAGTCTGGAACGTGTGGAATTGCTGGCGCGGCTGGAGACGGCATTTCAAATTCGCTTGCCGGACCGCGTCGCGTCCGAAGCGAATACGCCAGATGATCTGGCGCGGGCGATTCTCGCGGCTCCCGGCACGGCCGCGGAAGAGATGGAAACCGGCTCGGCGCTGCGGGCCTCTGTGACCACACAGAAGCTGCACCGCGAAGCCGCAGACACGGGAGTGTATTCTGCGGAGACGCTGATCGATGTGTTGCGGCATCGTGCGGTCCACGACGCTGAGACAACGCATCTGTTGATTACTGAGGACACCGATGGGGTGGAACGCAGCTTCACACTGACTTTCGGCGCGCTGTACGCCGCGGGGCAGCGTTGCGCGGCGGAATTGGCGCGGCGCGGCGTGCCCGCGGGCGGGCGAGTGGCGCTGATGCTGCCGACTTCGCGAGCATTTTTTGTGTCTTACACGGGAATTCTCCTTGCGGGAGCGATTCCCGTGCCGATTTATCCGCCGTTTCGCGCGGACCGAATTGAAGAATATGCGGCCCGGCAATCGGCGATCCTGAACAATGCGGAAGTCTGCCTGCTGCTGACATTTCGCCGAGCGGAAGCTGTGGCGAAATTACTGCGGCCGCGCGTGCGTTCTCTCACGGGCGTCGCAGATGCGGAAAAGCTGATCGATGCGGCGGACAAGGCTCCCCCGCCCTCGCCCGGTGCCCTGCCTCTGCATCTTTCCGGCAGCCGCGCACGCAAAGGCAGCGACCTGGCGCTTCTGCAATACACGTCGGGCTCTACCGGCGATCCGAAAGGCGTAATGCTGACGCATTCAAATTTACTGGCTAACATGCGGGCGATCGGCGAAGTGGTGCATCTCGGGCCCGACGATGTGGGAGTTAGTTGGCTGCCGCTCTACCATGACATGGGCTTGATCGGCGCATGGCTTACGCTGCTGCATTTCGGCGTTCCGCTGGCGGTGATGTCGCCGCTGGCTTTTTTGACGCGGCCCGAGCGCTGGCTGCAGGCGTTTCACAAACATCGCGGAACGATCGCCGCAGCGCCGAATTTTGCTTACGAGCTGTGTGTTCGAAAAATCGCCGATAAAGATATCCAGGGCGTCGATCTCAGTTCGTGGCGAGCAGCGCTAAATGGCGCGGAGCCGGTAAATCCGGAAACGCTGGAGCGTTTTGCGAATCGCTTTGCAAGCCACGGGTTTCGCCGCGAAGCGCAGATGCCGGTGTACGGACTGGCGGAAGCGTCGCTGGCAGTGACGGTGCCACCGTTGGGGCGGGGCCCGTTGATCGATCGTGTGGAGCGTGAGACGTTTGCTTCACAGGGCCGCGCAGTTCCCGCCGCGCCGGAGGACGAAACTGCTATCGCGTTCGTTTCTTCGGGACGACCAATTCCGCGGCATCAAGTGCGCCTCGTGGATGACAGCGGAATGGAAGTCGCGGATCGCACAGAAGGATTTTTGTGGTTCCGCGGGCCGTCGGCGACGAGCGGCTACTACCGCAATGCAGTGGCAACGGAGGCCGTTCTGCCTCTTGGTCCCGCTCGCGACGAAGGCGAGTACGCCTGGGTGAATTCTGGTGATCGTGCGTATCGCGCTGAAGGAGAAATCTACGTCACCGGGCGCGTGAAGGACATCATCATCAAGGGCGGGCGAAATCTATATCCGCACGAAGTGGAAGAGCTTGCAGCGCGCGCCGAGGGAATTCGCAAAGGCTGCATCGTTGCATTCGGCTTGAAAGACGAGGCTTCGGGCACGGAGAAGCTCGTGGTTGTTGCCGAAACACGAGAACGCGATGCAGCGCGGCGCGGCGTGATTTCGTCCGCCGTGACGGAATTTGTGTCGCAGGGCCTAGGACTTCCGCCCGACCGTGTAGAGCTAATTCCGCCTGGCAGCATTCCGAAAACATCCAGCGGAAAACTGCGCCGGGAAGAAACGAAGCAGCTTTACTTGGCGGGGACGCTGTCTGCGTCCAAAGCGCCTGCGTGGGTTCAGATCGTGCGGCTGGGCACGGGAAGCGCGTTGCGCGATTTTTCGCAGGACGTTCTTGGGGGAGTGAAGCGCGGGCTGGAGATTCTTTACGGCTTGTATTTCGGTGTGGTGTTTCTACTGTGGATCGTGCCGGCGTGGACGATCGTGCATTTCATCATGGACCAACGCGCGGCGGGACGCTTTACTTCACGCGCGCTGAAAATTCTGTTCGCCCTGATTGGATGTCGCGTGACGGTGGCGGGCAAAGAACATATGGACACGCCGGGGGCGAAGATTTACGCGTCGAATCACACGAGTTATTTCGACGTGCTGCCGCTGATGCTCGGCTTGGGCGTGCCGTACCGTTTCGTCGCGAAAATGGAGGTTGGCCGAATGCCTTTCATTGGCACGTTTTTGACGCGGATGGGACATCTCAAATTCGATCGCACCGATGCGGATTCCCGATTGCGCCAGGCCCAGCAGATGGAAGAATTTCTGCGCAATGGAGAGTCCGTGTTTGTTTTTCCAGAAGGGACGTTTACGAAAGAAGATGGCGTGCGGCCGTTTCAGTTGGGGGCTTTCAAAGCCGCGGTGGCCACGGGCACGCCGGTCGTGCCGGTCGCGCTTGCGGGCACGAGAAAGATTTTGCGAGACGGTTCTTATTTGCCGCGGCCGGGCAATGTGACCATCACGGTTCTGCCGCCGATTTATCCGCAAGCTGCAGGCGATGCGGCGGAGAGCGGCGAAGGTTCCGGCTGGCACGAACTGATCCGTTTGCGCGACGCTACGCGCGAAGCGATCGTCAAATATTCCGGCGAGCCCCTGCTCTAGTTTCTTAATCCGAGCCGACGAATTGTGAAACTCATCTCCAAATTTCCGTAGTACTACGTTACAAATCTACACACGAAAAAATCCTGGCTACTTGCAACTTCGCACCTGCGGGAAGCATCTTTATGGGGAGACAAAAAAGGGATGCGGATTGCTGCCCACCTGCCTGAGGCGCACCGCGAAACGCGCGGCCGGACCTGGTGCATTGCGGCTTGCGCAGAAAACTAAATTCACTGGAGGGATTATGAAGTGGAAGCTAGTGGTGTCTTTATTGGCTGTTATGGCGCTTTCGGGCGTGTCGGCTCATGCACAGGATACGCCAAAGGTTGATATTTTCGCGGGGTATTCGTACGTCCGCGAAAATCCCAGCACTGCGGGAGTAGGCAGCTTCAGCCTGAACGGCGGCAGCGCATCGATCGCTTACAACGCGAACAGCTGGCTCAGCGGCGTCGCTGATTTCGGGGGCTATCACAGCGGCAACATCCTCAAGACCGGCGCCGACGGAACGCTCTCGACGTTCCTCTTCGGGCCGCGCGTTTCTTACCGGCACTTCGGTCGCATCACGCCGTTTGGTGAAGTGCTATTTGGCGTGGCTCATGCCAGCGCCAGCATCGGCGGGGGAACAGCTTCCGACAATGCCTTCGCCATGACCGTAGGCGGCGGCGTGGACTACAAACTGACGGATCGGATCGCCATTCGGCCAGTCAAGGTGGACTATTTGATGAGCCGTTTCTCCGAGACCGGGACCGGGTCGAACACTCAGAACAATCTGCGCGTTTCGACCGGAATCGTTTTCCGGTTCTAGCTCAGCATCAAGAACTCGGTTGCCAGGTGCAGGCAGAGGGGCCGCGCGGCAGACGCGGCCCCTTGCACCATTTTCATAATCGATCCGAAGCGAACTTCCTGACTCTCAGTGTTGCATGGTGTAGATGACGGTGATGTAGGTGTCGACTTCCACGGCTTGGCCGTTGAGAATCGTTGGCCGATAGCGCCATTGCTGAACGGCTTCGCGTGCCGACAAGTGGAAAAGCGGATCACCAGCCACAATCTGCAGCGACTGGATTGTGCCGTCCGTGCCGATGATGGCTCGTAGCTCCACGCGCCCTTCTTTGCGAATCTGTATCGCGAGCGCCGGGTAGATGGGCTCGACACGGTGAATCAGCATCGCGGGGTCGCCCGTTGTTATCTGAACGATTCGCCGCTGTGAGCGAGTTTCCGCCGGTGGCTCAGGAGGACGCGGGCCGTTATTTTTACTTCCTATGTCCACGCACCAAGCGCAGTCAGGCCCGTCGCCTGGTCGATTGGGTCCCGGATCGATATCCGGTGCGTCAGTGGAATTTTGCTCGCCGTTGGGACGAACGAAGGGCCTGTCCGTTACTGGGTTATACGTGAATCCCGAATGCGGGCGAGTCGGCCCAGAGGGTCTGTGTCTTACATCGCCATGGGGACGGCTGTTTCGATGGCCGTACGGAGGGATGGGCACATAGCCACCCAATGCGATTCGCTCCGTTTTTCCGAACAGGGGAATCAGAATCAACAGCGTCAGGACTGCACTCTGAAGAAGAATGGAAATAACAAGTGCGCGGCGGCGAACACTACGTTCACGACGGCGTTGTTCGGGATTACCTTCGACGAGACAGCCGCGTAACGAACCGAGACCTTCCTCGTTCTTTTCAGATCCTTTTTCGGGCTCGAGAGACATCACACACCTCCACAAAGTTTCTGCGGGAGCGGGAGACTCTGCGGTGCTTCGGGACAGGAGTGCAGAGTTTTTGCGGCGCCGATATCCTGGGGGTTGCTCTAAGTCTCCAGGAGACCGGCGCCGCGCTCGCAGGGATGTGAGGTTGCGCGCGTCCTCACTCCGTTGGACACCAAGGGCGGGGACAAGTTCCCCCTTTGCACCGGGATAGAAGCGCTCAAAGGGGAACGGAGAGCAATTTTTTGATCCAGATGCTTCCGCAAGTCAATTATTATTAATAACTTACGGAAAACTGTATCCGGTTTACTCTCTGGTGCATCTTATGTTTTGTGGACGTGGATCTGAGGAGGGCAATCCCGATGGAGCGCCGGAATCTTGTTGCAGTAGGCGTGCGCCGCACGGGTTGGGCTGCTCTGGACCGCGATCCGCAGCAGGACACGGTGGAATTCATCTGTCCGCACTGCGGCGCGCGGGACAAGAAGAATGCCCGGCGCGAGCGTGCGCTGTATCATTTCACGGATGGTTTCTTGCAGGATTTGCAGGGCGAAATGACGCAGTGTCATTCCTGCAAACAGTGGCTACGCGTTGTTCCGATCGTGATGTTGCACGATCAGGATGAAACGCGGCGTTTCGGAGCGGTTTTTTCCGATGAAGAACTGGTGACTTCGAACTAATTTAATTTGTAGCTTCCAAAGAAAAACGGGGCGCTCCGACTTGGATGGAGCGCCCCGTTTTGTTCTTACTCTACGACTTAGTGGCGATCGTGGTCGTGATCGTCCCAATCGCGGTCGCTGTGCCAGCGGTGGCCATCTTCATCCCGCCAGCGGCGGCGCTCGTTCCAGCAGCGCTCGCGCGCTTCGTGCAGTTCGTACCGCGCACGGTCCGCTTGCCGGCTGTTCCAGCCGTGATGTTCCGCGGCTTCGTGGAGTCTGTGGTCCGCTTTGGCAATGCGGCGCTGGCAACTATCGTAGCTTTCCGCGGACGCCCGGGGTGCTTCGGCAAATGCCAGCATCCCTAAAAACGCTGCGGATATCAGCAACGTCCTTCCTAGAAACCTCTTCTCTCCCTTGTGAAGCATGCTCATCCCTCCATCCTCCAGATTTGCCCCGACTGGGATGGGGTCCTGCTGTATAAAACACAATTGCGAAGTGAATGTAGCAACTGCTTGGCCAAAATAAGATATTGAGAATAAAAGATTTACTCGAATATTGGTCAGTAGGCCTGTAAAAAGGTGTCCACACCCATGTGGTATTTTTCGAGGCCGGCGCGAATATAGTCGAAGGCTTCATCGACGGTGTCGGCAAACTGGAGCATCTTGTATTCGTCCTCGCTGATCGTGCCCGTGCGCACCATGGCTTTCCAGTTCAGGACCTCATCCCAATACTTGCGCCCATAAATGAGAATGATGTTGTGCTTTGGGAGCTTGTGAGTTTGCAGCAGCGTGAGCATTTCCCAGAGCTCATCCATGGTGCCGAAACCGCCGGGAAAAACGATGAGCGCTTTGGCAATCTGCGCGAACCATAATTTACGCATGAAGAAGTATTTGAAATTGAAACTCAGCTCCGGGCTGATGTAGGGATTTGCGAATTGCTCATGTGGAAGCTCGATCGAAAGGCCGATGGACTTGCCGCCGGCTTCGTAGGCACCGCGATTGGCGGCTTCCATGATTCCTGGCCCACCTCCGGAACAGACCACGAAGCGGCGCGGCCGGGGACCCAGGGTGAGCGACCAGGAGGTCAGTTTGTGCGAGAGCTGGCGTGCTTCTTCGTAGTAGCGGGACATTTCGAGGAGGCTCTTCGCGCGCCTCAGCGCCGCGCGGTGAATGGACAGATTCGCCGCGGACATTTTCGAGGCTTTCTCTTTTTTCAAGCGCACATAGCGTGCGTGCGCGGTATCGTGCGGTTCGATGCGCGCGGATCCAAACATGACGACGGTGTCACCGATGCCCTCGCGCTTCAGCTGCACCAGCGGGTGGATGTATTCGCCGAGAATGCGGATCGGGCGGGCCGGCGTGCTCTTTAGGAATTTTGGATCTTCATGGGGCGCTTTCGGCGCGTGTTGCGGCTTCGGTCTCTTCCCGTTGGGCATGGGTCTTCTCTCCGTAGAAGCAATCTTTGATTGTAGGAATCGGCGAGGCTCCCGGCAACGCCTTCCACGGAACATGCGTCGAATCTAGTACACTCCCGAAGCGCGGACTTGCCCTGAGTGAAGTCGAATGGCTTTGGCTGGCTCGGCCAGGTGCTCGGAATGATGCCAATTACAAGGATATCCAAAGCTCTTCCCTTTGCGCTGGCCTTGGCGGGTGTTCCGGCGCGCGCGCAGGCTCCGACAGGGCCGATTGTGCCCAAGCCTGGCGTAGAACTGCAGCAAGCCCCTAAGGACGCGCCGAAGGTCAAAGTACAGGTTGCGCTGGTGAATACGCCTGTCACAGTGCGCAATGGCCGCGGTGACATGGTTCACGACCTGGAGGCGCAGGATTTTCAGGTTACGGATAACGGTGTGGCACAGCGGATCTCCCACTTCGATTTGGGCGGCGATCCGATTTCACTGGTGATCCTGGTTGAGACGAGCTCGCGCATCGATGCGATCCTTCCGCAGGTGCGGAAGACCGGGCTGCTCTTCACGCAAACGGTGATGGGGTCGACTGGTGAGGCTGCGGTGGTGGGTTTCGATGACTCAGTCGATAAACTACTGGACTTCACCACCAACAGTGACCAAGTCGAACACACGATTGCGGGCCTGAAAGAGGGTACATCGGGATCGAAACTCTACGACGCGATGGCCGTTGGCGTGGAGATGTTGACGGCGCGTCCGCTGCCGACGGTGGACAAGCCGGGGCGGCGCCGAGTGCTGATGATCCTGTCCGAAGCCACCGACGATGGCAGCACCGCGAAATTAGGCGAAGTGCTGCGGCAAGCGCAGCTCGCCAACGTGACCATTTACAGCGTGGGGCTCTCTACAACGAGCGCCGAATTGCGCGCCAAGCCGAAAGACACGCGGCCGCAGCTTACACCGCCCGGCACCTTTCCGCTGCCGCCGCAGCCCGGGACGCCGCAAACGCCTACCAGCGAGGAGAATCGCTACGGGAACATTGACATCATGGCGGCCGCCGTGTGGGCCGTGCAGCATGCCAAAGATGCAGTGTCGGCTAATGCGCTCGCGGTTGCCACGGCAGCAACCGGCGGCGTGCACCTTGCCGCATTTAAGGATCGCACCATCGAAAAGGCCATCGACGAAATCGGCGGCGAGCTGCACTCCCAGTACACCCTCAGCTACACGCCGGCCGGGAGTGATGCCAGCGGCTACCACGAAATAAAAGTGAGTGTCGTTCGAAGGGACGCGAAGAATCTGAAGATTCGGGCACGACCGGGATACTACCTCGCGGTTCCGGATTCCTGACAATTGGATCGCTAAGATTAAACGACCTGCTTCCAAAAAGTGGCATCGCGTGAAGCGAGGAGAGCGTCCTTGCGGGCGTTCCAGCGGAGGAAATGGGGCGAGTGAGTGTGTTCCGTGTGCGCTGCGCGGCTCTCCCAGACTTCGTGGAGCAGGAGTGCGCCGGGCGTGTCGACGGAGCGGTGCAGATCGTAGCGAAGGCAGCCGTCTTCCTTTCGAGTGGGAGCGACCATGCCGCGCAATTCCGCTTCAAGAATTGTTTCTTGGCCTTCGCGCGCGCGCAACAAAACTATCAACGTGACGGCATCTTTGGGGAGCTTCGCGTTCGCACGTGAATGTGATTTGCGCGAGACTTTTTTCTTTCCTGAACGCTGGGACGCTGCCCGCTTCTCTTTTCTCCTGGCCATAATGGGCGGGATTGTACTCCAACTTGGAAAAACTGCCAGCGGGAAGTGCGCTTTGGGGGCTGGCGCGAGCGGCCCCAAAGGGAGAGGAATGGCGGCATAGAGCCGCCGCTACCCAGTCGAAAGCACGGGTCTGAAGACCCGCCACTACAAGGACCGCCAGGCGCCGCGGCTATTTCTCGGCGAGTTTTCGGCCGGCGTTCAGGCTATCGAAGTTGAGGATGGTGTTGAGCACCAGCGAATAGGTGCCGCGCGTTTCGCCGCGGTAGACCGGATTGATCGAGAAGAGCACCACATGGCCGTTACCGGAGGGCACGTCCACGACGGCGGGATGCTGCGCGATTTCGTCGCCTCCTTCGACCAGGCCAGAAATTAGCAGCTCCTTATTGTCGGCATAGCGGAAAATGACGCGCGGCCGGTTTGCCGGTGGAATCACCCGGTAGCCGTTGCGCCTCTGCTCATCGGTGACCGGCGGGGCCTCCCAGCTCTCCCACGAAGGCTCTTCCGGCGTTTCCACGCCGGGACGTCCGACGGTGAAATCGGGGTCGTTCACCGAGCCGCGGCCCGTCGGGCGCGTGTGGGACTCGGGGCCGAGCCGCCGCCTTCCGCGATCACCGGCAATGCTACTCAGCGAGAAAATAGGCCCGTTGTCGCAATAGACAGAAAGTTTCTCGTCGTAGCCGTAGGCAATCGGGCTTGCGCCGTCCACCAGGCGCGCCCCCAGGACGGAACCGACGATTTTCATCTTTTGCGAAGAGGAAGTGCTGACCCCGGTTGTGAGGCCTGCTTCGGTGGCGAAGCGTGAAGTGTCCGTGGCGGTCAGCAGCACGCCGCCCTTGTGCACGAAGGCTTGCAGTTTGGCGAGTCCGTCCCAACCGAGGCCGGGCCGCATGTCGTCGGTGGAGTCATTTTTCCCGACAAGGTTCGGCGTTTCCGGGGTGTTTTTCCACGGCAGCGGATTTCCCCAGGCCATCGGCATGCCGTTGATGATGGCGGTTGATCCTGAGAAAAAACCGACCGGTGGAAACAGGATGACGTCGTATTTTGCGTTGAGGTCATCGATCTTGGCGATCGTTTGCGTGCTCATGTAGTCGTAAGGAATTTTCATATCGTCAAGCGCCAGGCGCCACCAGCCTTCGGTTTGTGTGCTGAGCCAGGTGTGTACGAACGCCACGCGCGCGGCGCGCACGGGATGCATCTTGACGCTCGGAGCAGCTCCGATCGCGATGGCCTGCAAGCCCAGATCGTTGGCGGCACGGTCGAGGTCGGCACGGCTTGCGTTTCGAATGACAAATGAGCCACGGTTGAATTTCTTGCCGCCGGATTCGAACGGCTCTTCGGCTGCTTCCACGCTCGCGTCCTTCATTTTGTAGCGCAGCGTGGCGAGCGCGGGCTCGGCGCTATTGTTGATCGCGAACACCGAACCTTCTCCCTTGACGCCGCCGGGCGCACGGATCTCTTTCACAGGTTCCATCGACGCATCGAGAACCTTCGGATCTGTTACCCGCGTGACTTGTACGCCAAAAAGTTCGCCAAACGTCCAGCCAGTATCGTCGTAAGGAGTTTTCTGCGGATCATCGGGACTCCAGTACTGATGATCGAGCAGCGCGTCTGCGATGCGCGAGTAGGGCTGGTCCATGCGAATGATGTAGCTGCCGGCGGGAAACTCGCGCGTTGTCGGCGCCGGTGCGGCTTCTTTTTCTTTCGCCTCTTCTTTTTTCTTGGACTTGGATTCTTTCTTCACTGGCAGCGCTATAGTGAACGCCGACTTTGCACGCGAAATCTCTACGGCCTGCTTCTGCAGAACGTGCAGCAGCTCCGCCTGCAAGGCAGGACGCGGGTCGTCCGCGGGCAACACATAAGCGGCGGGGCCTTCCGCACCTGGCTTCGTCACGGAGCGTTTGGCCTTCAGATAAAAATTCTTTAGGAAGAGCCGCTTGTTCTCGTTGAAAAAGTGAAGCGACGTGAGAAGACCGGTCTGTTCGTAATTGTTATTGTCGCGCTGCGACCACAGCGTTTTGGGCAGCGGCGGATTCTGGCGATACCACGTGCGCGCATACTCTTCCGGATCGAGCGTGCGCTCCTGCGTGTCCGCGCCGCCGTTGCCGAACGTTTCATAGAGCCGGCTGATGCCGTTGTGCATCGCGGCGATGAACATCAAGTAGCCGGGCGACCAGGTGTCAAAATCACCGTGGGTGAAAACGCCGGGCATGCCGAACTTGGTCATGTCCGCGACGTTGCGCGCGCCGATCATCTGCCATTCGTCGGTAAGAATCGGATCGACCCACGCATTGTAGGGGCCGTCGCCGACGGTGTTGTCGTAGAGATACGGCACGGACTCGTGCAGGTCATGAAGCACTTGCGCCTTCCAGCCGACATAAGTTTTCAACACGTTTTCCGTAAGCTTGAGTGTGACGCCCATGGCGTCGCGGTTGTTATCGTGCGCCACGTACTTGCCCCAGTAGATCAGCGGCGGATAGAAGTCCTTCGGATGGGCCAGGTGCCATTTGTAAAGGTCCACCATGCGGTCGCGGCCATCGACTTCCACCACCGGCGTGATCAGCGTAATCATGCCGTCGCGGATTTCCTTGATGTACGGGCTTTCATCCACGGCGAGGCGGTAGGCCAGCTCCATCAGCGCCGTGGGCGCGCCGGTCTCCGGAGAATGGATCGTGCCGGTGATGTAGTAGATCGGCACGGCTTGCGCGACGAGCTTGTCGGCTTCCGCATCGTCCAGCTTGATCGTTCTCGGATCAGCGAGCTTTGTGAGGCGCGCGCGGTTTTCTTCCAAGTTCTTCAGATTCTCAGCGGAAGAAATGGCCACCGCGATCATCTCGCGGCCTTCTTCCGTCGTCCCGATGGAAAATACCTTCACGCAAGGGCTGGCGCTTTCCAGCAAGCGCATGTATTTATACACATCCTTGGAATAGGGGAGCACGCCTGGCGCGCCCGCGACGTCACCCAGCACCACTTCGGGAGTCGGCACAGTCTTGGAGGCCGGGAGATAATTGACGAGCGGCGAAGTGAAATACGGCGCCGTCGTGTACTTCTGAATCTTCGCTGTGTAAGCTTCGTCCACAGCCTGCTTCGGATCGCGCACCGGAGCGGTTTCATCGCTAGCGGCTAACGTCGCCACCCCAGAGAACAGAGTCAGCAGCAGAAAGCTTCCGAGTGCCGCGGTGCACATTTTTCTTGAATCCATCACCATGTTTCTCCCTAACCGCCATGATTGCGAAGGCGGATTGTAACGCAGCGTGCTACTCAGCGGCGACGAATGTTAAATCGACGGGCGAGGGTACTTCGATAACCTGGCCAGTAGGGTTCAAGCTGCCCGTCGCCAGGTCAATCTTGAAAACGACAATGTTGTTCGACAACTGGTTCTCCGCGAAGAGGTAGTTGCCGCTGGGATCGATGGCGAAGTGCCTTGGCTCTTTGCCGCCCGTCGGGACGCGAGAGACGAACGTCAGCGTCCCCTTTGCGTGATCGATGGCAAAAACCGCAATGCTGTCGTGTCCGCGATTCGAAGCGTAGAGAAACCTTCCATTCGAATGCACGGCAATTTCCGCGGTGTCGTTCCTGCCCGAAAATTCCTTCGGCAGCGTAGTCACGGTCTGCAGCTCGCGAAGAGTTCCCGCCCTCGCATCGTAGCGAAAAGCGGTGACCGTGGAACTGAGTTCGCTGATGACATAGAGAAACTTGCCGTCGGGGCGAAAAGCGATATGGCGTGGCCCGGAACCGGGATGCAATTTTGTGAAGGGCGGAGTGTTCGGCGCAAGCGTTCCCCTGGCCGGATTGAATTTGTAGACGAGCACTTCGTCCAAGCCAAGGTCGGCGGCAAGCGCGAAATGGTTGTCCCGCGAAGTCTCGACCCAGTGAGCGTGCGGAGCTTCCTGGCGCTCCTTGTTCGGCCCGAGTGTGCCGCCGTGTTGCACCAAGGCGGTATGCTCGCCCAATCGCCCGTCCGGCAGTATCGGAAATACGGGAATGTTTCCTGACGAATAGTTCGCGACCAGAACGTACTTACCCGTTTTGTCGAAGGAGATGTAACAGGGATCTTCGCCGAGCGCCGGAAGTTGGTTCAAAAGCTTCAGCTTGCCGGTCTTGGGTTCCAGCGAAAACGCGCTCACCATGCTGCTCTTTCCCGCTTCATTCACGGCATACAAGAATTTCCCGTTCGGAGGCGCGGCGACGAACGATGGATCAGGAGATTCTGCGGCGACCCCGAGCGAGGAGAAATTACCGGTCGTAGCGTCGTAACGGTAGGCGTAAATGCCTTTGCTGTCCGTCTTCGTCGTGTACGTGCCGATGTATGCCAAGTATTGGCTCTTTGCCGCAGGCTTTGGCTTCTTCGGCGCCGCCGACGGCAGCAATAGCGGCGCGCATAGCACCGAAAGCAATGCACAAATTCTTCGCACGATATTCATGGGACGGCAATTCTAACACCAAGTGCGGAATTGTCCGCGCTTCACTGGGGGATCAGAAAGATTTTCGGCTCTCCGCGCACGGCGATCAGTTTTCCGTAGCTGATCTGCCCGGGCCCAATTTTTTTGTAGGGCAGGAGGATGTTCACGACATTGCCCTCGCGATGCTCGAGAAAAACCTGGATGGCATCTGTTTTGGGTTCTTGCGGAGAAGCGGCAAAGCGAATGTCCACGCAGATGCCTGCAGCCTTTAGACCGTCCTTATTGATCATCGCGCGCAGCGCACCCTCCAGAACTTGCAGCAGCATCGGGGCGCCCGCCGGCTCATCGCCGGTGTCACCGGCTACGTAGGAAACTTCGCCATCCGACGACATGACCGCGGCAAAGGGAAGGAAGGCGTTTTTTTCGGCAAGGAACCTCTTCGCAAAGCGAAGCAGTATTTCCAGGAGCGGATTGAAGTCTGGGTGTTGATGGCTCGGCAAGATTCTCTGCCCCGACAATCACTTCTTCTCTTCTTCGTTTTCTTCCTGCAAAACTGCGGCGGCCGCCACGGAGTCATCGTCTTCGAGCCGCAGTAGGCGCACGCCCTGCGTCGAGCGGCCCGCTTCGCGGATTTCATTCGCATGAACGCGGATGACCTTACCATTGTGCGTGATGATCATCACGTCGGATTCCTCGGTCACCTGCAGCGTGGCGACGACGTAACCATTGCGGTCCGTGGTCTTCATGTTGACGACGCCCTTGCCCCCGCGCGAAGTGATGCGGTATTCGGCCAGCGGCGTCCGTTTGCCGAAGCCCTTTTCGGCGACAGTAAGCATCAGGGTCACCAGCGAATCCTTGATCTGTTCGTTCTCGAGCTCCTCGAGGTTTTGCGTCGTGGTTTTGTGTTCCTTGGCGATGATTTCGAAGTCCGGTTGGACGGCGTCCATGCTCACGACGTAGTCGTCCTTGTCGAGGTCCATGCCGTTCACGCCGCCGGCGTTTCGGCCCATCGGCCGAACTTCGGTTTCGCGGAAAAGGATGGCCTGGCCTTCGTGGCTGGCGAGGAAAATCATCTTCTTGCCGTCGGTGAGCTTCGCGCCGATAAGCTCGTCCTTGCCATCAAGAGTCAACGCGATGATTCCAGTCGAACGCGGGTTGGAGAATTCCGTCAGCGCCGACTTCTTCACCGTCCCGCTCTTCGTGGCCATGAAAACGAACTGGTCGGCTTGTTCCAGGTCACGCGCCGCGACCAGCGCCGTAAGCTTTTCGTCTTCCTGGAATTTCACCAGGCTGGAAATCGCCTTGCCACGTGTGGCGGCCGCGGCTTCCGGCAGCTCGTACACCTTCAGCCAATAGACGCGGCCCTTCGAGGTGAACAGCAAAATGTAGCTGTGCGCCGAAGCGATAAAGAGATGTTCGACGAAATCCTCTTCCTTCGTCTTCGCGCCGATGCGGCCTTTGCCGCCACGCGATTGGTGGCGATAGGTATCCGCTGCAGTGCGCTTGATGTAGCCTGCGTGGCTGACGGTGATCAGCATCTCCGTATCGGCGATCAGGTCCTCGAGCTTGATCTCGTCGACTTTGTCGACGATTTGCGTGCGGCGATCGTCGCCATACGCTTTGTGAACTTCGCGCAACTCCCCGGTAATCACTTGCTTGAGTTTTTTGTCGCTGGATAGGATTTCGCGCAGCTCGACAATTAATTCTCGAATGGACTTCAATTCTTTGAGTATTTCGTCGATGGAAAGCTGCGTCAGCCGGTGCAGTTGCAATTCGAGGATGGCGTCGATCTGCGCATAACTGAGGCCGAGACCGGCTCCACGGCCGGCCGCTTCGACTTCCGGAGCTCCCTGCGCGCGGTACTTTCGCCCGTCGAGTTTTACGCCCTCGATTTTCCTGGACTTTCCATTTTCCGTGATAGTTACTTCCTGCTCGCTGAAATACTTGAACAGGTTTTCCTTGGCCTCCACGCGGCTGGAAGAACCGCGGATGACGCGGATCACGTTGTCGAGGTGATCGAGAGCAATCTGATAACCGAGCAAAATATGTTCGCGCTGTTCGGCCTTCTTTAATTCGAAAATAGTGCGGCGGCGGATTACATCGATGCGGTGCTCGATGAACAGCTTGATCATAGGGATCAAGCCCAGCTCGCGCGGCTGCCCGGCAACGATGGAGAGCAGGATCATGCCGAAAGATTCCTGCATCTGCGTGTGCTTGAACAGGTTGTTGAGGATGAGCTGCGATTCTTCACCGCGCTTCAGCTCGATGACGATGCGCATGCCTTCCCGCGAGGATTCGTCGCGCACGTCGGAGATGCCTTCTAGTTTCTTGGTTTGCACCAATTCGGCGATGCGCTCAATTAACCGCGCTTTGTTCACCTGGTACGGGATTTCCGTGATGATGATGCTTTCGCGGTCTTTCGTGGTTTCTTCAATCGCCGCTTTGGCGCGCATGGTGAAGCTGCCGCGGCCCGTTCTGTAAGCGGCTTCGATGCCTTCTCGGCCCGCGATGTACGCGCCGGTCGGGAAGTCCGGACCCGGCACGATCTTCATGATTTCTTTCAGCGTCGCGTCGGGCTTTTCGATCAGCAAAATAGCCGCGTCAACGATTTCGCGCAAATTGTGCGGCGGGATGTTCGTGGCCATGCCAACGGCGATGCCGCTGGCGCCGTTCACAAGCAGATTCGGGATGCGCGATGGAAGAACGACCGGTTCTTCGCGCGTCTGATCAAAGTTCGGAATGAAATCGACGGTCTCTTTTTCCAGGTCGGCGAGAATGTCTTCCGAAATCTTCGCCAGCCGCGCTTCGGTGTACCGCATTGCCGCCGGAGGATCACCGTCGACCGAGCCGAAATTCCCCTGCCCATCGACGAGCATGTAGCGCAAATTGAAGTCTTGCGCGAGTCGAACCATAGCAGGGTAGATGACTGCTTCGCCGTGCGGGTGATAGTTGCCGGAAGTGTCGCCGCAGATCTTGGCGCATTTACGGTAGCCGCGATTCGAAGCAAGACCGAGGTCGTTCATGGCCACGAGGATGCGGCGCTGTACCGGCTTCAATCCGTCGCGCACATCGGGTAATGCGCGCGCGATGATCACGCTCATTGCATAGTCGAGATACGACTTGCGCATCTCCGCTTCGATGTCGATCGGAAGCAGTATTGATGTATTCGTTTCGTCCGCCATTTCCCCTCGCTATTGCAAAGATTCCGTGCTGTAAGGAAATTCTTACAAGCAATCTCTATCGTCTGGCCGCGTGTTCCAGAACGTACGCTTTCACCGTATCGAAAGCATCCGCCGTATTCATGAACCGCCGCGCCGAGAAATATTCTTCGAGCTGCCGCAAAAATGCGTCGCGCTCCACATCGCCGGCAAACTCAACCGCCACGCCACTCTCGCTATCCGGCGAACTTGTCGGCGTCGCTCTGAAGTCACTGCAGCTCAGTCCGCGCAATCCCGGTAAAGTCGTCCATCCCAACTGATGGATCATGTCTCGCTCTTGGCTCGCGGCCGCAAAAAGTAAAAAGCTGCCAGCCCGATGCCCAAAACAATCAACAAGCCGGTCGAGTCCACGTACAAAAAGGTTCGCCAGCCCTGCGTCGCCGATGCGTCTCCGATTCGCCTTGCCTCTCGCCAGTTCCGGAAAAAGCCAACGAGTCGAGGCAAGCGGAAGCCAACTGTTGCAACAGCTGCCAGCAGCAAGCCCCAGCGAATGGCGTTTCGAATAGAGCCAGCTTCCGTGTTGGCCTGTTCCGCCACGCGTCAGATATCCAGGTTCACGACTTCCAGCGCGTTGTCTTCGATGAATTTGCGCCGAGCCTCGACGTTTTCGCCCATCAGCGTCGTGAAAATATCTTCCGCCGCCACGGCGTCCTCGAGTTTCACCTGCAGCAAGGTGCGCGTGTCGGCGTTCATGGTCGTGTCCCAAAGTTGCTCAGCGTTCATTTCGCCCAGGCCCTTGAATCGCGTGATGGTGAAATCCTTCTTGGCGTCTTCGACCACATAGTTCAGAACGTCGGTCGCCTTTTCCTTCGTCACTTTGTCGCCGTTGCGTGCCACGGTGAACGGTGGGTGATTGAACTCTTCGATCTGCTTGGCAAGGCCGCGCAAACGCTTGTATTCCGCCGTAGAGGCAACAGCCCAATTGATCTTTTGGCTGTGCGGCGGGCCAAACTGGATTTCGTACAGACTGTGTTCTTCGTCGAAGACAATTTTACCTTCAAGCTTTAGCTTGGTTTTTTCCATTTGTTTCAGGAGTTTTTCCAGCGCCTTCTTGTCCTCAAAGTCCGTCTTCTTCTCGAGTCCGCTTTCGGCGAGCAGTTCGACGAGGGCGGGCTCGCGCAGTCGCCGGCCAAGCTTCGCCGCGGCGGCCTCATACTCCTGCACGTTGAGCAGAAAAGAAGTGAGCCGCGCGCCCTCCAGGTTCACGCCTTCCTTGGCTTTCACGACGTGGTCTTCGGTGGCGCGCTTCATCAGCTCGCGCGCAAAGTCACGTTCGTCGCGGATGTACTTTTCCGTCTTGCCGCGTTTCACGCGGTAGAGCGGCGGCTGCGCGATGTAGATGTGCCCGCGCTCGATCAATTCCTTCATGTGGCGGAAGAAAAAAGTCAGCAGCAGCGTTCGAATGTGGCTGCCGTCCACGTCCGCGTCGGTCATGAGAATGATTTTGTGATAGCGCAGCTTCCCGGCGTCGAAATCATCCTTGCCGATGCCCGTCCCCAGCGCGGTGATGATCGCGCGGATTTCTTCGTGCCCGAGCATCTTGTCGTAACGCGCTTTTTCGACGTTCAGGATCTTGCCCTTCAGCGGCAGGATGGCTTGATATTTGCGGTCGCGTCCCATCTTCGCCGAGCCGCCGGCCGATTCTCCCTCGACGACGAACAGCTCGCAGCGTGCCGGATCGCGCTCCTGGCAATCCGCGAGCTTCCCGGGCAGGCCGCTGGAATCCATCGCTGACTTGCGGCGCGTCAACTCCCGTGCCTTGCGCGCCGCTTCGCGGGCGCGAGCCGCGTCGATGCACTTGGAAATAATCCGTCGCGCCACCGTCGAATGCTTGTCGAACCATTCGCCAAGCTTTTCATTCACAAGCTGCTCCACGTCGCCCTTGATGTCGCTGTTCAGCTTGCCTTTCGTCTGTCCTTCGAACTGAGGTTGTGGCAGGCGCACGCTCACGACAGCAACCAATCCCTCACGCACGTCGTCGCCGGTAATCGTGACTTCGTCTTTCTGTTCCTTGAGCATCCCCGCCGACGAAGCGAAGTTATTGATGGAGCGCGTCAGCGCGGACCGGAAGCCAGAAAGGTGCGTGCCGCCATCCACCGTATTGATGGTATTTGCAAAGGCGAAAACGTTTTCGCCATACGTGTCGTTGTATTGCAACGCGATTTCGATCTCCACGGTGCCGCGCTTCCCCTCAATAAAAACCGGTGAATCGTGTAACGTGGTTTTACCGCGATTCAAGTGCTTGACGAACTCCGTGATACCCCCGGCGAACTTGAATTCCGCAGTCTTTTCTGTGCGCTCATCAGTGAGAGTAATCTTCAAGCCTTTGTTCAGGAAGGCCAACTCGCGCAAACGCTGCGAGAGGGTGTCAAAACTGTAGACGGTCTTATCGAAAATCGTTGGGTCGGGATGAAACGTAACTTTCGTCCCGGTCTTGCGTGTCTTTCCGGTCTGCTTCAGCTTGTTCGTGGGCTTGCCCTTCTCATACGTCTGTTCCCACACCGCGCCATCGCGCGAAATTTCCAGCTCTAGCCAGTCGGAAAGGGCGTTCACCACCGATACGCCCACACCGTGCAGCCCGCCGGATACTTTGTAGGTGTCGCTGTCGAATTTTCCTCCGGCGTGCAACACCGTCAGCACGACCTCTGCCGCGGGGCGTTTCTCCGTCGCATGCATATCGACGGGAATCCCGCGCCCGTTATCCACCACGGTCACGGATTCGTCAGCATGGACAGTCACATTGATCTCGTCCGCGTAACCAGCCATCGCTTCGTCGACGGAGTTGTCCACCACTTCCCAAACGAGATGGTGCAATCCCATTTCCCCGGTCGAGCCGATATACATCGCGGGTCGCAGGCGCACGGCCTCCAAGCCGCCGAGGACTTTGATCGATTTCGCGTCGTACTTGTGGCCACCCTGCGGCGTTCCACCTGTGTTTTCTTTGTCGCCCATTTTTTCTCCCTCGCCCTGAACCCGCAGTGCGGGTGAAGGGTGCCCAGCAACTTCTCGCATGTACTTTCAGCGTTGGACAGACTCCGTGCATTTCGGAGTGCGGATCCGCGCTCAAAAACTCGTTTTATGTGAAGCAAGAAAGGCGTGGTTGCGGAGTGCACCGTGCGTCGCCTCACCCTTTGATCCCGGCTTCGCTGGGGCGAATCCGAAACTCGTAGGGTTCCTGCTCCATCCCATCTCGCGCAGCGAGACGTGGCGAAGACTCATGTTTCTCCAAGCCGTTAACCGCGCAGCTCCTGGCGCGGAGCCGAATTCCGGGTCACCTTAGCTTGGCGGACGTGTCGATTCGAAGGATCCTAGAATGAATCGACAACGCCCTTAGTATAACTGAATCAGGGAGCATCCTCAAGGCTGGAAGGGGATAGGGAAGGTTCCGTAAGGCATTTATTTTGTGCTATTTAGAGTTGTCTTTGCGCATTTGGCCGAGTTCGAGGGAACTCGAATCTCGCGTGAAATCCAATTGGTTTCTTAGCCGGAATGGGTGTTTCCAACATCTGCCGAATAGCCTCGAAAACCGCCTGAAATCTTGCATCGTACCGCTTTTCCATCGCGTCAATTTTCCGTCGCAATTCTTCGTGCGTTCTGAGCATTTCGCGAAGCCGGACAAAGGTTCGCATGATCGCGACGTTCACTTGCACGGCGCGCGAGCTGTGGAGCACGCTGGAAAGCATCGCGATGCCCTGCTCGGTAAAAGCATAAGGAGCGTAGCGGCGACCACCCCGTACGCCCTTTGAGGTTCCAATCTGGAACCTCAAAATCTGTAATTCCTTCGATGCCAGTTGGAACATGAAATCAACAGGAAACCTCCTGGCATTTCGTTTCACGGCTTTGTTCAGGTTCTTTGTCTCAACACTGTAGAGCCGGGCGAGATCCGCATCCAACATGACCCGTGTACCGCGCACAAAAAGATTTTTTGACTGATAAAGGCGCCAGGAATGATGGATTTCTGCGAAGGTGTCTTCATACGAGCACGCTTTTGAGGTTCCAGTTTGGAACCTCAAAACCGCAACCCGTAGCCTATACCATTGCTTAAGTTAAATCAAGTTAAATATATTATTGTTTAGTAATAAAACTTGATTTGCATGGGTGCTTTCTAAGGCGCGTCGATCAAATGCGCATCGGCATGATGATATAGCGGTACCGATAGGACTCGTCAGCGAGCGGCCTCATCTGCCCGGCGGATTGTTCGTCCTTTAGCTCTATGCTGATCGGGCCATCGGCCGCGGCGCCAAGAAAATCCAGCATGTAGCTGGAATTAAAACCAATGGCGATGGGTTCGCCCTTGAATTCCTTTTCGATGGTTTCTTTCGCTTCGCCGTATTCCGGGCTCGACGCGGAGATTTCAATTCCTTCTTTCGATACGGCCAGTTTCACGGCGTGCGAGCGCTGATCGGCAAGCTGCGAAACGCGGCGCACCGCATCGCTCAACTCCGCGCGCTCGATGACCACGCTCTTGTTGTTGTCGCGCGGCAGCACCGCTTCGTAATTTGGGAACTGTCCTGTCAGGACGCGCGAAATTAGCAAGCGATGGCCGACCTGGAAAAAAAGGTGGCTCTCGTCCTTTGCAAATTCGATCTGTGCGTCGGCGCCTGCGGCGCTGGCTAGTTTCTCAACCTCGTCCATCGCCTTCTTCGGAATCAGCACTCTCACTTCGCCATTCAGCCCCGTAAGTTTATGGTCGGTCTCCGCAAGCGCCAGGCGATGGCCATCTGTCGCGACCATCGCCAGCGTGTCTGGCTTCAGGATGAGCATTCCCCCATTCAGCGTGTAGCGCGATTCCTCCATGGAGATGGCAAATTTCGTCTTGCCGATAAGGTTCTCAATGATTGGCGCGGGAATATTTACCAACGTGTGCGGCATCGCCGGCAGTGCCGGAAAATTCTCTTTTGCCATCCCGACAAGCTTGTATTTTTTCTTGTCACTGATCACTTCCACCCAGTGATTGTCGAGGAGTTTGACCTTGATTTCCCCTTCTGGCAGCAGCCGCACAAGCTCCAGAAGTTTCTTCGCGGGAATGGTCCCCGCGCCCTCTTTTTTGATTTTGGCTTCGCAAGAGGTGCGAATGCTCAATTCGAGGTCGGTCGCCGTAATCGTCAACTGGCTTTCCTTAGCCTCGACCAGTAGATTGGAAAGAATTGGAATCGTGGTCTTGCGCTCAACAACACCTTGCGTCGTGCTGAGCTCGTTCAATAGAGCGGACTTTGTGACGCTGAATTCCATCGCTTGATGTTCCTCGCGTGCCGTTCCGGGTGCGGTCATTAGTGTTCTATCCTCGACCAGGGCGGGGACACGCCCTATCTTGCCACGTTTCTACAGCTGTCGTACTGTACTCGCTTTTTGCCAAAGTATAAAGTCTACCCTTGTCCTAGCCGCTGTGGAAATAGGTGGGAAACACCGTTTGCTGTCCTGCGCTGCACGCACAACACCTTCAACAAACAACAGCCATCACTATAAGAGGAGATTTTTAAGGTTTTAAGTTCGATAAAGCTTGTTGTTGTGATGAGTGTTGTGGAATTGTGGAAACCGCGCCAAGAAGCATTGGACGCAAGAGTTACGGGAATCTTTGATCGGTGGCAGTTTGTGAGAATAGTGGAAAACAAAGCTCGCCTTGTGCATTGGCCCATACCATTCACTGTTTCATCCACTTACATCAACAGGTTCTTCGCAGTATTTCCAACACATCTTCACAGTTTTTAATGGCGCAAGTGCCGCCACTTACTGATTCAGGAATCTAGTTAGGAGAAGGCAGACAGTTCCGGGAGAGAAATTGCCCGATGTGTTGGGACGGGTTTTCGCAGACCGCTTACTGCAGCGCATCCATCAGACGCGTAATTGTGCGGTTCAGGTCTTTGTCGGATCGGCGCAACTCTTCGATCTTGTTAATTGAATGCAGCACCGTGGTGTGGTGCTTGCCACCAAACTGCCGGCCGATCTCCGGCAGCGAAGCGGTGGTGAGTTGCTTCACAATGTACATAGCTACTTGCCGCGGAAAGGCAATCGCGCGCGTATTGCTCCGGACCTTCAGGTCCTGCTCGCGCAAATTAAAATGCTCGCTGACGCGCTTCTGAATCAGATCAATAGTGACGCGCTTTTCTTGCGATGCGATGATGTTGCGCAAAACCTGTTGCGCCGTCCCCAACGACACGATGGCCCCGGTCAGCGAAGCATAGGCCATCAGCCGCGTCAGCGCGCCTTCCAGCTCGCGCACGTTGGACTTGATCGCGCGCGCAATGTATTCCGCCACGTCGTCCGGCAGGCTGAATCGATCGTTTTCAGCCTTCTTTTGTAAAATTGCAATCTTGGTCTCCAAGTCCGGCGGCTGGATGTCCGCTATCAATCCCCATTCGAACCGCGAGCGCAGCCTCTCCTCGATCGAATTGATGTCTTTCGGCAAACAGTCCGAGGAGATCACGATCTGTTTCTGTTGCTCATAGAGCGCATTAAACGTGTGAAAAAATTCTTCTTGAGTTCGCTCTTTTCCCGCGATGAATTGAATATCGTCGACCAGCAGCACATCCACCGTGTGAAAGCGGTCCCGGAAGCTAATCATGCGGTCGAACCGTAGCGAATTGATCACTTCGATGGTGAATTTCTCCGCGCTTACGTAACTCAGCCGCATCGCCGGATTACGCTTCTTGATGGTGTGCCCGATGGCATGCATCAAATGTGTTTTGCCCATGCCCACGCCGCCATAGAGGAAGAGCGGGTTGTATGCCTTGGAGGGCTGTTCTGCCACCGCGCGCGCTGCGGCATGCGCGAATTCGTTGGACTTGCCGACCACGAACGAATCAAACGTGTAGCGCGTGTTCAGCTGGTGGTCACTGCTCTCAAAATCCAGTTTCGCTTGTTTCACACTCGAAATCACCGGCGCGGCATGCACCGGCTCCTCTTCGGTGCACACGTACTGCACTTTAATGTTCGGCGTGCCGAGCTCGTGAAACACAGCCTTGACGATGTCCCCGTACGTGCGTGTCAGCACCTGGCGGAAGACCGCGCTGGGTATCTGCACGTAAAGCATTTCACCATCGGCGCGGTTCAGCCGCGTGGGCTGGAACCAGGTCGTGTAGGTGTTGATGCTGACCCGGGACTTCACCCGCTCGAGAAACTTGTCCCAGGAGTTTGCGCCTTCGCGCTCGCGCCCAGCTTGTGTCGCAGTGGTCATCGGTAGAAAAAGAGAATCCTAGGCTATTTCCACAGATGTGAAAAAACTGTGGAAAGCGGGTTAACTTGCATCATTCTGCAGGCTTCGGGATTCTTGCCCGTGCCGGAACGCTCTGTTTTGCCCCTGTCGTTCCGCGCGCGGCCCGTCTGGTTTTGCTGGCCCACGTACCGCCGCTATGAGACAGCGCGGGATTGTCGCCCATTGACACGCATGGAGCAAGCGAAAAGTGTGCGAAGGCATTCACCGCCTTTCACACACCATACACAGCTTTTCCACAAGCGCAAAAACTGTCCAATTTGCCGTCGCATCCTCAATTTGCGCGGCAAATGTAAACAAAATTTGTTGCGGGGAACAAGTCTTTCACAGAATTGGCGAAATTTTGCCTGAGGAAAACTTAACTTTTATGGAGTTTTTTTCTCCGGCCGATCAAACTCGTAGAGCCCCAATGGATCGCTTCCCAGAATCAGGTGGTCTTTTTCCACGAGAATCGTGTTGGCTTCCAGCCGCGCACCGGCCGGTGTGTAGAGCTGATAGCTCGCGCGCCGGTTTCCTTCCTTGTCAAAGTGCAGCAGCGTGTTGTGCAGCGCAATCCAGACTTCGCCGTTCGAACGGTCAACACCCACGGCCGTCAGGATGGGCTTAAGCCTGGGCTGGTCTCCACGACGCTCCTGGCGGTCAATTTCCTTGCGCGCCGCCTGCGCTGCCGGCCAAGCCTCGAGCGCCGTGTATTGAAGGTTTTGGCCCGCGTAGCCCAATCGGTCGTATTGCCGCACGGTCGGCTCGGGCAGATAGATGAACGCGTAGTAGAGATGCCCCTGAGCATCGGTGGCCAGCTGTCCGATGTTCAAATACCGGTTTAGATCCTCGCGCTCCGCAATCGGCTCCGGATCGCCGAACTCCCGCACATCTCTTCCATTCTTGTCGAACACGATCACCAGGTGCGGCTCCCGCAGTGTTCCGACGGCCACTTCGCCCTCGGGTAGTGCTGCAACTGAAATCGGGTTTTTCACCGCAATCGAACGGAGCAGCGTGCCCTCAGGGGAGAAAACCTGGACAAGGTTCGCGCCGCGGTCCGCCACGTAGATCTTCCCTTCGGCATCCGCGTCGCAATCTTCAGCGAAGGTGATGAGCGCGCGATCTGCCTTGGGCGCGGCAGGGCCCGGCGCCAGTTCGCCGATAGAGAGTACTTGTTTGCCCGCAGCATCAAACACCACCAAGCCCGGCGACGGCGATGCCAACACATACAAACGCCCATCCGCGCCGCGCTTTACCGTGCGCAATCCAGGGCCAATGCTCGGAAAAATCCGCCGCTTGGCCGTGAGTTCGCCTTCCTCCTGAGCCAAGACGCTCCCACCCAAACACGCCAGCAGACACATCCCCGCAAGAATTCGCACTTTGGAACCCACCCTTTGTCGCATGAACCCTCAGATTACTACGGACGTGCGCAGGTTGCCCCGCGTTACGCGCGCCCGTTGTTCTGGTTGAACAATGCGTATCGAGTGCTGTTGCTCTGGTGGGTAGCGCGACGCAAGCGCCCCAATGATGCGGGAGTCGCTTAGTCAATACAGAAGCGCAGGCGTTCGATAGACCGCGCGCGAAGCCGGCCTGCGGCATTGCGTGGGCCCTCGTCGTCGGTTTCGATCAGCACGCAATTCATTTGCACATCGCCGGAAGCCACTTCGAACCGCGCGGGCAGGCCGTTCAGAAACTTCGCGATGATGCCGTTGCCGTCCATGCCAATCACCCCGCCGTGCGGCCCCGTCATCCCCACATCCGTTATGTACGCGGTGCCCTGGGACAGGACCTGCTCGTCGGCCGTGGCCACGTGCGTGTGCGTACCGACGACGGCAGTCACGCGCCCGTCGAGATACCGTCCCATGGCGATCTTCTCGCTGGTCGTCTCCGCATGCATGTCCACGAACACAAAGGCCACGTCGGCAGGGAGCTTCGCGAGCTCGCTATCAGCCTTTCGAAACGGATCATCGATCGGTGTCAAAAATACGCGGCCCTGCAGATTCAGCACGGCATACTTCACGCCATTCTTCGCCTTGCTAACGTAAAGCCCGCTCCCCGGATTGCCATCGGGAAAGTTTGCCGGGCGCAGCAGCCGCGGCTCGTGCGGCATATATTCCAGAATCTCCTTGCGGTCCCAGCTGTGATTACCGCCGGTGAGCACGTCGATTCCCATCTTCAGCAGCTCTTCCGCCAGCCGCGGCGTAATCCCGAATCCCGATGCCGAATTCTCCCCGTTGGCAATTACGAGGTCGACCTGCCGCTGCGTAACGATATCCGCCAGCCGATCGCGAACGATCTGCCGTCCCGGCGAGCCGACGATGTCTCCTACAAAGAGTACGCGCATAAAATTGTTGTCAGTAGTCCGTTCTCAGTTTTTCCGTAGGAAAGGCAAAGGCCTTCTTGAACTCCCGCCCCGGGTCGTGGAGCGTTCAACAGTCTCACCCGCAGAATAGTTACTTCACATCCCAAAACGAGCCGTTCATACTTCAGCGACAAATCAACTCAGTTGGTGCTCTCTCCGAACTGACAACTGAATACTGACCACTGAAAACTGTTATGGAGCGGACTGCTTGGCCGTGGGTAGCTAGGCCGTGAACCTCTGAAATAGTAGGGCGCCACGAGCCAACCGTTAGGCTTTCCTGCCCCGCTCGCGAGTCTTCCCCTTTCATCGCAGGAGACCCGCCAGCGGGACAGGCCGTGCACACGGGCTGTCTATCCGCAGCACCTCAGAGATTCGTCATTGGTTCAAACAGCTTTCGCTACCTCACCTGCTTCGAAGTACCGCTCCGGCTCCATTGTAGCCTTGGCGCCAAAGCCACGTCCAATTGCCTCGGCGCCCGGTCTTCCAATGGTTTAGTTCCGGCAAAGTCCCTGCTAGAGGTAGAATTACGTCCTGCACCTAGGGGAAACTTCATGCGCCTACAACGACTGTTGGCCTGTCTTCTGCTGCTCGTCGTCTTTCTCGTTCGTCCCGACATCTCTCGAGCGGACAGTTCAGCAGCTGCTCCCTCGCCCGTTCAACTCGGCAAAGTCGATTTCCCCACCAGTTGCTCCGCGGAAGTGCAGCCCGCCCTCGAAAACGGCCTCGCCCTCATGCATTCGTTTCAGTACACCGAATCGGAAAAGACATTTTCGGAAGCTGCAGCGCGTGACCCGAAATGCGCCATGGCCCACTGGGGCATGGCCATGGCTCGCTATCATCAGATCTGGGATTTCCCGGACGACAAAACGCTGAAGACCGGCCGCAAGGAGATCGAGAAAGCCCAGAAGCTTCACCCGGCGAGCGCGCGCGAAAATGATTTCATCAACGCCGCCGCCGCCTTCTTCCAGAAAAAATCAAAAATGTCCCACGCCGACCGGACGCAAGCTTATTCCTCAGCTCTTGAAAAGCTGCACGCGCAATCTCCCGCCGATGTGGAAATCAGCGCCTTTTACGCGCTCTCGCTGATCTCCCTGGCCGAAGAAGATTTGGACGAAATTGCAAACCGGAAAAAGGCCATCTCCATTCTTGATCCGCTCCTCCAAACGCGCCCCGATCATCCCGGCATCGCCCATTACCTCATTCACGCCACGGACCGCCCAGAGTTCGCCGCCCAAGGTCTCGAAGCCGCCCGCCGCTATGCCGCCATCGCTCCGGACTCCGCCCACGCGCTCCACATGCCCTCGCACATCTTCATTCGTCTTGGCCTCTGGCAGGATTCCATCACTTCAAATATCGCCGCGAACACTGCCGGCGCGCATGCCGCGGAAATGCATTTGGCCGAATCCCACTATCAAACCCACGCCATGGATTTCCTGAGCTACTCCTATCTCCAAAGCGGCCAGGAAACCAAAGCCCGCGAAGTGATCGAACACACCGCCCATGTTGTCGGTGCCAGCGAGGAAAGCAAGTCCGATCATCGTGCCGCCTTCGCCGCGCGAACCGCTCTCGAATTGCACCGCTGGAAAGAAGCCGCCGAGTTACCGATCCCTGCAGTGCGCAAGAACTGGCTGGACACCACCTTCTGGGCCCGCGCCATCGGCGCCGCGCTCACCGGCAATGTAGCAGGCGCGGAAGCGGCTGTAAAAGAACTTAGGCTGCTTGTCGCCGACCGCGAAAAGCGCGCGCGCAAGAGCGGCTACAGCGTTTCGAACGAAAAAGCCTCCGATCTCCGCGAAGCGGAAGCCTGGCTGGCCTTCGCTATCGGGAAGAAGGACGAAGCGCTCCAGGAACTGCGCGCCGCCGCTGACCGCCAGGACAAAGAGGGTGGCGAATCCGTCAGCATCCCCGCCCGCGAAATGCTCGCCGACATGCTCATGGAACTCAAGCGTCCCACCGAGGCCCTCGCCGAATACAAGATCGACATCAAAAACGCGCCGAATCGCTTCGATGGTCTTCTTGGCGCAATGCGCGCCGCAGTGGCAATTAATTCATCCTCTGCACGCCTAGAGGCCAAAACGTTCTCCAACCAATTAATGCAGTGTTGTGGCTTCGGCGGCGATCGACCAGAACTAAACGAGGTGGCGAAATACATCACCTACAACGAGCAGGAATTCCACGAGAACGGCATCGAATAGGCGCAACCTCCGCGTGTTCCTGACGTCGCTCGCCACAACGAGGTTTACTGCACCTTGTTGTGCTGCGCGTTGCCGCCCCACGCGTACCATCCATCGGCATCCTTGTTTCCCGTCTTGAGGCAGATCAGCCGCCCATCGGAAGTCCCGGCGTAAACATTTCCTTTCGCCAGCGCCGGCTGAAACGCAATCGGCGCTTTCAGCGCATAGGAAAAGCCCACGCCGCCATCGTTTTGATTTACAGAAACAAGATGGCCGTCCGCTCCTGCCAAGTACAGAAAATCGCGGCCCACGGCTGGCGGCGAAAAAATCTGCCCGCCCGCTGCCGCATGGGTGCCGACAACTTCCGCTTGCCACGACTGCCGTCCATCGGAAGCCCGCACGGAGTTAATGTAGTTTCCCTGCGCATTCAGAATTTGTCCCTTGCTCACCGCAGCGCGTGAACCCTGAAACGCCCACGCACCGGCGACGGAACTTACACCTAGGTTGCTATTGGCTTGCGCCAGCTTCGCGGATGGAGGAGCCGTCCCAAATCCCACCGAAGAATCCAGCGCCGCCGTCGCTTGCGCGGAAATGGCTACGCCGCCTCCGTTGTCCTTGCGGAGATAGTCGGCTTTGCTCTTGGCAATCAAATCCTTGTCGCGCGCGTTCCCCTGCTTGGGGTCCACGCGCGCCAGCCCTTCCATCATTTCTTTTCCCGCCAGGCCCTTGCGCGTCTCATAGAGCTGGCCATTGGCAATTACCGGCGCGCTGGTGGCCGCATTTACTTTTAGCCACAGCAGCGAACCGTCCGCCGCACTCAGCGCATACGAACTGCCGTCAAACGTCGTGAAATACACTGTCCCGTCGGAGAGCACCGGCGCGGTAATCACGTCGCCGGAAATCTCCTGCTCCCAGATGTGCCGGCCCGTGCGCAAATCCGCCGCCAGCAGACGATGGCTTCCTCCCGGTGATGCCGGCCGCGGATGGAACTCCGCGCGCTTCTGCGGCCTGCCTGTTGCCGCGGGATGCGCCATGTACAGAATGCCCTTGTCGATCGCTGGCTGGCTCATCAGCGGATCACCCAGCCATTCTTGCCAGATCACTCGTCCCGTCCACTCATCCACCACTACCAGCGTGCAGCTCTCGGTATTGAACGCCACCAATCCATCCGCCACCACCGCGGCCGTCGGTCCATCGTCGCCCGTCTGGATCTTCCAGATGACGCGCCCCGTCTCGGCGTCCACCGCATAAAATTCGTGCGAACCGTAGCCTCCTCCCACAAAGAGCATCCCATCCGCATAAGCCGGAGTCGCGATCGGCCGCCCGCCCGGCAAACGCAGCACCCAGCCACTCCTCCCGTCCGGCGTGCCAAACGAAGCAGCGACCAGATCTTGTCTCGGCGTAGGCAAATTCACATTCATCGCCGCGCTCAAATCAATTTTCCGCACGGCCTGCTTGCCCGCGCCGTCAGTGGTTTTGGCCTCCGGGGCAGTATTGGACTCAGTTTTTTGTTCGGGATGGAGTGAAAACGCGGCCGAAATGCCTACGAACAGGTACAAACTCGCGCACAAAGACAACGTCCGGCTGGCATGGAAAGACATGGAACCTCCATTGCGCAACGAAACTGGTAAACAGTCGCGCTTGGAGTTAGAACGGCTTGGTTAGCAAACCTTGCAGGGGATCGTGACGAATATTTTGATGCAGCCTAGTCCACGAAATCGATCATGGCCCCGTCCCGGCGGTCCAGGAACCCGACGAACTGCCCGAAGTTTGGTGCCGTCACGTTGTTGTACACAGCGTTGAAATTGCCGTGATTCGTGACGTTCAGCGAGTAGAAACCGAGACGCACGTGGTGGCCCTTGCCATGTTCGGAACCAAGAAATGGAATGCGGAATTCCCGATAGAACTTCACGTCCAGCGAAAAATACGTTGCAAACCGCTGCCCATTGGGCGTGCCTACATAATTCTGCTCGACGTCGATGTTGGAGTACGGATAGCCGCTATGCATGTCCACAATGGGGCTGAACTTGAAGCCCCTCGGCAAAGAGAAGATTCCCCAGCCCACGACGCGGTTGGGCACGTCGTAAGGCAAGATGCCGTACACGTTCGGCCGGATCACGGGCTGCGCGAAAGGAATGAACACACTGGAGAGATTGTTCAAATCCCCGCGCGTCTCGCTCCGGATGTACGACACGTTTACTTCATTGTGCTCGTGAACGCGGAAGCGCACCGTGGTTTCCAGCTCGCGATAGTGCGACGCCCCGCTGTTCGTCAGCCCCAGAAAGGATTCCGTGCCCGGCGCCGCCGTAAACGGGTTTGCCACAAACAAATAGGTCGTGTGGCTGTCGATGTAGCCGACCCGCAGCACTACGTTTTTTCGCAGCTCGCGATCTATCTGCGCGTTCCAGGTAAGATTTCGTGGCGTCGTGCCAGGCTGGAGCGGCAAGGCGCTCCCGGAGAGTGGATTCACGCCGCCAACGTATGCATTCGTGTAAGCAACGGGAAGCCCAATGGGTTGACCGGTCAAATCAAACTGGCTGACCACGCGCGTGGGATTGGACGCAAAGTCGGCCGCCAGCAGCGGCAGCATGCTGTAAAACAAGCCCACTCCCGTTCGAATAACGGTCTTGCCCTCATCACCGGGCGAAAAAGCGAGGCCAACGCGCGGAGCAAAAGCCGCCGACCAACCGTTCGTTTCACTCGACACACGCGTTCCCAAATCGAGCGCCCAGTGCGAATTCATCACCCAATGGTCTTGAAAAAACTCCGCGATTGCCGTATCCGAAGCACTTTGCAGCGGCGCTCCCTGAAAATTGATGGTTTCCGCAAGCGAACCATCCTCGCGAAGAAGCTGCACAGCATCGGACGTGCTCGTACCGGCGTAGGAGCGATGGTCCACGTCCACGCCGATGTGGATCTCATGCCGCCCGAGCCAGTATTTTTCGGCGAATTGGTAAGAAGGAATCAGCTGGAACTCTTTGCCCCTCCGCGACCATTGATTGAAGAAATTCCCGCCCCATCCCTCTGGCGTCATTAGCATATCCGCAAACCCCTGGCCATGCGCAGTGCTGTCAAACCGCGTATATTGCGCAATAACCGCATAAATCGCCCCGGAGTCGGTCTGATACTTGTTGGACACCGCGACGGCGACGCCCTTTTGATTCAAGTCGTTTGACGCCGGCTCCGGCACCAGCGCATTGATATCCGCATGCTGCTGCCGCAGCGGGAAAACATTCACCGTAAACATCAGGATGTGTTTTGGGGAAAGGATGGCCTCTACGGTAGTAAACGAATTGAATCCCTGTTTCTTGCTGATGTCGTCGGGCCAAGGCAGCCCGCGCACTGTCTTCTTCTTCATCTCGTACTGGAAAACTTCCGAAAAGAAAAGTTTGTGCTCGAGCAGCGGTCCACCAAAATCAAAACCGGGAGTCGCCTCCGCGAGGCCAATCATCGATCCGTTCTTTCCAAGTACCGAAGGCACAAAGTTTCTCAGGCGGTAATTCCAATCGGCTTGAGGCGGTTTGGTTTCAACCGTGGTCAGTCCACCGGAAAAGCTGCCCAGTCCCGCGTTATAGGGTGTTTTGTAGACCGCGAACGACTCCACGGCATCCGTGGGCACCGGGATTGCAAAACTTCCGCTCACCGGATCGGCGGTCCTCGCGGAGTTCACCAGCATCAAGCTCTGATTTTCGTCCGCGCCCTTGAAGTTCAGCTTGCCATCCTGCGTTTTCACTACTCCGGGAGTAACCGGAAGGACGTCTCGGACCTTTTCTTGCGCCGTGGGAAGTGCCACCAGTTCGCGCTGGGTCACCGTCTCGCTGGGCGACGAAGCCGACTCCGTCGCAATCGCCTGAGCATCCTCTTTGACCTCCACCTTTTCGGTGACGGTCAATAGTTCCACCCGGATGTCCAGGGTGGCCGCCTGCCCAGGATTGAGGCTGATCGACTTGGTGAAGGGCTTAAATCCCGGCTGGTTGATCGAAATCGTATAGGTTCCCGGCTTCAGGCTCGTGAATTCATAGCGCCCCGCGTCATCCGTGTCCGTACTCACCGGGCTGCCTTTGGCTGGTTCTGCGCTCAGATTTACGGTAATGCCCGCCAGTCCGCTCGAGGCGTTCTCTTGCGCGGTAGTGAGGTTCCCGTGGATGGACCCCATGCGCAGTTTCTCGTTTCCGGTTTTGGCCGTTTGCCCAACTGCCGGGGCCGTCGTGAGCAAAAGCAGGCACGCTGCAGCCACCGCGTGCAGCAACAAACCCCTACTCCAGCGACGAGACAAATAGCTCGCGCCGTCAAAAGGCATAGATTCGCGCGACGCTGGTCGTGGTGAATTCATAGTTTGGTCAGCCAAAGGCTAATTCTTAATTATCCCGCGAGTAGGCTGGCAGGGATGAGCGCTTTCGAAGCCCCTATTGTCCTGCCAGTGAACAGGCGCTTCGCCCCGAGCTGAATTCCGTAACCAGGCACTCAGTGGGTCGCCTTCCTCCGGCGGCGCTCCAGCGTGTTTTCATCATGCAGACGCCCTGCGTTTTCATACAGTTGCGTGAGGACAACTCCGATTTGGTCGATGTCCTGGGTCAGGATCGCCTCAAAGAATTGCTCGCGGAGTTCTTCGAAAATCGTCCTCAAGCGCGGCGCCATGCGCGTGCCTCGGCGTGTGGCTTTGATGATAAGCAACCGGTGATCCTTCGGATTCGAGGTGCGCGTGAGGAATCGGCTGGCCTCCAGGCGGCTGACGAAGCGCGTAATCTTTCCCTTGTCCCTTCCCATCGCCTGCGCCAGTTTTCCAGCCGAAATTTCGCCTGCCTCCACGCACCGGACCAGCACCGCCGCTTCTTGCGCAGTAATCCCGAACTCCGCGAACCGGCGGTCGAAGGTTGTTTGCAGTCGTATACTCGTTCGAAAGAGCAGGGAAATCAGGTCTTCCCCGCGCCACTCTCGCAAGCCGGTGGGTTTCCTCTTCGGCTCGGCATACTCTCCGAATGGATCCGCCATGAATCCTCTGTTCTTCCTGGTCTTGCGAACCGCGGACGTCATTGTCAATGCCGCCATTTCTTCGTCCGACTGGTCTAGAAATGGAAGCCCAACTCCGCGGTGTACGACCGCGGCGTCACGAAATGGGTGCCGCTAAACGTGGACAGGAAGTTGTACGGTGCAACCTTGTTCGTCAGATTGATGGCCGTTAAGCGCAGACTCCACTTGTAGCGGTCACCGTGGAAGAGATTGTCCTCGCCCACGCTGGCGTCAAACAGGTTGCGCGGTTTTACGCGCGTGGGATTGTGGTCTACGTCAAATGTCGCGCCCGCAATGTTTAGCAGCTTCGCCCCCGTGCGCGTGGGGTTCGCCCCGCAGATGGTACCGGCGCCTATCGCGAGAGCTTGAGTCAGGGAAGCTGTGTGCATGACGCCTCCGGCATCAACGCAGAAGAGCCCAATGGCCGTTTGTTGATCGGCATCAAGAAAACCGGACGCATCCTGGAAATTGTCAAGATTTGGATTGCTGGCCACCAAACCGCTGTCGTAGCGCCAGTTCATGGCAAGCCATGGCAGGTTCTTCCAAGGTTGATACTGAAAATGCGTTGTCTGATTGAAGGCCTGGTCGTGGTCGATACGGAAAACTTCACCACCCGTGATGCTGGAGCCCAGTCCGCCGATCTGCGGCGGAAAATACCGAGCCCGGACGTGAGCAAGCACCACGAGTGCCGTGAAGCCATGGAAATTGGGCACGCTTACGCGCACGGAAGGCCCGTCAATTTTTGAATTCTTCCAAGCGATGGGGAAGAAGATCGGCGTGTTGCCGAACGTGGAGAAATCGTACGCGTTGTGCGTATATTTCCACAAATAGTCCGCGTCCACAACCGCATATTTTCCAAAGGCTTGCTGAAAGCCGGCGTTGAACTGGTTCCGTTGGCCGGAGCGAATCGGCTGCTGCAAACTCGCGCCGCCGATTGCGTCCACAACGACCGGATTACTCGCCCCCAGACTGGCGAGAATCAAGTTTTCGTTGAATGGGGTCTCCAGAATGCGCGAATAGGAAACGCGCAGAACCGAGTTGGTTTTCTTTACGTTGTACGCTAAGCCCACGCGAGGTTGCGGTTGACTATCGTGCACGATTCCGCGATAGAGGTCTTCCCGGAACCCCAGATTGAAGGCCCAATTCCCGAGATTGATCGTGTCCTGCAGGTAAAGCGCAAGCTCCTTGATATCCGCGCGGCCGCGGAACGGAAACAGCCCCGTTTGCGTTCTGGCGCATGCATCCTGTGTTTGCGCCGCTGCCGTCAGCACCGGTCGCGTAAGGTCAAAGCAACCCAGCGCCGGGCTAAAGGCAGGAACTGTAGCCCGAGCATCTGTGCCATCGTTTGGCTCAAGCGTGCCCGTGCAGCTGCCTAGAAACGTCGGCGTAGAGCCAGTGAACGGACTCGCGTCGGCCGCATTTAGGCAGACCGCATTGAAGGCCGGATCGGTAACTCCAAAGTTGAAATTCTCGGTCAGGAACGTGTGTTGAAACGTGGCGCCCGCCTTGACGTTGTGCCTGCCCTTCACATAGGACACGTCCGTGCGAACTCCCGCGTTGGTTAGCTTTCGTTGCTGATTCAGCGTCGCCGAGGAACCGCCGGGAATGAGTCCTGTGCCGTCCGCAAACACGTTTCCGCTCGGGTAGTAATTGAACCGGTCTTGACGGACAAAACCACCGAAGGTGAACAGAGTCGTGGTGCTGATCAGTCTCGTCCAAACCGGCGCGATGTTAAACGTCTGGATCTGCGCACGCTGGTCCTGCGCCGGCAGCGGCGCCCCTGTTAGGGGATTGGTCACTCCAATATTCAAGTTGTCGATCGTGTTGGGAGTCTGGAACCAAGAACGCGTGTATTGAAAGTTGGTGTGGATCGAATCCGCGCTGGTTACATTGTAGTCGACTCGGTCAAATAGATTTTCCTCATTGCCCTTATCGTGGATAGCGTGAAGTTCCGGTGGATCGAGAAACCGGCTGCTGTTCAATCCACTCGCAGCGATGAAGTTTCCCCACTTTTGGCCGCCGAACGCCAGCCGGAAGCCACTGCTGACCGAGCCGAAGCTGCCATACGAAGAATAAACGGTGCCCGTTGGCTTGGTTACCCCCAAGCCCGATTGCGTCGTCACTTTAATCACCAGGCTCGTCTTACCGCCGTATTCGGCGGGAGGCCCCCCCGAGACCGCTTCCAGCGACTGAATGGAATCCAAAGGAATCTGGTTCGAGAAGACCTTGCTCTGCTGGTCCGTGATGGGTTGGCCGTCAACAGAGAATGAATTCTCGGCGTGGTCGCCCAGACCGTGAAACAGGCCGTTCGAGTCCGCCACCACCCCCGGCGTCGCCAGCGTCACCAGCGAACTCACCGAAGAAGATTGGCTTTCCAAGGGCATCCTGTCAGTCAACGCTGTGTCTACGTCCGTATGAAAGCTGGGGTCCTTCTCCACCAGGTCTCCACCATTTGCTTCGACTGTGATGCTGCTTGCCGCCGTTCCGACTTTCAGTCCAATCTGAACGCTGGCAGGCACGCTGGAGCGCACATCCACGTCCTGGGTATACGAAGCGAAGGCAGGCGCCGTCACCACGAGGTGATAAGTGTTGAAGGGCACGTTCGTGAAACGGAAGAACCCATCGCTGCCCGTGGTCGTCTCACGTTGATAGCCGGTCACGGAGTATGAGATTTCGACCTTCGCGCCCACAACCACACCCCCGGAGGCATCTTTCACCGATCCTTCGATCGATCCAGCATTGCCCAACTGCGCATTCGCCGGCCGGGCGGACAACGACAATGCAATTCCAGCAACAATTCCCAAAAAGAGAAATCCCAAGAAATTCAAAGGCTTCAGCATTTTTTCTCCATCCCTTAGCGGGTTTTCGGTGTAGGTGTGGATAGGACCGCCTGGATATGTGGCGGTTGCGCGCCAGCCTGGATAGGCTTCAACGCACAGTTAGAAGAACCAATAAACTGAAGATCGAATTACGCGGAGGGAGGAGCGCGCCCGGCGCGATGCAGCGCAAACGAATCGCTCGGAGCCGCGTGTTGCGGGAGCGAAAAATACGACGTGACAATCTCAGGAGTGCTGACCAGGTCGAGCGGGGCAGCCGCCAGAGCAGGCATGTGCAGCGCCTGGCAAATGTGGCAGGCCGTGTCCGGACCCTTGGTGTGTTCGTGCAGGAAGCTGCCGCCCGCCGCGAAATACAAAAGCGCAGCGCAAGCCAGCAGCGCCATTCCTCGACGCATGGCTATCCGTCCAGACATGATTCTCATCAAGTCCATCACACTGCCATCTACCTTAGCACTATGCTTTCAGCAGGTCGAGGCCGGATGCTTCAAAATCAACACTGTGGCTCCCATCTTCCTTGACCCCGCAACCATTCCGTCCTAAGCTTCGTCTTAGTACCTATATGCTTGGTAAGTCTCAGCGGATTGGTGTCTTGGCGTTGCTCCTCGCGGTAGTTTTCCTCGGGGCGCAGTTCCACTTTTGCGCCGATCTGACCGCCACGCCCTCCGCGTCGCACATCTGTCCCGTCTGCTCTGCTGTGGGCTCTGTTGTTGCCACACAGGCACCAAGCATCGCCATCGTGCCGGTCACGGTTCGGCTTGAAGTCGCTCCCTTGGTCGTTCGGATTTCACTGGAAGTTCCGCGCGCCACCTCTCCGCGCGCGCCTCCCGCCCTCTAAATCTTCTCCGTTTTTCCCTGGTTTCCTTCCATTCCCGTTTGTTGTCGGTCCCCATTGCCGGGACGCTTGAGGATTATCATCATGAGAAAACTATTTGTATGGGCCCTGGCTCTACTGGCCGCGCCGGCTTTTTCGGTAGCGCAACAAACCCCTTCGACTCCCGGGACTCCGCCACCCCGGCAGGCCGCCACGCAGCCTCCCGCGGCAAGAATCTCCATCGAGGAAGCCATTCGCCTGGCTTTGCTCCACAACCACTCTTTGCTGGCCGCGCGCACTACCATCCTGCAGAATCAAGCCCAGGAAACCACCGCCAATCTCCGCCCCAATCCCGTGCTTTCCTGGGACGCCCAGTTCCTGCCCATCTTCCAGCCCAACAAATTTGACGCCGACTATATCAACAACCAAGCCCAGTTTGACCTCGGCCTCGGCTACACCTTCGAACGCGGCAGGAAGCGCCAGCACCGTTTGCAAGCTGCCAAGGATCAGACCGCTGCCACCACCTCAACCGTGGCCGACAACGAGCGCCAGCTGGTCTTCAACGTTTCCCAGCAGTTCGTCTCCGTCCTTCTCGCGCAATCCACCATCGATTTCACCCAGCAAGACCTCGACAGCTTCCAGAAAACTGTCGACATCAGCGAGCTCCGCTACAAGGCCGGCGACATGAGCGAGGGCGACCTCCTCAAGATCAAGCTCCAGATGCTCCAATTCCAAACCGACGTCTCCACCGCCAAGCTTGCCAAAGTGCAGGCCCTCACCGGCCTCCGCCAATTCCTCGGATTCGAATCGGTCCCGGACAATTACGATGTCGATGGCGACCTGGATTATCTTGCGGTCAAAGCGGGCCTCGACGACTTAAAGGCCCTCGCGCTCCGTAGCCGCCCCGACCTCCGCGCCGCACAGCAGAACCTCATCCTCGCTCGCAGCCAGGAATCGCTGGCCGTCGCCAACGGCAAGCGCGACCTCGGCGCCAGCTTCAATTACTCTCACGTTGCCGCCACCAACACCGGCGCATTCTTCTTCAACATTCAGCTCCCCATCTTCGATCGCAACCAGGGCGAAATCGCGCGCACCCGCTATGCCATCACGCAAAGCCAGGAACTCGCCAGCGAAACCTCGCAGCAAGTGCTTTCCGATGTCGTCGACGCCTACGAAGCTCTACACAGCAACGATCAAATCGTCCAGCTCTATCGCGGCGGGTACGTCGACCAGGCCAAACAATCCCGCGATATCAGTGAATACGCCTACAAGCGCGGTGCCGCCAGCCTCCTCGATTATCTCGACGCCGAACGCACCTATCGCGCCAATCAACTTGCCTATCGCCAGGCTCTTGCCAGCTACATGACCGCGCTCGAGCAGTTGCGCCAGGCCGTGGGCACAAGGACTTTGCCATGAGAAAAACATCTTTCGCGAACGCCGTTTTTTTCTTCGCCGCGCTTGCCACGGGCCTCGTTGTCGCCGGCTGCGGCTCCGGTTCCACGGAATCCGAGTCCAAAATGACCTCCTACTCGGGAACCGAGTCCAAGGCCGACACCGCTTCTCTCTTCATCGTTCCGCAAGACCAGATGGCGCACATCCAAGTCGTCGCCGTCGAAAAAACCAAGCTACCCCGCCTCCTGCGTCTCACCGGCAACGCCACCTATAATGCTTTCAAGACCACTCCGGTTTTCAGCGCCATCGGCGGACCCGTTCACGAAATCCTCGTGGCTCCCGGTGAAACCGTGCACGCTGGACAGCCGCTGCTCACCGTCAATAGTCCCGACTATTCCGTAGACCGTTCTGCCTACATCAAGGCCAGAACTGCTTTTTTCCTCGCGGACAAAATCTACGCTCGCGCGCAGGATCTTTTCTCGCACGGCGCCATTGCAGAGTCCGATCTACAGCAGGCAGAATCCGCTCGCGCCCAGGCGCAGGCCGACATGCAATCCAGCGAAGATGCCTTGCGCGCCCTTGGCCTGAAGGATCCGGAAACCATCGTTAAAAACCCTCCGAAGATGACCTCGCAAGTCCCGGTCATCGCTCCCGTCGGCGGCGAAGTCGTCGAGCGTCTTGTCGGTCCTGGCCAATTGCTCATCGCGGGCGCAACACAAATCTTCACCATCTCGGACATGAACTCCGTCTGGGTTCTCGTCAACGTCTATCAGGGTGACATGGCCTACGTGCACCCGGGCGATTCCGTGGACATCACCACCGATTCTTATCCTGACGTCTTTCATGGAAAAATTTCCTATATCGCGCCGGCCCTCGATCCTGCCACGCGCACTCTGCAGGCGCGCATCATCACCAACAATCCAGGCAAAAAGCTGAAAAAAGATATGTACGTCACCGCCACCGTGCAGGCCGGCGCCATTCGCGATGCGCTCCTCGTCCCTGATGCCGCCGTTCTTCGTGACACGGAAAACCAGCCCTTCGTATACGTGCAATCCAGTTCGAATCAATTTGCCCGCCGTCTCATCAAGGTCGGCGACAGTCAAGGCGGCCGCACTCAGGTCATCGATGGTTTGAAGGAAGGCGATCGCGTCGTTGGCGACGGCAGCCTCTTCCTGCAATTCAAGAATTCTTTGCAGCACTAAGGGGAGACTCGGCCAAGAGACCGCCATGATCCATCGCGTCGTCCAATTCGCTCTCCAGCAGCGCTTCCTGGTGATGATGGTCACCGTGCTCATCATCATTGCCGGCGCCGTTTCCTTCCAGCGCATGCCGGTGGACGCCTACCCGGATCTTTCGCCGCCGATGGTTGAGCTCATCACCCAGTGGCCGGGCCACGCCGCCGAAGAAGTCGAACGTCTCACCACGCTCCCGCTCGAGCTCGCCATGAACGGCTCTCCACATCTGAAAGTGATGCGCTCGATTTCTCTCTACGGCCTCTCCAGCGTCCGTCTAACTTTTGACGAGGGCGTCGATCCCTATTTCGCGCGTCAAGTGGTCTTCGAACGCCTCAGCGACGCGCAACTCCCGCAGGGCGTCACGCCCAGCATGTCCCCGCTCTTCAGCCCCAGCGGCCTCGTCTATCGCTATGTCATCGAAAGCCCGGATCGCACTCCACAAGAGCTGCACACTTACGAAGACTGGATCATCGAGCGCGCCTACAAGAGCGTGCCCGGAGTCGCCGACGATTCCGGCTTCGGCGGGCCCACCATGCAATACCAGGTCCTGCTCGATCCCGTGAAGCTCTACAATTTTCATCTCCCGGTCGTGCAGGTCATCAATGCTCTCAGCTCCAACAACGCCAACACCGGCGGCGGCTTCTACACCCAGGGAGGCCAGTTCTACTACGTCCGTGGACTCGGCCTCGTCAAATCCACCGACGACATCGGCGAAGTTGTTGTCGGCGCCGGCAACGGCGTTCCCATCCGCATCAAAGACATCGGCCACGTCGAAATCGGTCACGCCCCGCGCCTCGGCATTTTCGGCTTTCAGGACAAGCAGAAAAAGAACGACGACGCCGTCGAAGGGGTCATCCTCATGCGCCGCGGCGAGCAGACCCAAAACGTTCTCCAGGGCGTCGAGAAAAAAACCGAAGAGCTCAATCGTGGCGTTCTTCCGCCGGACGTCAAGATCCGGCCGTACTACGACCGCAGCGACCTCGTCCGCGTCACCACCGATACTGTCGAGTGGAATCTCATCCGCGGCATGGCCTTCGTCCTCATCGTCCTGATCTTTTTCCTCGTCAGCGTCCGCGCCGCTGTCATCACCGCCCTCACCATTCCTCTGGCGCTGCTCTTCGCCTTCATCTTCCTGAATGCCACCGGCGAAGCTGCCAACCTCCTCTCCATCGGCGCCATCGACTTCGGCATCATCATTGACGGGACCATCGTCATGGTCGAGAACATCTACCGTGAACTCGGCCTTCGGAAGGGGCAAGACTACAAGCTCAACGAAGTCATCCTCGCCGCCGCGCGTGACGTTGACCGCCCCATTTTTTATTCCGTCGCCGTCATTATTGCTGGGTACCTCCCTATCTACGCGCTCACGGGCCCCGCCGGAAAACTTTTCCATCCCATGGCCGATACTATGGCCTTCGCTCTTGTCGGCGCGCTGGTCTTCACTCTCACTTTCGTTCCCGTGCTCGCCTCTTACTGGTTCAAGAGCGGCGTTCAGGAAAAACCCAACCGCATCTTCGATTGGGTGCGCGATGGCTACGGCAGGCGTCTCGAATGGTGCTTAAACCATCCGAAGGTCACACTCCTCGTGGCCACCCTCATTTTTGTCTCTACCCTGTTGCTGGTTCCCTTTATCGGCGGTGAATTCTTGCCGCATCTCGACGAAGGCGCGCTTTGGGTTCGCGCCACCATGCCCTACACCATCTCTTTCGAAGACGCCAGCAAGTTCGCCCCCCAAATCCGCGACCTGCTCTCCCAATATCCGCAAGTCACCGTGGTCGGCTCCGAACTCGGCCGTCCCGATGACGGCACCGATCCAACCGGCTTTTTCAATTGCGAGTTTTATGTTGGATTGAAGCCGTACGGAGATGCGTCCTGGAAAAAAGGCTCGGTCCATTCGAAAGAGCAGCTCATCGAGGACGTCGAGAAAAAACTCCAAGCCTATCCCGGCGTCATCTTTAACTACACCCAGCCCGCAGAAGACGCCGTCGACGAAGCCCTCACCGGACTCAAGAGCGCTCTGGCGGTAAAAATCTTCGGCCCTGACCTCGACACTCTCGAGAAGAAAGCCGTTGAAATCAAAAATGTTCTCGCTCGAACCAAGGGCTTCACCGAGCTCACCGTCGTTCGCGAACTCGGCCAGCCCTCTCTCATCGTCGATGCCGACCGCAAAAAAATCGCCCGCTACGGCATCAACGTCGCCGATGTCGAAGCCGTCGTCCAGGCGGCCGTCGGGGGCCAGGCTGCCACTCAAGTCATTCAGGGTGAAAAACTATTCGACCTCATCGTTCGCATGGAGCCGCAATTCCGCTCCAGTGCGCACGATATCGGCGATCTCCTCGTCCCCGCTCCCGCCGGACAGCAGATTCCACTCTCCGAACTCGCCACCATCAAGGAAAGCACCGGCGCTTCCTTCATCTATCGCGAGAACAATTCGCGCTACATCGGCATTCAGTTTTCGATTGAAGGGCGCAACCTGGAAGGCATCGTCAACGACGGGCAAGCCGCCATCGCCAAATCCGTGAAACTTCCCGAAGGCTATACGCTCGACTGGGGCGGCGAGTACAGCGAACTGCTCGAAGCCAAATCGCAGTTCATCATCATCGGCCCGCTGGCGGTCTTGCTGATTTTCCTGATTCTTTTCGCTCTCTACGGGAATTTCAAGTTTCCTATCGGCATCGCACTAGGCGTCGTGCTTACCGAACCCGTCGGCGCGCTCATCGCCCTCAAGCTCACGCACACGCCTATCAGCGTTTCCAGCGTTCTCGGCCTGCTTGCGCTCCTCGGCGTCTCGGTCGAAACTGCCGTCATTCTCGTCAGCTACATCAACAAGCTTCGCCTCGAAGGCAAGTCCGTCCGCGAAGCCACTCTAGGTGCCTCGCTCCTCCGACTTCGCCCCATCATGATGACCGCTCTCGTTGCCTGCCTCGGCCTTCTGCCCGCCGCCATGTCCACTGGCGTCGGCAGTGACACCCAGAAGCCCTTCGCCATCGTTGTCGTCGCCGGCCTGCTCTCGCGCCTGCTCCTCGGCTTCTTCGTCAACCCCGTCCTCTACGAAATCGTAGCCCGCGACGGCGACGTCCTCCAGGTCTGATAGGATTCTTTGTAGTGGCGGGTCTTCAGACCCGTGTTTCTTCTTCTGCAGCGTCGTTGTCGGTGACACAGCCTTTAGCCCGCGTTCTTCACCTAGTGCTGCGCAGGCTGCGCCGTCGGGGGCAATATTCCATTGAGCCGCAAATAGATCGCTTCCGTCGCGTAGTGATCCGTCCAGCTTCCCGCCAGCGCCACCAGCGCGCCCCCGCGGGAAATCGGTCGGTTGCCGAAAAACATGAACTGATCTCCCAGCTTCGAATCATCCACGCCCGCCAGCGCCGTCGCGCAAAACGCAAACGAATCCTTCATCGCCGCTACCAGCTTGTCCTTGCCGTCGGTTTCCGCGATCTTCACGTCCGGCGCCGCCTGCCCCGAAATCTTCGAGCAAATTGTGTTGTTCGATTGCGTGATGTGCATCACCAGGTGTCCAAACGAATTCATCTCCGGCGTCGGCTTGAAGCTGTACTTCTCCGCCGGCATGGCTTCCGCCGCCCCCACCATGTTCTTTTGGTATCGCGGCACTCCCGCTTTCACGAATCCGCTCACAGGACTCGTCACGGTGCCCATCTCCGCCATCCGTTGGTTATCCGCCGGCGCCGCCTGCGGAGTTGCTGCCGCGGGCGCGGCTTGTTGCGCCGCCGAGACTCCCGCCATCGCCAAGATAGCTACCGCCACAAACAAACTCGTTCGTGTCTTCATTATCTTTCCCCTCTCCCCACAAGATTCGCAAAGAAGCATACCCCCGCTGCATTCCTCCAACAAGCGCTACTCGCCACCGCCACGTCTTCCAACCGCGTCGCTCCAATTTGTCTCTCATTTTCTTCGAAACATTCTTTTCTCCGCCCCGTCTCTACCTATAGCTATCTATAGGAGCGCGCGTGCTCAAACCCAAAAACGACCTCCTCCAGGGCACCCTTGCCCTCCTGGTCCTCAAAACCCTCGCTCGTGGCCCTCTCCACGGCTACGGCATCACCCTCCACATCCAGATGGTTTCGAAAGACATCCTCCGCGTCGAAGAAGGCTCCCTCTATCCCGCTCTCCATCGCATGGAACAAGACGGCTGGGTAAGCGCCGAATGGGCCACCAGCGAAAACAATCGCCGCGCCCGCTACTATCGCTTGACCTCCAAAGGTCGCAAACAACTTGCCGAGGAAGAAAAAAACTGGGCGCAGCTAACGCAAGCCGTTGCCCATGTTCTGCAGTGTGCCTGATCGATTCGAAAGGAAGGTGCACCGTGTCCCTCATCGCCCGTCTCCGCGCCATGTTGCGGCGAGACCGCCTGGACCACGACCTCGACGAAGAGCTGCGCTCGCACCTCGAGATGCGCGCCGCCGACAATCTCTCCGCCGGAATGTCCGCCGCGGAAGCGCGTTACGAAGCGCAAAAACGTTTCGGCAATACGACTTTGACGAAAGAGGACACCAGGGCCATGGATATCATCGGCTGGATCGAGACGCTGGGCCAGAATCTGCGCTATGCGGTTCGCATGTTGCGCCGGAGCCCCGGCTTCACCGCCGTCGCGATTTTGACGCTAGCGCTTGGCATCGGCGGAAACGTCGCCATCTTCACCGTCGTGCGCGCCGTACTTCTCAGTCCGCTGCCCTTCTCGCATCCCGATCAGCTCGTGCGCGTCTACGATGACCTGCGCGGTCCGAACACCCACGATGTCGGAATGTCAGTTCCTGAAATGTGGGATCTGCGCGACAAGTCCGGCGTTTTTCAGGATATTTCCGCGTTGGTTTCCGCCGATGCGAATCTAACCGGCGGCGATCAGCCCGAACGCATCGAGCTTTTGGGCACTAGCCCCAATTATTTCACCATGCTCGGAACCCCGCCTCAGCTAGGCCGCGTCTACACGCAGCAAGATGCCCAGCCAGGGTTCACGGAAGGAGTGGTGATCAGCGATGGTTTTTGGCGCCGCACCTTTGGCGCCGACCCGCAAGTCATCGGCAGGAAGATCCGCGTGGACAGCGACCTTTATAGCGTCATAGGCGTGATGCCTCCGTCCTTCCGCCACCCCGGCCGCACTCTTACGAATGAGGTGGACGTGTGGGCTGCCGCAGGCTACATCGCCTTGCCATTCCCTGTTCCCGTTCTGCGGTCGACGAGACTGCTGCCCGGAGCCATGGGCCGCCTGAAGCCTGGCATCACGGTTTCGCAGGCACAAGCGCGCCTGGACGCACTAACTGCCCAACTCAGCCGTGAGTACCCCACGGAATATCCTGCTGCAGCTGCCTGGGGAGTGCGCCTGGTTTCCGTTCAGGAAGATCTCGTCGGGACTGTGCGTACTGAGCTCCTCGTGCTCTTCGGAGCAGTCGCGTTTGTATTGCTGATTGCTTGCGTCAATCTTGCGAACTTGCTCCTGGCACGCTCGGCTTCCCGACAGCGCGAGATCGCCATCCGCCTGGCCGTGGGTGCCGGGCGCGGACGCTTGATCACCCAGTTGCTGACCGAAAGCGTTCTGCTGTCCACGATTTCCGGCATCGTCGCACTCCTCACTGGCTTCTGGCTCAAGACCTGGCTTCTGACAATGACTCCTGCCGATCTCCCCAGGCTGAAGGAAGTCAGCCTCAGTCCCGCTGTCGTGTTCTTTGCCTTCGCAATCTCCATCCTGACCGGCGTAGTTTTCGGCCTTGCTCCCGCCCTTCAGGCCGCACGCTCCAGCCACGTCGCCAATTTGCGCGAGGGCAGCCGCGGCTCCGGATCCAGCAAGCATCAAATGAAAATCTCCCGCTTCCTTGTGGCTTCCGAAATCGCCTTGTCCCTTGTCTTGCTCATTGGCACCGGCCTGCTTCTCCGCAGCTTTTGGCGCCTCGCCGAAGTGCATCCCGGTTTCGATCCCCATCGCGTAGTTACTACGAGGATTTGGCTCCCTGTGCCAAACGATCCTTCCGAAGACGTCTATCCCACCGTCGAGAAACGCGCCGAGTTTCTCCGCGAAGTCCTCCGCCGAGTGAGCGTGCTCCCCGGCGTGGAAGACGCCGCCATCGGTAGTCTCAACAGTCTTCCGATGAATTCCGCAACGTCTCAATTTCCCTTCGCCATTGAGGGCCGCGCCGACGAATCCCGGCGCACTCCCGTGGCCGAATTCACCTCTGTCACGCCCGATTATTTTCAAGTTCTGAAGGCCCCGTTCATCCGCGGCCGCATCTTCACCGATTCCGACAACGTCAAGGGACAGCAAGTCGCGCTGATCAATGAAACTCTAGCCCGCCGCTATTGGCCCGATGCCGATCCCATCGGCCAACACCTAAAATTGGGCGCGCGCCGCGGGCAAGATCCATCCCAAATCCCTCCAACGACCATCGTCGGCGTCGTAGGCGACATCAAGTCCGACGGTTTTGACTTGGCCAGCGCCCCGCATATTTATCTTCCGCTCTATCAGTTTGCGGGCTATGCCTCCGTGGTCTATCTCCGCAGCGGAGGCGATCCCGCCTCTCTCGGAGCTGCCATTCGCCGCGGAGTGCAGGCCGTCGATCCCACCATTCCCGTCTTCGGTGTGCAAACCATGGACGACGTCGTTTCGAAGTATCTGGCGCAGCGCCGTTTCGCTCTCGAGCTGCTGGGAATCTTTGCCGGCGTCGCCCTTTTGCTGGCTTCCATCGGCATCTATGGCGTGATGGCTTACACCTTCAGCCAGCGCACCAACGAAATCGGAATCCGCATGGCCATGGGCGCGCAGCGTAGCGACATTCTGAAAATCGCCGTTAGCGAAGGCGCGTTCGTCGTAGCCTTCGGCATTGTTTCCGGAATCATCGGCTCGGCGATTTTCACCCGGTTTCTCCAGTCCATGCTCTTTGAGGTGAAATCCATCGATCCCATCACTTATGTGGGAATCTCCGCGCTACTGGCTGGGGTGACTCTTCTCGCGTCTCTCGTTCCCGCGCGCAGAGCCACCCGCGTCGATCCCTTGACGGCCCTGCGTCAGGATTGACGGCGTTCGCCGGATTGATTCGAAAGGAAGGTGCACCGTGTCCCTAATCGCCCGTCTCCGCGCCATGCTGCGGCGAGACCGCCTGGACCACGACCTCGACGAAGAACTCCGTTCGCATATCGAGATGCGCGCCGTCGACAATCTCGCGGCCGGAATGTCCCCCGAGGAAGCGCGCTTCGAAGCACAAAAACGCTTCGGCAATACCACTCTCCTCAAGGAAGACACTCGAAACACCGACATTGTCACCTGGCTCGACGAAGCCGCCCGCGATTTTCGCCATTCCCTCCGCATCCTTCAACGCAGTCCCGGCTTCACCGCCGTCGCCGTACTCACTCTCGCCCTCGGCATCGGCGCGAACACCGCTCTCTTCTCCGTCATCGATTCCGTTCTCCTTCATCCGCTGCCGTACCAGAATCCCGACAGCTTGGTCATGGTCTGGGAAACCAACTCACAACATCCCAATCCTCACAACACCGTCTCTCCTCCGAATTTTCTCGATTGGCAAACACGCAACACCGTTTTCTCAAGCATGGCCTACATTTTCGACGAGCGCGACAATCTCACCGGAAATGGCGACCCCGAGGAAGTTGTCGTCCAGGACATCTCCGCCAATTTCTTCTCCGTGCTCGGCGTCGCCCCCATCCTCGGCCCGGGCTTCACTCCCGAAAACGGACAGCCCGGCCACGACAACGTCGTCATCCTCACTTACGGCCTTTGGAAGGAACGCTTCGCTGGCGACTCCGGCATCATCGGCAAATCGATTCTTCTCAACGGCCACCCTCAGACCGTTGTTGGCATCGCCCCCCAGAATTTCCAGTGGTTCATCAAGGACGGCTCGCTCACCGGCGCAAAGCCGCAAATGTGGTCCCCCTTTGTCTTCCCGCAATCCTTCCACGATCACAAGCAGATGGGCCGCTTCATGACCGCCGCCGCCCGTCTAATCAACGTCATCCCGCTGCGCCAGCAAATCTCCGGCGACCTGCGCCCAGCTCTTCTCGTTCTTTTCGGAGCGGTCGCTTTCGTATTGCTGATCGCCTGCGCCAACGTCTCCAGCCTTCTTCTCGCTCGCGCCGCCGCTCGCGAACGCGAAATGGCCGTTCGCACCGCCATCGGTGCCAGCCGCTGGCGCATCGCGCGCCAGTTGCTGATGGAAAGTTTGCTTCTCTCTTTAATCGGCGGAGGCCTAGGCGTCGCCCTTGCTGTCTGGGGCACCAACGCGCTTCTCGCTGCCAGCCCCAAGAATCTCCTCGACCTCAATTCCGTCGCGCTGAATCTCCGCGTTCTCACTTTCGCCGTCGCCGCAACGCTTCTCGCCGGCCTTCTCTTCGGCTTCCTGCCTTCTTACCTCTCCGCGCATTCGCGCATCTCAGAAACTCTCAAGACCGGTGGCCGTGGCTCCTCCGCCAACCGCCGCGCCTTCGCCCGCAACACTTTTGTCGTCGCTCAATTGGCTCTCGCCCTGGTTCTCCTCACCGGCTCCGGCTTGCTCATCCGCAGCTTCGTCCGCTTGATCGCCGTCGAGCCTGGCTTCGATACCACGCATCTCTTGACCTTCAAGGTCTCCCTTCCGCGCTCCAAATACGGCACCGACCCCTTGCGCCTGGCTTTCTTCCAGCAGTTTCTCGCGCGCATCAGCGCCGTACCCGGGGTCCGCTCTGCTACCACGGAAAGCTTTCCTCCGCTCACCGGCCTCGGTGCCGCTACCGCCGTCCATCTTCTCAGCCAGCCGTCGCTCTCTGTTTCGAATCTTCCCGTCGCCGGCGTCCGCGTCGTCGGCCCGGATTATTTCGCCACCATGGGCATTCCCCTCCGCGCCGGCCGTCTCTTCAGCGCCCAGGAGCTCGCGCAAGAAAAACACGTCACCATCGTCAATCAATATTTCGTCAACAAATACCTCCACGGCGAAAGCCCCCTGGGGCAGAAAGCCGCCATTTACATGAAGAGCCTCTCGGAGAACGAAATTCAGCCCTCGGAAATCATTGGCGTCGTCGGTAACGTCCACGAGATGGGCCTGGACGCCGTCCCCGAACCCGCCGTCTATTGGCCGCACCCCGAGCTCGTCATGTCCGCCATGACCGTTCTCGTGCGCACCTCCAGCGACCCGCTCGCGCTCGTCTCCGCCGCGCGCGGCGAATTGCAGAAGCTCGATCCCGAGCTGCCCATGGCCGCCGTCGCCACCATGGACCAGCTTCTCGCGGATTCGCTCTCCCGCTCCCGCTTCACCATGCTTCTTCTGGGAATTTTTGCAGCCGTCGCTCTGCTTCTCGCCGCCGTCGGCATCTACGGCCTGATCGCCTACAGCGTCACCCAGCGCACCCAGGAACTCGGCATTCGCATTGCCCTCGGCGCCCAGCGCCGCGATGTTCTCCGCCTCGTGCTCGCGCAAGGCACGCGCCTCACGCTACTCGGCCTGGCCCTCGGCGTTCTCGCCGCCCTCGCCCTCTCACGCCTTCTCGCCACCCTGCTCTTCGGCGTCACCGCCACCGACCCGCTCACCTTCGCCGGCGTCGCCGCCCTGCTCGCGTTCGTAGCCCTTCTCGCGTGTTTCCTCCCCGCCCGTCGCGCCACCCGCGTCGACCCCCTCGTCGCCCTCCGCTACGAATAGCCGTTCAGTGCGGCGGCTCGCCGCCGCTTTTTCTACATCTCGCAAACTGCCCCCGTTCTCAAATTGTAGAGGCGACATTTTTTCGCCATCCCCCTCTTCTCCGTGACCTCTGTGCCTCTGCTTACTCTGCGTTAAGTTTTTTCGATCCTCCCCCCAAATTCTTAATCGTCTTCTCAATCAGCCCTGCCGTCCCCGCATACGGATCCCCCGGGCTGTCCCACTCCATCGAAAAATAACCTTTGTACCCATGCCGCTTCGCAATCCCAAACGTCCGCGGCAAATCCACGTGCGCAACCTTGTCCTTCCCGTCCCCCACTTCCGTTTCCTTCACATGCGAAATGTTGTACGCATGCCTAAACATCGCTTCGATCCCCCGGTATGCATACTCCTCTTCATAAGCCGCCAGCGTATTCGCAAAATCCGGCAGCGCATGCAGCCACGGGCTGTTCACCTTCTCAATCACCTTCACCAAAAAGAACGGATCCTCGCTCACCGGATTGTCGTTCTCCAGGTTCACCACCACGTTCTTCGCCGCCCCATACTCCGCCACCCTCTTCAAGCTCGCCGCCGTCCGCTCCACGTCCGGCTTCGCATCCTTCGCCTGCGGAAGATTCGTGCGCACGCTCGGTGACCCGATCGCCACCGCGGCATCAATCCACTGCTTGCTGAACGCCACCGCCCGTTCCCGCTCCGCCCCGTCCGCCGCATACGGACTGTGCTCCCCATCCACCGCAATGTTCACAATCGCCCCGCCCGCCTTCGCCACTCCTGCGCGCACCTCTTCCAGGTACCCCTTCTCCAGTGAAAGGAAATGCTCGCTCCACGGCTCAATCTTCTTGATGTTGAATCTCGCGCTGACGTGCGCCGCGAACAGTTTCAACTCCATTTTCCCGCTGCTGCCGCTCCCCGCCTTTTCCTCGCGCCCCACGATGAAATCCCGGAACGGATACGAAGCAATCGCAATCCGTTCCTTTACCGCCGTGGGGAACCGCAAGCTCGGCCCCGCCTCCGCCGCGAGCACCGTTTCACTCCTCACAAGAAACTCCGGCCAAACTCCCGCACACACCACGACTCCCGCCACCGAGCCAGCCGCCTCTGCAAAAAACCGCCTTCGTGTTGTCTGCCTCATAGCCGCGCCAGTCTAGGCCCGATCCAATTCTTTGTCACTGCTCTTGTAGCGGCGGGCTTTCCCCCGTTTTGTGGGGGTCCCGACGCCGTCTGTCGGGAAGCCCGGCAGGGCAGCGCTCTGCGCTGCGGACGCTCCCCGCGTATAATGTGCCCTCTACTCGAGGAGAGCACACCATGCGTTATCGCAAATTTGGCCGCACCGGATGGAATGTCAGCGAAATTGGTTACGGGATGTGGGGCATGGCCGGCTGGACTGGCTCCGACGACGCCGAATCCCTCGCGGCTCTCCAGCGCGCCGTCGATCTCGGCTGCAATTTTTTTGACACCGCCTGGGCCTATGGCAGCGGCCACAGCGAAGAGCTTCTCGGAAAAATCCTGCGCGCCAACAAAAACAATTCCGCCGGCGGCCCCGACAAAAAACTTTACGCCGCCACAAAAGTTCCGCCGAAAAATCGCCGCTGGCCTTCGCGCCCCGAGTATTCGCTCGACGATTCCTATCCACCCGACTACATCTTCGAGTACGTCGACAAGAGCCTCAAAAATATCGGAGCCGACGCGCTTGACCTCATCCAGTTTCACACCTGGGAAGATGTCTGGCTCAACGACGAGCGCCTGCCCCGCGCCATCGAAAAACTTCGCGCCAGCGGCAAAGTTCGCGCCGTTGGCATCAGCCTCAACCGCTGGGAACCCGCCAACGGTATTCGCGCCGTGCGCGCCGGCCTCGTCGACGCCGTCCAGGTCATCTACAATATTTTCGACCAGAATCCGGAAGACCAGCTTTTTCCCGCCTGCCGCGAAAAAAATGTCGCCGTCATCGCCCGCGTCCCTTTCGACGAAGGCACTCTCACCGGCACGATCACGCTCGACAGCAAATGGCCTGCGAGCGATTGGCGCAGCACGTACTTCGTTCCCGAGAATCTCAAAGCCAGCGTCGCCCGCGCCGACGCCCTCAAGCCCCTTGTCCCCGCAGGCTCCACGCTGCCGGAGATGGCCCTGCGCTTCATCCTCAATAATCCCGACGTCAGCACCATCATTCCCGGCATGCGCAAACTCCGTAATGTCGAAGCCAATCTCGCCGCCAGCGACAAAGGCCCCTTGCCCGCGCCGCTCCACACGCAACTCCGCCCTCACCGCTGGGACCGCACCCCCACAAAATGGAGCCAATAAGAACCAGTACTCAGTTTTTAGTCGTTAGTTCTTAGTTGAAGCAGGGAAAATGCAGTGGAGAAAAAAGAGAGGAAAAGAAAAACGGAAGAGGAAAGAAAAAAGAGGTCAATCTCAAAATTGCTTTCTTCCTACTTACAACTAAAAACTAAGTACTAAAACTAGTTCACGCGCTTTTCTTCAGCGCGCGTTCGACGAGGGTGAGGCAGCGCTCGGCTTGCTCTCGCAATAATTCTTCGCTGTCGTTGCGATCGCGTTGCATGCTGTGAAGTTCGTCGGCAATCGCCAGCGCCGCCAGCACCGCGACTTTTTGCGTATCCACCGTCGCGGTGGCGTCCGCGATCGTATGCATTTTTTCATCGACAAATGTCGCGAGCTTCTGCACGTACTTCGCGTCCAGGTCTCCCTGGATGGAGTAAGTCTGCCCGAAAATCTGCACTTTCACCGGCGCGCTCATGGAATCCCCGCGTCTCCATCGGCACAATATCACATCCATTCGCAGAATAAATCCCTGGTGGCCGCGGACCTCTCGCACGAAGTCCCATTTACATTTTTTCCGCGGTTCTGTACCGTGTGAGTTCCAGCTTGTTTTCCACCAGCCCGCGTAATTCGAATCTGTCCGCACGCACAAGGAGTGCCCAATGGCCACGAAGCCCCGTTCCAAGAAATCCACGACCGCGCAGCAACACCCCATCCGAATCGTGCCGTTGCATCGCCCAGAGGTGCAACGAGTTGCCGCCGCAGTCGCGCCCAAGCTGACCTACCGCGGCGGGCCGCTGCTCACAGCGGTAGAAGTCTTTACGATCTTTTGGGGCGCCGAATGGAAACAAGCGCCACAGAGCGCGCTGCTCACGAGCATAAATTTGTTCTTCGACTACATTCTCACGAGCGCGCTGCTGGATCAGCTCGGGGAATACAGCGTTCCCGGAAACAGTATCGGCCACGGCAAACGCACGGGCGCCATAACTCTCACTTCACCCGCTCCAACGACTTCCGTGCAGGACAGTGCGATTCAGAAGTTACTGCAGCAGGAAATCGCGGCCAAGAATCTTCCGGCGCCAGGCCCCAACTCGCTCTATTTCTTTTTTCTTCCGCCTGGCGTTACGGTGGTGCAGGGCGGCAGCTCTTCCTGCGTGGATTTCTGCGGGTATCACGATTCCACCGGCGGCAACATTTTCTACGCGGTCATGCCGTATCCCGGATGTTCGGGGTGCACCGGCGGACTCACTGTCGCCGACGCGCTCACGTCCACCAGCTCGCACGAACTTTGCGAAGCGATCACCGACCCAATTCCCGGGCAAGGGTGGTACGACGACAACAACGGTGAAATCGGAGACATTTGTGCGTGGAAAACGCGCACGCTTGGCGGATACACGATTCAACTGGAATGGTCGAACAGTGCGGGAGCTTGCGTGTGAGTTTCGAACCGTTTTTATTGAGCGCGGAGCTGCGCGCCGAGATTTTTCTCGAGGACGGAAATGATTTTGGCGGAGGCTTCGCTGATTTGCACATCGGTCAGCGTTGTTTCGCGGCTCTGGAACGTGATTCGAACGAGGAGCGAATATTTTCCGGCGGGAACATTTTTGCCGCGGAAAAGATCGGCCGCTTCAATGCTAGAGATTTCAGGAATTTGGAGCGAGTGTATGGCGTTCGAAACATCGGCAAAACGTGTCCCGTCCGCGAGCAGCAGGGAAAAATCTCGTTCAACGGCGGGGAAGCGGGGCAAGGGTTCGTAGCGACGCGACTCTTTCGCGATTCGAAACGCGGCGTAAATTGGATCGAGCATTAATTCCGCGAGGAAAACGTCCTGGCGGAATTTCAGTTTCTCTGCGACGCGGCGCGCGAGCTGGCCGGCGGCGCCGATTTCGTTCGCACGGAGCAGGATGCGGCCGCGGCGCGCGGCGTGGAGCCAGTCCGGGCCACCGTCGTGCCATTCGAATGCGCCAGCTAGGGATGCGATGGCGTCAAGGTCGCCCTTGAGGTCGGCGAAGGAGAATTCGCGCGGCGACTCGTAAATATTTTTCTCGCGGGCTTCGCCGGTGGCTCCGATAGTTAGAACGGGCGTTTCGACGGACTCCACTTTCTCGTTCGCCTTACCGGCGAGGTCTTTCAGCCGGTAGTGGCGACCGATTTCGAACAGGCGGGCGTTGCGCTGGCCGTGATTCAGGTTCCATTCGAGGGCGGCGGCCATGGTCACGAGGCCGTTCGAACGCAGAACATTCGCTTCTTCCGAAAGGGGATTCGAAAGACGCGCGGGCGCGACCCCCTCGGGGCGAAACAGTGAGTCGCGTTCTTCCGCGACGTGCGGAATTGTGAGGATTTCGCGGTAGCCGAGGCCGATGAGGAGATCGCGCAAGCGGGTCTCCGCTTCGTGGTGCGGCAGACGTGCCGCGCCCTGGCGGGCGGCGGGCAAACGCGGTGGAAATTTATCGAGGCCGTAAATGCGGGCGATTTCTTCGATGAGATCGATTTCGCGTTCGACTTCCGCGCGCCAGGAGGGCTGGGTGCATTCCCACGCGGCGAGAATGGAGCCTTCTGCGCCGCGATTCTGGTCGATTCGAATGGGGGCGAAGCCGAGCGCGCTGAGGCAGGCTTCCACTTCCTTGTCCGGCACGTCCGCGCCCATCACGCGAAGAATTTCCGCGCGGGTGACGCGGATTTTCTTCGGCGCGCGTTTGCCGGGATAGATATCCACGACGCCGGAAAGCAATTCGCCGCCGGCAAGCTGCAAAATCAGTTCGGCGGCGCGGCGTGAAGCCACCTCTGCCATTTCCGGGTCAGCGCCGCGGCCGAAGCGCGTGGAGGCTTCGGTGTGCAATTTCAGAAAGCGTGCGGCGCGGCGGACGGCGACTGGTTCGAACCAGGCGCATTCGATCAGAACATTTTTTGTGGAGAACGAAATCTCAGTTTCGGCGCCGCCCATGATTCCGCCGATGCCCACAGCGCGCGAACCATCGCCGTCGCTTATCATGCAGAGATTCGAATCGAGTTGACGCTCAATACCGTCCAGTGTCCGTATTTTTTCGCCGGGCTTGGCTTTGCGAACGACGATTTTGTGATCGCGTACCTTGTCGTAGTCGAACGTGTGCAGCGGATGTCCCAGCTCGAGCATAACGTAGTTCGAAACATCGACAACGTTGCTGATGCTGGCGACGCCGGAGGCTTCGAGGCGGTCTTTCAGCCATTTCGGAGAAGGCTGGATCTTCACGTTTCGAATGACGCGCGCCGTGAAGCGGCCGCAGAGTTCCGGCGATTGAATCTCGACGCGAATGGCGCCGGCGGCATTGGTGGTTGCACTTTCCTCCGGCCTGGGAGGAGTGAAGACCACCGGCTGCTTGAAGATGGCTCCGACTTCGCGGGCAATTCCCAGGTGGCCGAGACAATCGGGGCGATTCGAACTGACTTCGGCTTCGATGACCGCGCCGTACGCCCCGTTTTCGACTCCGCCGATGTTGGTTCCAGATAACGCGAGGCGCGAGGCCAGCTCCTGCGGCGTCGCGGGAACCTCGACGAAGTCTTTCAGCCAGTTGTAGACGACCTTCATCTTTTTGTCCCGATCAGTCCAGAGAACCCACCCTCAAAAACCGAGGGTGGGGCACCCCCACACGCTACACGACGAGCTTCCTACGGAAACTGGCGGAGGAAGCGCACGTCGTTCTGAAAAAAAACCTGAATGTCGTCGATGCCGTACTTCAGCATGGCCAGGCGGTCAATGCCGATGCCGAAAGCGAAGCCGCTGACTTTTTTCGCGTCGTAGTTGACGAAGCCGTAGACGGCGGGGTCGACCATGCCGGCGCCGAAGAGTTCGATCCACGCGGCGCCTTTGCATTTCGAGCAGGTTCCGCCTCCTGCCGCGGTGCCGGTGCCGGCGCAGAAGGGGCAGGAGACGTCGAATTCGACGCTGGGCTCGGTGAAGGGGAAATAGCTTGGGCGAAAGCGCGTCTTGACGCTGGGGCCGAAGAACTGTTTTACGAAATACTCGATGGTGCCGGTGAAATCGCAGAAGGTGATGTCGGTATCGACGGCGAGGCCCTCGATCTGGTGGAAAGCGAAAGAGTGCGTGGCGTCGGGATTGTCGCGGCGATAGACCTTGCCGGGAACGATGACGCGCACCGGCGGCTTTTGTTTTTCCATGGTGCGGATTTGCATGGGAGACGTGTGCGTTCGTAGAAGAAGCGGCGTGCTCGCACCTTTCGGCAATTCCAGATAGAAAGTGTCCATGTCGTCGCGCACGGGGTGAAATTCGGGAATGTTTAGCGCTTCGAAATTGTAGTAAGGCGTTTCAATCTCGGGGCCTTCGACAACGGAGAAGCCGATAGAGAAGAAAATATCTTCGATTTCCTGGAAAACCTGGCGGATCAGATGGTGCGAGCCGACGGGGCGGAGGACGCCGGGGAGTGAGAGGTCGATGCGATCTCGAGTCGCGGCGCTCGCTTCGGTTTTCTCTTCAATTCGCTTTCGCTGCTCCTCCAGTTTCGATTCGATGTGTGTCTTCAGTTCGTTGAACTGCTTTCCGACAACACCCTTCAGCGATGGAGGTGACTTTTTAAGCCAATTCTCGGTAACAAGCGTGAGTACGCCGGCCTTCCGACCAACCCAGAAGTTCCGGAGAGATGAGGCAGGGTCGGAGTCGGAACCGAGCCACGCCTCCTGAAGCATCAAGTTTCGGATCCCGTCAGCGTCGAGCGCGACCTGACGATCAAATCGCGCACGAACTTCCGCGAACTTTTCCGCGACCCCCTGGGCGTCGTTCACGCCGAGTTCTGCGAGAGTCCTCTCAGTTGGGTTGTCAACCGTTGGCATGATCGCGATGTAGATTACACCGAAGGGCACGATTTATCGTGCCCCTACGGAAGAAATCGTTGGCAAGATGCCTGCGCTGACCACAGTTAGCCAAGCGGCCTACATCCTGCCGAGAAGGGCGCAGCGGTGCTGCGCCCCTACAAAGAAGTGGCGTCGATGCGAGCTGCTACGCGCGCTTCGCCTTGGTTGGAGGCGGGGCGGCGGCTTTGGCGGTGGCCACGAGAGAAGCGAACGCAGCCGCGTCCTTCACCGCGATATCCGCCAGCACTTTGCGGTCGAGCGCCACGCCCGCGGCTTTCAGGCCGTGGATCAACTGGCCGTAGGTCAGGCCGTTGTTGCGGGCGGCGGCGCCGACGCGCTGAATCCAGAGCTTGCGATATTCGCGCTTTTTGACGCGGCGGTCGCGCTTGGCGTAACGATCGGCGCGATTGGCGGCTTCCTGCGCGGATTGGTAGAGCTTGCTCTTTGTGAGGTAAAAGCCTTTTGTTCGCCTGAGGTACTTCTTGCGCCGTGCACGGCGCTTGGTGCCGCGTTTTACGCGAGCCATGGGGTTTCTCCTTTTTTATGGGAAACGAAGCGGGTTGCGGGCACGCGAGAATACGCGCTGCGCAACGGGTTTGTTTCCGGTGTGATTCAGAGCCGCGAGCCTAATAGTTCGCGGCGGATCGGCCGGCAGGCACCCGTGAAGCGCTGCCTGGCACGATTGCAGGGTTTGAAGCCTGCGATTCAATCGGAAGAGCACGATGTATCGTGCCCCTACGAAGAAAATCGGATGGCGTGCGAAATCTGTGCACGCGCAGAGAAATCGTTACGGGCTCTAACCGTATGGAAGCATCTGCCGGACGCTGGCAACGTCGGCCTTGTTTACCAGCGTGAGCTTCTTGAGCTTGCGCATGCGGCCGGGTGCTTTCGTGCCCATCAAGTGGCGCTTGCCGGAATGCCCACGCTTGATCTTGCCGTTCGCCGTGAACTTGAAGCGCTTCCTGGCGCCGCGGTGGGTCTTCAATTTCAGTTTTGGTTTCGATGCGTTTCTTGGCATTGCTAATTCCCTCTCTTTGGATTCGGTGGTTACACCGAACGGACCGGACCAAAGTCCGGCCACGACATAAGCTCGCTGATGCGTTCTGTTACTGCGACTGCTGGGCGCTGGACGCCGGCTGCCCCGCGGGCTTGGCGACGCTCACGCCCTTTTTCGGCGCCAGCAAAGCCACCAGGACATTGCCTTCCATGCGCGGCATGGTTTCAATCTGGCCCTGATCGCCAATTTCCATGAGCAAGCGGTTCATCTTGGCGCGGCCCACTTCCTGGTGGGCCATTTCGCGGCCGCGATGGAAAATCATCGCGCGCACTTTATGGCCTTCGCCGAGGAAGCGGATGATCTGACTCTTGCGAACCTGATAATCGTGTTCCGCGGTGTTGGGCCGAAACTTGACTTCCTT